>WNGF01001196.1_pt1 | contig 85678 bp, 75 predicted proteins | sample 5400641 | NCBI WGS metagenome assembly WNGF01 (sample SAMN13153371, study PRJNA577476) | soil metagenome | isolation source: 80 cm soil or saprolite under grassland replicate 2 | place: USA:California | collected 2016-06-15 | reverse complement strand
ATGGTCGATCGCTTTGACCGACCGGCGGTTATGAACTTTTATTATTAAATCGGGCATTTCGCACCGTCACACGTGCGGGGCTAAAGCGCCCGCGCTAACAGCCCAAGCCCGCTGAAGCGGGCTACCCGATTAATTTCTTCATCTTCATTAGCCGACTGGAAAGGGTTAGTCGGTCTTCAGCCGACTTTGGCTCTCAGCCTGAACTTCAGCTCAAGGCGGACTTTGACGTAACCCTGGGATGGGACCGCTTCCCTTCGATAACGCTCTGGTCGATTGATCTGTATCGAATGGAGCGGGCATCTTCAAACCGGTTCTACGTGCTTGGTGTCCAATCGAGGGCCTCGCTCACCACACGAACAAACAACTCTGGTGCAGCCATGATTGCGCCGTGCCCCTGGCCTTCCAGCATCACGATGCGGCTGTAGGGCAGTGTGGCGTGAAGTTCTTCCACCCAGCGCTGCATGACCGGGCTGCTGGTACTGCCCAGCAGGAGCACTGTCGGGGTGGTGAAATTGTGAAACTCGGCCGGGTCGAATTGGTAGGTCGCGTAGGAATCCACTTCGGCGGGGATGCTCCGGGCGTTGCGCAATGCTCTTGACCAGATAGGCGATTGCCGCATTCCCACCAACATCTGTTGCCACGCCTCCGGTGGTAGGTTGGGAGTCATCGTCGTTTGCACGACGTCTATGAGCACAGTGGCGACGAGACTGTCGAGATCTCCAGCCGCCAGGCTGGCGTGCAAGCGAGCCCGCACCGCGGGGGTGAAGGATTCAAACCGTGGAGGCTCATACAACACCAGCTGCCGCACTTGGGGCGTGCGGCGGGCGGCATGGAGCGCCACCCGCGCACCGGACGAATGCCCGAGCAGGGCTACCGGCGCGCCGACGGCCGCGATCAGCACGCCCACATCCTCATATTCCCGTTCGATATCGTGATCGGCCGGATAGGGGTCGCTGTTCCCATGCCCGCGTCGGTCTAGCGCATAAACGGTGAAGTGCTGCGCCAGCAGCGGCAGCGATGGCCCCCAGTTGGTGCGGTCGACGAAGCCCGCATGCACGAGCACAAGTGCAGGACCCTGCCCGTGCTGCTCATAGACGATTTGGGTTCCATCGTGCGATTTGATTGTGCGCTCACTCATGGTCGCCAATCCTCCTGATTTTCCGGTAATTGTATCACGGCAGGATGCAGCTTGGCTGATCAGGTTTTGACAGAAACTCTCAGTATCAATAGCACATATTCTGCCTATTTTCTCTCGACAAAGGCACACGCTTGTGGTATGATGATTTATCATACTCTTGGAGGCACACTATGGCAACGACCAAAGTTGCGGTGACTATTGATACTGACCTGTTAGCGCAGGTGGATCACCTCGTCGCGCAGCATGTCTTTCCTAATCGGAGCAAAGCCTTCCAAGAAGCGCTCCAGGATAAACTCACACGCATGCGGCGCAGTCGACTCGCTCGTGAGAGCGCGAAACTCGATCCACGCTTGGAACAAGCACTTGCGGAAGAAGGCATCGATCAGGAGTTCGCAGCGTGGCCCGAATACTAAGAGGCGACATCTGGTGGGCCGATCTTAACCCGGTGCGCAGGCAAGAACAAGCCGGTACCCGCCCCGTGCTGATCATCAGTCACGATGTCTTCAATCAACGATCCGGTACTGTCATTGCGCTCGCCATCACCAGTCAGCTCCCAACCGCCGGCTTTCCGCTCACGATGGAAATCACCTCGGCACGATTACCCAAGCGCTCATGGGTTAAAATCAGCCAGATTCGCACACTGTCGGTGGAACGCTTGAGCAACAAAGTCGGTGCCATAACGCCTGAAGAATTAGACGATATCGTTGAAGGGTTAGACGAAATTGTGGGAAGCTGACCGTCGCGCACCTCGGCCTGCGGCCGAACAAGGGCTTGGAGCGGACGGCGCTCTGCGGCGAGCAAGATCATGGCCATTGTGAAGCGCGGATTCGGCTCAGCATCCATACGGATTAGGTGCATAGATCTTCTCCGCGCAGCTAGACCGAGAGGACGATCTTGCCCCTCAGTCCGCCCTCTTCAAGTTTTTTGTGGGCGTGGGCAACCTCCGCGAGTGGCATTGCCGAATCAATCACCGGCTTGAGGTGTCCCCGCTCAAGCAAGCTGCGCAACCCGTCCAGCGCGGAACGTGTGCGCCGGCAGGATGGTATCACAGGCAAGATGTGATAGGATCGCCCTCGTGATGGTGCGGAGAAATGCAGCTGATTCGTCTCCATCATCGGTTGGCCGACCAGTGATCTGGATGGCGCCCACTCTACCTACGGCGTTGGCTCGCCTGGAAAGGAGCTCGCTCCAATGGACGTTGCGCGATTTGAGGACTTGCAGGCAGAATTCCTGGCGCGTGTGAGTCAAGCGGTCTATTGCACAATGGCAACCATTGATCGCCAGAACCGACCGCGCTCGCGCGTCATGCATCCGATCTGGGATGGTCCGATCGGCTGGGTGATTTCGTGGCCGGCCTCGCACAAAGCCACGCATCTAGCACACAATCCAGCGGTTTCCGTGGCCTACATCCCAACAAAGGAGAAGCCGGTCTATGTGGATGGGGTCGCCGAATGGATTGATACGGTCGAGGAAAAGCGCCGAATCTGGGATCTGCATAGGACGACCCCACCGCCCTTAGGGTTTGACCCGCAGCCGCATTACGGTACTATCGATCATCCGTATTACGGATTACTGAGGATCAGGCCGTGGCGTATTGAGCTTGGAAACTTGTATGGTGAGCCCCTTATCTGGCGACAGCAGGTAACCTAAACCATACTGTACTTCTAGAATGCGCCAAACTGGGCTGTACCGCCCAACATCGCGGTGCTGTCCGACCCACGCCGTTCCGGCGCTCCACAAAGTCGGGCGCATTTTGAAAACCAGATTCGACTTATCGATGCTGTCTCCCGGCACGGGCGGGTGAATGGCAAGCCGTTCGGGGCGACCATCGCGCCCAGCCCGGCCCACTCCAGCCCCCGGCGATTCGATCAACTAACGCACCTGGCTCCGCGCTGCCAAGCGCCGATGGTGTATACTTATAGGTACCAGATCGATTGTATAGACGCCTGAAGGAGCAGGCGATGGTCGACTTCAGCGGCGAGCGCGGGACGCCGCATCCACGCCCGGTCTGGTTTCTCTGGGATGGCAGCGCCTTCCTGATCTATTCGCAGCCGACCGCCAAGAAGCTCGAACATATTGCCCACAATCCTCACGTCGCCTTGCACTTCAATAGCACACCCGACGGGGATGATATTCAGGTGTTCCTCGCCACCGTCACGATCGATCGCAATCCGCCCCTCACTCAGGACGTAGACGCGTATCTCGCCAAGTATCGCACTGCTATCGAGGACATCGGCACGACCCCCGAAACGCTCAGCGCGACATACAATGTCTTGCTTCGGGCGGTGCCGACGAAGCTGCGGGGCATGTAGCAGAGTTGATCACCTTTGTGCTGGAGATCGAGTATGGGACAAGCCGTACCGTCGCCGCTCGCCGTCTGGGAAAGTTTCTACGTCATCATCGGCTCCTCGTCCGCTGCGCTGACGGGTCTGCAATTCGTGGTGATGGTCCTGAGTACCGAGATGAACACACTGGGTAGCGGTTCGTCGGTCCGCGCATTCGGCACCCCGACGATCGTCCACTTCTGCGCCGTCCTGCTGATCTCGGCGAGCCTGAGTGTACCGTGGCCCGCGCTCTCGAGTAGCGGGCTCGCCCTCGGCGCCTGCGGGGTGGCGGGACTGGCGTACGCGCTGATGGTCATTCGACAGGCGCAGCAGCAGATTGGCTATGCGCCGGTGCTCGAGGACTGGATCTGGCATAGTGTGCTTCCGCTGATCGCGTACGCAGCACTTTTGGTGGCAGGCTTCCTGCTCCAACCGTATCCCGCATCGTCGCTGTTCGTGATTGGGAAGTATGCCGTGGATTGAGTCGCGCGCCAGTCCCGGCCGCAGAATAGCAAAGGAACGCGCGACCAGCCCAGAAAGGACAGTGCCACGATGCTGCAATGGCGCCAGATGCGCAGTATCCTGCTGTTGCCGTTTACCGTGACCATCCTCATTCCAACGCTCCTGCTTGCGTCGACCCGTTCCCTCGCAGTTGGCTGGCCGCTCGCGATGCCCTGGCGGCTTGCGCTGATCGGTGTCGGACTCCTCTGCATTGGTGCAGGGCTGCGACTGCTCATTCAGACGATTCGCCTCTTCGCCACACAGGGGCACGGAACGCTCGCGCCGTGGGACCCGCCGACGCATCTGGTGGTGCGCGGCGTCTACCGCCATGTCCGTAACCCCATGATTAGCGGCGTCATCAGTATCCTGCTGGGTGAGAGTATCCTGTTCGGATCGCGCCCGCTGGCGCTCTGGTGCGCGCTATTCGCCGGCGTGAACCTACTGGTGATACCGCTCCTCGAAGAGCCGCAGCTCGAAGCGCGATTCGGCACGGAATACGCCGAATACAAGCAGCACGTCCCTCGCTGGATTCCGCGCGCCCGGCCATGGCATGCCTCGTGGGAGCACGAGAGACCCAAATGAGAAAGGAACAAAAACATGGCGCTCGAACTGTACATGCTCGGACTGATCGTCCAGGATATGGGCAAGTCACTGGAATTCTACCGGCGGCTGGGTCTTGCCATCCCCGAAGGCAGCGAAGAAAAGACCCACGTTGAGGTCAAAATGGGCAACGGGCTGACGTTCTTCCTCGACTCCAACCCTGCTCGTTGGGAACCCAGGTTTGTTAGGCGCGATGATCCAGAGCGTATGGAAGCATCAGACGGCTACCGCTCGATCCTTGAGTTCTACTTGAAGACCCGCGACGCTGTAGATGCAAAGTATACCGAGCTCACAGGTTTCGGCTACCAGAGCCACCGCGCTCCATACAAAACCTCCTTCGGCATGTATTTTGCGATGATCAAGGATCCTGACGGAAATATCATCCTGCTCTCCGGCGATCTGGAAGCAAACCAGGCGTCGGAAGCGAGTTAGAGACCGATAAACATATCCTAACCGCGCGACGGCGAGCATTCCGAATCGCGGCCGAACACTGGAGCGATGGAGCAAATACCACATGGCAGATCCTCTCTCTCTCCGGTTCAGCAGGAGTTTGTGCTGTCCGTCTGTCCATCCGGATCGTGGCAGATCTGAATCTCCGAGTCGCGGTCGCGTGTCTGTGGCGATTAGCGCAACTGCCGGTGAGCGATGTGGCGACGCGAGACACGCGCAGCGCGCTGCTGGATCGCTTGCGGAATACGCTCAGCTGCATGTCATAGCCGCTCGCCGCATCCATTGTACAACGGTGTGGCTTCGCTTGTAGCTTACGATGGCTCACCGGGGAGCGGGTGGCCGATAGCTGCGGCTGCGTCATTCAATACATCGGTGGCAGCAAAGATTGCCTCGATTGGCTGGCCAAAGAGATGGGCGATCTTGAATGCAAGCGGTAAACTGGGATCATATTTCCCGGTCTCGATCGCATTCACCGTTTGGCGTGATACGCCCAATCGCTCCGCGAGGTCGCCTTGAGACCAGGCGCGTTCTGCACGCAGCACGCGGAGTCGATTTTTCATTGATACCGCCAGACGTTGATCAGATAGGCCAGCAGCCATACGACCATCATCGTGTTGCCAATATCGTCCCACTTTGCGGTGTAGAGCCCAGCCCGTTGCAGCCCAGCAAAGACAAAGGTCAGCAGCACGGTAATCACAAAGGCGATCGCCACCGACTCCAGGTAGATGCGTTGTTGCAATTCATCGAACTGCCGAGTTGCCCGCACGAGCGCGATGATGAACAGCCCAGCCGGCACAAGCGGGGCCAATGCCAGCGCTACGCGGAGATTCAAACCGACCGCCACGTGCTGGAGCACCCAACTCGAGGTAAAGACCAGTACCAACGCCAGGACTCCCCAGACAAAGGTCGGCCTAAAGCGCCGCAGGATCGGATTGTTCACTGAACACCTCCCTGAATATCGACAACCGAGTAACCAGGGGGATTGTAAAACACTATTGTCATTTTGTCAAGTATACTTTACAAAGTACCTTTCCAAGATTGGAATCATGGGACGTGGACGAACGCGGAAATGGGCCAGATGTCCGCCGGCATTGGGCGAAAGACGAAGGACGGAAGACGAGGGATTTCCGTCCTTCGTCTTCCGTCCTCCATCAAATCCAGATCAGATGTACGGTAGCGTGTATTACGGCGACTCCCGCCCAGGGCCAAGTAATGGGCAGTGGAAGAAGTGGTCGCCGGCGTCCTGAACGCCGTTCTGGTTTAAATCTTCCCACCAGCGCCCACCCAGGTAACCGGGGTCACCGGGTCCGAAATCGGTCTCGCCGTTTTCTAGAAGCTGGAACGGGCCTTCCATTGGCAGCGGATCGTTCGTGACGAACGTGTCGTAATACAGTCCTTGGCTGCGGACATACACAACCCCAGTGGCGCCGGCGCGGCCGCCCGCGGCAAAGGCCGGCACAGCTAAAATAAGCGCTAGGGCAACAGCCAGGAAGACCACCAATGTTTTAGGCATCATGTTCCTTCTCCTTTTCTTGAATCACCGGCGACATGCTCGGTGATGTGTCCCCTCTCCGTACCACTGTAAACCCCAAAGGTTACCTGTTCCTTATCGAAGGAATACATGTTTCTTAAGAAATGGGAACAATTCCATGAGCGCTGGTTTTGCAGGCCGTGCAAGCCATCATCGCCGGCAATCTGTGCTATCATGCCCGGCAATTCCTGAACATGCGGCCGGCGCCCGCGGCCGAGGCCGGTACTTTGAGGAGAGACGACTGTGGAATACCGTCAGCTTGGGACATCGGGCGTGCGAGTGTCGGCGATTGGGCTGGGCACGAATCAGTTCGGCGGCAAAGTGAACCAGCAGGGCGTGCAGGCGACCATCGATCAAGCGATTGAGCTCGGCATAATGTTCATCGACACCGCCGACGCCTACCAGGAGGGGCGTTCGGAAACGACGCTCGGCGCCGCGCTGAAAGATCGCCGGCACAGCGTTATACTGGCGACCAAGGGCTATAATAAAACCGGCCCCGGCCCGAACGATTACGGCGCCTCGCGCCATCACCTCGTGAACGCGGTCGAGGCCAGTCTGCGCCGCCTGCAGACCGACTATATCGATCTCTACCAGATCCATCGCTGGGATGCGACTACGCCGATCGACGAAACGCTGCGCGCGCTCGACGACCTGGTGCGCAGCGGCAAGGTGCGCTACATCGGCGCCTCGAACTTTGCGTCGTGGCAGCTGGCGCGCGCCAATTTGCTGGCCGAGTTCCGCGGTTGGTCGCCGTTTGTCACTGTTCAGCCGCACTACCACATGCTCGAGCGCGCGATCGAGGCCGAGCTCATCCCGTACTGCAATGCCTATGGCGTCGGCGTCCTACCGTACTACCCACTGGCCGGCGGCTTTCTGACGGGCAAATATGAGCGTGGCCAGCCCGCGCCGGCCGGCTCGCGCGGCGAGAACAGCAGCTATGTGCAGCAGTACATGACCGACGCGAACTACACGATTGTCGATCGGCTGAGCGCATGGGCGAGCGAGCGCGGCCATACGATCGGCGAGCTCGCGCACGCTTGGCTGCTGGCCCAGCCGCGGGTTTGCTCGGTGATATCGGGGGCCACCTCGGCCGAGCAGGTGCGCAGCCACGCCAAAGCCGCCGATTGGCAGCTCTCGCCCGACGATCTCTCGGCGGTCAACGCGCTGCTCGTATGAGCGATGTCAATTCACCAAGCAAGTGGGAAACCGATTACGAGCGCGGAAGCGACGGCTGGGATTTAGGCGGTCCAACGCCGGCCTTCAAACAGCTCGCGGCGAGCGGTCGCTTCAAGCCAGGTGGCATGATCGTGCTCGGCGCCGGGCGCGGGCACGACGCGCGCGAATTCGCGCGGCAGGGCTTTCAGGTGACGGCCGTAGACTTCAGCGCATATGCTGTGGGTGAAATGCAGCGGCTCGCCGACCCTGCCGCGCCGATCGAAATCCTGCAGCAAGATCTGTTTACGTTGCCGAGCGTGCTCGACGGCACATTCGATTATGTGCTCGAATATACCTGCTTCTGCGCGATCGATCCGCGGCGTCGTGGCGAATATGCCGATCTCATTGCGCGCCTACTGAAGCCTGGCGGAGCCTATATCGATCTGGCCTTCCCGCTCAGCACGCACGCGGGCGGGCCGCCGTTCGCTGTTTCGGCCTCGGAGCTCCTGGAGCTCTTCGGCAGCCGTGGATTTGGGCTGGTGGCGCGCGAGGCGCCAACCGACTCGGTGCCTCAGCGGCGTGGGATCGAGGAGCTGTTCATCTTTCAAAAAGCCGGCGGCGCGTAACTGTTCACATATACCTCGGATTGGACGCGGAAGGACGCGGAAGGACGCGGACACTGGAGACTGATCTGCGTTCGTCCGCGTTCGTCTGCGTCCCATGAGCCCAATACTGTACAGGTACCGCGCCGGTACGGTAGAAATAGATATCATTCAAGTGGTATACTGACCGGCGCATCATTACCTCTTTCCTGCTGCCGACCACGAAGATGCAAGCCAATACGAATCGTTTGGAACGAAGGAGCATTTGGTATGTCATATCGGCGCGTTGTCGTTGTCACCGCAGCTATTATGCTAAGCCTGTTTCTCGCATCAATGGAAGCAACCGTTGTTGCGACCGGAATGCCAACCATCGTCAGCCAACTCGGCGGGCTGGAATACTATAGCTGGGTATTTTCGGCTTATATGTTGACCTCAACAACCACGGTGCCGCTCTACGGCAAGCTCTCCGACCTCTACGGGCGTAAACCGATCTACGCGGCGGCTATGGTCCTGTTCCTGATCGGCTCGCTGCTCTGCGGCCTCTCGCAGAGCATGTTGCAACTCATCGCGGCCCGCGCAGTCCAGGGCGTAGGCGCCGGCGGGCTGCTGCCGCTGGCGTTTATTATGATTGGCGATATGTTCACGCTTGAGCAGCGCGCCCGCATGCAGGGATTGTTTTCGGGTGTCTGGGGCGTCTCATCGGTGGTCGGCCCGCTCCTGGGTGGCTTTCTCGTGGATCAGGTGTCGTGGCACTGGATCTTCTTTATCAACATCGTTCCTGGCTTGCTCGCCGGTATCCTCGTTTGGCAAGCATGGGTCGATCGGCCGCGTGAAGGTAAAGCGCGACCCTCCGTCGATTATGCTGGCGCGGTACTCCTCACCACCGGCGTCGTGGTGCTGCTGCTGGGGTTGTTCGAGGCCGGGACTCCGATCGGCTGGGCACTCCTGGCTGGCGCGGTTGTCGCTTTTGCGCTACTTGGCTGGGTTGAACGGCGCGCCCCAGACCCAGTGCTGCCTTTGTCACTCTTTCGCGACCGGCTATTCATCATTGCCTGCGCCCATGGCATCTTTGCCGGCTGGGCGATGTTTGGCAGCACGGCCTACATTCCGCTGTTTGTTCAGGCAGTGTTGGGAACGAGCGCGACGGCCGCGGGCGCGACCCTCACACCGCTGCTGATTGCCTGGGTGGTAGCCAGCATTGTCGGGAGCCGGCTGCTGCTGAAGATCGGCTACCGCACGCTGGCCGTGACCGGCATGATGCTCTTGACGATCGGCTCGTTTCTGATGTCGCGCATTAGCGCCGGTAGCTCGCAACTCAGCCTCATTATCGGCCTCGCGCTCATGGGTACCGGGATGGGGCTTTCGATTCCGGCATTTCTGATTGCCGTTCAGAGCACAGTCGGGCGCCGCTTCATGGGCACGGCTACCTCGACGCTCCAATTTAGCCGCAGCATCGGCGGTGTCCTTGGCGTCAGCGTGATGGGGGTTGTGCTTGCGATGAGCCTGACGGCGAATCTGCAAGCTGCCGGGCTCGATCCCGCCTCGGTCTCGATCGACGCACTGCTCGACCCGCTTGCACAGTCCGCGAATGCCTCGCTCGACGCAACCTTACGAATTGCGCTCGCCAACGCGATCCAAGGAGTGTTTCTGCTTGCCTTCATCGCCGCCGCAATTGGTCTCGTCGCAACAGCGCTCGCCCCAGCAGGACGCATCGCGCAACTGGCCGCCCAACGCGCTCAGAAGACCGAAGAGGGTACGGGACAGCCGGTGACGACGGTTGAATAGGCCATGGCATTCACGGCATTATGGTCGACGATACCCTGCCCAAGCAACGGCCGCCATGGCCGTTTGAGGACGTGGCGCGCAAAGACACGCTGCGAATCGAGCGCTCGCTGATCAGAAACTTTAGCGGCGATGGCCTGCACTTAAAGGGCATCTGGGTCTTTACGATCCGCCATTCGATGATCGCCAACAACCTGGAAAACGGCGTCTATGTGCTGTCTTGTATGCGGGTGCCCTGCGGCAGCTGATCCACGATCTCGGCGACAACGATGAAGCAAGCATCACGGCACTCTGAACGGGCAGCCGGCCGCCGATCTGCACCGCGACCGCCCGCGATATCTCGACGAGCCCTATCCTGGCGGCGAAAGTTGGCGACAGGCCCTCGAACGAGTTGGGCGCGTGCTCCCCGATCTGCGCCTGCGTTGGGAAGGAGCGCGCGTGCTGATCATTGGGCACGTCGCGACGCGCTGGGCGCTTGACCATCTGCTCAACGGCATCGCGTTAGAGGATTTGGTGACCGCCGAGTTCAACTGGCGCGAAGGCTGGGAATACGTTCTTTAGAACGTGCCCTGGTACACAGCGCACGAGCGACAGATCTCCGGCGGTTCGTCGGAGCCAAGCTGATCGCGAAATTGCTGATACGCAGGGCTGTTCCAGGTCGCCTCCACACTGTGCTCCACGACCTTGCCAAAGTTGATTCGATCGGGGGTCGCGACCATACAACACGGCATCGCATGGCTGTCGTAGCTGATATAGCTGCCGCGCCAGGGCCAGTCGCAGCGCTTTACGCCGGGGGTGCCGGGCGGATGCGGGCGCGGGCGAGTGCGCGGCAGGCGCAGATCGACGCCAAGCTCGCGCGCGACCGTCTGCGCCAGGCCGAAGTAATGCTCGATCTGCTCGGCATCGGCCTCCAGCAGCGTCTCGGCCTGCACGAATTCGCGCATCGGCCGGTAGTGCGCCGGCAGGCTCGACTCGCCGAAGTCGTGGCACAGGTGCTGCACGAAGATCCGATCGATCGTCCGCTGGTGCGCCAATTTCACAATATCGGGCAGCTCAGGCAGATTGCGGCGCATGATCACCATCACCAATCGTAGCCGCGGGGTTTGGCTGCCGAGCCGCTCACGGGTATCGAGCAGCAGGTCGAGGTTGCGCAGCACCCGATCGAAATGCGCGCGCACCCGAATACCCTCGTAGGTCTCGGCCGTCGCGCCGTCGATCGAGACATGCAGCTCGGCCAGGCCGCTGGCGATGCAGCGCTCGGCGCGCCGGGCGTTCAGCAGCGTCATATTCGAATTGGTGCTCACGTGAATGCCTTTGGCAGCGGCATAGGCGACCATATCGAAGAAGCGCGGGTGCATCATCGGCTCGCCCAGGCCCTGGAGATGCAGTTCCTTGAGCGTACTAAACTGATCGATGATCTGGACAAAGGTCTCGAACGCCATAAAGGCCGGCGGCCCGTGCGGCGGCCCATCGGTACGAAACTGGATCGGGCACATCTCGCAGCGCAGATTGCACTGCCCGACCGGCTCGATCTGAACGAATGCGGGAAGTTCCACAACACACCTCCAGCGTAACATCGGTAATTCTCCAGCGACCGCAATCCTTCGGCCATGCAGCTTGCCAATAGCAGATAGCGCGCCACGGCCTTGCCGAACGCGGCGATCCGTCCCGACTTTGAAGCGGATCCCGCTTTCGGATGTGAAGAATGACCTCTCGAAATACCTGCGGATGGCCGAGGAAGAAGATATTGTCATCGCCCGGCATGGGAAGCCGGCAGGTCTCTTCATTGGCTTTGAATCAGAGGATGAGTGGTTCGAATATCGCTTGGAGACGGACTCTTAAGATGGCCTCTAGGCCAATCCGCCTGCGCGCTCAGCGCGCCACCTGAACATGAACCGGTTGATTGGCGATCGAGCGCCGGCGTGCGTCGAACAGGTCACGCGCGCGGTCGAGCTGGCGGCTGGAATCGGCCATGCGTAGTGTCGCGCGATTGGCTTCTTGAACCCTCAAACTATTGTAAAATTCCAGCATGTCGTCGAGGGCCTGGCGCTCAATTTCCAGGCCGGCTAAATAGATAGTGTGGGCCTGCACCAGCGGCGCCGGCGGCTCAAGCGCCTCAAGCTGACCATATGTCTTGTCGATCTGCTCGCGCAGCGTGCGCGCCGCCGCGGCATGGGCGATCGACGAACCGCCTGGCTGGCTGGTCGACGTACGATATGTCGTTATTGCCTGGCGCAGCTGGGCGCGCGGACCTTCCAGCGCGCTGAGGTACGCCAGCGTCTGGGCATCGCGCATCGGCGGCAGTTCGGCCTGGATGATCGACGGCAGCGCCGCGACAGCCGTGCTCGCCACGCGCGGCTGCGACGCCGCGCGCGCCAGGGCCTGATTATTGCCGACGGCATCGCGCATGGCCGTATTAAGCGCCAGCGTCAGCAGCAGCAACAGGATCGGCACCGACCAGAACACCAGCCGCGCGCGGCTCATCTCGCGGCGCGAATGCCGCCAGCCAACCCACCACGACTCGCGCTCGTGGCGTTCGATTTGGGCTTCATCCGGCACGGGCAGCTCTGGTGGTTCGGCAATGGCCGCCCGCACCGGTTGGTGCGCGATCTTGCTGCGCTGCTCTAGCCAGTCCAACCCCTGGCGGGCGCGCTCGTTATGTGGATTCACCGCCAGCACCGCGCGCAGGCAGAACGCGATCTCCTCCGAGTCGTCGAGCACGCCCGAAAGCCACAGCCAGCCCATTTCGTGGCGTGGGTCGAGCTGCACCACGCGCGCCAGCAAGCCGGCGGCAACGCGCCGCTGACCGCCGCGCGCCGCCGCCACGCCGCGCTCGAACAGCCGCGCCGCTTCGCGCTGGTTGGATTTGATCGCCGTTTCAGCCATAATCACATTAAGCAGGTTGCAGTCGGCAGGATGCAGTAAGCAACTCGCAATCAACGACTGCTACCTGCCGACTGGCGACTGGCGACTGCTGCTAATGTTCTGGTAACACGTTATTCAACATCCGCTGCGACTCAAATGGGTCCTGCACCAGCTTAGCGCGAATGACGTCCCAGTTCTGTGGGTCCTCGCCGCCGAGCCGCCAGATCGCAATGCCGGCGAGATCCAAATCTTGCACCAGGCCAAGCTTGGCTTCGAGGCTGCGGCTGGTCGCAAACCAGATCTCGCGCCGGCCTTCCTGGCGCGTGCTGTAGTTAATCCAATTCTCCTGTACCAGCCCGTTTTCGTCGCTCTCCTTCAGATTCACATCTAAATGATAGGTCTGGCGCAGCTCATTAATCAGATCCCACGTTTGGGCGATCGCGGTGCCGCCGTTCGTCGGCCAGTTGTAGCCATAAAACGGCACGCCGACAACCACCTTCGCCGGGTCGACAACCGTCTTGGCATAATTGGCGACATCGCGAACCCAGTAGATCGGCGCGACCGGGCCGGGCCGCGAGCTGCCGCGCCAATGATAATCGTAGGTCATGATTCGCAAGCGATCGACAGCCTGGCCAAGGACGACCCAATCTTGAAAGCCGCCTAGGCCGTCGTCATCGGCTGTTTTGGCGTGGACGGCGATCGTGAGTTGCTTGCCCTGGGTGTGAAGCGCCTTAGCAAGCTCGATCATAAAGGCCGAAAATTCCTCGCGCAAGCTGCTGTTGAGTGACTCGTAGTCAATGTCGATACCATCGTAGTTATGCGCGAGCACCTCTTCCAGGATATTACGAATATGCTGGCTGCGCCGCTCTGGGCTGCGCAGAATCGCCGGCACAGGATCGGAGCAATCGCCACAGACAATGTTATGAATAGTCGGAATGACCAGGACGTTCTTGCTGTGCGCCAGCTCGACCAGCGCCTGATCGCGCGCGTCCGAGCTATACACCAGATTACCGCGCGCATCGGGTGAATACCAGAACGGGCTGACCTCATCCAGGATATCGGCATTGGCTTCGAACGATTGGCGATTGATTGTGCCAAATGAGTCCGGCAGCCAGGCGGCGATGTACCGCCCGGTCTTGGGGTGAAAGTTCGTAACCGGTTGATCGGCCTTGGGGGCAATGTTCTGTAGTACTTCCGCCGGCTTGGCCGCGACCACCCGCGGCGGGCGCGGGGTTGGCACGCTGGCTGGTACGTTCGTCGGAACGATCACCGGCGCACTCGCCTGCCGCGCCAACCCCACTGTATCAACGACCAATGCCACCCAAACCAGCAGCGACAGGGTGTAAACACCGCCAAGGAAGGCTTTACGAAAGGGAGGACGGCTTCGACGTATCATAGATTAAGTACTGGCGGAACTATCCGCGAATGACACTAATCTACATGAATATATGACCAGTATCTTCGCTGTATTCGCGAAATTCGCGGATGCTTGACCTATCTTCTAGTATACATCCAGATCATGCAAACGCTGATCGCTGATTCCAAAAAAGTGCGCAATTTCATGCAAGATGGTTCGCCGCACCTGAGCACGCAACAGATCAGGGTTCGGGAAATCGCGCTGCAACGGCTCTTGGAAAATCGTGATCAGATCAGGCAGCATTGGGCCGCCGCCAACGCGCTCGGTCAGCGGCACTCCCTGGTAGAGCCCATACAGCGTCTGCCCAGGCGCCAGGCCAACCGACCGCCGGTGATCGCGAGTTGGGCGCCACTCAATCTGAATTTCAAGGTTGTCGAGATAGCGCGCAAACTCCAATGGCAGCGCATCTAGCGCCTCGAGCACCAGCGTCTCAAATGACTCCACATCCATATCGTACACTCGCTGGGCGTCATTATACGCTTTATTGTTAGAAGGTGTCAAGGGTTTTGGTGGGGAACATGCCAGAAGTGCGGGAGGAATCGAGGATATGAGGGCGACAATTAGCGATATGACAAGGCGACAAGGTGACGGGGTGAGGATAGAAGATAGAGGATAGAGGATAGTCCGGCCATCTTCTATCCTCTATCCTCTATCTTCAACTTTCGGCTTGTGTCGCCCTGTCACGCCGTCACCCCGTCTACCGGTCGCTCAAACGGCGGAAACGAGCGCCGCCTGCGAGCCCAACTCCTGGGCGAGGCGGGTCAGGCCGCGGTGTTGCAGCGCTTTGACCGAGCCAACGCTGCGCCCAAGCGATTGTGCAATCTCGGCTAGGCTGCGATCCTCATCGAAGCGCAACCGCAGCACCAATTGCTGTTCACGCGTGAGAATATCCATAGCGCCTTTGATCTCGTGATACGCAATCCGGCTCATCACCGCGTCGTCCGGCGGATCCAACGCGCCCAGTTGGCGCTCGTCGAGCGGTATCGAATGGCGGCGGCGCGACTGGCGCATCACATCGACTGTACGGGCGTAGGCGATCCGGTAGAGCCAGGCTGAGAATGGCCAACCGCGATCTTCATAGCGTCCCAGGCTTTCAAGCACTTTGACAAATACATCGGCACACACGTCCTCGGCTTGTACCGGGTCGCCTAGGCGCGAAGCGATATAGCGCTGGATCTGTGGTGCATAGCGCTCGTACAAAGCGCTGATTGCATCGGCATCGCCTACCTTGGCGCGCGCGATCAAGATCGATTCTGGCTCAACTGTCCAGCGCGAATCGCCACGTCCTCCATACGATTGGGATGCTAGATCAAATTGCGGCAACATAATTGTTTGGGCCTCTCTCGGGAAAATGGCCGAGCACAGCATGGCAACGGCCTGCGGGCAAAAGCATTTTCAATACCTAAGTGTGTGCTACGAGCTGAGTATAGGGGTACGAGATGAACGACATGTGATTAGCCGACGATCGTTGATGACGATACCATGTGAAAGGTCCATATTCGTGGCACACTTTTTTTTACGATAGTCGGCACCTATGGGTGTGGCTCTCAAATAACTGGGCGATCGTATCTTTTGCCTTCAATATGCGGTATATGAAACAGGCACACATGAATGCGTCGCGCACAACACCGCCGATCGACTTCGCCGATTCGGGCATGTGATTGATCGATATTTACGAAAATTACAGGCAGATTACAGGCCAGCGGCGTTCGAGAATACGACAGTACCATGTATTTAACGGAACGACACGGCATCGTAATAACAAAACATTCATTCCACTTGAATCTCCCGATCGCTCAAACTTGACGAATCGCTCGTCGCCGATTAGAATCTGGCGGTGCGCGGGAGTGGCGTAGTGGTAACGCGAGAGCCTTCCAAGCTCCAGTCGCGGGTTCGATTCCCGCCTCCCGTACCACGCACGAAGCCCTTGGTGTAGCTAAGGTTATGTGCCAGAGCTACACCAAGGGCTTCTTTTACTATGATCTGGCGAAAACGGCGAACTTCGACTATGGCGCTTTGGAAGAACCAGAAATCCAACCTGCATTACATGCGTTTACGATCGGCAGCTATTTCCTGGCCGAACGCCTGCACAAGCGCCAGCGTGCGCCGAATGCGCCGCGGCCGGTCACGCTGCGGACGCAGCCCAGCGCTATTCTCGATCCTCGATCCTCTATCTTCTATCCTCTGTGGCTAAAATCTCTAGACAAGCGCCTTTTCGGTCTCGCGGTCGAAGATATGCATCTTACCCATATCGACCACCAGATCGAGCGGCTGGCCGACACGAGCGTTGGTGCGCGGGTCGAGTTTCCCAACCATCTCCTTATTGCCGCTCTCGACATAGGCGAACACCTCCGAGCCGAGCGGCTCGACCACCGTCACATTGGCCTTCAGCTTGGCCGCCTCGTCCACGCCGCGCGGCACAAAATGCTCGTCGTGGATGTCCTCGGGGCGGATGCCGAAGTAGATCGGCTTGCCGACGTGTGCGCCGAGCTTCTCGAGCTGGGCGGCCGCAACCGGCAGTTGGAACGGCCCGACGTCGACCACTCCGCCGCCATCGCCCCGATCGAGCTTGGCCTCAAAGAAGTTCATCGCCGGCGAGCCAATGAAGCCGGCCACGAACATATTGGTCGGATGATCGTACAGCATCTGCGGTGAATCGAGCTGCTGCAGAATGCCGTCTTTCATCACTGCGATACGGCTGCCCATCGTCAGGGCCTCGGTCTGGTCGTGGGTCACATAAATGAAGGTGGTCTTCAGGCGCTGGTGCAACTTCGAGATCTCGCCACGAGTCTGGACGCGCAGCTTGGCGTCGAGGTTCGAGAGCGGCTCGTCCATCAAGAACACTGCCGGGTTGCGCACGATCGCGCGGCCGAGGGCGACGCGCTGGCGCTGGCCGCCGGAGAGCGCTTTGGGCTTGCGATCGAGCAAGTGGCCGATGCTGAGCATATCGGCGGCTTCCTTCACGCGCTTGTCGATCTCGGTCTTGGGCGTCTTGCGCAGCTTGAGGCCGAAGGCCATGTTGTCGTAGACCGACATATGCGGGTAGAGCGCATAGCTCTGGAACACCATCGCGATGTCGCGATCCTTGGGCGGCACATCGTTGACGATCCGGTCGCCGATCATGATGTTGCCGTCGGTAATCTCCTCCAGGCCGGCCAGGCAGCGTAGCGCGGTCGATTTGCCGCAACCCGATGGGCCGACCAGCACCAGGAACTCCTGGTCGGGGATGTCGATGTCGAGATCTTTCAACACCGAGACCTCGCCAAAACGCTTCCACACATGGTCGAACTTGATGCTTGCCATTGGTTTTGCTCCTTTACTAATTGCAAATTGCAAATTGTAAATTGTAGATTGCGAACTTCCTGATAAAGTGTGACCGCAAATTGATAGATAGCAGGCCGAGATTCCCTCAATCTGCAATCTGCAATCTGCAATCTACAATCGCGGTGGTCCCGTCGATCGCCGTATCACCAGCCGCGCGTTTAGCGTCGCGCTTTGCGCGGCCCGCGCGCGCCGTTCGATCATATCGATCAGCAGCGCGGCCAGGTGCTCGCCAACCGCCCGGCGCGGCTGCCGCAGCGCAGTCAGCGGTGGATGCGTGTGCGTCGCCTGCGGGAGATCGTCGAACCCCGCCAGCGAGACATCGCGCCCGACCACCAAGCCCGCGTCGTAGAGCGCGTGCATCGCGCCAAAAGCCAACTCATCGCTACAGGCCAGCACCGCGGTTGGCAGCTTTGGGGCGCCAAGCAGCTCGCCCATCGCCTGGTAGCCGTCTTCTTCGCGGCGGCCCGCCTCGACAATCAGCGCCGGATCGAGCGCTACATTGGCCGAGGCCAATGCATCGGCATAGCCTTGGTAGCGCGGCTCGCTCTCAGCCAACTCCGACGGCAACTGAATTAAGCCAATCCGCTGGTGACCCAAACCGATCAGATGCCGCATTGCCGTCAGCGCGCCGGCCCGCCCATCGACCATCACAAATGGGCTGGCGCCACCGGCCGGCGCCGGGCCGGCGCAGACATGCGGAATACCCGCATCGCACAGCGCGTGTGCCCGCGCATCGTCGACTTGCAGATCAAGCAGCAGCACACCATCCACGCGACCAGTGCGCGCCAGATTGAGACAAAGGTCAACCTCGCTTTGGTCGCCGACTGTCGCCAATAAGAGATAGTAGCCGCGTAATGCGGCGGCGTCGGAAAGGCCGGCTAATAGCTCGGCCAGCGCCGGATCGGCCAGGCGCCCAGGTTGCGACGGCAGCGTCAGACCGAGCGTGTGGCTGCGCCCGCGCATGCTGCGTGCCGCGTGACTTGGTTGATAATTCAGCTGCGCCACTGCACCTAAGACGCGCCGCCTCGTCGCTTCGGTCACCGTCCCAGTGCCATTCAGAACGTACGAGACCGTCGTAGTCGAAACCTCGGCCAATTTGGCAACTTGTTTGATTGTCGCCACCATACGCCTGACTCATGAAACGATTAAACAGTGAAACGATTAAGCAGTGAAACGATTAAGCGAGTATAACATGCGATACACCCGTTGTCAACACTAACTCGCTTTACAAATCCAGAGCTGTACCGTATAATTCAACATCGTTAACGGTGTCAGATCCACAGTTCCACATTGGGAGCTTTCAGGAAGTGTTTGGTTAGGACTGAGAGCGGGCTCTCAGTTTTTTTTGGCTAAATCGCGGGATCGCATGTTACGTTTTGAGTTTCGGGTGCCCTGCGGGCGTTTGAGTTTTGAGTTGCGGTCGCTCTGACAATTCAAAACTCAAGACTCAGAACTCTAAACTGTGTTCTGCGGATAATAGCCTATTTGAAAAGGCAGAGACCATGAGCGAGAAACCTGCATACCTCACCCGTGATGGCCGCGCGAAGCTTGAAGCCGAGCTAGAAGACCTGCAAACCAATGGTCGCAGACAAGTGGCCGAGCGCATTGGCGCCGCTAAAGAGCTTGGCGATATTTCCGAGAGCGGCGAATATGAAGATGCCAAAAATCAGCAGGCGCACCTGGAGGGGCGCATTCGTGAGATTAAAAGCATTCTTTCACGCGCCCAGCTGATCGACGAAGAGAATGGGCAGGGCAACGAGGTACGGGTCGGCTCGAAAGTGACCGTGCGAATGGATGGCGAAGACGAGGACGAAACCTGGGTGATTGTCGGCAGCGCCGAGGCCAAACCGCGTGACGGCAAGATTTCGAACGAATCGCCACTAGGCGCGGCAATGCTTGGTAAACGCCGGAACCAAAAAGTCACGGTGAATACGCCCTCCGGTATGATGAAGCTCACAATTCTGAAGATTCAGTAGCGCCAAGCGTACAGCTTAAGACGTGAAACGTGAGCGCTAAAGATAAGCTACACGTTTCACGTTTTGTGTTTATATAGTATATGGAACTAAACGAACTGCAACGGCAGCGGCTCGCCAAACTTGAGCGATTGCGCGCCGCGGGAATCGACCCTTACCCGCCGCGTGCCAAGCGCAGCCACACAATCGCCGACGTGCTGGTGGATTTCGACGGCCGGATCGAGCGGGCCGAGCGCGTGACGCTGGCCGGGCGGATCATAGGTGCGCGGCGGATCATGGGTAAGCTCGCCTTCGCGCATATCGCCGACGAGACCGGCACGATCCAGCTGTGGATCAGCAAGGCCGACGTGGGCGACGAATGGTTCGCACGCTTTCGCGACGACATCGACACCTTCGATATCGTCGAGGTGACCGGCCCGCTGCGCCGCACCAAGACTGGTGAGCCGTCGATCTTCGTCGAGTCGATCGCCGTGCTGGCCAAGGCGCTCAACCCGCCGCCCGAGAAGTGGCATGGCTTGACCGACGTTGAGGCGCGGCTACGCGAACGCTACTTGGACCTGATTGTCAACGACGAAGTCCGCGAGATTTTTCGCACCCGCGCCAAGATCATCACCACCATGCGCCGTTTTCTCGACGAGCGCGGCTTCGTCGAGGTCGAGACCCCTACACTCCAGCCACTCTATGGCGGCGCGACAGCGCGACCGTTTGTGACGCACCACAACCAGCTCAAGCAGAATCTCTATTTGCGCATCGCCGATGAGCTGTATCTCAAGCGGCTGATCGTCGGCGGCATGGGCAAGGTCTACGAGATCTGTAAAGACTTTCGCAACGAAGGCGTGGACCGGACCCATAATCCGGAATTCACTATGATGGAGTGCTACCAGGCCTTCGCCGACTATAACGATATCATGCGGCTGGTCGAGGACATGTTCCGCACGATCGCGCTGGAGGTGTGTGGCACCACGACGATCGAATATCAGGGCCACACGATCGATTTTGGGCCGCGCTGGGGTCGCGTCTCGATCCCCGAAGCAATCGTCGAGCGGACCGGGATCGATATCATGCGACTGACCGGGTTGCAGCCGCTGCAGCAGGCCATCCGCGCCGCCGGCCTGAAGGTCGACTCCAAGCCCAGCTGGAGCAAGCAGGTCGACGAACTGTTCAGCGAGTATGTTCAGCCGCTGCTGATCCAGCCGACCTTTATTATCGATCACCCGGTGCCGCTCTCGCCGCTGGCCAAGAAGCGCCCCGACCAGCCGCTGCTGACCGAGCGCTTCGAGCCGATCATCGCGGGCATGGAACTGGGCAACGCGTTCACTGAACTCAACGACCCGCTCGACCAGGAGCAGCGTTTTCTTCAGCAGGGCCGCGACTACGCCGCCGGCGACGACGAAGCTCAGCAAATGGATCTCGACTACCTGAATGCGCTGATGTATGGCATGCCGCCCACCGGCGGGCTTGGCATTGGCGTCGACCGGGTGGTGATGCTGTTGACTAATCAATCGACAATTCGCGAGGTGGTGCTGTTCCCACACTTGCGCCAGACCGAGTAGCGAGGAGTCAGGAGTTAGGAGTCAGAATTATACGAGGATCGACAGTACTGTATATCTTTGTACATCGCTGGATCGCTATGTTATGCTGACTCCTGAATTCTGACTCCTGACTCCAGAGGAGGAAGTATGCCACGTTCATTGACAATCGAGCGCGAGAATTTGCCGGAGGTGGTGCAGGGCTGGCTCCGCGCGATCAACCTAGGCGACGAAGAGGTGATCGAACTGATCTTCACCGATCGCGAGGTGCTGCTGCGCCGGCCGACCAGCCCGCAGCTACGCGAGTGGGCCCGCGGCATCAGCGATAAATACGACCAGACGTTTCGTGAGCTGACAGGAATCTAGCAATTGTAGATTGCAGATTGATCTTATGCTTCTGCAATCTACAATCTACAATCTACAATTTGCAATTGTTATGAACTATCTTACGAAAGACGACCTACTCGACTTGCACGCCTACATCATCACCCGCTACGGCGGGCGGCTGGGGATCGCCAGCCAAGATCGACTGACCAGCGCCCTCGATGCGCCACGCCAGGTGATGTTTGGCGCCGAGCTCTACCCCGATGTTCCCAGCAAGGCGGCCGCGCTGACCTTTCTGCTGCTGAAGAGCCGTCCATTCCTGGGCGCGAACGAGGCGACTGCGCTGATGGCGCTGTTGCGCTTCTTAGAGCTGAATCACGCCAGCCTCGGCGATGTGAGCCAGGCCGAATTCTTACAAGTCGTGCGTGCGATCAATCATTCCGATATCGATCGCGCGGGCCTGGAGCGCTGGCTGCGCGAACGTCTGGCGACCTATGCCTAACCGGATGTTGCTAAAGTTGAGATACGTGCTAGGATAAGGGGGAATTCGTAAACGAATTCCTCCTTGTTTGTATGCTATCATCGCATCCTACGGAACTACCAAGCGATACAGGTGACTCCTATGACCGATCTTCCTATCGAAACGATAGAACATCGCTGCCACGCGACGACCAAAAGTGGCCAGCCGTGCCGCAACCGTCCGCTCGACGGCCAGCAATACTGCCGCATCCACGCTGGCTTGGCGAGCGCGAGCGAGCAGATTGTGCCGAACATCGACGAGCCGCCAATCGATGCAGCTACACAATTCGACGAAGAGATACCAATCGCAGTCGCGGAATCGGCTGACGAGCGCGCCGCTACCGATGCAGCCGTACAAGAGCTCGAGGTCGAGATCCGCAACGACGACGGACGACCCGAGACCCGCGATCTGGCCGGGTATGTTGTGCGTCTCATTCGCGAAAACTTGCGCCGCATGCGACCCGAGGCGTTCCAACGTGCCGCTGCCATGATTCGCGAGAACGTCACGAGCGATTATCTCGACCCAGATTTCTGGCGCGGTGTCAGCATGGTGCTACGCTACCAAGTCGACGAGATCGTGAGCCTCATCCAGCGCCGCATGCGTGGCGAGTACACCACCGACGATTTCGGCATGGATCAGGAGTTGGTCGATCTGGTACGACCGTTCAGCACGTTTATGTATCGAAGCTACTGGCGCGTCGCCGCTAGTGGCCTTGAGCATGTACCGAGCGAGGGCCCGGCGCTGCTGCTGGCCAATCATGGCGGCGTGCTGCCCTGGGACAGTATGATGATAGCGACCGCCGTGCTGGAAGAACATCCCAATCCGCGCGTCGTGCGCAGCCTGTACCCGCCGGCCTTTCGAGCGTTGCCGGGCCTCACGCGATCGCTGGCGATGTTCGGGCAGGTGGCCGATATGCCCGATAATGCGCTGCGGCTGCTGGCCGACGGGCAGCTGGTCTGTGTCTTCCCCGAAGGCGTGAACGCGCTTGGCAAATTGTTCAAAAATCGTTATAAGCTCCAGCGCTTCCGACGCAGCGGATCGGTCGGGCTAGCGATCAAGACCGGCGCGCCGATCATACCGGTCGCCGTGGTTGGCGCCGAGGAAACCTACCCAATGCTCGCCGACGCACACCCGCTGGCGCAGATGTTACGGCTGCCATTCTTCCCACTCACACCGCTGTTCCCGTGGCTCGGCCCGGTCGGGCTGCTGCCGCTGCCGAGCAAGTGGTCGATCAGCTTTGGCGAGCCGATCGCTACCAGTGAATATGGGCCGGACGCTGCCGAGAACCCGCAGGTGCTCAACCAACTCGCCACTCATGTCCGCGACCGTCTTCAGGCGATGCTGGATGAGCAACTCACCAATCGAAAGTCGGTCTTCTCTTAGGATGCTAGAATAATGAGCATGTTTTTCAACAACAAACGATCCGAGCCGCTCGCACGGGTTGATCACGCCTGGCTGCGGATGGAACACCCGACCAATCTGATGATGGTCACAGGCATTATGATCTTCGACCAGCCGCTGGACTTCGAGCGGCTGCGCGCGACGTTCGAGCATCGGCTGCTGCGCTTCGAGCGCTTTCGGCAACGCGTAGTCACCGCTGGCGATGAGTCGCACTGGGAGGCCGACCCAAACTTTACGCTCAGCGCGCACTTGCGCCGCATCGCGCTCCCGGCGCCCCACGATCAGCAGGCGCTGCAAGAGCTGGTCAGCGACTTCATGAGCACGCCGATCGACTTCAGCAAGTCGCCTTGGCAGTACCACCTGATCGAAAATTACCAGGGCGGCTGCGTGCTGTTGGGGCGCCTGCACCACTGCCTCGCCGATGGAATCGCGCTGGTGCGCGTGTTGCTCTCGATGACCGATGAAACGCCCGACGCGCCGCTATCGCCCGCGCCGGAGGCCCAGCCGCGCGCCAGGCAGACGAGTGGGCCGCTCGAGACCGTCAATACGACAGTACGCTCGGCGGAAAAGCTCGTGGCCGATGGCATCGACTCGTTGCTGGATCCGGCACGTATGGTCGAGTCCGCCAAGCTGGGGCTGGGCGGAGCAGTCGCGCTGAGCCGGCTATTGCTCATGAGCCCCGACCCGCACACCGCTTTCAAAGGCCCGCTGGGCATCGCCAAGCGCGCCGCCTGGTCGCAGCCGCTGCCGCTCGACAATGTCAAGGCGATCGGGCGCGCGGTCGGCGCAACCGTGAACGACGTGTTACTGGCGGCCGCGACAGGAGCGCTGCGTCGCTACCTGCAAGGCCGCGGCGAGCAGGTCGATGGGTTGGACATCCGCGCGGCGGTGCCGGTGAACCTGCGCCCAGCGGATGAGCCGCTCTCGCTTGGCAATCGCTTCGGGCTGGTGTTTCTGACGCTGCCGATCGGCGTCGACGATCCGCTCGACCGGTTATTCGATTTGAAAGAGCGTATGGAGGCGATCAAGGGTTCGCCCGAGGCGCTGGTCACGTTTGGCATCCTCGGCACAATGGGCATGGCGCCGGCCCAGCTGCAAGATCTGGGGGTCTCGATCTTCGGCGCCAAAGCCACCGCGGTGATGACCAACGTGCCCGGCCCGCGTCAGACAATCTACATGGCCGGCGCGCCAATACAAGAGATCATGTTCTGGGTACCGCAATCGGGCCGGCTAGGGTTGGGGGTCAGTATTATGAGCTACGCCGGCAAGGTCACGCTCGGCGTCGCCACCGATGTCGGGCTGGTGCCCGACCCGGATCAGATCATCGCTGGCTTCCACGAGGAATTCGAGTTGCTGCGCAAACTGGCAGCACCGACTAAAGATAGTTAAGAGTTTTGAATAGTTCGAAGCGTGAACTCAAAACGCCCAGAGGGCACCCGGAACTCAAAACTCAACGCTTTTAATTCTCAACTCTCAACTCCTGCTCGCCCTGGCGCACCTCGTCGAGCTTGCGCTCTAAGACCTCGAGCCGCGCGCCCACATTGCGGCGCCACTCCTCGTCGGCGACCTCGCGCGCGCGCAAACGGTAGAGCTGCTCTTCATCCAGCCGCCGCACGCCGCCGATTCGGTCGGCGATCACCCCAAATAGGAATGTCACCAATGTCATGATCATCAGCACACCGCCGACGATCAAGGATTGATCGTTGGAGGCATGCAAGAGGTTCAGCCGGCGCCCGAAGAACACAATCGCCGCCCATGTCAGCAGCAGCAGGCCAGGAACAAACCAGACCAGCGCGATATAGCTAAAGGTCTTGAGCGGCTCATAGGTCGCGTATGTACGTGCGATGATCGCGGCTTGGCGCTTGATAAAGTTCCAATTGCCCTGGTGCAGCCGCGACGGTCGCTCGACTGTGTTGATCGAGATCGGCACAGTCGTGACGGTCAGGCCCTTCTTACCAGCCTGAATGAGGTTTTCGACCGTATACGAGAAATCGGTGGTGACAAATAACCGCAGCGCCGCCTCGCGTGAGAGCGCGCGAAAGCCGCTGACTGTATCCGGCACATCAGTCTCGGAGGCCCAGCGCACGACACCGCTGCCAACATGCTGCAAGGTCTTCTTCAGCGCTGAGAAATGCTCGATGTGGCCGACCTGCCGATCGCCGATCACCACCTCGGCCTCGCCGGCGAGGATAGGGGCGATCAAACGCGGGATCTCGGCGCCTGGATACTGGTGATCGCCATCGGTGTTGACGATAATATCGGCGCCCAGGCGCAGCGCCGCGTCGTTGCCGGTCTGATATGCGCGCGCCAGACCCTTGCGGCTGGTATGCCGCACCACAAAATCGGCGCCGGCGTCGAGCGCGATCGCTACGGTATCATCGGTGCAGCCATCGTCGACAATCAGCACTTCGACGCTGTCGACGCCCGGAATCGCGCGGGGAATATCCTCAATCACCGCGGCGATCGTATCCGCCTCATTCAGCACCGGGATCTGTACGATCAGTTTCATCGCTCGTCTCGCTGGTTTGTCGAACGCTTCACGATGCGCTCCCTGGCCGGCATCTTCCACGCCTGAGTTTGAATCCGTGATTGGACCGCTATTCTACTCGACCCGTCTCGGTTTTGCAAAGGCGGCGAGTTGCCAGTCCCAGCACGTGCGCCGCTAGCAAGCGCTCACGAAGGCTGCGCTCTAATCAAGCACTCACGTGTGTCGGCGAGCGGCCTTATGGCCTATTGCTTCGCCGCTACATTCGCTATGATCGTCGCAATACACACATTTATGCAGTGGCCCGCGTAATCAGTAGCTTGGAGGGCGAGGCTTCTGCCCCACTCTGATCGCGTAAACGCTCGCATTGAAAGGACCGAAACCATGCGCGAAGCACCAACGAGCCCCACCCAACCGGCCATCGCCAATCGCCGCACGCTGCTGCGCGTGGCGCCGCTGACTGCGCTGCTGGCGCTGATTCTGTTCCCTTTTGAATGGCTCGGCAGGCTATGGCCGGCGTTCGGCCATGCGCTCGATGATGCCTTCGCCACCGAGACAGAACACGCAATCGGCCATGCGACGCTATTCGCCATTTTCGGGCTGCTCGCACTCACACTCTTCCCTGCATTACGGCAGCGCAGTTGGCGCTACTTTGGTCTGCTCCTATTAGCCGGCCTGGGCCAGGAAGGCTTCCAGCTGTTGTTTAAGTGGCGCCCCCTGGCCTACGACGACGTGCGCGACCTGTTGGTCGACCTGATCGGCCTGACACTTGCCTTCGTGCTGGTGCGCCTCTGGCGAGCAATCGTATTCTGATGCCTTTGCGAGCTTTGCGTGAGATCAAAACTTGACCGATAGTCGAGGACGGATGTGGTAGAATAGCGCTCGCAGATGCGTGGAACACGAAGAGCGGGCATATGACCTACGTAGAAGAGAACGCGCGCTACTTGGTAACCATGCGCCAATTCCTTGAACGCCACGCCGGCTAGCGCCGATGAACTATGCTATCGAAACAATCGCCACGACTGCGCTCCGAGCAATCGCACACGCCGCCGGCTTGGCGCCGCCACGGCGGCCTGCTGATCGCACTTCTGGTGGCGCTGGTGATCCGCGCGCTACTGTGGGATCGTATCCCGCGCACCGGGCTGATCTCGGATGAAGGCGAATACCTGGCGGCCGCAAACTGGCTTGCCCATGGCCGCGGCTTCGATTGGTATCTCGGCTACCTCTGGACTCGCGCACCGATCTACCCGCTGTTTGTCGCCGCACACTTCTGGCTGTTTGGCGACACTGTGAGGCCGATCTATATCACCCAGATCGCACTCAGTCTGCTCGACGTCGCGCTGGTTTATTTCCTCGCTGAACGGCTCGTGGCAGCCAACGATCGCCGTGCTGCGCGATTCTCAATTCCTGCGCTATCGGCGCTGCTGATGGCAATCTACTTCCCATTCGCCCTTTACACCCAGGTGCTGCTGTCGGAGACGCTGTTCGTTACGTTGCTGCTGGGCGCGTTCCTGGCGTTGGCGATTTGGGCCGAGAACTCAGGAGTCAGGAGTCAGGAGTCACGAGTCAGGAGTCACGAGTCAGAAGCAAGAACCGAGAACTCGGCACTCAGAAGCGGTAAACTCCAGGCGCTGTGGGCATTTATCATCCGCCATTCATGGCTGATCGCCGCCGGCGCGCTGTTTGGCCTGGCCACGCTGACGCGCAGCCTGACGCTGCTGTTCATTCCAATTGTGGCGCTATGGGTACTCATACGACGAAAGACAGCCCCGCAAAATGGCTGGCGATCGTCCTTCGTCGTTCATCTCTGGTCCTGTGTCGCTTTCTCGCTGGCGGCTGCGCTGGTGATTCTGCCGTGGACGATTTACAACTCGTCGCGGCTGTATGGCGGCCTGGTAGTGATCGACACAAGCGGGGCGTTCAACATTCTGTTGGGTGGGCGCACTGCCTACGATGGCAACCGCAACGACGCGGCGACGCGTGATTTCGTGCTGGCGCTGCTTGACCAACAGCTGAAAGCGGAAGACCGCCAAAAAAAGCTCGACGACCAATATGACAGCGACAAAACGCTCCTTCGAGCCGGTTCATGCCTCTACAAACAAAACGACCCTGCGCTGCTGGCCGCGATCAGCAGACCGACCGGCGCCACCACCCAAGCCGAGCGCCAGCAGTTCATGACCCGCGAGGGAGTATGCCTGATCCGCGCCAGGCCGGGCGCATTTATCCAAAAGTCGCTGGCCGAGCTGATCGACCTGTTTCAGATCAACCCGACCGGCGCCGAACGCTTCGCCAACAAATTTAGTAGCGGGCGCATACCGCCCTGGTACGCGCTTAGCCTGTTTGTGTTCGACGACTCCATATATGTGCTGGTTTTGCCGCTCGCGGTGATCGGCTGGGCCCTGATGCGAAGATTGGAAATTGCAAATTGCAAATTGCAAATTGGCGATCGGCCGCTCAATTTGCAATTTGCAATTTACAATTTCCAATCGCTGATTGGCCTCTGGTGGATCTACAACCTGGCTGTGGCACCGCTGCTGTTCGCGATCAACCGCTTCCGGATGCCGCTGCTGCCCTTCGCCTTCATCCTCGCGGCGTATGCCCTGGCGGCGCTGCCGCGCGGCTGGCGCGCGCTACGCACGCGCTATGGCGGGTCGTGCGCTGCGCTGGCAGGGCTACTGTTCCTGGTCGCGGCAACCCCCTATGCCTACATGGAGCCCCGCGCGCGCGGCGCCGATTCGCAGTGGGCCTCGTATCTCGGCCCATATCCGTCGAGCCTAGCGATCACGCAGCTGGCGCTGGACACTCGCTCGAATTACTTGCGCGCTGAGCAATTTCGCGCCGCGCTGCAAGCCGGCCAGCTCGACGGCGCGCGCGAAATTCTGCAATCCGGCGACCTGGCGGCCATCCGCACCGACGGCATCGCCGCCGGCATGCCAACGCTCGCCGGCGCGCTGCTCGCTGGCCAGGCCGGCCGGGCCGACGACGCGCTACGCATGTTGCCGTCGATCGAGGCCATCACCGCCACCAAAGATGTTGAGGCGGCCGTTGTGCTCGGCGATCTGCTGCGGCGCACGGGCCGGGCCGGCGACGCGCGATTGATTCTGAGCCAAACATTTGTCGACAACAACAACCCGGTCGAGTGGGCATGGGATTGGCTGCGCCCCGCCCCGCTGCCGAACAATTATATCGACATAGCCGGCAATCTCGACTTGGGATATATCAACGGCTGCTACCTAGGCGAGGGCGATCTGCAGGCTAAGGGCAACTTCCGCTGGTGTACCGATGGCGCGCAGCTGCGTTTCCCCGCCGCCGGCACCGGCGCGCCGCAGCGGCTGGCGCTGCGCGCCGACGGGCGCGGCTGGGCCGGCTACGCCCCAGTTCCGCCAAAGGTGCGCGTGTTCGTCGGCGATCAGTTGGCCGGTACGTTCACGCCCGATCTGTACGAGCCAGGCACGTTCACGGTTGCACTCCCAGCAGCGCCCAACCGGGCCGATGTGATCGTGACGCTGCGCAGCGACACATTCATTCCTGGACCGGATCGTTACCTACGACAGCAGGGCAAGGCCGTGGGAGGGCAGGTGCAGCGCCTGGGCGTGCGGCTGGATTGGGCCGAATTGCGGCCTATGGCCGCAATTGAGAATTGAGAATGAAACAGCGACGATCTCTTATTGAAAAGCGCAAACGCTTCATAGGAATGGCCTCCTCAATTCTCAATTCTCAATTCGCTATTCTGCTTTTTGTCTTTGCCATCGCCCTGGCGCTGCGCCTGCTGGTCTGGCACTGGCATGAGCAGTACCAGCTTGGCGGCGACGAGCAAGAGTATTTCGACCAGGCGCTGACGCTATTGCGGACGCATCAGTACATCGAGCTGAAGCTGATGCGCCCGCCGCTCTACACCGGCTTCCTGGCGGCTTGCATCTACCTGTTCGACTCGCTCATCCAGCGGTTACGCCTGATTCAGGCAATCATCAGTGCGCTGACGATCGTGCCGATATACTTGCTGACTCGACAGCTGTTCAGCACGCGGCGAATCGCGCTGCTGGCCGCGCTGCTGACCGCGCTCAACTACACGCTCGCCGCCCATGCCACCGAGCTCCTGACCGAGACGCTCTTCGTGTTCGGAGTAACAGTATTCTTCTGGCTGCTCTTAGCCGCGACGCCTACTGTACGGCCGGGCTGGGCATACAGGCGCGACCCGACAACTGCTGAAAACAATCCATATGTATTATTTGCTGTGCTCGCCGGCCTCACACTAGGCGCGCTGATTCTGCTGCGCTCGGTGGCGCTGGCGCTGCTGCCGCTTGGGGCGTTGTGGCTCTTGGTAAGAACAGAGAACAGACAACAGAGAACAGACAACAGAGAACAAAGCACAAGATCGATAACCAAAGAGCGCGCCATATTTTGTTCTTTGCCCTTCGTTCTTTGTTCTCTAATCGTCATTTTGCCCTGGACCGCGCGCAACTACATGACCTACGGCGCACTGATTCTGGTCGATACCGCCGGGGCCGAGAACCTGTGGCTCGACAATAACCCCGCCGCCAGCACGCCCGCCGACCCGCTCGGGCGCGAGGCTGCCAAGCGCCAGCTCTACGCTCTTGGCGACGACCGCGCCGCCCGCCAACGCCTGGCGACCCAAAACGGCATCGCGGCGATCGGCGTTTATCCTGGCTGGTTCGTACAAAAAGCATGGGGCCAGGCTACAACATTCTTTGCACTGCAATACTTCGACGACATGCGCGAGCGACGGGCGATCTGGGTGCCGCCGCCGGAGGTCTGGCTGCGGCTGCTGCTGGGCGACGGCATGTGGCTAGCGCTGCTGCTGGGTGGGGTGGCCGGGCTGTGGCTCGCGCCCGCGCCACAAGGCAAAAGAAAAAAGCTTGAAGGTAGAACACCGCGCATTACATCCTTTTCCCTTTTTCCTTTTACCTTAGATCCGCGCTGGCTGTTCATCCCCTGGGCACTCTACACGCTCTTCACCGCCATGCTGTTTCATGTCGAACTGCGCTACCGCCTGCCGCTTTACCCGGTGCTGCTGCCGTATGCGGCTTGGATGAGTGTAAATTGTAAATTGCAAATTGTAAATTGGGGACGAAGTAAATTTACAATTTACAATTTACAATTTACAATCGTCGGGGCAGTGCTCACTGTATTGCTGCTCATAGGAATGACACTACTGCACCGGCCCTACATTGCCGAAAGCTGGATGCTGGCACAAAAACACACCAGGCTGTGGCAAGCCGACCGGGCGTTGGAGCGCGGCGACGCCGCGAACGCCGAAACCGCGGCCAGCGCGGCGCTCAAGCTAGACGGCGACTCGGCACTGGCGCGGGTGGCGCTGGCGCGCGCCGCGCTGGTTCAGGGCGATCGGGCCGGCGCACTCGCGGCGCTCGACGATGCAATCGCCGTGCTGAAGGCGCACCCCTACGCCCACCTGCTGCGCGGCGCGATTCTGCGCGAGCAGGGCGACCGCGCGGGAGCTGTGGCAGAGTTTGCCTACGAGCGAAATTCGCTGGAAGATCTCCAGAGTTGGAGCTGGAATGTGTTCACCGCCTTTGCCGCCATTCCAACGACGCTCGATATTGGTATGGGCGACCTTGGCTTTGTGCAGGGCTTCTGGCTGCCCGACGATGGCATGCGCTGGACGCGCGCCGCCGCGCAAGCGCTGCTCACCGCGCCGCCAGCGAACGGAGCACGCCTTGAGCTTCAGCTGAACGCCGGCCGGCCCGTGGGCGTGCCAACGCCGCAGGTGAGTATTCTGGTGAATGGCCAGGAAATCGCGCGCCTCGCGCCGGAAAATGAGTGGCGCGAGTATCGTGTCGACCTCCCAGCCGCGCTCATCGCCTCCGATCGTCGGCTGATCATCACGATTCGCAGCGACACCTTTCGCCCGCGCGACTACGACCGCGCTAGCCCCGATAACCGCGACCTTGGCGTGATAGTCAGGGCTATTGAGATGGTGGCACCGTGAACGAAAGGCAACAGGCAAAAGGCAAAAAGCAAAAGCGCCAAGGCTCGGTCGTTTCTTTTACCTTTTACCTTTTACCTTTTACTTTGGCAGTAGCTCTGGCCCTGCGCCTGCTGCTGTGGAGCGCGCCGCTACACCTGCCGGCCAACGACGAGGTCGAGTATATCACCGTCGCGCGCGATTTGCTAGCTGGCCGAGGCTGGCAGTTCTACGATCACTATCACTGGCTGCGCGCGCCACTCTACCCACTATTCCTGGCCGGCTCGCTCTGGTTCGCCGGCGGCGACCTGCACGGCGCCGCGCTGCCGAACATCGCGCTCAGCGTGGCAACTGTCTACCTAAATTATCGTTTGGCGCTGGCGCTGATCGGGCGGCGCGCGGGCGCGCTGCTTGCAGCACTGCTTACCGCTATATTGTGGACCTTTGCGACATTCGCCAGCCTGTACATGTCCGAGACCCTGTTCACGTTTCTCTTCACCGGCGGCCTGCTGTGCCTGGCTCTAGAACAAAGAACGGGCACCCGCAGGGTCAACAGCGAACAGAGGCCCACAAATGACGAACCCGGCGGCCAAGATCAACAGTTTCGCACTCAGAAACGTGGCCCAATTGTGATGTCGGCGCTCGCTGGTGTTCTCTTTGGGCTGGCGACGCTGACCCGCTCGATCACACTGTTGTTCCTGCCGGTCGTAGCGTTCTGGCTGCTGCTGAGAACAGCGAACAGCGAACAGAGAACAAGATTCGCGATTACATGGCGCGGTATCCTTTGTTCTTTGTTCTTTGTTCTTTGTTCTATTCTGACGATGGCGCCGTGGACCATCCGCAACTATCTCGCCTACGGCCGCCCCATCCTGGTCGAGACCGGTCTATCCTACAATCTCTGGGCCTTCAACGACCCGCGCGAGAGCGCCAAAACAATCTTCCGCACACTAGAAAACATCGCCAACCCGGCCGAGCGTAGCGATTACGCCACTGCGAAAGGCCTAGCGCGGTTGCACGAAGACCCTGCGATTCTGCTGCGCAAGCTCTGGCCGAACTGGGTCTACCTCTGGCGCGTCAAGCCGATCGAAGATCGCTTCATACAGGAGAATTACTACAGCGACGTTGGCCTGCCACTGTTTGCCAGCGCGCTGCTGTTCGACGACCTGCTCTACGTCGTGATCGCTCTCGCCGGCATCGCTGGGCTGGTGTTGTACCGAGAACAGAGAACAGAGAACAGAGAACAGAGAACAGAGAATCGAGAACAGACCACAGATGATCGACGACTCGCCACAATCTCCAATCTCCAATTTACAATCTCCAATCCGAAGTCGCTACTGATCGCCTGGCTGCTGTACACAATCGGTACACTGCTGTTAACCCATGGCGAGGCGCGCTATCGACACTTCGTGTTTCCGGTGCTGATCCCCTATGCGGCGTGGGCACTTACCCGAATTGTAAATTGCAAATTGCATATTGCAAATTGGCGAATCAATTTACAATATGCAATGTACAATGTACGATCTACTATTTGGTCTCCCGTTCTCCTGATCGGTGTCATCTGGGCATTGATCGGCGGGACATTCTTGATCTCCTATCCCTGGGAATGGGCAGCGCACAACCTGGCGCGCGGCTGGTATGCAACACAGGCCGAGTTCGCCTGGGCGGCGGGCGACCATGCCGGCGCACTGCAGGCCGACGAGCACGCCTTGGCGGCGCAAGAGACGCCCGACGGCTGGTTGCACCTGGCCGAGCATGTCAATGGCGCCGGCGACCCGCGCCGTGCGCGCAACGCATATAACGCCGCTCGAACGCTTACGCGCAACTACCTGCCCGGCGTGGCCCGATTTGGCGACTTCCTGCGGGCGAGCGGCGATGAGGCCAGGGCTCGCGTGGTGTTCAACACCGACGACGTCGATCCGCAGCGGCTGCTCGACTGGAGCTGGCGCGAGCTGCGGCCCGCGCCGCGCACGAACCTGGAGATTGGCGATGGGCTGGATTGGGGCTATATTACAGGCATGTACCCGGCGGAAGCGATCCAGGGTGCCCAGGCGCGCTGGACCAACGGCGCCGCGCAAATCCGGTTCGGTGCCGCACTTGCCGGCGGCAATGGTGCCACGGCGCGAGCGATAGTACGGCTGCGACTCGCCGCGCTCCGGCCTGGCGGCGCACCGGCGGCGGCGCAGGTTTGCGCGGGCGATCAGTGCTGGGAGATGCAGCTCATGGCGACCTGGCGAACCTACACAGTGGCCTTCGATGTGGCCGGCGGCGCGCCGCTAATCATCGAACTGCGCAGCACTACATTCGACGCGGCGGATGGCCGGCGGCTCGGGGTACTGGTGGATAGGGTAGAGCTGAGGCGCATAGGCGAAGAATAAGGCACGATCTGTGCATTATCGATCAGCATTGAGTGTATCAGAGTACCATCTATAAATGGGCTAGGGCGGTTCACGAACCGCCCTACGTTGCCGATACCAACCAAATAAATGATCTAGAATTGATCGGAAACTTTTGCGACGCTTGGCCTAAATAAAGCCCGCACCGCTGGTCTTCGAGATACGCTTATCCAGCGTCCCGGCAAAGGCGGCCAGACTCTCGGTATCTAATGCCTCTAACGCATTGAGCTCGTCTTCGGTCAGCTGATACTCTTTGCAAGCCTCACGGGCATTTTTAATCAGGGCCTCTCGAAATGCTGTATCGGTAACAGCACGACCAATCACACGCTCGACATCGGGTTGGGTCATAGTTTAGACGCTCCTTTCTTCAATAAGGGCAAGGCGTTGTAGTTCTCCATTGGCGCCTATGCTTATAAACGTATCTTTGGCCTGTTTTAGATACGCTCGAGCGGCATTTTGGTTCCCACGACGTTGCAGAGCGATGCCATACATGGCCCAGGTCCGGCCAAGTTCAAAACGATCATTCATCGTTTCAAAAAGATTGATGCTGTGCATAAAATTTTCGGCAAATCGCACATTCCTAGCTGCAAGCGCTTGGCCGAGCAACCGATAAGCGATGCCGGCGTCGTGTTTGCTGCCAATGCTATTGCTCACGCTCACTGCCTCATGCGCTAACGCTTCGCCGTGAGCGGAGTCGCCGATGCCGAGCGCGGCCTCGGCCAGGATATTCAACGCCTCGATCTTCAATCGTTTAGCATTCAACTCATCAGCTTTCTCCAGCGATAGATGCGCAAGCGCAGCCGCTTGCTCAAAATCGCGCTTCATATTGAATACAGCCGCCATGTTGGCAAATGTACTGCCCTCTTGAGGAACGCTACCGAGCATCTGATGGACTTGTAGCTCCTGACGATACATTTCGAGCGCACGTTCATACTGTCCCTGGCGAGCCGCGATCAATCCTAAGATATCGTAGCTAAGCGCAAAATTGCGTTGATCGTTGATTTCACGCGATAGCACCAGCGCCTCATGGCACCGCTCTTCAGCACTCGTATATGCACCAAGGCTAATCAGGGCCCAGGCCATATTAAGGTTAGCAAAAATAACGACAAACCGCAGGTTAATTTTGCGTGCCAGCTCTTCCGCAACCCGGTAATGTTCGATCGCGCGCTCGTACTCGCTCTGCAGCTGCCAGAGATAGCCCAGGTTGTTGTGCGACGCGGCCATGCCGGGCAGATCGTCGACGTCGGTACGCAGGCGCAGGCTATGCTCGAAGTGCTCGCGCGCGCGTGTGTAATCGCCGCGCTCGCCGTAGATGCCACCCAGTTCCGAGTGCAGCCGCGCCTCGATCTTCTCGTCGTCGAATGAGCTCGGATCGTCCTGAATGGCGCGCAAACCTTCTTCGCAAGCGGCGATCGCTAGGTCGTACTCGCCGCGGCGCTTATGCACCAGCCCAATATCGGCAGTGATCAAGGGGATCGCCAACGGCGAGATACCCGCGGCGCCCGAACGCGCGATCGCCATGGCCCGATCGAGTTCTTCGATCGCGGCGGCGTACTGCCCCTGCTTTTCGAGCACATTGCCGCGCTTGCGGTGCGCCCGCCGCGCGACATCCGGTGTGACGCCCGAAGAGCCGAGGATGGCGGCATGCTGTGCCAGCGCTTCGTCGTAGCGGCCCACGGTCGCGCACACATCGCCCAGCGCGTCGCGGAGCGCCCAGGCGCGCGGGTCGGCGTCGTCGCCGCTCAACGCATCGAGCGCCCAGGCGAAATATTGCAGCGCCTCTTCATTTGCATAGACTGCCTGGGCAGCACGGCCGGCCTTCAGCAGGTACTCAATCGCCTTGTCGCGCCGGTCGCTCAAGCGATAATGGTGCGCCAGCAGGCCGTAGTAGTCATCGAGATCGTCGCCATAGCGCCGCTCGAGATATTCGCCAATCCGCCCGTGCAGCTCGCGGCGGCGCGCATACAGCATGCTTTGGTATGCGACCTCCTGGATCAGCGCATGGCGGAAGGCATGCACGCGCTCGGGTTCAACGCGTTCCAGCGCGGTCATTTTTTCGGCGTCCAGGCGGCCCAACTCGCGCATCAGCACTTGCTGGTCGAGGCTCTGAATCGACTGCAGCACGCCAAACGGAATGCGCTGGCCAATCACCGAGGCGACCCGCAGGATGCTGCGGCTGTTCTCATCCAGACGGTCGATCCGCGCCAGCAGCAAACCGTTGAGGCTTTCCGGTAAATCTTCGATTGTAGATTGTAGATTGTAGATTGCAGATTGGTTTACATCCTCAATCTGCAATTTGACATCTGAAATTTGCAATTTGTCGAGAACCGCGCGCAATAATTCAGCAAGAAACAGCGGGTTGCCAGCGGCGCGATCTACCAATTTGCGCGCTAACGGCTCGGGCAGCGCGACATCGCCGGCCAGCGCCGCGATCAGGCTGCCGCTCTGGTCGCCGGACAGCTCTTTCAATTCCAACACCTGCGCGCCATCTTCTGCCTCTAGCGTGCTGGACGGACGGTGGATGCCGAGCAACAATACCGGCTGGCCGGCCAACGCACCGACGACTCGTCGCCATAGATCGAGCGAGATTGGGTCGGCCCAATGCAAGTCTTCGAACACCACCAGCACCGGCCCGTCGGCGGCGGCGCGCAGTAGCAGCTGCTCAAGCAGCTCGAAGCGCCGGGTCTGGCGCATCTGTGGATCGAGGCCGCGCGTTAGCCGATTCTCCGAAACGTCGAGCCGGGCTAGGTCGCCCAGCACCGGCAACCAGTCATCCATACCAGGGCCAAGCTGGGCCAGCCGCTGTGCGATTTTATACGCGCGTAGCTCGTCGCTATCGCCCGAGACAATGCCACACAGCGACTTAAGCCACTCGGCCCAGGCGGCGTATGGAATGCTGGCAGTATACGAAAAACAGGCCGCAGGAATGATGCGCACGTCGCGCGCGGCGGCCTCGTCCAGCAGCGCCGCGGTCAGCCGGCTCTTGCCGACACCAGCTTCGCCGACGATCCGTACCGCGGCGCCCACCCCGCGCAGCGCCGCGTCGAGCCGCTCGCGCAACCAGGCCAAATCGGTGTCGCGCCCGATCAGCGGCCCCTCGTCGGGCACACGTACCGCCGGCAGCTCGCGCTCGCCGATCAGCTGGAAGAGTTGGAGTGGCAGCGTCTTGCCTTTGAGCGCCAGGAAGCCGCGGTCGTCGCAATCCATCCGGCTGGCGATCGCCTGCATCGTCGCCTCGCTGCACCAGATCTGGCCCCACTCGGCCTCGCTCATCACTCGCGCGGCAACATTCACTGCGTCGCCCATCACCGTGTATTCTTTGCGCACGGCGCTGCCGACATTGCCGGCGAAGGCGGTGCCGAGGTTCAGGCCAATCCTTTGTTTGAGGATGGAAGATAGAGGATTGAAGATAGAGGATGGCGTCTCATCTTCTATTCTCAATCTTCTATCCTCTATCTTCAAAACTTCAGCAATCTGTTCGTTCACGCTGTCAAGCCGGGCCTGCATGTCCAGGGTGGCACGAGCGGCGCGCTCGGCATGGTCTTCGTAGGCCGCCGGCGCGCCGAAGATCGCCACCAGCTTGATGCCCTCGTCGGCGACGTCGAGCTTATTCACCTCATGCGATCGAGATCGTCGAGCAGCTGTGGAACAGCCTCCTCCGGCGCCCCAGTGATCGCCTGCTCGTCGGACAGCGGCAGGTGCGGCCGCGCGGGAGCCCGCATGGCGCTGATGCGGTAGAAGCCATCTGCGACCTCGTCACCAGTTGCAAAATCGGCGAGCGCGGCCCAGGCATGCGGCCCAACCACTGTCTCGTTCGGCAGCGCGTGGCTCTCGGCAAGCGCTACCCCATTGACGGCCGCGCCCAGGACACCGTAGTGCAGTTCATCGTCGCTGCCGGCGCTGACGAACGCCATTCGTCCGCTTTCGACACCAACATGCAGGTGCATCGGAAAGCTGCCCACGCCTGGCACTTGCTGCACATAATCGCGCATGGCATCTTGCAGCGCCAAGGCGGCGCGGGCAGCCGTGCGCGGATGCCGGTCGTCGCCGAAGAACACCAGCAGCGCATCGCCGCCGAACGCCACCAGATCGCCGCCATAATCCTGAATCACCTCGATTAGTGTGGTGAAGATCTGATTGAGAAACGCCGTAACCATCTCGGTGCCTTCGCGACCGAGCGTGCTTAGGCGCTCGGCCAGCGCGGTCGAGCCGGAGAGATCGGCACACAACAGCGAACCCTCGACCCAACGGAGCCAGGGGCTTTCCAGTCGCTCTTCCAGCAATTGGCTACTCAGCAGGCGTGGCAGGTAGGTGGCAATCACCGAGCGGGCGCAGGCGAGATGCACAAAGGCCTCGACCAAGCGCATTGGGCGGGTGTGCGGATCGCTTAAATCGCGCAGGAGGTCGGCGGCAAGATCGGGCGGGAGGTAGCGGCTCACGCGCTGCGCGTCAAGATCGAGCAGTTTTATGCCAGGTGGAGTGCTTGATGGCGAGTGATCATGCACATGCACCATATCCTTCCTTCTCATCGCTGGCTAGTGTGCTGGTGTATGGTCGCAGATCGTGCGTACTAGCGGCATTATAGCCGACGCGTGAACGTATGACAAGATATCAGCACTATTTCATCCATATCAGTGTATCCTGAGCCGCATCTTATTCGTCTATCATGGCGTTGGAAGGGCGCGAGTAGTATACTCAAGCCATCAAATGACATCAATGTCGATTATATAAGGAGGGATAACCATGCGACGGATAATTGGTTCAATTGCTGCCCTAACAGCGACCCTGCTGATCGCGGCGCAGACGACGTTTGCGGCGCCGACGTTCGGCAATCCTTCGTTCCAGCGTGTGTGGGATCGCCAGGATCGTGCGGTGGCCGAGCACATCAGCGACCGCTCGTGGACGTGGGGCCCCGGCCCGATTAGCGAGGCGTTGCGCGAGCAATTTGCCGAGGGCGTCGACGGCAAGCGCGCCGTCCAGTATTTCGATAAGAGCCGGATGGAGATCAACGACCCGACCGCCGACCCGAACGCGACCTGGTATGTGACCAATGGTCTGCTGCCGATCGAGCTGATGACCGGCCGCCAGCAGAATGGTCTGAATCTGTTCGAGCAGCGCGGCCCGGCTAAGATTGCGGCGATCGGCGACCCGGATCAGTTCCCGACCTACGAAGATCTGCTGCCGCTGTACCAGAGCCCCGGCGCGGTGAACCCCGGCGACCTGGGCAAGCCCGCTACCGGCTTCTACAGTACCACTAAGACGATCAGCGGCTTCAACGATTTCGCCAACGACCCGGCGACCACGCTGGTGCGCGGTGAGAACAACCACGGCGTCGCCAAGGCGTTCGTCGACTTCATGAATTCACAAGGCCTGGTGTCCGAGGACGGCCGGTATGTCAAGGGCCAGGTCTTTGATCCGCTATTCGTGTTCGGGCTGCCGGTCACAGGTGCGTACTGGGTCAAGGTCAAAGTCGGCGGCGTCGAGCGCCCGATCTTGTTCCAGGTGTTCGAGCGGCGCGTGCTGACCTACAACCCCGCCAACGACCCAGCCTTCCGCGTCGAGATGGGCAACGTCGGCCAGCACTACTATCAGTGGCGCTACGGGAAATAGTCTCCCCTATGGCAACGACCCTGGGCCGCGCGACATTCCTCGCACGGCCCAGGGTCTTTTTTATTGGCGTCAAGGCGTGGTTCAAGGGAAATTGACGGTTTGTTCGTGGTGCGCGCTTATGATCTCAAGGCTTACTCAGTGGACTCGAACATTGGACCACCACAGTCGTGGAAGCATCAGAGGCTCTTACGCATGATCGCCTGTGTGACGGTGAACCCCTGATCGGTATAAACCGACTGCGCGCGCACGTTGCTGGCGGTGACGTAAAGCTGCACACGCGAGAGTCCCCGCGTTTCCGCCCACTGATACGCCTGGTTGAGCAAGCGCTGAGCGACGCCCATGCGACGGTAGCCGGAGGCGACGTAGAGCGCCTCGACTTCGACCCATTGACGATGACGGAACATCGGCGAGTCGGTGTGGACGGCGGCAATCAACAAGCCTACCACACGATCGCCCTGCTTGACCAGCAACCACAGCCGATCCGCTTGCTGCCAGGTCGCCCGGAACTCGCGGCGCAGTAGAGTCTCCCAGTTGTCGGACAGTGCGAAGTGCGCATCCAGCGAGGCATTGTAGCTGTGCAGCGCGCCGAAAAGGGCGACTACTGCGTCGGCGTCGGTTCGTTGAGCCGGGACAATCTGAAGCTCCTCGGCCGCCAGGTAGGAAATTTCCGGCGTCGCGACCGTGTAGTCAGTCATTATTTGTGTCATCGTATCGCTCCTCATTTGCTTAGACAGGGCCCGGCGCGCTGCCTCTTAGCTTTACAGTTTGTTTGTAAGTAGTCGTTTGTCAGTGGCCAATATCGACAACTGACAACTCGTTCCACGCCGTATTTGTGATATCGCTCCTTCAATCAACTATCCCTATTCAAGCAGAAAGCGGTTGATCGTTGGTCTCCCTTGTGGAGTACAATAGGGTGGACAAAAAGAGATACAGAGAAGATATGAGCGAGACTTTTTCCTTCGGCGCATGGATGGCTCAGCGGCGTAAAACGCTGGACATAACCCAGCGCGAACTGGCGGCACACACCAACTGTGCCCTGGCGACGATCAAGAAGATCGAGCTGGACGAGCGCCGCCCCTCGCGCGATCTGGCGGAGGCATTGGCTGGTGCACTGCACATCCCGGCAGACGCACGGCAGCGTTTTGTCGAGTGCGCGCGCGGGCTGCGCCCGGTGGATGCGTTAGCAAGCCTGCAAACCGCAATACCGAGCGAACGGCTGATGTCTGTTCCGATGACACCCGCCGATCTTCCAGCCAGCGCCACGCCGCTGATTGGTCGAAACTCGGAACTGGAGCAGATTGCACGCTTGCTCGATCAGCCCGCTTGCCGCCTGCTGACGCTGGTAGGTTCGGGCGGTGCCGGAAAAACGCGGCTGGCAATCGAAGCCGCCCGCGGGCTGCGCGACCGCTTTGCCGATGGCGCCGTTTTTGTGCCGCTGGCTGCGGTCACCAATGCCGCGCTCATTCCAACCAGCATCGCGCACAGTCTGAACCTGGCGCTATCTGGCCCAGCCGAGGCGCTGCTTTTCGCTTACCTGCGCGACAAGACCATGCTGCTCGTGCTCGACAATTGCGAGCAGCTTGCCGAAGGGATCGGTTGGCTGGCTGATCTGCTGGTACACGCGCCGGGGGTCAAGCTGCTGGCGACCTCGCGCGAGCGGCTGCAACTGGCGGAAGAATGGATCTATACCGTCCCGATGCTGGAAGAAGCGCAGGCCGTTGACCTGTTCGACCAGACGGCGCAGCGGCTCAATCCTCGCTTCCAAAGCAGCCAGCAGCGGGTGGCAGTCTTGAGGATCTGCCAACTCGTCGAAAATCTGCCGCTGGCGATCGAGCTGGCCGCCAGTTGGACGCCGTTCATGTCTTGTGAGCTCATCGCGCAAAACATCCAGCGCGACATCGGCTTTTTGAGCGCGAATGTCCGCAATGTACCCGAACGCCATCGCAGCATCCGCGCGGTGTTCGACCACTCCTGGCGTCTGCTTTCACCAGCCGAGCAGGACGTGATGATGCGGCTTTCGATCTTTCGCGGCGGGTGGGCGGCCGCCGAAGCGGCGCCTATCGCGGGGGCGACGCTGCTGATGCTGCGGGCCTTGATCGAAAAGTCGTTGGTTCGCGCCGCCGGGCAGGGGCGCTACGACCTGCACGAATTGATCCGCCAGTACGCCGCCGACCAGTTGCCGGCCGCAGGGCTGGAGGCGCAGGCGCGGCGGCGGCACAGCGAGGTTTACCTGGCGCTGGCGGCGGACCTCGACTGGCAGCTCTACGGGCCAAACGCAATTGCGGCGTTCGCCCACCTGGACCTGGAACACGACAACCTGCGCGCCGGGATAGGTTGGGCCTTGGAAGCCGGGGAAATCGACATCGCGCGGCAATACGTTGATTGCCTGTGGAGCTTCTGGCTGCGGCGGGGCCACTGGTCGGAAGCCGAACACTGGTCGAGAGCAGCCCTCGGCCAGGCAGGCGAAGCAGACAACATCCTGCTGTGTTGGACGTTGGTGTGTGCAGCGGTCTTCACTGCCTTGCAGGGCCGCTATATCGAGTCAAAGTCCTATAGTGATCGCTTTGAGGCGATGGCGCACCGTCTGGAAGACCCGGAAACGACGATGCGGGTGCTGTTGCTAGAAGGGCAGGCGCTACCCCACTTCGAGCAGGCAGAGGCAGCATTTGAACAACTCTTCACGATCGGTGCGCAAGTGGAAATCTTGTCGAAGGGCCTAGGAGCAAAGGAAGCGCTGCTCGCCAACGCTCATTATCTCTACGGCGAACGGCTTCGTGTTGCGGGCCGCTCTGCGGAGGCAGAAGCGCATTATCGCCAGAGCCTGGAACTGTTCCGCCAGCTTGGCGACGTCGACATGATCGCCTACCCGATCGGCAACTTGGGGCGACTGGCGCTGGAGCAAGGGCGGGTCAATGAAGCCTATGATCGCTTCATGGAAAGCGTGGCGATTTCGCGCGCGGTCGGCAACCGGGTCGGCATCGCCGACTGGCTCCAGCAGCTTGGTAATGGGGCGCTGGCACTGGGCGATGTGACGCAGGCGGAGATGTGCTTTGAAGAGGCGCTCGCGCTCTATCAAGAAATGGGTAATCAGCGCGCCTGCCCTGATGTACTGGCCAATCTGGGCTACGCTGCGCTCCTCAAGGGAGATGTAGTCCAGGCCAGACGCTATCTCCACGAAAGCCTGTCGGCATATCGCCGAATTTACGTTGCTCTGCTGAAAACTTTCGCCCAGTGGAAAGACCAGGTGCTACGCGAATTTCTGCTCTGCCTGGAAGCGACCGCACTCGTAGAGGCCGCCGAAGGAGCTTTTGAACGTGCCCTGACGCTGTTTGGCGCCGCCATGGCTCTGCGCGCACAGGTAAACAACCAAATCGATCCGGGGTTGCAAGCCAGAGTGGATGAAGCTATCAGAACAGCACAGTCTCAACTTTCCTCGGAGGCATGTGCAAGAGCATGGGAGACGGGCCAATCCATGTCTTTCGAAACAGTCTTGGCGTATGCGCTGGGAGGATAACGCTTCTGTCAAGGACTTTCGAAAAATAACCGAGGCTTCAACGGATTGAGCGGATTCTGAGCGGATAGAACGGGCGATGGTCAGCGCCCTCGCGGCCGTTCAGTAGGCGGATTGCTCTCGTCCAGTGCGTAAGCAATCGCCTGCTCCAGCGTCAGCGCAGCACCTGCCTTCCATGCCGCCGCAAAGCCTTCCTCGCCGAGTTGGGCGCGCGCTGCTGCCATCGCCCGTTCATAGGTTGCGCGAGCAGCGGGCGCCGACCGGCAGCCAATCGCCTGGCGNNGCCGCGCCGCGCGCTCAGGCTCCTCGTCCAACGCCGCTGCGCTGCCTAGCCCGGCCAGGCACCAGGCGATACCGGCCTGGTCGCCGAGCGTCTGACTCAGCGCCAGCCCCTGCGCAAGCCAGGGCGCGGCCTCGGCCAGATTCCTCAGCCCGAGCGCGGTCTCGCCCAGGCTGTGATAGGCCCAGGGTAACCCAAAATGCTGCTCACCGAATGCTTGGAAAATCTCCAGGCTCTCATGATGGAGCTGGGCCGCGCGGTCATACGCCCCGCGCCCAGCCCGGCCCGCGCGGCCTGGATGAATAGCGCACGCTCATCGGTCGCGAGTTCGAGGTGGTCGGCCAGCAGCGCGGCAATCTCGCGCGAAGGCCGGCGCGCGTCCCCTTCAATCTTTTGGATCGTCGCCAGCGAGCAGCCGACCCGCTGCGCCAGTTCGTCCTGGGTCAAATCGAGCGCTTTGCGCCGGCGCTTGATCCACAGCCCAAGCGAGATGATATCGCCCATCGGCAGCTCCCAGCCGTCTGATCTATTCGAACAGGTATGAACGTGTACTGCTTTTTGCGCGACTTATTGTACAGCGAAATGATACCGTTGAATAGTCGCCACATGGTGTAATAGCGTCACGTAAAACGAACGGTCGTTGCAATTGCGGCACTGCCTCGCTTAAGTCGTAGACTCGACGGTCGCGCTGCCATTCGGAAAGCTAATCACGACAGAATTTCCCTCGATAGCGCCGGCCACCTGATCGCGCCCAACTATCACGGGACGCACCTTGGCCCCACACGACAGATGGATAATCGCCTCGACAACCGGGCCGGCGATCGGCGGCTCGACCACAATCATGCGGTCGGGGCGGCGCTCGTGGCACACCGAATCTGCCAGCCGCCAGAGACTGCCGCCCGGCCCGGCGCCGGCCGCGAAGCGCCATTCGCGCTCGTGCAGCTCGCCGGCAGACCACCAAATAGAGGCGAGAACCAAGAACCAAGAACCAAGAACCAAACCCCGACGAAAGACGAACGACCAAGGACGAAGGTCGTGCGGCAGCGAACGCTCGTCTTTGGTCCTGCGTCGTTCGTCAAGGCCGAAGCCGAGCAGCAAAGCAGCTACCATCACCGGCAGATACAGATAGCGCGAATTGGGCGGCGCGGCGAACGGCGCAGTCGGCAGAAGCGTGAGCCCAAGCGCGAGCACCAGCCAGCGCGCGCCCCACGGGCCGCGGACGAGTATTGCCAGCAGAATCAGCCCCACCAGCGCGCCCACCGGCACCAGCCATGCCGCGTCGGCGTGCTCGGTGCCCGCCAATGGCGCGACGACCAGCGCCAGGCTGCGCAGTGGGTTCAGCACGATTTGCCAGCCTAGCCCATAGCCGCCCTGCTCAAGCAGGTAATTCCGTCGCTCGACGATGAACTGCAGCGCGATGTAGCCAACTGTGATCAGGCTTGGCAGAAGGTATGGGGCGAGGCGTTGAACGTTGGAACGTTTGAACCCTCCGGCAGGCTCAGGGCAAGCTGTTTCAACATTTGAACGTTCGATAAGTACAAGCAGCGGCAACCCGATCACCGCGCTTTCCTTCGCGAGCAATGCTAGTGCCAGCGCAAGCGTTGCCAGAAGCGACGACCGACCACCGACCGCCGACCATATTGGAGGGCGGTCGTTAATTCCGGATGATCGGTCAGCTGTCGCCCGTCGGTCGTCGGTCGTCGGTCGTCGTGAGAGCCAGAGGTGTAGCGCGACCAGCAGCAGGGCGGCGGCCAGCAACTCGCTTTGGGCCGAGATCCACACCACCGCCTCGAAAGGGGCCGGGTGGAGCGCCACGAACGCCGCCGCGAGAATTGCAAATTGTAGATTGTAGATTGTAGATTGGCGTGCGTTCGATACAATCTGCAATCTGCAATTTGCAATCTGCAATCGGTAGGCCAGCAACCCCAGCAGCCCGGCGTTCAGCAGGTGCAACCCTAGCGAGACGGCATGATAGCCGCGCGGATCGAGATCGAACGCGCGCGCCTGAGCCCAAAACAACAGCCAGACCAGCGGGCGATAAAAATGGGTTTGCGCGCCGGCGTCGAAGGCCCGGCGCACAACCTGGCCAAAGCTCAAGCCACGGACGTTGAGCAGCCATTGGTAATCGTCGGCGGCGAACAGGCGCGCGGGCAGCTCACGGTAGGTATACAGCGTCAGCGCCGCGATCGCGAGGGCCAACAGCATGATGGAAAGCGTACGTCGCATGGAAGGATGGAACTCCTTGATACGGAGATTCATACAAGCATGGTTCGCGAGAAGTCAACGTATCTTATCATAACAACCGCGCTGCACATCAATCTAGCTAACAGCTCGATATCATTTTGAAATCTTCGCCAGTCAGCGCAATGATATAATTGACACCTTAGCCTAACCTGGAGTTTCTGATAACAACCAGCAGTATAGAGAGAATGATATGTGGTTGGGTCGTCTTCGTCTTACAACACAACTTACAACACTCGTGATCGCGGCCACCCTTATTTCCCTCCTTGTGGTCGTACTATTGCTGCTGAGCCGCGCCCAGACGATCATCGAGGACGCGATCATCGAGCGCAACGTTCAAGTGCTCCAAACTGCCGCACGCCAATTGGCTAGGCCAGCTCGCGACAGCGATATCATGGCAGCGCGCGAGGTCATGGCGCCAGTTCCCAGCCCTGGCAGTATTCGGCGAATTTCACTCTACAGCGCAACTGGGCTCTTTCTCGACGAGGAAATATCCAGTGATATGCAAATAAAACAAGGCGGCGGCGATGAGGAACTGGCGAAGCGAGCAATTGCGAGCGGGCAGATCGTGGAGCAGCACGCGCCGGGGCTGATCACGCTTGTCGCGCCTGTGCGCGATCAATCGCGCGCCGTCGGAGCGATCGTGATGGAGTTACCCACCGATGATATCGAGCAGGATTTACTGAACTTGCGCCGTATGGCGCTGCTGATCGCTCTGCCGATCGTAATCACAATGGCACTGGTTGCATGGGGTATTGCACGGTATACCGTCCGGCCGATTCAGATACTGACCACCGCAGCAACAGCTTTTGGTCGCGGCGAGCTGAGCGGGGAAATAGCGATCCGTCGCGGTGGCGAACTTGGGTTACTTGCGCAAGAATTTCAACGAATGGCGCACGATCTCCATGAGTCTCGTTCGGAGATCGAGACGCAAAATCACACATTGGAGCAACGCGTCGAGCAACGCACCGCCGACCTACAGAAGACACTGGCCGAGCTGCAGGACTCAATCGACGCCCGCGAGCAATTAAGCGCCACCGTCCGCGAGCTATCCAGCCCGGTCGTACCAGTACTCGACGGGATTCTGGTGATGCCGCTGATAGGCGCGATCGATAATGAACGAGCCGATCTGTTGCTCAGTTCACTCCTCTCCGCAATCGAAAAAGAGCGTGCGAGCTATGTCATCATCGACGTGACTGGCGTGCCGCTGATCGACACGCACGTCGCCAAAACGCTGCTCCAAGCCGCCCGCGCCGCAACTCTGCTTGGCACCCAACCAGTTCTGGTCGGCCTACGCCCCGAACTAGCGCAAACGATCGTCGGCCTGGGCGTCGATTTCTCGAGCTTAATTACCCGCACCGATCTCCAAAGCGGCGTCGGCTATGCTTTGGATTCGCTCCAGCAGAAGCGGAAAACGCGCACAAATCGTTAGACCATAGTTGCCATCCACACGATTTAGTGCTACTCTGTAGCCCGTCCACAGCATCAAGCGCATGATTCTCGTATCACAAATTCCCATACCAAAGGAGGCCACCTATGGTTCGAGGTCGGTCTGCAATCCGAGCCCTGCGAGGCGCGCCGCTGCGTGCAACGCTCGTAGGACTACTGCTAGCCCTGCTGGCAGCTTGTGGCGGCGCGCCGCCGGCACAACCCGAAGCGAGTGCGACAAGCACAGGCGGCGGTGCGGCCGCCGGCACGCCGCAGCCGGGCGGCACCATGAGCGTCGCCTATCAGAACGACATTGCAACGCTCGATCCGGCAATCGGCTACGACTGGAACAACTGGCCCATGGAGAAGATGGTCTTCGACGCGCTGATGGATTACGACAAGGGCACCACCCTGGTTCCGCAGCTCGCCGCCGAGATGCCGAACGTCAACGCCGACGCGACAGTCTATACGCCACCAGCGTCGAGGGCATCAAGAAGCTCGACCCGCTGAGTGTCGAGTTCACGCTGGCCCAGCCCGACGTCACCTTCCTAAACGTCATGGCGCTGAACTTCGCCTTCATCGTGCCGAAAGAGGAGGTCGACAAGTATAAGGACGACTTCGGCCACCACCCGGTCGGCACCGGCCCATTCACATTCGACACCTGGACCTCGGGCCAGAAGATCACCTTCAAGAAGAACCCGAACTACTTCAAGAAGGAGTTGCCCTATCTTGACGGCGTGGAAGTGCAGATCGGCGCGACGCCTGAGGTGAATGTGCTCAAGCTTGAAAAGGGCGAGCTGGACCTGCTGGGCGATGCGCTGCCACCGGCCGAATTTGTGCGCCTGAGCCAGGACCCGGCCTGGCAGAACCGGATCGTTCATCAGACCTGGGTGAATACGTCGTACATCGCAATCAATACCAAGGTCAAGCCCTTCGACAATCTCAAAGTGCGCCAGGCGCTTAACATGGCGATCGACAAAAACCAGGTCGTCAAGCTGATGAACGGCCGCGCGCAAGTAGCTAAAGGGATCTTGCCGCCGCTCATGCCAGGCTACGACCCGAACATCAAGGGCTACGACTACAATGTCGATCAGGCCAAGGCGCTGCTCGCCGAGGCCGGCTTCCCGAATGGCTTCAAGACCAGCATCACTTGTATCTCAGTCGATCCCGAGCCCAAGGTGTGTGAGTCGTTCCAGACCGATCTCAAAAAGATCGGCGTCGATCTGGAGATCAAAACCTTGGCAAACAGCACGGTGATCGCCGACGCCGGCACGCCAGAGAAGGCCCCATTGGTCTGGTCGGGGCAGCTGGCCTGGACGCAGGATTACCCCGATCCGGCCGACTTCTACAGCCCAATCTTGTCGTGTTCATCGGCGCAGCCGGGCGGCTGGAACTGGTCGTGGTATTGCAACCAGGAGCTGGATGATCAGGCCAACAAAGCCTTGGGCATGCAGGATCGCGACGCCCGAATGAAAGCGTACCAGCAGATCTTCCAGAAACTGGTGGACGACGCTGTGTGGGTGCCGGTGTATCACCTCGAGCAGTATATCGGCCACTCCGATGCACTGCATGGCGACACATCCGACTTTCTGCACCCGGTGCATACATTTATGTACGAGCGGCTGTGGAAAGGTAAGTAAGAACAAAGCACAAAGAACAAAGAACAATTGACTCAGCTTTGTTCTCTGTTCTTTATTCTTTGTTCTCTGATATATGAACCAGGATCTCTCTCTCCCAACGCCCGTCGCGGCGCCGGAGATCGCCGAGGTGCGGATCTACCGCAGCCCGGCCGCGCAGATCTGGCGCCAGTTCTGGCGCGACCCAGGCGCGATCTGTGGCGCCGTGATTGTCGCACTGTTGGTGTTGACGGCGCTGTTTGCGCCGGCGTTGGCGCCCTACGAGCCATCCCGGGTCTTCGACGATGGGCTGACCATCCAGGGGCTGCCGGTGCCAAGCACGCTGCCCGCGAGCTCGCGCTTCATACTAGGCAGCGACCCAAGCGGGCGCGATATGCTCAGCCGGATCATCTACGGCACACGCGTCTCGCTAACCGTCGGCGTGCTGGCGAATATGCTGGTGGTAGTGATCGGCGTGCTGGTCGGCGCGGTCAGCGGCTACTCGCGCGGATGGGTAGGCAAGCTGCTGATGCGCTTCACCGATGTGATGCTGGCCTTTCCCACACTGCTGCTGGCGACCGCGCTTGTGGCGGTGCTGCAACCCAGCGTCACGATCATTATCGTGGTGATCGGAGTGGTGTATTGGACCGGGTTGGCACGAGTGGTGCATGCCCAGGTGCTGCGACTGCGCGAGCAAGATTTCGTGACCGCCGCGTACTGCACCGGCGTGCCGGAAAGCCGCATCCTGCTGCGCCATATCCTACCGCACCTGATCTCCACGGCAATCGTCTGGGGCACGCTTGGCATCGCCACCAACGTCATGCTCGAGGCCTCGCTCAGCTTTCTCGGCATTGGCGTGCAGCCGCCGACGCCTAGCTGGGGCCGCATGATCTCGGAGGGGCAGACCTACTACCGCACTGCACCTTGGCTGATTCTGTTCCCCGGCATCGCAATTATGCTGACCGTGCTCGGATTCAACCTGCTTGGCGACGGGCTGCGTGATGCGCTCGATCCGTACCAGCGGCGCTAGTTGCGGATAGAGGATAGAGGATAGAAGATAGAAGATGAAACGTTCTATCTTCTATTCTCTATCTTCTATCCTCAATTTCGTAGGAAGAACGGAATTCGGATGATACGCTACATCGCCCAGCGCCTGCTCCACGCGATACCGGTATTATTCGGCGTTTCGCTGATCACTTTTTTGCTGACGTATTTGCTGCCGGCCGATCCGGCGCGCATGTACGCCGGCTCAAACGCATCAATCGAAACAGTTAATAGCATTCGCCATCAACTAGGGCTCGATCGGCCATTTTATGAACAATACCTAATCTACATCGGCCGCACGCTCACGGGCGACCTGGGGTTCTCATACAAGCTCCAGATGCCGGTCGGCGATGCAATAATGTCGCGCTTCCCGTACACGATCCAGCTTACACTCGCCGGCATCTTCTTTGAGCTACTGATCGGGCTGCCGCTCGGCCTGATATCGGCGTTGCGCCAGCGCACATGGATGGATCGCGCGGCAATGCTATTCACGTTCTTCGCCGTAGCGGCGCCGCCATTCTGGCTGGGGTTGATGCTGCTGTACTTCGCGGCATTCAAGACCGGGCTATTTCCACTCGGCGGAACGGGCACGCTGGCGCATCTGATCCTGCCGGCGCTGGCAGCGGGTCTGGGCGGCGCGGCCTGGTACGCCCGGCTCATGCGCTCGTCTACGCTCGACGTGGTGCGAGCCGATTATGTGCGGACGGCGCGCGCCAAGGGGCTGAATGAGCGCGGCGTGGTGCTGCGTCACGTGATGCGCAACTCGATTCTGCCGATCATCACACTCGTCGGGCTCGACATACCCTGGTTCCTGAGCGGCGTCGTGCTGATCGAGGCGGTCTTCGCCTGGCCAGGCATGGGCAAGCTGGCCGTCGATGCCGTCCGCAACGTCGATGTGCCGCTGATTCTGGGGACTGTCCTGTTCACCGCGCTGGTCGTCGTCGCTAGCAACATCGTCACCGACCTGGTGTATGCATTCGTGGACCCGCGAATTCGCTATGGCGATTAGTGCGTAGTGCGTAGAAGGAGCGCGCCTAATACGCACTACGCACTACGCAATACGTAGCCGTTTGTTCGCTTACAAGGAGGTACGCTGATGGCTGGTCGTGAGCACACCCTGGATCGCGGCAAGATTCACTACAAATGGGACAATAGCCTGCCGCCGGCGATCGAGATCGAACCCGGCGATGTCGTCCACTGCGAGACCGAGGAGGTCACCGACGGGCAGATCAAGCCGGGGATGGACGCGTCGATTCTTGGCAACCTCGATTTCGACCGGCTCTACCCGCTGGCGGGGCCGATTTACGTCAAAAGCGCCGAGCCGGGCGACATCCTTGAGGTTGAGATCTTGAGGATGCAGACGCTCGACTGGGGCTGGGCGGGCATTATCCCCGGACTCGGACTGCTGGCGAACGACTTCACCACGCCATACATTCGTTACTTCGATCTGACCAACGGCCAGACCGCGCCGCTGCGCGATGATATCCACATTCCGATCCAGCCATTCTGCGGCACGATGGGCGTGGCGCTCGACGAGCCGGGCCCGCACGATGTGCTACCGACCAACAAGGGCGGCGGCAATATCGACACGCGCCACCTGAATGTCGGCGCCAAGCTGTACCTGCCGGTGTTCGTACCCGGCGCGCTCTTCTCGGCCGGCGACTGCCACGCCGCCCAGGGCGATGGCGAGGTATGCGTCACCGGAATCGAGTGCCCGATGCAATTCAGCCTGCGCTTCAACGTGCTGAAGGGTCGCAGCCTGCGCCCGTGGAGCTACCAGTTCTACACCGCGCCCGGTCCGATCCAGCCGAAGTACGACGAGAAAGGCTACTTCGTTACTACCGCGATCGGCCCAGATTTGATGGAGGACTCGCAGAACGCCGTGCGCGACATGATCGTCTGGCTCGGCCGCGAGAAAGGACTGGATCGCGAGGATGCCTACATCTTGTGCAGCGAGGCCGGCGATCTGCGGATCAGCCAGATTGTCGACGCGGGGAACTGGTGCGTGTCCTTCTACCTGGCGCTGAGCGTGTTCCGCTAGAGCTAGAACAAAGAACAGAGAGCAAAGAACAGAGGACATTCACGCTTGTTCTCTGTCCTTTGTTCTTTGTTCTTCCTGGGCCAGTCCCATCCCATCCACGATCAGCGCCTGGCCGATGATGTAGGTCATCCACACCACATCGCCGATCTGCTCCAAGTGCGCGCCGCGGAACAGCCGGCTCGCTAGAAGTAGGTCGGAAAGTAGGAACAGGCTACCGCCGATCGCCGGGCCCAGGTAGCGCCGGTCTTGGGCCGCCAGCGCAGCCGCCGCGCCGCTCATCGAGGCCAGCAGGAGCGCGTAAGCCAGCGCGCCGTAATTCAGCGCCGCGCCGATCTTCGGGTTGCGCACCAGCCCGAGCCAGCCCAGCAGCGCAACCAGGCAAGCCGCGCCGAAGGCCGATCGGCGCATGTGCGGCGATGCGCTGGAAGCGCTGCGCGCGCGATCAATAAAGGCTTTGATATAGCAGCCATGCCCGATGCCAAAGGTAAGCATGCCAAACAGCACATGCTCGGGCAGCGGCACGATCTGCGCCATGATCAGGTCGCCGAGGAAGCCACAGCCCATGCCCGCGGCCACCAAATTCAACTGATCGCGCTCGGCGCGGCGCTGCACCAGGGCACACAGCAGCACTAACGCCGAAGAAAGCATGCGCACCGCCTTTGGGATGCGGTTGACACCCTGCTCGTCGCGCTTGCCGAATAGCAAGCCCAGCAACAACAAAGCGCCGGCGACATAGTAAAGCGCCGAGGTTATGCGGCGCCAAGACGCATTGGTCTCAGCAGATGCCATCGGTGTCCTTTTCATCTACGTACAGCCAATCAGACGTTTGATTCTAGTTCCTATAGTTCCCGTATTTCCCTGGCAAGGCCAAAGGAAAATACGGGAACCTTCGGTTTCTTGGAACGGATTTGCATAGCCTACGCTGCGGCCGACGACGAGCGACCAGCCGCGCCATAAAGTATGGAGAATAACTGAGCATATCACAGATTCGCACGCCAAAGCAACCAATTATTTGATCCAAACCGCGATCTTAGCTACAATCGCGCATGCGCGCTGAACTAAGGAGCACCATTATGCCGATTCATACCACCGATCGTGGCTGGGTGTTAGAGACTCGCACGACCGGCTACGCCTTCGGCTTGAATCAGGCCGGCCTGCTTACCCACCGCTATTGGGGCGCACGGCTGCCTGATCCTGCAGATTACCCGGCCGCTCCAAATCCTGCCGGCTGGGCCTCGTTCAATAACCCAGCCCAGCTGACGGCTGAAGAATATCCTGGTTATGACGACATCAAGTTCATCGATCCATGCCTCAAGGTCAGCTTTGCCGATGGTGTACGCGATGTGGTGCTGCGCTTCGAATCGGCTGAGCTGCGCGAGCTGGATATCCCCGAACTGCTGATCAACCTGCGTGATACCATGTATCCATTCCGAGTGACGCTGCACTACCGCGTTCATGAGGCCTACGACCTGATCGAACGGTGGGTGACGGCCACGAACCATGGTGAGACACCAATCACACTCGAGCGGATCTGGTCGGCGCAGTGGCACCTGCCTTTGGGTGGCGAATACCGCATGACACACCTGCATGGTCGCTGGCTGGACGAGATGCACCTGCGCAGCGAGCCACTTGCGCCAGGACGCAAAGTGATCGAAAGCCGCCGGTTGACTAGCAGCCACCACCACAACCCCTGGTTCGCCGCCGATCGCGGCAATGCCGACGAGAACGCCGGCGATGTCTGGTTTGGGGTGCTGGCCTGGAGCGGGAACTGGCAAATCTGCGCCGAGGTTACTGATTTCGCGTCAACCCGCATCAGCATTGGGTTGAACGACTGGGACTTTGCATGGCGGCTGGCCCCCGGCGAGGCGTTTGCCACTCCGCCGAGCTACGCCGGCTATACGGCCGGAGGGTTCGGCGGCGCCAGCCGGAGGCTGCACGACTTCATCCGCGATACCCTGCTACCGCATGGGCACACGCTTCATAAAGTGCTGTATAACTCCTGGGAGGCAACCCTGTTCGATGTCGACGAGCCGTCGCAGATCGCATTGGTCGAGCTCGCCGCCGAGATGGGCGTCGAGCTGTTCGTCATGGATGATGGCTGGTTCCATGGCCGCGACAATGACACGGCTGGCCTAGGCGACTGGTGGCCCGACGAGCGCAAATTTCCCAATGGCCTAGCGCCGCTGATCGAGCGCGTCAATGCACTGGGCATGGAGTTTGGCCTATGGATCGAGCCGGAAATGGTGAACCCCAACAGCGAGCTGTATCGCGCGCATCCCGACTGGGTCATTCACTTCCCTGGCCGCCCCCGCACCACTGGGCGCAACCAGCTCATCCTGAACTTCGCCCGCGCCGATGTACAGGATCATATCATCGATCGGATCGACCGGCTGCTGGCCCAGCAGAATATTGCGTTCATCAAATGGGACATGAACCGGAACGTCAGTGAGCCCGGCTGGCCCAGCGCGCCAGGCGATCCTCGCGAGATCTGGGTGCGGTATGTGCAGGGACTGTATCGCGTGTGGGGCACGCTGTACGAGCGGCATCCGCACGTCATCTGGCAAAGTTGCTCGGGCGGTGGCGGCCGGGCCGACTTGGGAATTCTACATCTGGCGGACCAGATCTGGGTGAGCGATAACACCGAGCCGACCGCGCGCCTGGCCATTCAGGAGGGCTTCTCGCAGATCTTCCCGGCTAACACCATGGAGGCATGGGTCACCGACATGGGCGCGGCTGAGATTCCGCTGGAGTTCCGCTTCCACGTGAGTATGTGCGGATCGCTTGGTGTCGGCGGGCATCTGGTTCGCTGGGGCGCGGCTAGGCGTGAAGAGGCCGCGCGGTGGATCGCGCTATACAAAGAAATTCGCCATGTCGTGCAGTTTGGCGATCTCTACCGATTGCGATCACCACAAGCGCAGCCATTCTCGGCAGTGCAGTATGTCAGCAAAGATCATTCGGAAGCAGTGCTGTTTGCTTTTCGCACACACCTTCCACCGCCCGCGCAGCTGCCGCCGCTGTACTTGCGCGGGCTCGATCCCAACGACCATTATGAAGTCGAAGGCGTCGCCGGGGCTAGGTCGGGCAGTGCCTGGATGCACGCTGGGCTGCATGTGGAGTTGCTCGATTTCCAGAGCACCGTCCGGCGCATCAAGCGGGTATAGTGATAGAGGATAGAAGATAGAGGATAGCGATTGTTGCGAGAAGCTACGATTCTCCATCCTCCATCCTCTATCCTCTACGCTCGGCGTGCTCTTGCCGTAGCTCTTTGGCGATTTGCTCCACCCACGGCCCACGCGACGCTGCCCCTAATGAAAGGAAGATCTCCCTGGCGCGATCGAGGTGCGCCATCGCCTGATCCAGCTCGCCGCGATCAGTGTCTGCGTATGCCAGCGCCACCAGCGCCATAGCCACACCAGGAATGAACCCGGCTCGTTCGCGCAACTCAAGCGATTCCACCAAGGCGGCGCGCGCGGCAGCGTCGTTGCCGGCATCGTGCTGGGCAAAGCCAATGTGCCTGATCGCGTACGACGCGATGACATGGTCGCCGGCAGCTTGCGCGGTGCGATAGGCCTCGTCGAAGTATGGCAGCGCCCTGGCATGATCGTGGCGAACAACGCTATAGACCAAGCCAACATGAAACAGCGATTCGGCAATCGTGCGCGGGTCGCCAGCTTGGCGGCGCCACGCCAGCCCGCGCTCGAACAGCTCGAGCTCATTCGCCGGCTCCTGGCGTTCCGCGCTCTCAAGAAAGGTAGCATGCAACGACATGCCGCGCGCATCCAGCACGTTGCCAAGCAGAAGCGGCTCACCAGCCCGATCGGCGCGCGCCTGCGCCTCGTCGAGCAGTGCCTCGCGTTCGGCCAATGTGTCGTAGCTGCCAAACATGCCTTCCTCGGTGAGCACCCGCGCCAGCGCCAAGCAGACTCGCGCCAGCGCTGCATCGCTCTGATCGGCGGCCACCGGCAGCACACCGCGTAGCAACACCAGCGCGTCGTCCCAGCGGCCGCGGAGCCGCCAGATATCGCCGAGATCAGAGGCGTCCCGCAGCAGCCGTACGGCGAGCTCGGCATGCCGGTTAGTCTGGGGCTCCATTGCTTCAGACATAGCTACTCCTTAGTGCAATTGCAGATTGTAGATTGTAGATTGGCCAGCGCATACCACAATCTGCAATCTGCTATCTGCAATTTACAATGACACTAGACCGCCCACCACCTTCTGAGCAGCCCGAACATCTTCAGCAGAAACCAGATGCTCGCCACCAACATGAGCAACAAGAACACCACCAAACCAATCAGTCCGGTGAGCGCCAACAGCGGCACTGAGACAAATGACACCACCACGCCAATCAGCCCCAACCCCACACCGGTTACTAGAAACCCGCCGCAGGATACCAAATATCCAACGCCGATATGCCAACGAAAGATTGCTGCCCAAATCAACACGAGCCCGTTGACAACCCACGGCAACCAGGTACTCGCTGCCCGCAGCCCGGCAACGGTAGATGCCTGATCGATGCCGGCGCCGCTGGTTCGTGCCAACAACATCCGGGCTACTACCCAGACCACAATATTGACAATTGGGAACGCAATAAAACCGATCCGTTCATCAATCTTCTGCTCGGCATACGAGTCATATATTCTTGGTCTCACGCTGGCCTCCTAATTCGATCGACCCTTACTTGGTCGCTATTCCCCGCTTGCGAAGTAAACAGCTCAGATACAGTCGTTCTTCACTAGCCCTATGTAGAATAGGGACATTATAATAGACTTTATCGGAAAATTCATGAATAAACGCGGGCGCCGGCTCGCGTTCGCGAACCAGGACCCGCGCCACTATTAATCGTTAGAGCCGTGCTAATCCGTGCAGTCCGTAGAAATCCGTGTCATAATCGTTCGATCACGCCAGCCGCACCTTGGCCGCCGCCCACACACATCGTGATCAGGCCGTAGCGTGCGCCGCGCCGCTTCAGCTCATGGAGCATCTGCACCGTTAGCTTAGCGCCCGAGCAGCCCAGCGGGTGGCCTAGCGCAACCGCGCCGCCGTTGACGTTGACTTTCTCCGCATCCATCTCCAGCGCGCGCATGACTGCGATCGCCTGGGCCGCAAATGCCTCGTTCAGCTCGATCAGGTCGATGTCGTTCAGCGTGAGCCCGGCCAGCCGCAGCGCCTTCGGCACCGCCGCGACCGGCCCGATACCCATGATCTCGGGTGGCACGCCGGCAACCGCGAACGACAGGAAGCGTGCCAGCGGCTTGATTCCAAGCGCGTCGGCTTTCTCGCGGCTCATCACCACCACGGCGGCCGCGCCGTCGCTGGTCTGCGATGAATTACCGGCCGTAACCGTGCCCTTGGCTGCAAACACCGGCTTGAGCTTGGCCAACGCGGCGGCGGTCGTGTCGCGGCGCGGCCCCTCGTCGGCGTCGACCACGCTGGTCGCGCGGCGGCGCTGGCCGCCCTCGAACCAGACGTTTTCGACCTCGACCGGCACGATTTCACCCTTGAACTTGCCGGCATCCTGAGCTGCGATCGCGCGCTGGTGCGATCGCAGCGCAAAGGCGTCCTGATCCTCGCGGCTCACGCCATACTTCTGCGCGACGTTCTCGGCGGTCAGGCCCATGCCCAGGTAGACGTCGGGGTTGATCTCGGCCATGGTCGGGTTCGGCGCGAAGTGATGGCCCGACATCGGAATGAGGCTCATGCTCTCGGCGCCGCCGGCCACCAGCACATCGGCCATGCCGCTCATGATCTGCTGGGCCGCCAGCGCGATCGTCTGCAGGCCCGAGGCGCAGAACCGGTTGACCGTCTGGCCTGGCACATCGACCGGCAGGCCGGATCGCAACGCGGCGACGCGGCCCATGTTCAGACCTTGCTCGGCCTCCGGCAGCGCGCAGCCGAGAATCACATCCTCGATCTCCTTTGGATCGAGACCCCGGGCTTGCTCGACGGCGGCCTTGATCACTGTGGCGGCCAGGTCGGCCGTATGCACTGTGCGCAGCCCGCCGCGCGGCGCCTTGCCGACGGCGGTGCGGGCGGCCGATACTATCACTGCCTCTTTCATAACAATCTACTCCTCCTTGATAAGGCAAAAGGTAAAATGTCGTCTCTTTTGCCTTTTGCCTTTTACCTTAATTTCGAAGCGGCTTGCCGGTCTGCAAGATCGCCATCATTCGCTCCTGGGTCTTCGGCTCGAGAATCAGCTTGGAATTCTGCTCGAACTCAAGGTCGAGCAAGTACTGCTCGGTGACCCACTGCGGGCTGGTGAGGTCGCCGCCGCACATCACCACGCCCAGCGCCTTGGCCACCTTCTGGTCATGATCGCTGATATAGCCGCCAACCTTCATGGCGTGCAGCGCAGCCGCGATCGCACTCATGCCGCGCCGGCCGATTGCATAGATCGGCTCGCCGCCCGGCGGTGGCGGGGTATAGCGGTCGGCCACCATCTGCAGCACTACCCGCTTCGCCGCGGCGATCAGCAGCTCCTTGTTCATCACAATCGTATCGTTCGCGTCGAAGAAACCCATTTGGCGCGCCTGCTCGGCACTTTCAGATACCTTCGCCATCGCGATCGTCTCGAACGCCTTCTGCAAATATGGCAGCGGGTCGGCGCCCGGCGCAGTCATATGCGGCGAAACTTGGCGGCGCACAAATTCTTTACAGCCACCCCAGCCGGGCACGATCCCGACGCCCGCCTCGATCTGGCCGATGTAGGTCTCGGCCGCGGCCACGCGGCGCGCGGCGGCCAATGAGACCTCGGCGCCGCCGCCCAGCACGCGGCCATACGGTGCGGCTACCACCGGCTTGGGGCTGAGACGGAACTGCATAAACAGCTGCTGGGTGCCTTTGGTGAACTGGGTGACCTGCTCGCGCTGCCCGCTGGCGACGCCCATCATCACCACGGCCAAATTCACCCCAGCACAGAAATCGTTGGACTGGTTGCCGATCACCAGGCCAACCCACTTGTCGTCTTTCAGCAGTTCGAGCGCCTGGTAGCCCATCTCCATGATCAGCGGATCGAACGAATTGACCTTGGAGTGAAATTCCAGGCACAGCACGCCGTCGCCAAGGTCAAGAATGCTGGCGCTTTCGTTGCGCGCCGCCTCGCCACCCTGCGCGCGCACGTCGTCCAGCACGATCACGCCTTCGGGCCGGCCAAATGGCGAATAGTCGCCGCGGGCCGGGTCGTACACGCCGGTGATGCGGCCATTCTCGACACGATAGAACGAATTGATACCTTTTTCCAGCATCTGCTCGACCCACGGCGCCACCGCAATATCGCGCTCCTTCATCGCCCCAACTGTCTTGCGCACGCCCAGCGCATCCCACACCTGGAACGGGCCAAGCTGCTGGCTAAAGCCCCAGCGCATCGCGTTGTCCACGTCGGCGATACTATCGCTGATCTCGGGGATTCGCCGCGCGGTATATGCGAGCGTCTTTAGTGTCGTCTCGCGCAGAAATTGCCCGGCGCGATCCATATCCGCGTTGTCCATGATGAAACGCAGCCGATCGGGCAGCTTCTCGATCTTGCGAGCCTTGCCGACCAACTCGAAGCGCGGCTTTTTGGGCGGCTCGTGCGTCATCGTCTGCAGGTTCAGTGGCCAGAACTCCTTACCGGACGCGCCCTGGGTCTGCTTGTAGAACCCGACGCCGGCCTTGTTGCCCAGCCAGCCCTTCGCGGCCACCTGCTCGATTGCCGGCGGGATGCGGAAGACTTCGCGCTCCTCGTCCTCCGGCACGGCATCGTACAGGTTGCGCGTTACATGCAGCATCACGTCGAGGCCGACCAGGTCGAGCAGGCGGAACGAGGCGGTCTTCGGCCGGCCGACCAGCTCGCCGGTCAGGCTATCGACCTCCTCGACGCTGTAGCCATGCTTCAGCGCGTAGTTGATCGTCACCTGGCCGGCATATGTGAAGATCCGGTTGCCGATAAAGTTCGGGCGGTCCTTGGCGCGTACCACGCCCTTGCCAAGCCGGTCATAGGCGAAACCGGAGATCGTCTCGACCACCTCGGGCAGCGTGTCGGGCGTGGGGATGACCTCGAGCAAATACAGGTAGCGCGGCGGGTTGAAGAAATGCGTGCCGAGAAAATGCTGGCGGAACTCGACCGAGCGCCCTGCGGCGATCGCGGCGATCGGAATGCCGCTGGTGTTCGAAGAGACGATGCTGCCGGGCTTGCGCACCTGCTCGATCCGCTCCATCAGCGCGCGTTTCGGCTCGAGCTGCTCGACAATCACCTCGACGATCCAGTCGGCGTCGGCGATCTGGCCCAGGTCGTCGCTCAGGTTGCCAAGCGTGATCTGCTCGGCGCGCTCGGGCGTGAACAGCGCGGCCGGGCGCGACTTCTTGACCCGGTCGAACAACGTATTCACGATCCGGTTGCGTACTGCCTTCGACTCAAGCGTCAAGCCCTTGGCCTGCTCCTCAGGCGTCAGTTCGCTCGGCGCCATATCGAGCAGCACCACCTGGCAGCCCGCGTTCGCGGCATGCGCCGCGATGCCGCCGCCCATAGTGCCCGCGCCGATCACGGCGATTTTCTTGATTGGTTGGGTCATGGTATCTCCTTCTTGATTATGCGACCTGCTCCGGCTGCCGAACCTCAACCCCAGCCAGCGCTAACAGCGCCTGGGCCACATCGCGGGCCGCATTCGGCTTGCCGAGCGTCAGCGCGGCGCGGCCCATCGCCACGAGCCGTGCCCGGTCGGCCAGCAGCGCGCCGACTTCGGCCAGCAACCGCGGCCCACTCAGGTCGGCCTGCGGCACGATCGCCGCCGCGCCGGCCTGCGCGCAGGCTTGAGCGTTGCGGGTCTGCTCGTCGCCGCCGGTCGGCACCAGCGGGATATACAAAGCCGGCTTGCCAAGGACACAGATCTCGGCGATCGTGCCGGCGCCAGCACGCCCAACCACCAGGTCGGCCAGCGCAAAAATGTGCTTGATCTCATCGCCGACAAAGCGGGTGACAAAATAGCGCTGGCGCAGTTCGGGCGGCAGTTGCGCCCTTGCGTGCGCGAGCCGGTCGTAGTCCTGCTCTTCGCCCACGGGCTGCTCGCCACATTGATGGATCACCCGGCAACGTTCCAGCAGTTCCGGCAGCGCCGCCTCGACCGCGCGGTTGATGATCCGCGCGCCCTGGCTACCGCCGGTGACATACACCGTTGGCAGCTGGTCGTCCACGGCCGCGAAGCCGGAGATCCGCGCGCCCTCGCTCCCGTCGCCGCCGAAGATCAGCGCGCGCACGGGATTGCCGGTGACGATCGTCTTGCGCCGCAGCCGGGGCGGCAGCTCGTGCGCCGCGCTCGCAAACGATAGTGCGATTTGCGTGGCGAAGCGCGCGGTAATTCGGTTCGCCAGGCCGATCTGCACCGTCTGCTCGTGGGTCAAGATTGGCTTGCGCAGCAGCCAGGCCGCCAATACCGGCGGCACGCCGACATACCCGCCGGTACTGAGCACAATATCTGGATCAAAGCGGCGCACCTCGGCCAGCGCCTGCCCAACGCCGACCGGGATTCGCAACATGTCGGTCAGATTTTCCAGGCTGAAATAGCGCCGCAGCTTGCCGGTCTCGATCCCGACAAAGTCCAGCCCTGCGCTTGTGACGATGCGCTGCTCGATGCCGCGCTTACCGCCGACATACCGAAAGCGCGGCTGCCAGTCGGCGCCCACAGCCAGCGCGCCAAGCGTGTCGGTGATCGCTAGCGCCGGGCTGATGTGCCCGCTGCTCCCGCCGCCGGTCACCAGGATTTTGATGGTTCGCATGCGACCTATTGTAGCACCCATTCGCTTGCAGGGACGAAGCATTTGCCTCACGAGAGTCCGTAATCTTGATCTACGAGACATCGCTCTAGATCACCGCAACTCGCTCGCCATGGGCAAATGCTTCGCCCTTACAAGCGTGTGTACTAGCGAAGCTCGCGGCTGCTATAGCCGAGCAGGCGTCGCGCAACAACTAGGCGGTTGATCTGGCCAGTGCCTTCGTAGATGTCGTTGATCCGCGCGTCGCGCATCCACTTCTCCACGAGCAGCTTGCACGAGTAGCCTTCTGGCCCAAGCAATTCGACCGCTTTCTGCGCAACGAGGTTGGCGACCGCGCCGGCCTTAACTTTACACATGGAAGCTTCCAGCGTATTTTCTAGGCCGGCGTCCATTTTCGCCGCCGCGTTGAGCACCAGCAGCCAGGCCGCGCGGTGCTGCGCCTCCATCTGCAGCAAGTCGCGCTCGACAGCGGTCTGCTGATGCAGCGGCACACCATAGCGCACGAGCACGCCGCGCTCTTTCAAGTACGACGCGGTGAACTCCAGCGTCGCGCGGGTGATGCCCAGCGCACCAGCCGCCACCGCCGGGCGGGTTGCATCGAACGTCTTCATAGCGCCCTTGAAGCCCTTGCCACCGACCGCCGGCGCGTCGGCGCGCGCCACCTCGGCGCTGCCGAGGATGTTGTCGAATGGGATGCGGCAGTCCTGCAGCACAATTGCGGCGGTATCGGAGGCGCGGATGCCGTGCTTATGTTCGAGCTTGGCCACGGTCATGCCCGGCGTGCCCGACTCGACCACAAACGGCTTCATGGCCGCGCGCCCGGCCGTCGGATCGACGGTGGCCCACACCACCACAAAGCCGGGCGACTCCTTGGCCGCCATCAGGCCGCCGGTGACAAAGATCTTCTCGCCGTTCAGAATCCACTGCTTGCCATCCTCCGACAGGCGCGCGGTGGTGCGAATCGCGGCGGTGTCGGAGCCGGCATGGGACTCGGTCATGGCCATCGCGGCCCACTTCGGCTCACCCTCGCTGAAGCGCTTGAGAAAGCGTTCCTTCTGCTCGGGCGTGCCGGTGGCCTCGACTGCCGCGCCGCCCAGCGCGCCGCCCGGCGTGCTCAGGTAGAGCCCGGCGTCGCCCCACGAGAGCGCCTCGACGGTATGGATCAGCATCAGGTTGTGAAAGCGCGGTTTCTTCTCGCCGTCGGCGTTGTTCTTCTCGCTCACCGCCGGCGCCGCCAGCGTGCGGCCGCCCTGCGAGCGCACCGTCTGCCAGATCATATTGATATAGTCCCATGGGCGCTCGCCTTCGTGCTCGTCGTAGTAGCGCGCTACCGGACGCATCACCTGCTGGCCGAGCATCGTCAGCAGCTGCACCTGGCGCTCGATCGGGGTAGGAAGTTCGAAGTCAATCATGTTGCTGTACTCCTGTCCGTCGTCCGTTGTCTGTCGTCCGTTGCAACAGACAACGGACGACAGACAACGGACAATCTAGATCATCGCCAAACCCAAAAACGTCGAAAACCCACGCCCATTGCGCAGCCAGCGCTCGACTGGGTGCTCGCGGATGTAGCCGTGGCCGCCGAGCACCTGCACCGCCCGATCGGTCACGAACAGTGCCGCGTCGTCGGCATATTGCTTGGTGAGCGATGCCTGCCGGGTCGCGTCCTTACCCTGGTCAAGCGTCCAGGCCGCCTCCCAGGCCATGAGCCGCGCCGCGTCGATCTCGATCGCCATTTCGGCGAGCATAAAGGCGACCGCCTGGTACTGCGCGATCGGCCGCCCGAAGGTCTCGCGCTGCTTGGCGTAATCGCGGGCGTACTCGAAGGCGCCGCGCGCGACGCCAACCGCGAGCGCTGCCAGTGTGACGCGCGAGTAGTTCAGCAGCAGATCAATCTGCGAGCCGACCTCGCCGCCAAGGCGCGCATCGCGCGATACCCGCACATCCTCGAATTTGACCTCGTAGGTCGGCAGCGCACGCACGCCCATGTTTTTCTCGCGCTCTCGCACCGTCACGCCACTGGTGCCCTGCTCGACGATAAAGGCCTGGCTGGCTCCGCTCTCGCGGGCATACACCAACATCGCCTGAGCATCGGCGGCTAGCGGCACATACGCCTTGTGGCCATTCAGCACATAACCGTTCTGAACGCGCTCGGCGGTAGTGCTGAGGGCATGCGGGTTGAAATCCCAGTGCGGCTCGATCAGCGCGGCGGTGGCCGGCACAAAATCGGCGTCGGTCAGGCGTGGCAACCACTTTTGTTTTTGATCTTCGCTGCCGCAGTGCAGCAGCGGGATGCCGAACAGGTTTGGAGTCAGCAAGTACAGCGCCATCGCCAGATCGCCGTAGCCGAGCTCCTCGGCCGCGAGCGCGCCGGTGAGCGCCGAGTGCGCATCGCCGAACCCACCATACTGTTCGGGGATCGCGCTTGGCAGCAAGCCCAGCTCCCAGCCAGTCGCAATAATCTCCGGCGGGGTTGTGCCGCTCTCGTCGGCGTCGTGCGCGGCCGGCCGCACACGCTCATTGGCATAGCGCCGTACCGTCTCAATGATCAGCTGCTGTTCGTGGGTGGGGGTGAATGAGATCATATCGTTATCTCCTCATCGTGGAGAACAAAGAACAAAGAGCAAAGAACAAGTAGCGTCGTGACTATTCTTTTGTTCTTTGTCCGTTGTTCTTTGTTCTTAGCTGGCCAGCGCGCCGATCTGCATCAACAGCGGCAGACTTCCTTCGAACGTGAGCTTACCGGTCAGAAATGCCATCTGGCTATTCAGCTCGCCGCTCAGCATCGCCCGGTAGTCGTCGTTGCTCATCATCACAGTCAGCGCCGGCTCGGCCTGGCCGTTGAAAACAATCGTGCTGTGCCACAGGCTGCCATCGGAGCGCGTCAGCTCAAGGTGTACCGTGCCTTTCAGACTCTTCACAACCGCGACCTTGCCGCGCTCAACGTAATCGACAAATATATCTGTGGCGCCGCTCTCTGCCAGGGCACGCCAATCGTCGAACGACATCACCACACGCATGTCGGGATCTTCAATCTGCTCGCCCGGCTGTACCTCAATCTGCTTGCCGGCTGAGCGCAGGCTAAAGACATCGCCCCCGGCGCCGGTGATCTCGAACACGGCGATCAGTGGTGGCTGATCGACAACGCCAGCCGGCGCGCTCTCCATCGCAGCGGCATACTGCTGCGGTATCATGTGGGTGAAATACGCTGCGGGACTGCTAACTTCGGCCATGAGTTGCTCCTTCTGATGACCCTCGATCTGCGTGTGTCCACATCGACACTATCCATTGAAATGGGAACGGGAAAAGGCTGATATGCATCGCTATAGCAGCGACATGACGCAGTGTACCATGGTGATGTTGCGAGAATGTTGCGAACATGTTGCGCCGCACGCCCCGTTCTAGACAACTGTCGAGTGAGTGGGTATACTGCTACACCAGCACTGTTCAGTCGTACAGGCCGCGCCACGACCAGCGCCTGATCCATCTACGGCGTTCGCAAGTGTATATTTGCTATACCTATACATAGCGCGGTATTGTGACCAGAGACTGAACGAAGGGATTTTGATGGATATCTATGCCTATCTCAATCGAATCGGCTATCGCGGCGCGCTTGAGCCGAGCGTGGCGACGCTGCTTGCGCTCCAGCGCGCGCACCTGTTGGCCGTGCCGTTCGAGAACCTCGACATCCACTTGGGCCGGCCGATTGTGCTCGATCAGGCGAAGCTGTTCGATAAGATCGTCGGGCGGCGCCGCGGCGGCTTCTGCTACGAGCTGAATGGCCTGTTTGCCGAGCTGCTGCGCGAGCTGGGCTTCGAGGTATCGCTGCTCGCGGCCGGGGTCGCGCGCGCCAACGGCGGGTTTGGCCCCGAGTACGACCACTTGACGCTGCTTGTCGAGTGCCCATTGTCCGTTGTCCATAGTCAGTTGCAGCCAGCAGTAGACGACGGACCACGGACCATCTGGCTGGCCGACGTTGGCTTCGGCGACTCGTTTCGCGCGCCGCTGCGGCTGATCGCCGGGCTCGAACAGCCGCAGGACGGCCGGACCTATCGCCTCGACCGCGACGGCGAGCGCTGGACACTATGGGAGCGCGCGGAGGGCGAGTGGGAGCCGCAATACCGCTTTACGCTCCAGCCGCGCGCGTTTGCCGAGTATGCCGGCATGTGCCAGTACCACCAAAGCTCGCCCGATTCGAGCTTCACCCGCAAGCGCGTCTGCTCGCTCGCGACAGTCGAGGGTCGGCTGACGCTCAGCGATTTGCAGCTGATTACCACGACCAATGGCAAACGCATTGAGCGACAGCTCAAGGATGAGGAAGAATTTCGGGCTGTGTTGCGCGAGCAGTTCGGCATTGAGCTATCTTGATTGGTTTTCTTCTTTATGCGCTTGGAGCGTCAGGCTCATTTTGTCGATTTACGCAATCTGTAACCTTACTGGAGGAACAATGAACAACTATATCTGCATCACCTGCGGCACGCAGTACCCGGCCAGCGCCGAAGCCCCGGCGCACTGCCCAATCTGCGAGGACGATCGGCAGTATATCAACGTCGCGGGCCAGCAATGGACCACCCTGGCCGACCTGCGGCGGGAACATACCAATATCATCGCTCCAATCGAGCCGGGGCTGACGGGCATTCGCAGCCAGCCGAGCTTCGCGATCGGCCAACAGGCGCACCTGATCCAAACCGAAGCGGGTAACGTGCTGTGGGATTGCGTCAGCCTGATCGACGATGCGACGGTCGGAGAGATCAAGGCGCTGGGCGGCATTCAGGCAATCGCAATCTCGCACCCGCATATGTACAGCAGCATGATCGAATGGAGCCAGGCCTTCAATGCGCCGATCTATTTGCACGGCGATAACCGCCCATGGGTCATGCGGCCCGACGAAGCGATTCGTTACTGGGAAGGTGAAACGCAGGCGCTGCTTCCTGGGCTGACGCTGGTGCGCTGCGGCGGGCACTTCCCTGGCAGCAGCGTGCTGCACTGGGCTGGCGGCGCGGGCGGGCGCGGCGCCCTGTTCACTGGCGACACGATCATGGTCGTGAGCGATCGGCGGTATGTCAGCTTCATGTATAGCTACCCCAATCTTATTCCACTCAACGCCAGCGCGGTGCAGCGGATCGTTGCCGCCGTCGAGCCGTACGCCTTTGAGCGGCTGCACGCGGCCTGGGATGGTAGAATCGTCGAAGCGGATGCTAAGGCCGCCGTGCGGCGTTCGGCTGAGCGCTATATCGCCCATATCCGGGAATAACACCTGGGCTCTTGGGAACCTTACAGACGACGGGGCATGGACGCGCCTACGGCTCGTCCATGCCCCGCAACCATCTACAGTCGTAGTATTTCGGAAGATGAAATTATTGATCTCTGCCCGTCGTTAATATAACAAAAATGTTATCTTGAGCTTGCTGAGACTAAGGTATCATGAACTGGTCATGATCCATCGGTGCGCGTGCGCCTCTCAAGGAGAAATGTAGGAGAGAAAATGAAACGTGCGCAATTTGCCACAATTGTATTTGTTCTGGCTTTGACTTTTATATTTGCCATCAGCTCGCGCAATTCCGCGGCAGCGAACCAGAATGTTGGCTACCCAGACTTTTCCTTTGGCAGCGCGCCAGGCGGCGACGCGACCGCCGATAAGCCCCAAAGCAAGCTTTGGTACACCACTGAAGGCAATACCACCACCTGGTGGGCGGTGATGTTCAACGGCAGCGTAGGTCGCTGGCGCATCCACAAGCTGAATTGGCCGAGTCAGTGGGTCGACACAGGCGTCAACGTCGACGACCGCGCGACCTCGCGTGCCGATGTGCTGTGGGACAACAATACCAAAAAGCTCTACATCGTCTCGCTGGTGCGCCTGAGCAGCTCGAACCAGAGCAGGCTGTACCGCTACACCTACAGCGGCGGCACCTACACACTTGACTCTGGGTATCCTGTCGTCGTCATGAAGACCGACTCCTCCACTCCTGATCCCGTGACCGGGAGCGCGGAGACCATGGCGTTCGATAAAGACTCGACCGGACGGCTCTGGATTACCTTCACGCAGAATAAGAAGGTCTGGGTCAATAGCAATCCCGACGATGGCAAGGACTGGAGCAAGCCTTTCGTCCTGCCTAACTCGTCGGCGATCGGCTCGGACGATATCTCCTCGGTAGTTGCCTATAACGATAAGAATGGCCCTAGCATCGGCGTGCTATGGAGCAATCACACCACGACGTCGGCCGACTCTATGATGAACTTCTCGTACCACAAGGACAGCGACCCGCCTGGCACATGGCAGCCGATCGAATCAATCTACGGTGGCAAGGGCACCGGCACCTGCCTGGCCGACGACCATATCAACCTGAAATCGTTGCAGGCCGATCCATCCGGCGCGCTCTTCGCCGCCGTCAAGACCTCGGTCGGCGACAGCAGCAGCTGCACCGGCGGCACCGACTTGATCCGGCTGGTGGTGCGCAATCCTACCACCAACACCTGGAAATGGGCGGCCTTCGGCGGCACGGCCGAGAATCACACCCGGCCGATCGTACTGCTCGACACCACCACTCGCACAGTCTATATGTTCGCAACCGCGCCGGAGTCCTGCGGTATCATCTATATGAAAACCAGCAAGATGGACAACCTTAGCTTCCCAGCCGGCAAGGGCACGCCGTTCATCAGCAGCAGCACCAACACCTGCATCAACAACGCAACGTCGACCAAGCAGACGGTAAACGCCAACACCGGCCTGGTCGTAATGGCGAGCGATAAGAATTCTCAAAACTATCTGCACAATATACAGGAGATCGGCGGATCATCGGCCACCGCGACGCCAACCACAGCTGTCACGAACACTCCGACGGCGACGCCAACCACAGCCGCCACAAACACTCCGACGGCGACGCCGGTGCCCGGTAGCACGGCTACCCCAACCAGCACACCGGGCGGCTGGAACAGCCAGGACATTGGCACGGCCACTGGTGGAAGCTCGACCACCAGCGGCACCAGCGTGACGGTTACGGGCGCCGGCAGCGACATTTGGGGCAGCGCCGATAGCTTCCACTACACCTGGCAACCCTTCAGCGGCGATGTGCTGCTGACCGCCAAACTGACCCAGTGGAATGGTGGCGGCAACTCGTGGGCCAAAGGCGGCTTGATGCTGCGCGGCTCGACCGCCGCCAATGCCGCCAATTGTTTCGTGCTGGTATCGGGCGGCAATGGCATCCGTATGCAGTGGCGCGCGGCCACGGGCGGCAGCAGCGCCAATACCACCACGGGCATCAGCTTCGTCGCACCAACCGTAAGCGCACCGTTGTGGCTGCGCCTGAGCTTGAGCGGCACCAGCTGCAGCGCATTCTACTCCACCAATGGCAGCGACTGGATTGCGGTAGGCACGCCGCAGGCGATCGGCGGGCTAGGCAGCAGCTATCTGTATGGCTTGGCGATCACCGCCCACGACACCACCAAACTCGCCTCCGCTACCTTTGACGCGATCACCGCTACAGCCCCATAAACCAATCGCCATGCCTGGCTCATAGAATGAGCCAGGCATGGGCCACTTAGTATGGTGCGCGGCACGAGCGTGCATCACAACAGTACAACTGGCCCGATGGCGATCCCCAGCTGATTTTGCATCCTCTTCCAACCTCTGCTACCATACGGCTCTGCCGTGTCGTTATCGAGTCGTCGCCGAAGGAGCCCGCTATGAGTGATCGCCCGCGAGTGTATGTGACTCGTCGCCTGCCGCAGCCGGCGATCGAGCTATTATCGCAGCACGTTCAGGCCACCGTCTGGCCGGGCGAGCTTCCGCCGCCGCGGGCGGTGCTGTTGAAAGAGGTTACCGAGATCGATGGGCTGCTGGCGCTTCCGACCGACCGCGTCGACGCCGGACTGCTCGAAGCGGCCCCGTATCTGCGAGTCGTCAGCAACTACGCCATCGGCTATGATAACGTCGATATAGCAGCCGCCACCAAACGTGGAGTGATGGTGACCAACACACCCGATGTGCTGACCGAGACGGCGGCCGATTTCACGTTCGCGCTGATTCTGGCGGCGGCGCGGCGCATGGTCGAGAGCGAGCAATATGTGAAGGCCGGCCGCTGGCGTACCTGGGGGCCCGAGATTCTGCTTGGCCGCGACGTGTACGGCTCGACGCTCGGTATTGTGGGCATGGGCAGGATCGGGCAGGCGGTGGTGCGGCGCGCGCGCGGCTTCGGTATGCGCACTCTATACGCCGGCTCACACAGCAAGCCGGACCTGGAGCACACTGAGGGTATCATCTTTGTCCCGCTCGAGCGACTCCTGGTCGAGAGCGATATCGTCTCGCTGCACTGCCCGCTGAACGACGATACCTACCACCTGATCGACCGCGATACGCTTGAGTTGATGAAGCCCAATGCCATCCTAGTGAACACCGCCCGCGGCCAGATCATCGATACACGCGCGCTGGTGGACGTGCTGCGCGTGAAGCCCATGGTCGCCGCGCTGGATGTAACCGACCCCGAGCCGCTGCCAACAGGTCATCCCCTGCTAGCGCTACCGAACGCGATCGTCACACCGCACGTCGCCAGCGCCACTGTGCAGACGCGCACGCGTATGGGGCTTATGGCGGCCCAGAATATCATCGCGGCGTTGCAAGGCGAGCGCCCGCCCTTCCTCGTGAATACCGAGCTATGGGACAATAAAGTTATCTCGGTGGGCAAATCTTGATTAAGGGATTTTCGGTAAACAAACGAGACAATCATAGTACGTAGTGCGTATTGGCTGGGGTTATGAGGAACAAACAGGTCATCGCACTGGTGGGGCTTAGCGGTGTGGGTAAATCGAGTGTCGGGCGGGAACTGGCGGAACGCCTCGGCTGCCCACTGATCGACACCGATGCCCTGATTACGCAGAGCACCGGACGTACCATTCCAGACATTTTCGCCGCCGAGGGTGAGGCGCGCTTCCGTGAGCTAGAGACCGACGCGCTGACGACCGCGCTGATCCCCATGCCCAGTGTCGTCGCGACCGGCGCGGGCATTGTGCTGCGCTCCGAGAACCGCGCTCGGCTGCGCGAGCGCGCGCTGGTCGCCTGGCTCGACGCGCCGACCGAAGCGTTGGTCGCGCGATTGCTGGCCCACCACGAAGCCCGGCCGCTGCTGCAGGGCGCCGACCTGGCGGCGCGGCTCGAAGCGCTGCGCCAAGTGCGCGCCGCGCTTTACGCCGAGGTCGCCGACGTGCGGATCGAGACCGACGGCCGAACCGTCGCTGACATTGCCCAGGCGATCCTGCGCGCATTTGAATTGATACAATAAAAGATGAACGTCACAACACTGGTTGGCCAAAACTGGTCGACGATTCGGCAGGCCGGTCGCGACTTCTTGGGCACTGCGCGAGTGGGTCGCGGAAAACCCGCAATCGAAGAGCCGGTGCGTGATCGCCAGGTTTGCGCTGAAGAACGCGGTGAAGGAAGATGAGTCGCTACAAGAGATCTATGAAGCACAAACGCTAGGATGAGGGCCAGGATAGCATAATCACTCGAGCAAAGCTCTTGGCAATTGTGCTGGTGCTATAGCTGAAGCCACTTCCGCATCAGCCACACCACCGCGCTCATACTCCACATTTGTTACAGTTCGTAGTACAATGGCCATGTCGCTATGCCATAATTCAGGCAATTCCTACGTTTATACGATAGAGCATAGTTTCCTGTCCATACGAGCTGTTGGGTTGGTCGCGCCCCACGAACGGATGCGCCATGGCAAACCAAGAAGATATCGCTCGGCAGCAGCAGCTGCTACAGGCTCATCGCCGCACGCTGACCGTCTATCTTAACCAGCTGGCGGCCTTTGGTGGGCGCGCATATGCCACGCCTGCTGTTTTGAACGGCATCGACGAGACGTGGGAACATATTTGCATCCTCAAAGAGCGGCTGCAGCAGCTCGGCGCGCCAGTCGAAGACGATATCACCGATGAATTGATCGCCTCAACGCGAAGTATACGCGATGCAAGCCGGCATCCGCAACGCGCAGGCGATACCCCGCTAGGTACCAGCCTGCTGCTGGGTCGATTTAACGTCGGGCTCGGCGCGTTGCGCACACTTATTGAGCATGTGCCAGAGATCCATGATGCGGCCATTGAGTTCCGCACCATTTTTCAGGCGGCCTGCGAACAGATCAATACGTTGCGAGCCTACAAATCGCTGCATGACCAGCTCCATGAAGTGCAGTTTCGATGTTTTGAGAACATCGAGCAAGAATTACCCCATCTCCTCGACAACGCTCTGGCAATCGTGAACCTTGAGCAATATGCGCTGAATCTGGCGGATTGCATTACTGAGTTACGCGAGGTAGCCGAACAGGCGCCGATGCTCAGACCGGCGCCAACTTGGATCGATAAGCTCGAGCAGGCCCACACCCAGATCGTGCAGGCACTGGTGGAAAAAGATGCCGATCTATTACGACGGGCTACCGATCAGATTCGACGTGTTCTGATCTTACACCCGGCGCGGATTAACTCACAGCTGAACACGACCGTACGCGCGATGCGGCTGGTATCGCTTGTAGAGGTGATTACCTATATGCGCGATACATGCGTGTCGTTAGGGTTAGATGCCGCGATTATCGAACGGATCGAACTGGGGCTTGTTGCCTTACGCGAACTGAACATGCATTTGAGCGCGTTAATCGAGGATCACGATCACTGGCAAGTGATCGACGATCTGTTACGCCTGCTGAGCGACTATCACGAGCAAGATGAGGTTGTGGCCCTGTGGACCGACCTCAAGGAGCATGCCGGGCAGTTGTATGAAACCAGTAGCGAGCCATGGGCGATCGAATTGAAGCACAATGCTACACAGCTTGAACATGCGGTGCAATCGCAAGATCTGCGCACGATCATGCAGTATTTTCGTAATTATCGCAGCAGGGCGGTGCTGCAGTTCTACCGCGTCGATAAACAGCTCAAAAAGCTCTGTGATAAGCTGGATCGCGTAGATGGCCCGTTAGCATTTGTCATAGGAGTGCTTGAGTGAGTCTTGCCACAGCTCTACAGCCGTCGGTGGCCCCCGGCGATGATAGTTTTCCCTCGGCTGCCGGATTGCGTGCCGCGCATAGTAGCTTGCTCCGGCGTGAACGGGTGGAAGGCGCGCAACCCGAGTTCATCGCCGAAGTCAGCACGTTCATACGGCGCGGCTGTACGACCGGCAAGATTCTTGATGACGACGCTGATCGCCGCGCATGCCAAAGCATACTCGACTACTGGACCACGGTTCTGTATCGCGCCGACGAAGTGACGCTTGATTCGACTCTTGACGAGTTTGACGCCTCATTGGCTCCAACATTGCCCGAAGAGCTCTGTCCATACATTGGCCTTGAGGCATTCGGCGAGGCCAATCGCGAGCGATTCTTTGGCCGGCGCCGGCTGATCGGAGACCTGCTCGAAAAGCTGCGTGAGCATTGTTTTCTAGCTGTCGTCGGGCCATCGGGCAGCGGCAAATCGTCGCTGGTGCTCGGCGGGTTGATCCCAGCGCTCAAGGCAGCGGCGCTGCCGGAGAGCGATGCATGGCACTACTTCCCCAGGCTGGTGCCTGGCTCGGATCCATTTGCCAGCCTCGCCCGAGCTGTGCACCCGCCCAACGTAAAGCTTAATCCGTGGATCGAGCGCCTGACCACCGGCGCGCTACACGACGCGACCTACCTGACAAAGGTGATTGGCGCGCTGACCAAGCAGCCAAGCGTACTGGTGATCGATCAGTTTGAAGAGCTATTTACGCTCTGCACCAACCAGCAGATCCTGAACGCGTTCATCGACAATCTACTGGTGCTGATCAATGCCCCTGGCCCGCGCCATACGGTCATCTTGACAATGCGCAGCGATTTTGAGACCTACATCGTGCGGCTACCGCAACTGCAAGCACTATTCGAGCAGGCGCAGACCCGTGTGACACCCATGAGTGCGCCGGACCTTCGCGAGGCAATCGAGGAGCCGGCGCGGCAGGTCGGGCTCAAGATCGAGCCGCGGGTGATCGACGCGCTGATCAGCGATATTATCGGCGAGCCGGCGGCGCTGCCGCTATTACAATTCACACTGCTGAAGCTCTGGGATCAGCGCGATCATAATCGTGTAAGCTGGGAAACCTATCAGCGCGTCGGCGGCGGCCGCTTGGCGCTGGCCCGCAGCGCCGATGCACTCTATCATGGACTATCGCCCGAGCAACAACGCACCACGCGCCGCATTTTGCTGCGCATGGTTCGGCCGACCGCCGGACTGGAATTTACCAGCAACCGCATTCGCCGCGATCAGCTTTACCAGGGCGGCGAGGCTGCCTACCGGATCGACGAGGTGCTGGGTAAGCTCGTGCACGCGCGGCTTGTCCGCCTTTCGGCCGCCGATCAGCCTGAGGATACCCAGGTCGAGGTCGCGCACGAGGCGCTGGTGCGAAACTGGCCCATGCTGGTCGAATGGCTAGAGCAAGAGCGCGAGGCGTTGCGCGAACGACAGCGCCTGACGATCGCAGCCGAGAACTGGAAATCGCGCGGTGAGGATGCCAACACGCTGCTGCGTGGCGCGGTTCTTTCGGAAGCGTTGCGATTGCCCGCCGCCGATCTGAGCCGGATTGAGCGCGATTTCCTGCGCGCCAGCCTGCAAGCCCGATTGAACGACGAGCAGAACCAGGAGGCGGCCCGGCGGCGCGAGATCGAGCAGGCCCGCGCGCTGGCCGAGGAGCAGCGTCGCCGCGCCGAGGCCGAGCGCCAACGCGCCGAGGAGCAGCTTCGTCGTGCGGAAGCCGAGCACCGCCAAACCCAGGAGCGATCGCGTGCGGAGGCCGAACGCCAGCGTGCCGAGGAACAGGCGCGGGCACGACGATTCTTACGGATCTTTGTCGGAGCGCTCGCGGTTGCCCTCATCCTGTCGTTGATCGCCGGCATTATCGCCTTGCAATCGAGCTTCTACGCAACGCAGCAACAGAACGCGGCGCAGACCGAAATCGCCAATCGCAACACTGCCGTCGTTCAGGCCAATGCCGCGCGGGCAACCTCGCAAGCCGATGCCAACGCTCGCGGCACCGAGGCGGCAATTCGTGCCACGGCTGAAGCGGCGGCAAACACGGCTCAAGCGCGCGCTCAGTCCAACGCCAACGCGCGCGGAACAGAAGTCGCGCGGCGCGGCATCGCCGTAGCTGAAGCGCTGGCGGCCCAAGCAACCTCGCAAGCCGACGTCCGGTCCCGCAGTACCGCCGAGGCGGGAGCACGCGCCGCACAATCAACCGCTCAGGCCGAAATAGTGCTTCGCAGCACTGCCGAAGCAGATGCGCGCACCGCGCAAGCCGTGGCGCAAGCCGATGCCGCGAGCCGCGCAACCGCCCAGGCATTGGCCGAAGACGCCTTGGCGCGCGAGCGCGAAGCGCAGAATGAATTAGTGCACGCAATCGCGGCCCGTGGCGAATCGGAAGCCAATCAGCTGATCCGACTCGCCCAAGGTGAGGTCCAGCGTAATGCGGGTAGAGCACTGCAATATGCGCTCGCGGCGTTTCAGCGCAACCCAAACGTCGGCGATTGGTTGCAGGAAATGCTGCAGCGCCAGCCCAAACGTGGCGTAGCTCAGCATGGCCGCAAACTCGTGAGTCTGGCCTGGGGCCCCGATGGAAGCCGCTTTATCACGACTGGCGACGCAAGCGATCTGGCGATCTGGGATGCGACGACGTTCAATAAGGTCGCCAGCTTCAGCGGCTTTGCCGGGCAGATCACTGCGATTGCCTGGAGTCCCGATAACAGCCGGATCGCCGCCGGCAGCACTAATGGCACAGCGTTGATCTGGAGTGTAACCGACGGCCACGGTGCTACTACCTTATTGCATACCAGCAGTGTAAATGGGGTGGCATGGAGCGGCGACAGCACACGCCTGCTGACCGCCACGCGCGACGGCACGCTGCATATCTGGGATCTGGTGAGTCAGAAGGAGACCCGGACGATCAATAATGGCGGCAGCCAGGTCAGCTGGGCGGCCTGGAATCCCAACAACGATCGAATCATGGCAATCACAGGCAACCATGCGATCGTCTGGAACGTTGCCGACGGAACGAAGCTGTTCGATATCAGCGGCCAGTCCGATTCATTTAATTGCGCGTCCTTTAGCCCAGATGGGCAGCGCATCGCCACCGCTGGCGCCGATGGACAAATACACCTCTGGAATGCGTCCGATGGCACACTTCTGCTAGTCAGTGAGATGAAGCACGCCGGCGCGGCAAATACAGTGTTCTGGAGCCCCGATGGCCAACAAATCATCAGTACCGGCGACGACAGGATCGTTCAAGTCTGGGACCCAAATACCGGCAACCGGTTGCACGAGCTGCGAGGCGCCAGCGCACCGGTCGTGATAGCGACATGGAATCCGAATGGCCGTTCGATCGTCGCCGCTATGTCCGACGGTACCGCGCGGGTGTTTCCAATCGATACCAATGATCTAACCGCGGCGGCGGTACAAATCGTCAAACCACTCTCGGAACAAGATATTCAGCAGGTACTGTCGACGTTGACGACGCCCACAATAGCGCCCACGTCCACACCTACGTCTATAGTACCGCGGACCTCGACTGCCACGCCTACGCTGACACCTAGATCATAGGACTACTGTGCAACTTGCCCGTTCCGGCCCGATATGCTACGCTACGACTCTGTTTCACTCATTTAGCGAGCACGATTTTCCATGACTGATCTTGCACCACTCACCATCACCACCCCGGCCGGCAGCTACCCGATTCTCGTTGGGCCGGGGATGCTGGCCGAGCTGCCGGCACAGCTCGATACGCTCGGGCTGCGCGGCAAGCTCTGGCTAATCGTCGACGGCGCGGTGTACCCGTATCACGGCCAGGCGGTCGAAGATGCGCTGCGCGACGCCGGCTACAACGTCGATCGCAGGATCATCCCACCGGGCGAGGCCAGCAAGGATCTGGCCGTCGTGTCGAGCTGCTACGACTGGATGATCGGCGGCGGCGTGGAGCGGCGCGACGCGGTGCTGGCGCTGGGTGGCGGCGTCATCGGCGACCTGGCCGGCTTCGTGGCCGCCACAGTGCTGCGCGGCATCGCGTTCGTGCAGCTGCCGACCACATTGCTGGCAATGGTCGACAGCGCGCTCGGCGGCAAGACCGGCGTGAACCACCCGCTCGGCAAGAACCTGATCGGCGCGTTTCATCAGCCGCGCCTGGTGCTAAGCGACACCAACACGCTGGCCACGCTGCCGCCGCGCGAACTCAACGCCGGCTGGGCCGAGGTGATCAAACACGGGGTGATCCGCGATGCAGGGTTGTTCGAGCAGTTGGAGCAGAAGTCAGAAGTTTTGGCGTCGAGCGGTGAAACCTCCGCTGTGGAGCCGCAAAGAGCAGTCAGTACGCTGCTAGCTCCTGACTCCTGGCTCCTGAATTCTATTATTAAGCGGGCCGTCAAGGTGAAAGTGGATATCGTGAACGCCGACGAGCGCGAGACTGGCGATCGGATGCTGCTCAACTACGGCCACACCCTTGGCCACGCGGTCGAAGCAGCGGCCGGCTATGGCACGCTACTCCATGGCGAGGCAGTTGCGATCGGTCTGGATCTGGAAGTGCAGATTGCCGAGCAACTTGGCATGGTCGATACGGCGATGGTGTCGCGCCAGCGGGCGCTGTTGCGGGCCTACGGCCTGCCGACCGAGCCCCCTCCTGGCGTGGCCGCCGACGCGATTCTCGAGCTGACGCTGCGCGACAAAAAGGTGCGCGCGGGCAAGGTGCGTTGGGCGCTCGCCACCGGTATCGGCGGCGCGATCGTGCGCGACGACGTGCCGGCGGAGTTGGTGCGCGCGGTGGTGGAAGCGGCGGCGACGGCGCGCCCAATGGAAGAATAGTGGCACGCCACTTGCAGAACAAAGGCCGGGGAGAGAGGAGAAGCACTCATCCCAAGCGGCCGTTCTTGATTGAGCGGCCGCTATTTCTTTCCAGTGGCCAATTGATCTTGGACGAGAGGCCAACCGTCACTTCCGCAATATAAACAGGTCGGCATAGTCGTCGGCGCGGGCTAGATCGACCGGCAGGCCCGCGACATCGATCGGCGTGCCGACGAAGAAGACCGCGCGGTTGGCATAGCGCTGAGCGCGCACATCCCAGGCGACGTCGCCCGGTTCGACGACATCGACCCAGACATCGGGCCGCTGGCCCTCGGCGAGGATGAGGTACTGGAGCGTCATGCCCTGCTCCCAGTGGGTAATCACAACAGCGCCGTGAGGCAGCTGCGCCAGTGTCGCCTCGCCAAATCGGCGGAACAGCCACAGTTGGCGCTTGCTCGAAACAGGCAGCCGGGTGTAACCCCAGGCCAGTGTTGCCACGACCAGCAGGGCCAGGACAACGAACGACCAGCGTGCGCCTGCCTTCGTCCTTGGTCCTCGGTCCTTCGTCCCCAGCCAATTGTGCGTCCAGTCGATAATCGCCCCGCTTCCCGCGGCGATCCACAGAGCCCAGGGCAGCAGCATGGGCAATGTGAACACCAATGCATCTTGGACGGCCGGGCCAAGCACCAACACGTAGGCCAGTGTACAGAAAAAGATCCACGCCGCACCGATCCACGCCATTCGCGCGCGGCGAAGCAGTATGAGGCTGCCAAGCAGCCCAAGCGGCACGCCAAGCGGCCCAAACTCGAACAGCAACCGCTGGCCAATAATGCGCAGCTCCACGCTGATCGCATCAAACGAGGGTACATGAAAGATACTCTGCCGCAGCGGGCCACCACTTAGCAGGCCCAACGCCTGTGTCCACGACGCCGGCGCACCCCAGAAGTAATGCTGTGGCAGACCATAATCCTTACTCGCGAAAGGACCATAGTGCGCGTACTGTGCCAGCGGATACACCCAGGGCAACAAGCCCGCCGCAAAGCACAGCGCAAGCAGTGCCACGTGCTTTACCGTCTCGTGCGTGATGAACGACCGGCCGGCAAGTTGAAGTGCCGGCGCCTGGTCAGTCCCAGTTCTTCGGAAGAGCAGCCAAAACACATAGGCGGCCAGGAGTGGCAGCCCGGCGATGACGAAGAGCCCATGATGTGTGAAACCCACGCCGCCGACAAACGCCGCCAGCCGCAGCCGCCACCCGATTATCTCGGGTTCGGTCGCAGCGGCTGCGTATGGGTGGGCGCTCGTCTCGATCAGGTAGGCCAGCCCGGCCAGCAGCGCCGCCAACAACGCATAGACCTCGGCGATTGTTGCTGCGTTCCACAGGCCAGGCGCAAACCCCAGCGCCAGCGCGCCAACCGCCGCGGCGGGCATCGAGCCAACGACGCGCCGCGCCAGCAGAAAGAACAATACCACTGCCAGCGCCGCGCTGATGGCCGATACGAGCGTGACGCGCCAGGCCAGGTCGCCAAAAGGAATCAGCAGCGTGGCAAGCTTGCCAAGCAGCACATACAGCGGATAGGTGGTCGGATGCGGCACGCCGAGCAGCGGCGCGGCAAGCTGAAACTCGGCCGAGTCGCCCGACAGCACGCTCGGCGCGGCTGTGCGTATATACAGCGCCAGGAAGACGAACAAGAACCATCCTGTGAGGATGTGTCCGATCGAGCGAGCGCGTATGCGATCGGGCGCAGCAGATTCTTGAATGGGCTGATCGTGTGTCCAGCTCATAGTGGCTTTCTTCGCTATCCGGAGCGTGATTCGGCCTATCTTACCATAGAAGGTACGCGGCCAACATTCGAGCGTGCAATCGCTCTCCTATGGATTTATTGTTTTGGGTCGCTGCTTAAGTTAGTACTTTCCCGCTTATGTACCAAAAATGTGCGGGGATGATGGGGACCATCGTACCGCTTGTATCTGACAGTACCTCGTGCTACACTCGCATGAATAATAACCAAATATTAACCAATGTCATCCCCAAATAGGAGCGATCCTATGCAACCAGACTTACAAGCTTCTGATCCGCTAGCCAGTATTGAACGACATCTCGTAGTGATCGAGCATATACTCGAACACCAGACAATCGCGCTTGCTCAACTGCGCGATGAGTTCGCCGAATTGGGGCGGCGCAATGATTGGCACCATGTGCAATTTAGTGAAATGATCCGCATTCTCGCCCGTGACATGCGCGAACTACGCGCAACGCTGATCTGTTCAGTCGTCAGCGATGGCCCAATCAGCGCTCAAGTTATCCAGACACTGCTGCGCCAGAACGATGAAGACACGCGCGAATTGGAGCTGCCCGCCCAGCCAAAGATCAAATACCACGGCAACTAATCGCAGTTCTGATTAACATAAGTTACACGGTAATCTGCAAAACACCTATTTTTCTTCTTCGTATCGAACGTTTTTTCGTTCGGCGAACGAAAAAACGTTCGATACGAGAGCATTTTTATCCGTGGTAGTCTAATGCGTGAGCCATGTGATTAATGAGCCGACCGGTTCGAGTGCTATCGCACTCGAACCGGTCGGTTTTTGCGATATAGAATAACTGGAGTTTAGACAGTTTTTCCTGTTTTTATTGACAATAGCGTGCATCCGGGGTATACTGCGGCCCTAGCAAATAGGAGCCCGCTTATGGCAGGAACAATGTATCCGATCGAGTCGCCAGCCGGCAAGATTCTCAATCATCTCCAGCGCCATGGAGAAGCCACGGTCAAAGATCTGGAAGAGCTGATGGGCATCAGCACGACCGCTGTGCGCGAGCATCTGACCCATCTCCAGGCCAAAGATCTTGTGGCGACACGGCTGGTGCGTAATGGTCCAGGTCGACCGCATGCGGTCTATTTTCTTACCGCCGAGGCGCACAGTCTGTTCCCCAAGGAATATGACACGCTGACCAATATGCTGCTGCGCGAGATCGCCAGCCAAGAGGGCCCGGCGCGGCTACAGCGGCTGCTCGATGCCGTCGGCGCGCGGATGGCCGAGGAGTACGGTGGCCAAGTCGCTGGCGAGGGGATCGACGAGCGTTTGGAGGCGCTACGCGTTGCGCTGGAGCGGCGCGGCATTCCGGTAGAGATCCAGCCGTCGGGCGATAGCTTTCGGCTGTTCGCTTGCCCCTATTTCGATGTGATGCAGGAGCACGCCGGCGTGTGCGCGATGGAGCGACGCATGGTCGAGCAGGTGCTCGGCGAGCAGATTGTGCTCGAAGGAACCATTCGCGAAGGGCGGCGGAGCTGCCATTTTACCGTGGTTCAGGAGCCAGGAGCCAGGAGTCAGGAGTCGGAAGCTTCAATGCTGACTCCTGACTCCTGACTCCTGTATTCTCAAAGAATAGCTTGAGTAGAGGTCACTTTAATGAACACCGATCTGGTTATCAAAGATCTTCGTGTTAACGTCGAGGACAAAGAAATCCTCAAGGGTCTGAATCTGACGGTCAAGGCCGGTGCGATTCATGCGATTATGGGCCCGAACGGCAGCGGCAAAAGCACATTGGCCTATACGCTGATGGGTCACCCCGGCTACACCGTGATGGGCGGCGAAGTGTGGTACCAAGGCGAGAATATTCTTGAGTTGGACGCCGACGAGCGATCCAAGCTCGGTCTGTTTTTGGCGTTTCAGTATCCGGTCGCGATCCCTGGCGTGACGGTCGCCAACTTCCTACGCTCGGCAATCAATGCGCATCGCGGCGAAGAGGGCAAAGATCCCAAAGAGACTTCGGTGCCGGTGGCTCAGTTCCGCAAAGAGCTGCGCGAGAAAATGGCCGCGCTCGAGATCGACGAGAGCTTCGTGCGCCGCTACCTGAACGAGGGCTTCTCAGGCGGCGAGAAGAAGCGGATTGAGATTCTGCAGATGGCGATGCTCAAGCCCAGCATGGCGATCATGGACGAGACCGACTCAGGCCTCGACATCGACGCGCTGAAGGTCGTGGCCCAGGGCGTCAACACACTATATAGCCAGCAACCCGAGATGGGCGTGATGGTGATCACGCACTACCAGCGCCTACTGAACTACATCAAGCCACACTTTGTGTCGGTGCTGATGGATGGCCGGGTGGTGCGCGAGGGCGGGCCCGAGCTGGCGTTGGAGTTGGAGGAGAAAGGCTACGACTTCATTCGGGAGGAGGTCGCGAGCAGTCAGTAGTCCTTGGTTGGTTGCCCGTGGCAGATGACCACGGACAATGGACCACGGACCACAGACAACGATCGATTGCTTATGAAATACCTTCCCATATTATCGGAATTGACCGATCTCGAGATTATCGACGCCGCGCGGGCCACCGGCGAACCGGAATGGCTGATCGAGCGCCGCGCCGAGGCCTGGCGCTTTTTCGCCGAGAGCACGCCGCCGTTCTGGAAGCGCACTGATCTCTCGAAGTTTAGCTCCGAAGACATCGCCGCGCCACTGGGCGTGCAAGGCACCGCGATCCAGTGGGATGCCAAGGTCGCTTCGCAGGGCGTGGTGTTCACCACGCTGGCGGCGGCGCTGCGCAGCCACCCCGAGCTTGTCGAGCAATACTTGGGCACGGCGGTTGCTCCGCTCACGCACAAGTTTACTGCATTGCACGCGGCGCTCTGGCAAGATGGCGCATTCCTATATGTCCCACAGAATGTTCAGATCGAAGTGCCGCTGCATGCGATTTTTACACTCGCCGATGGCGGCCGCGCAACCTTCCCGCACAATCTGATTGTGGTCGAGCGCGGCGCGAGCGTGACATTCATCGAAGAGTACACCTCGCTCGATATCGATGGTCAGGCGCTCGCCGCACCCACAACCGAGCTGTTCGTCGGCGACGACGCGAGTGTGCGCTTTGTGACGGCGCAAGTCTGGGGTGAAAATGTGTACCATATTGGCGCACAGCGGGCTCGGGTTGGCAACAACGCCAGCCTCGAATGGGTCGCGTTGAATTTGGGCGGCCAGGTGCAGCATATCGAAGCCGAGACCAGCCTCGAAGGCGCCGGTTCGAATGTTCAATGGGTTGCCGCAACGCTTTGCGAAGGCACGCAGAACTTGCTGACCGCGCCCTGGCTGCGGCACGCCGGCGCTAATACCGAGGGCCATATGGAGTTCAAAACGGTCGTCAAAGACACCGGCTATGCGGTCTTCGACGGCATGATCGTGATCGAGAAGAATAGTCGCGGCACGATCTCGCGGCTCGAGGAGCACGCGCTGCACCTGAGCCCGAAGGCGCGCAACGACTCGATACCCGGCTTGATGATCGACACCAACGATGTGCAGCGGGCCGGGCATGCCTCGACCAGCGGCCAGATCGACGACGAGCAGTTGTTCTATATGCAGTCGCGCGGTATCAAGCGCGACGAGGCCATCCATATGATCGTCACCGGATTCTTTGAGCCGGTGCTCGATCGCATCCGGCTGGAAGAGCTGCGCGATCGTGTGTCGGCGGTGATTGAGAGTAAAATCTAAAGAACAAAGGACAAAGAACAGAGAACAAAATGCGTCTCGACTTTTGTTCTTTGTTCTAGACTGGTAAAGCGGATATATGCTGGCGAACTCGTTCACACTATTCGACGTTCTGGCGCTGCGGCGTGAGTTTCCGATCTTGCAGCAGCAGGTCAACGGCAAGCCGCTCGCGTTTCTCGACAGCGCGGCCTCGTCGCAGAAGCCGCGGCGGGTGATTGCGTGCCTGGAAGAGTATTACGAGCGCTACAATGCCAATGTTCATCGCGGCGTGTATAAACTGAGTGAGGAGGCGACGTTCGCCTACGAGCGCGCGCGCGGCAAGGTGGCGCGCTTCATCGGCGCGCACAGCCCTAAGGAGATCGTCTTCACTCGCAATACGACCGAGGCGATCAACCTCGTAGCGCGTGCCTGGGGCGATGCAAATGTGCGCGCGGGCGATCGTATCCTGCTGACCGTGATGGAGCATCATTCAAATCTGGTGCCATGGCAGCAGCTCGCCCAGCGCACCGGCGCGCGATTGGAATTTCTGGAGATCGACGCCGAGGGACGACTGGTGCTGGACGATCTCGATCGCAAGCTGGCCGGCATCAAGCTCGTGGCGCTGACCCAGCATTCGAATATGCTCGGCACAATTAATCCAGTGCGTGAGATCGCCGCGCGCGCCCATGATGCCGGCGCGCTGGTGTTAGTCGATGGCGCGCAGAGCGTGCCGCATATGCCCGTGAACGTGCAGGAGCTCGGCGTGGATTTCCTGGCCTTCAGCGGGCACAAAATGTGCGCGCCGACCGGGATCGGCGTGCTATGGGGGCGCAAGCAGGTTCTCGACGCCATGCCGCCGTTCCTTGGCGGCGGCTCCATGATCCGCACCGTCACGCTGCAAGCCACCACGTACGCCGACATACCGGCGCGCTTCGAGGCCGGCACCCCGGCGATTGGCGAGACGATCGCGCTTGGCGAGGCGGTCGATTTTCTTGGCGGCATCGGCATGGACAAGATCTTTGCGCACGAGCAGCATATGCTGGCACACGCGCTCGATCGGCTCGCGCAGGTGGAGGGCCTGCGGATCTATGGCCCCCGAACGACTGTGTCGCGCGGCGCAGTGATCAGCTTCACGCTCGGAGACATTCATCCACACGATGCCGCGGCCGTGCTCGACGGCGAGGGGATCGCCGTGCGCGCCGGGCATCACTGCTGCCAGCCACTGCATGCCCTGTTCGACATCCCGGCGACCACGCGCGCCTCGTTTTACGTGTACAATATACCGGAAGAGATCGATCGGCTGGTGGCAGGGTTGGAGAAGGCGCGTAAGCTGTTTGAGTAGCCGTCAGTTGTCCATTGTCAGTTGTCTGTTGCATAGAGGCGCGATTGACAACTGACGACGGACTGCGGACAACGGACAAAACGATGGACGACATGTATCGCGAGGTCATTCTGGAGCATTATCGCCACCCGCATAACGCCGGGACGCTTGAGCAGCCGGATGTCTCGCATGAAGACAGCAACCCGCTCTGCGGCGACCGCATTCGGATCGACTTAAAAATGGAAGGCGATGTGATCAGCGACGTACGCTTTCAGGGGCGCGGATGCGCAATCAGCCAGGCGGCGGCGTCGCTGCTGACCGACGAGATCAAAGGGAAATCGCTCGATGAGGTACGGGCGTTCGGCAAAGACGACATGCTCGACCTGATCGGCATCCCGTTGGATAAGAACCCCGTACGCATTAAGTGCGCGCTGCTGGGGCTGAAGACGCTCAAGGTGGGGGTATATGAATTCTTAGGTTCTCACATGGAAGAAGATGAAGAACTCTAGTATGAGAGTTTATCTCGACGTCTGCTGCTTAAAAAGGTTGTAGGCCAATGATTACGCAAACAAGAACGCTAGAAGAAATTCGATTGATGGGCTTGGACGCTCTGTCCCGAGAGCTTGGGCCAGTCGGTGTGGTACGCTTTCTGCAACAATTTGAAACAGGTCATGGAGATTATTCTACTGACCGACATCAATGGCTCGATCAACTAACCGTTGAGGAAGCTGTTGCACAGATTAAGCGACGGCGTGAAGCTAGTTCAGAATAGTAACCCCGTAATAACGGAGGAGGACATAATTATGGCAGTTCAAGCAACCAATTTGCAGTTCGATTATGCGAAGTACGGCTTCCGCGACGAAGAGAAGTACGTCTTTAAGTCCGGCAAGGGCCTCAACGAAGGCGTCGTGCGCGAGCTGTCGGGCATGAAGGGCGAGCCGGAGTGGATGCTCAAGCGCCGCCTGCAGGCGCTACAGATTTTCAATTCGAAGCCTGTGCCGCTCAAGGGCATGTGGGCTAATGAAGAGCTGGCCGAGCTCGATTACGAAAACATTCACTATTTCGTGCGCGCTGGCGATAAGCCCCAGACCGACTGGGATGCTGTGCCGGCCGAGATCAAGAACACCTTTGAGAAGCTGGGCATTCCCGAGGCCGAGCGCAAGTTCCTGGCCGGCGTTGGCGCCCAGTACGAATCCGAGGTGGTCTATCATTCGCTGCGCGAGGAGTGGACCAAACTCGGCGTGATCTTCCTCGACACCGACACGGCGCTGAAGGAGTATCCCGAGATCTTCAAGAAGTACTTCGGCACGATTATTC
>WNGF01000432.1_pt1 | contig 85927 bp, 60 predicted proteins | sample 5400641 | NCBI WGS metagenome assembly WNGF01 (sample SAMN13153371, study PRJNA577476) | soil metagenome | isolation source: 80 cm soil or saprolite under grassland replicate 2 | place: USA:California | collected 2016-06-15 | reverse complement strand
CCGGTGAAGTCGGCGTTTCCGCCGAAGCTGAGGCTCTTGCAGGTGGGCAGGCCCCAGAAGGAGAAGCTCGCGGCCGTGCCGGTACTGTTGGCGGTGTAGTTGCCGGAGATGCTCGCGCTGGCCGCGGCACAGTAGAGCTTGAGGCTCTCGCCGGGCTGGATGACCAGGGCCGTCATATCCAGCGTGGTGGTGACGTAGAGCGTCGCGTTGCCACGGACGTAGACCGTGCCGTTCAGATCGGCCACTTTATAATTTCCGTCATCCAGGATGTAGTCGTAGTAAGTTGTCGTGATGGTCGTATTGGTGGTGCTGACCGGGGAATAGCACGTGTACTGCTTGTAGGTGTAGCCGGTGATCAGGCCAGCCCCATTGCGGTTGGTGATGACCGTCCCCGGGGTAGCTCCAATCGGATACAAGTTGGCCGTGACCGTATTGGTGCCAACGGTGCCAGGACATGAGCTCGGATAGGCGTTGCCGGTGCTCGAGTTCGTGCTCGTCGTCACATTATAGGTCACGTTGGTCACCCAGCCGCCGGACGGAGTGAATCCGCCACCCGAGAAGGGCGGCAAAACTTCAGGGAAAGCCACGTTCATGTCGTCCGTGCTCCAACCTGATTCGATTCCTTTCCCACCAGAGTCATGGAAGGTGGTGTCACCGACCGCGCCCTGCGGGCCGATGGCCACCGTACCTCCAGGGCCGGTCGAAACGTGGCCATAGATGTCCGCGTTGCCGACCTGCAAGGAGTTGGTGAGCGAGGCGTTGACCGCGATGTCGCCGTTATCCCTGGTCATGCCGTAAACGTAGAGTCCATTGGTGCTGTAACGCGGGTCGGTTGAGTCGAAGCTATCGCTGTGCACGTTATTTCCGTTCAGATCAATGCTGTCCTTGGCGACCATGCCCTTCATGAAGATGAAGTCCTGGCGCGTGCGCACGCGGACGCCCCGCCCGAGAAAGCTCACGCTGGTGTTGGGCGAGGTCGACGAAGCCAGCAGGGGATACTGCGCCGCCGTCAGCACCAGGGGCATCGAGACGTAGCCCTTGGATTCGACGATGGGAGAGTTGCTGGGCGCTCCCACCACGTAGTTCTTAATCGTCACCGAGTAGAAACTGTCGCCGACCGAGCGAGTGACGGAGTAGGTCCCGCTGGACAGGTTCCAGCCGTCGACGTCCAGCGGGCCGTTGGTTAGCCCATGGGAGTTGAGATGGGCGAGGGCGTCCTCAATGCCCGCCTCGACGACGGGGATGGCGGAATTCCACGATTGCGATCGGACATTGGCCCCGTTCTGACTTTGCACCAGGGTCAAGTAGGCCGCCAGGAGAAAGCCGAGGAGGCCGGTGACAACGATGGTCAGCAAAAGCGTGTTGCCCTGCTGCCCCTTTGGAAAAGAACTGCGTGTTTTCATTAGCCTTGCTTGCGGATGACGATCCGCGCGGTTTGCACGTTTTCGGTGTTCGCTTTTCTGCCCAGAATCGTGCGCGAGCAGTTCCATGCGATATTGACTACTTTGGCGGTGGCGGGCGTGGCCGTGGGAAAAAGTTCGTAAGTACCGTCCTTGGGCGTGCGTTGCGCGATCGTAAACGTCAGCGCATCGCAGCCGGTCAGCAGCTTTTTGAAGACGTTACCCTTGGTGCGAGTCAACGTCGCGGCGACTTTGTCAAACTGGTAAGTGATGATGACGCCGTCGGAATCCTCGATGTCAAGACGGTTGCCGGTGCAGGCGGTGATGCGATTGCATTCCCGCAAGTCCCGGGTGAGGATATCCATCCCAATCCGGTTGTGGTCATCCAGATCGACGTAGTTGAAGAAGGCGACGAACGACCGTCCGCTAAACATGGAGATGGAGCCGAGCGCGAGCATGAGCAACCCGGTGATGCCGACGGCCATCAAGGTCTCAATCAAGGTTGCGCCCGAAACTTCCCGGGGCAGTCCTCTCCGCTTAGTAGATGTAATTCTGCAGACCATTGCGTGCGATGTAAGTGGTGAAGGAGCGGTTGCGGTTGACCTTTCCGGTCTTCCAATTCAGGGCCACGGTAACCATGCGCATGTCACTGCTATAGCTCGTTGGAACCGGGGCTGCGGAGATCACGACGGTGCCGTGGTAAATAATGCCCGTGTTGAGGTTGGTGGCGTTGGGATCGTAAGGCGCGGTAAAGGTCGTCGTAATGAAGCCCGGGTCGTTGACCTGGTCCCAGTTGTAGAGCCGCAACGTTTCGGTCTTCTCCAGCATGATCTGGGTGGCCCGCAAGTTCTCCCGCGCCATCTCCATGGTGAAGAAGCCGGAGGTGAACCCGGAAAACAAAGCGACCACGGCGGTGCCAATGACGGCCATGGCCACGCTGACTTCCACGAGCGAGAAGGCGGCGAGGCGCGGACAGGGCCCACCGCTCGAGCTGGTTGCCAAACATTTCATCTTCATCAAGAGTGCCGATTGCGGCGAGTTCGCTTTTAGCAGGAATTCTGCCAGGGACAGGGTCCGGGCCAGCCCGTCAGAAAAGCCTCGTCCCCAGCGCTCCGGCAGGGGTGAGCGGGCCTTTCGACTCCTTCGGCTCCAGCCCGCCGGCCGGCATCGCCTCGAAATGAGAAATGGCCTGTCCCGGTCCTGGGCAGATCGCGCGATCGTCTCCAGCGAGCGAAGGAACCCTCCTCTGTATGCCCTCACCGATATCTGTAGGGAGCCGACAAGGAAAAAGTATTCGGGAGGTGGCGGATTTCCCGAACTTCGCCCGCCTGGAGCAGCACTTCGACGATGTCGAAACGAAACTTGATCTCCGGGTTCCGGAGCAACTTGAGATAATCGAGCGCGGCCAGGGACAACCGGCGGCGTTTCCGGCGATCCACCGCCGCCGCCGGCCGCGTCCACTCTTCCGACGAACGAGTTTTCACCTCGACGAACACCAGGCAGTCGTGGTCCCGGCAGACCAGGTCGATTTCTCCCCGAGCCGACCGGAAGTTGGCGGCCAGAAACTTCAGGCCCAGACGGCGCAAGTGCCTTCGCGCCGCCCGTTCACCCAACCGGCCGCGGCGCAAATGCTCTGGCAACGTAGAGGCTTTGCGCCAGTTCTGAAGTCGCTCCCAGAGGTTCATGCCTCCGCCTCGCGTCATCCTGCGCCGGGTCAAAACAGCTCCGGCTGTCGCACCGGCGCAAAACTCCGGCGATGAATGGGGCACAGTCCATGCTTGGCCAGCGCGGCCCGATGCCGGGCGGTGCCGTAGCCTTTGTGCTCGGCGAAACCGTAGGCCGGCCAGCGCTCGTCATACTCGAGCATTAAACGGTCCCGTGTCACCTTGGCCAGCACGCTGGCGGCGGCAATCGAATAACTCCGCGCGTCACCCTGGACCAGCGCGGTCTGGGGAAACGCCAGGAACTTGACCCGCGCGCCGTCCACCAGGGCGTGTTGCGGCGACGGCACAAGTTGCGCCAGCGCCTCGTTCATCGCCCGGTGCGTTGCCTGCAGGATGTTGAACTCGTCCACCTGCTCCGCCTCCATTCGCGCGAGCGCAAATTTCACTTCGGCACACCCGATCAAGACTTCAAAAAAACGCTCGCGTTGGCGAGCGGTCAATTGCTTGGAGTCATTGAGCCCCTCCAAACCCGGCGGCAAACCCGAGCGCAGCCATCGCCCAGGCAACATCACCGCGCTCACGACCACCGGGCCGGCCCACGGGCCTCGTCCCGCTTCATCCACACCTGCGACCAACGTTATCCCGCGCTGCCAAAGTTCCCGTTCGAAAGCGAAACGGTCGATGGTGGAGGAGCCTTTCATGCGCCGACGCCCGCAACCGTAACGGCGCACTGGAACCAGGCAACTGAAAACATCGCCGCGCCGGTTGGCCGGGCGCATCACAAATTCGGGCGAGGAGCGCCAGGTTTCCTTGCTCATGGCATTCGATTGGGTCCTCGAGTTCTTCCCTGAAGTCGGCCTGCGCACTCGAGAGGCGCCTCCGTCGGCAAACTCGATACGTTTCGCGCAGACTACTCTTTTCCCGCCGGCACCGCCTCGAGCAGCATTTCGTTCGTCGGGCCGATGCTCAGCTTGCCTTGAATGCGAGGCAGCGACAGCAGGTTCGTGGCCGCGGCGGCGGACGTCATGCGCTGGCCGACCGAGGCGACCTGGTTGGGAACATTCCCCGCCGGGACCAGGCCGGGTGCGGCCACTGGAGCAGCCGGGCCATCGAGGCTCCGGGTTGTCCCACGCGACAGGGCCGACGGCGCGGTCTGTCCATCCGCAACCACGGCGCGGCCCGCCGACGCCATCGGGAGGCTTTGCTGCTCCGCCGGCGTGAACAGGACGCCCTCCAGCACGACGGGCAGTCGAAGTGTGCGGTTGGTGCCGCTGACTCGAAAACGGCGCGCGGAAGCAGAAGCGTTGGACCCCGCTACGCGCTCATCTTTTCCCGCCGACTGCATCTTCGAGTCCGGCTTCTTGGCTGCCTCGGAGCGTGCGGCCGTGGTCAAGCTGAGTTCCAACTCGCGGACCATGCCAGCTTCGGCGGGGGCGCCGACAAGCACTCGCCCGTCATAGATTGAACCGTCGCCATCCACCACGCGCAACTGCTCGCCTGTCTGTTCGAGGTCAAAGCTGACCAAAACCGTGGACTTAACGTCCGCGAACTTTTTCCGCGCGACAGAGGGGACACCCGGCCGCACTTGCACATACCGTTCACGCCAGATGACCCCGCCGACCTGGGCCGGAGAAGTGGAGAAGGCGGTCAAGTTTCCGGTGCGCGCCGCCGAGTCGCCCAACGAGGGTTCCGCGGCGAGGGGCAACGGTTGGTTGTGCGCCAACTCTTCGACCAGCTTGACTTCCTTGCCGGCGGTCGAAAGGGGAGTCGCGGCTGGGGTAGCGATCGTGAAATTGCGCCGAACATCGTCGCCCGATTCATTCTTGGCCGCCGGGGCGGCTTGCTGCTTGAGCTCCAATTCGTCGGCCGTGCGGCCTTCGGAAAAATCCAACGCCTTCGTCGGCGCTGGCGGGAGCGCCTGGCTCTTGTCGCGGCCGGTCTCGCTCAGCGCCGGCACCGGAGCCAGGTCAGTGCGCCGCTTGGCGAACTGCTCTCGCGATCGTGGTTTTTCCGCAGTTCGCAGGAGGAACCACGCGGCAACTCCCAGCATGAGGAAGAGCAGGAGCGCAAAGCCGGGCCTGGCCCAAAACATCCGCCAGGCCCAAAGCCACGACCGTGACGCGGCCGGGGGATTGGGCCGGAGCTTGGCGACTTCGGCCTGGAGGAGCCGGCGGGTGGCCGGATGCAGCTCCAGCGAATCGCCCGCGTCGGCCCGGCGCTTTTGCGCGTAGGCTTTCAGTTGATCCTCCATCTTATGGTTTGGTTCGGCCGACATATTCATCCATTAGACGGAACTCGGCGTGATTTTCTCCCGCGCCGCTTCGGGGGTGAGGGCCGTCCCGGCCCGCAGCGCGTCGCTCTGCCCGGGATTGCAAGCCGGGGCCGCATCTTTTCCCTGGTCGAGTGCTGCGGGCGGGGACCGCCCGCGCTCCGGCGCGCGGGCCGTCCCGGGCTCGCTTGTAGTCCCGCCTTTAGGCGGCTCGGGCCGGCTAAAGCCGGAACGACAAGCGAGTCCGTTGTCTGCTGGCGACTCGACCCGCGCCAGCAGCGCCCGCAGGACAATTTCCAGTTTGTCGAGACACTTGCTCAGGCGCGAGCTGACCGTTTTCGGATTCAGCTCCAAGGTGGCGGCGATTTCCTCGTAGCTCAAGTCGGCAAAATAGCGCAATTCGATGATCTCCTGGCAGGGCCCGCCCATTTGTTCGAGTGCCTCGCCGACAAACGAGATTGTTTCCGCGTTCAACAGGGCCAGGTCGGGTCCGGGCAATGGACTCGGCGGATCCAGCGGCGGACCGTCGTCGTCTTCCTCGAGGTGCAAGGAAAGCGTTACGGCGCCGCCGCCTCGCTTGGCTGCGCGCTGGCGCTGGCGGTAATCCCGCGCCTTGTTCGCCGCGACCCGGAAGAGCCACGTTTGAAACTGTGAGTTCCCCTGAAAGGTGTGCAGGCTCCGAATCACGGTCAGGAACACCTCCTGGCAAACCTCCTCGACATCCTCGCGCGTGAAGTCCGGCGCCAACTGGAAGATGAACCGCGCCGCCGGCCCGTAATGCCGGTCGAATAATTCGTCCCAGGCCGCCGCCTCCCCGGCGCGGCAGCGGGCGAGCAATTCGGTTTCGGCAGGAAACGTCATCGCGTGAATCCTAAGCTAAAGGACCTTCCTTGGCCAGCCCCACCATTGCGGATTGCGGATTGCGGATTGCGGATTCCTCGTTGGCCATTGCCGCCGCCCAAAATGAGCAATGAGCAATGTGCAATGAGCAATGAGCAATCCGGGAGCAATTCATGATGCCCCTCGTCTAACCTCGGAGTCATGAATCAGGCGCGCCTTGCCGTTCGTCGTCCCGCGTTCCAGCGACTGAGACACGCGCGACCGCCCGGAGGGCGGACCCGGATCTGCAGCGCCTGCTTCACGCACCGTGCGCCGGCCTCACGCGAAGATTTCCCCCATCCAACCGCGGCCGCGCTTCCGGGCGAATGGCCCGGCGCTACTTAGTTTCCAGGCATGAATTAGGCTAGAACTTTTTGTGAAGCCAGCCCCGGTCCTCGGTGTTCGAGCATCCTGGAACTGGCCTCTAACCGACCATCAATCGAATCGTTCACCATGAAAAACGCCCTCCCCGCCCTCCTCCGGTCATTACCTGCCCTCGTCCTCTCGGGTTTAACGCTGCACCCGCCGGCGCTGCACAGCCAAACGCTGCTCAACGTGGACTTTGGGGTCGGCCATCACAGTCCGAAGACCGGCTTCGCCGCCACCGGGCAGTCGACGAACGATTTCTGGAATCTCTACCGCCACTACGATCCGAAGTTCGTCCCGGGAACCCGCCTGGTCCACGACGGCGAACTCAAGAACCTCAAGCTCGCCGACGGCGCCGACACGAAAGTCTCCCTGACCGTGAGCAATGCTCCCGGCGTGTGGGGAAATGCCAGCGGCGACGCGATGTATGACACTTACATCTTCGCCAGTAACGGCAGCAACCTCACCGTCGTCCTCCGCGGCCTGGAGGCGGGTCGTTACCACTTTTACTTCTACGGACACGCCGATCCAGACACGACGGGCGAGCAGAACTCCATCTTCACCATCCGCAGTGGCACCAACCATTTTGGGCCGTTCACCACCGTCGGTTCCAACGGGTGGAAAGCCACCGCCCCCTGGCAGGAGCGTTATCAATTTACGGTCGCGCGCGACGTGCCGGTGCTGGACGGCACGCCGGTCTTCCTCGAGGTTGCGCCTGGCCCGAACGGCATCGCCGTCTTGAACGGCTTGCAGATCATCTCGCGCGGCACCAGCCCGCCGCGACTCGTCAGCGTGTCTCCCGCCGTCCCTTCGGCCGCCTCGACCAACCTCCTCATCCACCAGGTCCGCTATGACGGCAGCGTCAGCGACAACGCCGCCCGCTTCCAGGTCGGAGTCGAGGTGGAGTCGATGACCACCAATGAAGTCTCGAGCCTGCTCTTCGAAGGCGACCTCGCCCTGCTCGCGCCCGAACTGCCGCCCGGTCTGCGCCTGGTGAGTCACGCCAGGCAATACCGGCTCTATTGCACCTCCCCCGGACGCCACTCGCTCCGACTCGAACTCATCGCCAGGATCACCAAGGCTGAACCGTGGAACCAAATCAGCTTCACCGGCCCCGCCGCGGCCATCGCCAGCATCACTGCGGCCGCCGCTTCCCCTGGCGTCGAGATGCAACTGCTCGGCGGCACCCAGCTCGAGGCCGCGACCAAGACCGCCTCGCGGGTGCAGGGATTCCTCGGGGCGGAACGCATGGTTTCCCTGCGCTGGCAGGGGAAGACGGCGGAAGTGGCGCGCAAATCCCTCGTCACCGTCGAGACGCTGGCCGCCGCCCAGATCACACCGACGGTCATCAAGTTCAGCACCCGGCTCCGCTACGTCATCCTCCAGGCGCCCGCACCCAAACTCAGCGTCCGCTTGCCCGCCACCCAAACGCTTACCAAGGTGCAGGGCCAACAAATCCGGGACTGGTCCGTCCAGCGGGACGGGGAAGGCCAGTTGCTCACGATCGAATTCGTGAAACCAGTCGACCGCTCCTATGACCTCACCCTCCTGACCGAGCAACCGGTCGACACAACCCCCTTCGCGGTCAGTCTCACCCCGCCGCAGCCGATCAACCTCGAACGCGAGTCCGGCAGCTTCAACCTCAGCGCGGACGACATGACTGTCGAGATCGACTCGGCGACGGGCCTGCACCAGGTCAACGCCCCCGCCGGCACGCTGGCGGCCTATCGCTTCTTCGGACGCCCCTTTGCGCTCGCCGCCAGGCTCACGCGCATTGAACCAATTCTCAACGTCGCCGACCGCGTCACCGTGCGCTTGGAAGAAACGCGTCTCCTCGTCAGCCACGCCCTCACCCTCAACGTCGAGAAATCCGGTGTCTACACGGTCGAGTTCACTCCCCAAGCCGGATTTGTCGTGACGGACGTTCGCGGCGAAGGCCTGGACGATTGGAAGATGGCTGGCGGCAAACTGCGCGTTAACTTCTCCGCGCGCCTCCTCGGCCTGCGCCGGCTCGACGTGCAACTCGAACAGCCGAACCGCGCGTTCCCCGACCAGGTCACGGTTACGCCGTTGCGGGCCACTGGCGCGACGAACGAGACCACGCAAATCGGCGCGGCGGCGGCGCTGGGCATCCGCCTCAAAACCGCCGGCGATCTGACCGGGCTGCGCGAAGTCCCGGTCACCGCCCTCCCGCAACGTTCCGACGAACTGCTGGCCTACACGGCGGACGCCGGGGACTGGCAACTGATGCTCGCGGCCGAGCGTCTGCCCGCGCGCGTCGTCGCCGATCTCTTCAACCTGGTCACGATCGGCGACGGGCTGGTCGGCGGCAGCGTGGTCCTCCGCTACGGCATCCTCAACCAAGGGGCGCAAAACTTCCGCCTGAAACTGCCGGTGCACTGGAAGAACGTCGAGTTCACCGGACCGAACATCCGCCACAAAGAGAGCCACGCCGCCCCGGCGGGCAGCCCCGACACGAATTTCGTGACTTGGAACGTCGTCCTGCAGGACAAAGCGTGGGGCGGCTACACGCTGGTGGTCACTTACGATTACTCGTTTGATCCCCAAAAGGCAGCGCTCGACCTGGCCGGCGCCCACGCCGTCAACGTCGAACGGGAGACCGGCAGCATCGCCCTGACCATCGCCACGAGCCTGCAACTCCAGGCACGCCCGGTCACCGAGCCGCTCCGGTTGATCGATCAAAGCGAGCTGAGCGAAGCCGATCGCGCGCTCATTACCCGGCCCGTGCTGCTCGCCTATCGCTATACCGGCGACCACTTCAGCCTCGGCGCGGACGTCGTCCGCAGCGCCGCGGTGCCGGACCTGCTCAACGCCGTGGCCGACCGCATCCAAATCACCTCCGTGCTGACCGAGGAGGGCCAGATGCTGTCGCAGGCCAGTTTCATGGTGAAAAACAACGACAAACAGTTTCAAAAATTCCGGCTTCCCAGCGCCGCCAGCCTCTGGGGTTGCTACGTCAACAACCAGCCGGTCAAGGCTGAGCAGGACGGGGAATGGCTGCTGGTCTCCCTGCCACGCGCCGCCAACCGCGACGCGGCGTTCGCCGTCGACATCGTCTACAAACAGACCCTCCCCGCATTGCAGTCCCGCGTCATCCCGAAGTCGCTCGAACTGATCGCGCCCCGGACCGACGTGCCCAACACCTATGCCGAATGGCAACTCTACGTCCCGACCTCGCAACGACTCTCCGGCTTCACCGGCAGCATGAGCGTCCAGCGCGGCACCACTTACGGCTGGCGCGAGGCCTGGAGCCGCTTCGGCGAATACTATGCCGGCCTGTTCCGCGAATACCGCGGCGCGATCCTTTTCTTCGGCGGCGGCGGCCTGCTGCTCGTCGCCCTCGTGGGCGCGGCCATCCACAAGGGCAGGATCGGCGTGGTGGCGGTTTTGGTGTTGTTCTGCATTGTCGTGGTGCTGGCCGGAATGCTGCTGCCCGCGCTCGCCAAAGCCAAGGCCAAGTCTCAACTCATGAGGAGTGCGGAGTTCGCCGAGGCTTTGCAACGCGACGCGGAATTGGCCCGACAGCCTGCGTCCGTGGCGCTCAACGGCGAGCAACAGGTCGCCAACGACCCCCTTGCATTCATCACGACTCCCGCCCTGGCGGGTAGCGACTCCCCGGGAGCGACCACCGCCGGCCTTGCGCCCAGCGCTCCGCCCGGTGCGGCCGGCCTGCGCTCCATTCGCATCGAGATTCCGCGCCAGGGACAGATGTTCACGTTCACCAAGGTGCTCAACGTAGGCGAGGAACCGCTCTCCGTCCGCCTGTCGGTGATGGGCCTCAAGCCGTTTCAGATCATTCGGTCGGGATGCCAGCTGGCCTTCTTTCTCGCGGGGTTGCTGCTGGCCTGGCGCGAGTGGGTGCGCTGGCCGCGACGCAGCTTGCGTCTGAGCCTCAGCCTGGCCTGTGTCATCGGCTCGGTTGGCGCACTCGGGTTGTCGCTCCGCGTACTTCACTTGTGGCTCATCGCCGCCGTGCCGATCTTGGCCGGCCTTCTCGTCATCTGGGGCTTGAGGCGCTTCTGGCCACGCCGCCCATCCACCACCGCGCCGGAGCCCGGGCCGGCCATGCCGTTGCCTGAGACTGGTCCCGCGCCCGGTACGCCCCCGGCCGTCGCGGGCATCGCCCTGCTTGCTTCGCTCTCCCTGGCGATCGGCGCAGCCCAGGCGCAGGACGCCGACCCATCGGCTCAGAGCCGCTTGCCCGCGAACCTGAACAACGCCGTGTCGTTGATCTCGGCCGTCTATACCGGCGTCGTCCACGACAAGGTCGCCCAATTCGACGTGACGCTGACGCTTTCCAGCATCGCCACCAATCAATCGGTCTTCCTCTTCTCCCCCGAGGTGGCGGTGGAGCAATTCTCCGCGGATGCCAAGGAAGCAAGGCTTGTGCGCCAGGATGGGGGCGTGGCGTTGCAACTCGGGGAAAAGGGGAACGCCGTGGTGAAAATGAAGCTCGTCGCGAAGTTGGAGGGCGACGTGACCCAAAGGAAATTGGTTTTTGCCATTCCCCCGGCCCTGGCCAGCCAGTTTGAGGTGAGCATCGAGGAAGCCGGGGCCGACGTGGAGTTTCCGTCCGCCGTCTCTTTTCAGCGCGTGACGAACCAGACGCAGACCCGCGTCGAGGCGATTCTCGGCGCGGGCAACCGGGTGGAGCTGCTCTGGACGCCGCGGATGAAACGCCTGACCGAAATGGCCGCGAGCATTTTCGCGCAGAACACGACGCTGGTGACGCTCGGGAGCGGCGCCGTCAACACCCGCTCGGTGGTCGATTACCAAATCACGCAGGGCGAGTTGCGCCAGGCGAAGGTGCAGTTGCCCACCGGCCAGCGGCTCTTGCGGGTGGAAGGCGAGTCGATTCGCACCTGGGAATTGAACGACGAACCGGGCGGACCGGTCTTGACCGTCGATTTGCTCAAAGGGATCTCCTCCGGCTACCGGCTGACGATCGAGACCGAGCGGGTTTTGGAGCAACTCCCGGCGGAGAGCAAAGTGGAGATCCCCCACGTGCAGGATGTCATGCGCGAGCACGGGCTGGTCGCCGTCCGCGGCAGTGAAGAATTGAGTTTGAGCATCGGGAACGCCGGGGATCTGCAGCGGGTGGATCTCGGCGAGTGGACCCAGGGCGGCGCTTTCCAGGCCGACGGCGTGATCAGCGCCTTTCGCTTTCTCAAGCCGGACTTCCGGCTGACGGTGCGCGCTGAGGCCGTTCAACCACAGATCGAAGCCGTGACGCGCCAGTCGTTTCGGGTCGGGTTCGAGCAGTTGAGCCTGGCGGCGCAGGTGGATTACCAGGTCAAACGGGCCGGTGTGTTCACGCTGCGCCTCGCCGTGCCGAACGGTTACAAGGTGGAGTCGGTCAGTGGCAAGGGCCTGGCGCGTTGGACGGAAAAGGCGGGGCCCCGTGTCGTGGAGGTGACCTTGCAGGAACGGACACTGGGCGCCTATCAGCTCGTGTTGAGCCTGGCGCAATCGCACAAGGAATTGCCCAAGACCCTCGCGCTCGCCGGCGTGACGCCGCTGGAGGTGGAGAAGCTCAACGGGTGGGTCTCGGTCTCGAGCGAGCCGGGGGTCGCGTTCAAGGCGGCCAACTTCGACGGGTTGATGGAGATCCCCGCGGCCGCCCTGGGCGATGGCAAGCCGGGCGGGAGCAGCGTGCTGGCCTACAAATTTCTCAGCACCGATCCCGCCACGGCGGCGACCTGGAAACTTTCGCTGGGGGTGGAGGCAGTTGAGTCCTGGGTGCGCGCCGAAGTGGTCAACGTCGTCTCGCTGTCGGATACCCTGATCACCGGCCGGTCGCTGCTGCGCTACGAGATTCAGAACGCGCCGATCAAGGAATTTCGCCTCAAGGTGCCGGCCGCCTGCACCAATGTGGAGATCTTCGGCGCGAACATCCGGCGACGCGACCAGACCAACGACCAGTGGCGCGTCGAGTTGCAAAACAAGGTTCGCGGCGTCTACCTCTTGACCGTGACCTGGGACCAGCCGCGCTCGAGCCGGACCAACGGCGCGGCGGCGGAGAAAATTTCCTTCACCGGGGTCGAAGCGCAGGGCGTGGAACGAGAAACCGGCGGCATCGTTTTGCTGGCCAAGCCGCCGCTGCAAGTGGTCGAAACGGCGGCGGCCGATCCGCTGGTGCGGATTGATCCGCGCGAACTGCCCGAGTGGGCGGGGATCTCGCCCGGCGGGAGCGTGGGCGGCGAAGCCGTGGTGCTGGCTTATCGCTACCTGCGTCCGGGCTACACCCTGGGCGTGGAAGCGAGGCGCTTTGCGGAGGCCACGGTGTTGCAGGCGCTGGTGGAGAGCGCGCGCTTGACCACGATCGTGGCGGACGACGGCCAGATAATGACCCAGATGATCCTGAGCGTGCGTCACAACGGTCTGCAACATCTCGAAGTGGAATTGCCAAAAGGCGCGAAGGTCTGGTCGGCCTTCGTCGCCGGCCAACCGGTGCGCCCGGCGACCCGCGCGGGAAAGTTGTTGTTGCCCTTGGAACCCTCCAGCAGGGACGACGCGCCGGCCTCCATTGAAGTGACCTTCGTCGGCAGCCAGCCCTTCCCCCGCGCCAAGGGCCAAGTCAGGCTGCTCTCGCCCAAGTTCGACGTGCCGCTGAAGAACGCGCGCTGGGATCTTTACCTGCCACCTGACTACGACTACACGAAGTTCGAAGGCAGCATGACGCATGCAGCCGAGACGGCGCCAGTCGTGCAGGTCTATTCGTCGCGCGAGTACTTCAAACAGGAGGAGGCGAACAAGCTGGCGAAGAAGACCGAGGTCATGAATTTCCTGAGCAATGCTCGCCGCCGCTTGTCGGAAGGCAAACTCAAAGGAGCGAGCGACGACTTCAGCCAGGCGCTGCGCTTGAACAAGGACGGCGCGGACGAGCAGGCGACGCGCGAATTGGACGCGCTCAAGGAGGAGTTGGGGCGCAGCCAGAGCAGCAACCTGATCGAGGCGCAACGCGAATACTCCGCCGCCAACGCCAAGAGCTACGTCGGCAAAGCCGCCGCCGCGGACCTCGCGGCGGCCCAGGACGGACGGCAGGTCGCCCAGCAGGTGCAATACGACGCCGACACCGCCCAACAACAGTGGAGCGCTCTGCAGCGGGCCCAGGAGGTGACCGTGGCCAAAGTGCAACCGCTCCGCGTTAACCTGCCAACCCGCGGAGAGCGCCACAGCTTTTCGCAGGTGTTGCAGACGGAGGTGAACCAGGCGATGACCATCACCTTCGCGGCGGCAAACCACAAGGCGGCCAACTGGTTCAAGACGGCGCTGACCATGGCCGGCGGGTTTCTCCTCTGGTGGATTTTCGTCAGCGTGGTCGTCAGCCGCCAGCCGCGTCCGACGCAGACGGCGAGCGTGTCCGCTTGACAGCGATGAGATTTTAGATTTGCGATTTGGGGCTTCGAGAAGCGTGCCCGGGAGGGGCACGAGCTGGTCAGTGCGTTTGCACGAGCAAGTGCATGACTCCACCGATGAGCGCTTAGCTCAACGATTCCATTCGGTGTTCCCGGTGTCCTCTGTGGCACACAGGCTGGGGAAGCCACAGAGGACACAGAGATCACAAAGAACTGGGACAGCAAGATCTCCTTTTGCGTTCTTTGCGTTCTCTCGCGGCTAAAAACCCGTGAGACATTTTTACGAGAATTTCAAACTGAGAATCTAAAATCGCAAATCGATCCCCGGGAGCATCCTCACGCGCATCCCGTCCAACCAGCCATGAAACACACCCTTTGCTGTCTGCTCGCCTGGCTGGCCCTGATACCGCCAGGCTTCACCTCAGGCTTGATCATCCTTCACGAAGAGGATTTCTGGCGACAACCACCCCCTCGCCTCGTCCCGCCCGACGTGATTCCTCCACCGTGGCCCCCGCCGCGGCCTCCGCACCCGCCCCACCCGCCGCACCCGCCGGTTTGGGCGCCCCTGGAAACCACCTATAGCAAGGCGGACATCCACATCAAAGACCAGCTGGCCACCACTGCGATCGACCAGGAATTCTACAACCCGAACTCGCGTCCGCTGGAGGGCACCTTCCTCTTCCCGGTGCCGAAGGGCTCGCAATTCAACAAATTCACCATGGAGATCAACGGCAAGCCGGTCGAAGCCGAATTGCTGGCCGCCGACAAAGCCAGAGGCATCTACGAGGACATCGTGCGCAAGATGAGAGATCCCGCGCTGCTCGAGTACGCCGGACGTGATCTCTTCAAGGTCCGCATCTTTCCCATCGAGCCGAACAGCCGGAAGCGCATCACGCTCGCCTACTCGCAACTGCTGAAGTCCGACAGCGGTTTGGTCAACTTCGTTCTCCCCTTCAACACCGAAAAGTTTTCCGCCAGGCCGTTGCAGAACGTCAGCGTGAAGATCGAGCTGGAAACGAAACGTCCGCTCAAGTCGATCTACTCGCCCAGCCACCCCCTGGAAATCCAGCGCCACGGCGCCACCCAGGCCACGATCGGCTATGAAGCCAAAGACGTGAAGCCCGACGCCGACTTCCAGCTCTTCTTCGCCCAGGAACAGGACGAGCTGGGACTGAACCTGCTCACCTACAGGAACCCGGGCGAGGACGGTTATTTCCTCCTGCTGGCGGCGCCCGGGATGAACGTCAGGAACACCAGGGTCATCCCGAAAGATGTGGCGTTCGTGCTCGACACTTCCGGTTCGATGGCCGGCGCCAAGCTGGAGCAGGCAAAAAAGGCGCTGGCTTTTTGCGTGGAGAATCTCAACGAGAGCGATCGATTCGAAGTGCTGCGCTTCGCCACCGAGGTTGAGCCGCTGTTCGATCATCTCGCCGATGCCTCCAAGGAGAATCGCGCCAGGGCCCGCCAGTTCATCGGCGACCTCAAGCCCATCGGCGGCACCGCCATCGACGACGCCCTCAAGAAGGCGCTCGCGCTCCGGCCGGAACGCGGCGCCCGGCCTTACCTCATCATCTTTCTGACCGACGGCCGACCCACCGTCGGCCTGACCTCCGAAGACCAGATCGTGGCCAATGTCACGAGCGCGAGCAAAGGCAATGTGCGGGTCTTTTGCTTCGGCATCGGCACCGACGTCAATACCCATCTGCTCGACAAAATCACCGAGGAAACCCGGGCCTTCAGTCAATACGTCCTGCCGGAAGAGGACCTGGAAGTGAAGGTGTCAAATTTCTTCGCCAAGATCAAAGAACCCATGCTGGCCAGCCCGAAGATCACGTTTTTCGACGCGGTCCGCGTGACGAAGCTTTATCCTTCGCCCCTGCCGGATCTCTTCAAGGGTGAACAACTGGTGTTGGCCGGTCGTTACTCCGGTCACGGGGACGGCACGCTCGAGATCGAAGGAACGGTGGACGGCGAGACCCGGAGGTTTTCGGCCACTGCGAAGTTTCGCGAAGAAGCCCGGGATCACGAGTTTATCCCGCGACTGTGGGCAACGCGTCGCGTGGGCTACCTGCTCGATGAAATCCGTCTGCGGGGCGAGAGCAAGGAATTGAAGGACGAAGTCGCGGAATTGGCTCGCAAGTACAGCATCGTGACGCCCTACACCGCGTATCTGATCGTGGAGGAGGAAGGGCGGCGGGGGATCGCGCAGAACGCGCGGACCCTGCGCTTCGAGAGTCCCCTGGCGCAACGCGAAGCGGGCGACGCCTACGGCGTGTTCATGCGCGACAAGGAGGGCGAAAAGGCGGTGGCCAGCGCGCGATCCTATTCCCGGCTGAAGGCCGCGAACGCGCCGGGCGAAGCCATCCTGGCCGGCAGTGCCGAAGTGCTGCGCGCGACACCGCCGGCGGGGCCGCTCGCGAATTCAGCCCAACCGACCCAGTTGGCCATCCAGGCCAATGGCTCGAGTGCCCCTGCGCTCCAGTCCCCGGCGCCCGAAGCCGCCGCCAGGGAATATGCCCGGCAAAGCCGGTTCATCGGCGGCAAGACCTTCTTCCAAAACGAAAACCAATGGATGGACGCGGAAGTGCAAAGATTTTCCGAGGCGAAAAAAATCCGGACCCAGTTCGGTTCACCGGAGTATTTCGACTTGCTCAGAAAACATTCGGCGACGTCGGCCTGGCTCTCACTGGGCTGCAACGTCCAGTTTGTCTGGCAAGGCACGGTTTACGAAGTTTACGAGTGAACCTAATCCAGTTGCACGACGCGGTAGAAGCGTTGCGGGTTTGTGCCGATGTTATCGGTGATGGGGAGGATGCTGGACGTCGCGACGTGCTCGGAGCCGAGCGGGGTCCAGGTCGGGGCGCTCAAGTCGGTCTTGAATTCCACCCGATAGGTCTTGCCGACAATGGTCGCGATGTTGAGGGTCAGGTCGCCGTTGGGGTGGCGCACCGTGCTGGTCACCCCGAAGCCGGCCGTGACCACCACCGTGAAAGCGCGCGCCGCGCTGAGCGGCGGCGTGCCGGTGTCCGTGACGCGCACGGTGAACAGGTTGGTCGTTGATCCCTGCGTGGGGCCGGGCGTCCAGGTAAACACGCCACTCGCCGGATCGATCCCCGCGCCGGTCGGCGCTGGCGCGTCGAGACTGAAGGTGAGGCGTTGGCCCGGCTGGTCGGGATCGGCGGCCCGGGCCGTGAAGGAGAGCGCCTGGCCGGTGAAGAGGCTCGCATCGGCGATTGGATCGAGCACGGGATAGCGATTGGCCCAAATCGTGTTCGGACCACGCGGAGTGGGCGTCGCCAGAAAATAATTCGTCCCGGGTCCATCGGGGAAACGGCCCTGGCTCCAATCGGTGAACTGCGGCTCGAAGATGACGGCGTCGATCTGGCGACCGTCACTGGCGAAGAGGCCGATCTCGTCGCCGCCCTGGTTCAGGCGGAAATTGACGTGCAAATCCGGATCATTGGAGCTGTTCAGGCTGGGCTTGCTATCGGCCCAGACCAAAAGGAAGCCGTGCGGCGCAATGACGTAGCCGGCGGGGATCGGGAATTGGAACTTGTCCGTCAGATTGTCGGTCAGGAAGTAACCGGCGAGATCGGCCGGGGTGCCGCCGGGGTTATACAATTCGAGCCAGTCATCGTAGTGATTGCTGTTATTCGTATTGAGGAGAGTGCCGGAATTGGCGGCCATCCATTCGTTGATGTAGACGACCAGGGGCGGCGCGAGATTGTCGTTGGTGCCGCGCGGGGAGGGGTGGAAGAAGCCCTGGCGATGGAAGGGTTGGCCATCAGGAAAATCGCCGTAGGAGAATCCAGGACCGACCCCCGAGTAGGTCAGGTAATCGGTGATCTGGGGTTTTCCGCCGAGCAACCGGACGAGGGCGACGGAGCCGGTGCTGCTGTTGAGCCGGAAGCTGGCGTGAAGGTCGGCGCCGGCGGACTGACCCGGTTGACCGTCCGCCCAGATGAGCTTGAATTCACCAGGAGGGATGGAACTGCCGGCCGGGAATTGCCACTGCGTCAAGTTGGTGTCGTAGTTGTTCGCCAGGAAGTAGCCCGACAGGTCGAGCGCGACGGGGCCGGCGTTGTAGAGTTCGATCCAGGGATCGTGCTGGCCGAAGTTGTCGACAGGGCCGCTGAGGTTATCGGCCTGAAGTTCGTTGAGCCAGAGCGGATCGTAAGCCGGCATGGGCGCCGCCACCGTGTTGGGCGCGCCCGGAGTGAAGAGGACCGGCCGGATGCCATTCGTGGTGAGGAAGGTGCTTCCCGGAGTCGTGCGCATCCACAAAACGCTCCCATTGGTGCTTGGCCGGAACCAGAAACTGAGTGTGCAGACCGTGTTGGTTTCCAGCGGTGGGATGGACTGCCGAATGGCCGCGGTCGCGCCGCCGCTACCAGTGGCGATGAGGTGGAGACTGCTGTTGCCGGAGTGGCTGAACTCGGTGCTCACCACGGAATTGCTGTGGTTGCCCAGAAGGGTCCAAGGTCCGGTCAGCGCGCTTTCAAAGTCGCCGTTGATGATCAGGTTCGGACCGACGCCCGCCTGCGTGCCGGTGACCAGGATGAGATCGTCGAGGTAAACATCCCCCGGAGTTTGCATGAAAATCAGGAAATTGGTTCCCAGGGTGGTTCCGCCGCTGATCGTGCCGGTGTAGTTGGCGAAGCGCCAATCTTCGTGGTCGGTCCAATTACTCACCCGGCTGTTGTCCTGGCTGGCATCGATCAGTTGCAAGGATGAACCGGAGCCGACGGCACCGGCACTCCAAGGGGCCCGGTTCTCGTAGCGGATTTTGTCGATGACCAGGTCGGGCGCATTGCTGTCGCCCGGCTTGAGCAAGGTGAGCGTTTCTCCATCGGGATCGAGATTGCCGTCGAACTGGGCGAAGGCCGTGACATTCCCGTAAGCCGCAGCGAACCCGGGCCGATTCCTGGCCAGGACGAGGAATTGCCTGTTGGTGATGATCGAGCCGGGCGGGAAGGTGAAGTCCAGCCCGTTGACGACGAAGCCGGACAAGTCGAACGAGACGTTGGCGGTGTTGAACAATTCGACATACGTCCCGTCGGGCGAGGTCGGATTGTAGAGGATTTCGTTAAACACGATCGCGCCCTGCGGATCCGGGCTCGGGCCGGTGTACTTCACGGTGACCGTGCGGATGAAGTTGGTGAGTTCATTGCCGCGCAAATCGTAACCGACGACGTTGAGCACGTTGGTGGGCGAACTGACCGGCAGCCGCAGCGTCCAGCCGCTGACGGAAGTCCAGGTCACCGGGTATTCAATTCCGTTGACCTGGATCGTTTTGACCTGCACCGGGGCGGTTCCGGTGAGGATGACCAGGTTGTTGCTCGTGGTGATGAAGTTTGTGCCGGAGATCGCGAAGGGAGAATTGCCGCCAGCGTTGTTGATGGTGGTGATGGCGAACGCAGCGCGCTGCTGAATATAGGAAAGCACCGCCGAATAATCCTGGCCGGGAACAAATTTTTGGTAATGGCTGACCCAATAGGCCATGTAGTTGGTGTTATAGCTCGAGGCGATGATGTCCAGGATGTGACCGTAGAAGCCGCGCAGGTTGCCCGGCAGATTGATCACCTTGCTCACGTTCTGGTCCCCGACCAGGGAAGCCGTCGCACTGCGGTTGAACGAAAAATCCATATCCACCGGGAAGGCCAGCATCTTCCGGTCGGTGGGGCGGAGATACATGAACAGGTTATGGTTATTGCCAAAGGTATAACTATCGCCCACGCCGCAGAGGGTGACCAGGGCCCATACCCGCATCCATTCGTCCACATCCATGACCTGGCGGGTCTGTTGATCGAGTTGCGCCCCGGAAAGACTCAACGGCTTGGCGAAGCCGATAAAGGGGCCGTAGTTGTCCTCGTCCCGATGGTTCTTGATGATGAAATTGTAGCGGTAAATCTCCGGGTCATTGGTCAGGTCGGCGAGGTCGGTGCCGACCACGCTGTCCGGCTGGGGGTTCTTGTAGCCAAACTGGTTGGTGGTGGTGGGGTAGTAAATCAACTCCAGCTCCCACATCGTGCCATCGCCCCCGTTATCAAATGCCGTCCGGACGAATTCATCTTCGTGCCGGGGCGAGAAGATGGCCGGGCCGATATGCAGAGCGCGCGGCGCGATCACGCGGCACAGGTCCGGCTGCGGGCTGGGAATATTGCCCGCCCGGAGCAGGATGTGCTTGATGAGGATTTCCTGCTGCTTGTTGGCCGTGGAATCACCCGCCCCGGAACGGTCGACGAGCATGACGGGATGGACGCCGCGGAAAAGGTCGTCGGGCGGGAACTCGAGGTGGTAGCTGACGCGCGTATCACTGTAGCGACCGCGTTCGCTGCCTTTGAGCCGGACACCCATGTCATAGTAAGCGCGGCTCTCGTCATAGACCACGGTGCAGGGAAGATTGTCGTTGCTCATGACGTTGGTAAAGGCGTGGAGCAGGTCGGTGTTGGCCGGGGTGAGAATGATGCGGACGTTATGCCCGAGGTTGAGGTTGGCCTGGCCGTCGGCCACGGTGTAGAGCGCGCCGGAATCCGGTCCTTTTGCCGGGTAGGTGGCCGCGGCGCCCAGCCCGTCGACGGCCCGCACATAGAATTGGACGATGGTCCCGGCGGCATGGCCCGGGATCGTTCCCAGGTAGAGTCCCCCCGCCTGGGCCGTCATCGGGGCGTTGTTCCACGGACCGCCGTTGGGCGACCACCAGACTTCGCAGGAAGCGACGCCCTGTGGATCCTGCGCCACGACGGAGACGGCGACCGCTTCTCCCGCCCGTGGAATCACGTTCTGATGTTGGAACCCGCTGAAGGTTGGACCAAGGTTGCCGGCGAAACGGGAGTTCGGCGCGCCCGGTGTGCCGTTGCGCGCGGGCACAGGCAGGGCGGTGGTGCGGGCCGCGCGGTTGAAATAGAGCCGGGTGTTGAGCAGGTTGTTTCCCGCCAGCCATCTTGCCCGATAGGAAATCTGGTATTCGCGCCCGCTCGTGACGGGGCGGTAGCCAATGGTCGAAGCTTCGATGTGATTGTGCATGTGCTCCTGCGGGCCGGTGGCGATCAGGTGCAGGACGTGGTTGCCGGGATTCTGCGGATCGACTTCGACGCGGCTGTGGCCGTGGTCCCCGAGCGCCCGCCAGCCGGTCAGGCCGTTCTCGAAGTCACCGTTGGCGAGCATCTGAACCGGCGTGGTCGTCGGCGATTCGATCACACTCAGATCGTCCACCAAACACTCACCGCCGCTGAGCAGGCCGAAAATAAAGTCCGTCCAGGTGGTGGGCTGGCCGCTGCCGGATGGAATGGTGGCCACCATGCGATAGCTGACAGTTTGCCAGGAAGACTTGCCCGATTCGTCACTGGCCGCCCAGGCTTCGGCCTTCGAGAAGTCGGCATTGGGATCGCGCAATTCCAGGCTGGACCCGCCGCCGTCGGCGTATTCCGGCCAGCGGCCGGAGCTCAGATACCGGACCTGCCCGGCGGGGTTGCCGGCCGGGTCCTTGAGCCGGACCAAATCGCTGTCGTGGGAGAGGTGTCCGCCCAGGTCGCCCACGATGTCGACGGACGGATAAAGCGCGCGCAAGGCCGCGGCGTCGTCGGCCACGACCAGGTAGCCGCCGGGCGCGATGGTTTTTCCAGGGGTGAATCGATAGCTGATCCCGCCATCCATTTCCCAGCCCGTCAGGTTGATGGTATCGCTGCTGACGTTGTAGAGCTCGATCCATGCTTCCGACGAATCCATGGGCGGCAGGCTGTTGGTCGATGACAGGCGCTTGTGGTGATACATGATTTCATTGATCACCAGCTCGTGGTGGAAAGTGAAATGATTGACCCCGCCCGGCGAAGGAGCGCTGGGGATGAGCCAGGCCCCGGTGCCGTCGGGGGAACGCGCGCGGGCAGCTTGTTTCACGACCACACTGTCGATCACCTTGTCCCGCGCGGGCGGCAGCAGGAAAAGTTTGTCACCGGCGACGGGAAGAAAACCGAGGTCGGTGTTGGTCACGGCGAGATAACCGTCGGGGGCAATCGAGCGGCCGGCGGGAAAAGTAAATTCGTTGTCCGTGACGCCATCGCGCACGATGAGATAGCCAGCGAGCGGGAGCGTGTTCGTTCCGTAGTTGACCAGTTCCAGCCAGAACTCCGCGTTGGTTGAGGCGGAAAGCTCGTTGAACGCCAGGGTCACCGGCGGAGGCGGCGGCACCACCACCGGAGTGGCGATCAAGTCAGCGCCGAAGAGCGGGGCGTCGGTACTGCCGGCGGCCTGGTGAACTTCCACCGCCAGAACGTTCGTGCCCGCCACCAGGCTGTCCGCCGCGATGGGGACGAGCCCGCTGCAATCCGGCGCCGGCACGTCCGCCAAGGCGGGAGTCGCGTAAGCGGCCGGTCCGGCCGGCATGTTCTGGCGAAACACCTCGACGCCGTTGAGATAAACGATCGCGCCATCGGCGAGGATCGGGTTGAGCCTGAGTTGCGTGTGGGCCGGGTCACCGGAGAAGGCGAACGCCTTGCGAAAATAAAACGTTGCCGGACCCGACGGCAGGGGCGCATTGGTGTTGACGGCCAGGGCGGTGCCGCTGAGCGTGGCGCGAAACCCGTGCGGGTTGGGGCCGGGCCCGTCCTGGTTGATCGTGCGGAACTCCAGCGTGTTCAGGCCGGCGACGAAACCGCTGGTGAGGAGCAGCGGGGGATTGAACGTGGCGAACCCGGACGCGGCCAACCCGGAAGGCACGCCGTTGATCAAGACGTTGTTGAGGTCGTTGTCCACCGCCACGGAGATGCTGAGTTGGGCCGTGCGGGGGATGAAGCCGGCGAGGGAGAAAGTGGTTTGATAGCTGTAGACGCCGGCGTTCACGTTGTTCGCGCCGGGATTCAGCACGCCGATCCAGCTCGACGTCGCGTCGTTGGCCAGCCACGCCGGATGATTGACGATCACCGTCGCATTCGTGCCCACCGTGCCTTGCGCGGCGGCGGTGATGAAGTAATGCGGGTCGAGAGTGCCGGCGGCTTGCACAACCCCGTTCGTGCCCACTCCCGTATTGAACAGCCTCCCGATCGAGCGATTGGTGAACGGCGCCCGCGCCGCCCACAAGCTGTCATTGTAACCGGCCGCGCGCCACGCCGTGCCCAGGTCCGTCCCCGAAGCGTCGTACTTCCAGGCCGCGTCGGGCGCCAGCAGGCGCGTGTCGGCCGGAACCGCGTTGGGGCTCGGGAAATTCGCCGCGCCCGGCGTGCCGCCGACCTGGTCGCTGCTCGTCCAATTCCCGGCCGGGCCGCTGGCACTGTCGCGGTCGCGCTTGGCCAGCGATACGCCCGAACCGTCGGGCGCCACCGGCCAGTCGCCCTCGACCCCGTAGTGGACTTCGTCCACCACCCGCCCGCTGTTGTTGCGCAAGCGGAGCGTGTCGCCGTTGTTGCCCAGCCGGCCGGTAAACGGGCCGAGCACATTGGTCGACCCGATCCGCGTCATCAAGGTCGACGGGGCAATGGCCACCACGACATAGCCTCCACCGCGCACGATGGTGTTTGAAGCAAACGTGTATTGAATGCCTCCGCTGATCGACCACCCGGAGAGGTCCACATCCACCGCCATTTCGTTGCGAAGTTCCAGCCATTCCATCCCCGGCTCATTCGTGGCCGGGTGATACATGATTTCATTGAAAACCACGACGGAGTCGGCGCGCAGCGGGCCGGCCAGGCAGACCGTCAGAAGGAAGTGGGAGAGCAACAGTCTTTTCATACGATTCAAAACTCGAACCGAAACCTAATCTGGGTCCCCAAGGCACAAGAGCCCGGCAAGGGGCTGGAACGTCCAGGTACCAGTTGGAATGGCAGGCATGCTACAGAACTTTGTCCGAAAATCCAGCAGATAACTGCGCCTGCCCCAGCCTGGGATCTCAGTTTTTGCGCGGCTCTGCATTTCAAGGGCGCAAGGTTTGAGCCACGGAGTGGCGTCAGAAAGTAGCCCACGGCGTAAGCCGTGGGGGGGTGGCGCAATGGTGACGGAGCCCCGGCAGGGGCGACAGAAACAAGCCAGCAATTCTTTCGCCGCTCCGCGGCTCTTGCCCTGCAGCGCCGACCCCCCACGGCTAGCGCCGTGGGCTACTTTCTGGCGCTGCTCCGCAGCTAACGCCTTGGACTCCGCTCCCCTCAAAAAACGAGATGCGCCCCGTAGCTTCGGCTAGGTCGTGCCGAACAATCCTGCCTTGCGCCCCCTCCGCCTCACCTGCCTGCTGGAACGGGCGCTTGAACGAACTTCGCCAGTGAGGAAGACTGGACCGCGTGACCTGGTCGCGCCGCCAACGTTTCTCCATCGTGGCTTTCGACATGCTGAAACCTGCCGGGCGCCGCACGCGTCCGACCAGGCACCGCGGCCTGGGCCGGTTGGTCTGCCTGAGTCTGCTCGGCCTGGCAGGCGGGTGCAGAGAATCCGCCGGCCCGGCGAAGCTCTCGGGGGAACCCGCCAGCCCGTCAAGCCTGGCCGCCTTCCTGGATTTGGCGGGCCACAACGTTGAACCCTTCCAGGTCCACCGATTCAAAGCGATTGTCTTCCTTTTCACGAGCGCTGATTGCCCGATCTCCAACCGTTACGCCCCGGAAGTGCGCCGGCTCCACGACCAGTTCACCCCGCGTGGCGTCGCCTTCTGGCTGGTCTACGCCGGGACCAACACGCCGGTGGAGACACTGCGGAAACACCTCCGGGAATTCGGTTACCCGTGTCCCGCTCTGCGCGACCCGGAATTGTCCCTGGCCAGAAGAGCCAGCGTTCGGGTCACGCCGGAAGCAGCCGTATTCCTGCCGGACGGGCGACTGGCCTATCACGGGCGGATCGACGATCGCTTTGCCGATTTGTCCGTGGAAAGACCGGCTCCGACCCGACTCGATCTGAAAATAGCGTTGGAAGAGATCCTCGCCGGCAAACCCGTCTCCCAGACCAACCGGAACGCGGTCGGCTGTTTGATTCGCGGGCTGCCATGAAAAGGCCATTGCTGCCGAGTCGCTCACCCAGCGGCGCCCGCCAGGCCGGCCAACCCGGCCAAGTCGGCCAACTCCCCCAGGCGGGCCACGCGGACCATGCGGGCGCGTCGCGCGCGCGGTGGCGCCGCGCGATTCCTTGGCTCGTCGCCGCCGCGCTGCTCGCGCTCGGTGTCACGCTTGCCTCGACTTCGTTGGCCAGCGCTTTCTCAGCGAGGAACAGATCCGCCTCATCCAGGAATGGGTCGGGCAAGGCGCCCCAGCCGGCGACGCGCGCGACATGCCGGCCCCGCCCCAGTGGCGCGACGGGTGGCAGCTGGGGGCGCCGGATTTGATCCTGCAGTTGCCCCGGCCTTATGCTCTCGCCGCCGAAGGGCCCGACGTTTATCGGAATTTCGTCATCCCCATTCCGGTTTCGTCGCGGCGCCTGGTCAAGGCCGTCGAACTTTTGCCCGGCAATGCCCGCGTGCTGCACCACGCGTTCATGTTGATCGATCCGACGCGCGACTCGCGCCGCCGGGACGAACTGGATCCCGAGCCGGGATTCCCCGGACTGCACACGCCGCCCAGCGCGCAGACCCCTCCAGGCCAGTTCCTCAGTTGGCAACCCGGCAAACAGCCAACGCTCGACCCCGACGACCTGGCCTGGCCGTTGGAGAAAGGTTCCGATCTCATCCTGCAAGTGCACCTGCGGCCGTCGGGCAAACCGGAATGGATTCAACCATCGGTCGGGCTCTATTTCACCACGGGCAGTCGCCCGGCCAAACGGCCGTTCAAGTTGGGTCTCTGGACCCACGCCATCGACATTCCCGCCGGCGCTCCCCGTTACATCGTGCGCGAGTCTTACGTGTTGCCCGTGGATGTCGACGTCTTGAAAGTGCTGCCGCACGCCCACTACCTGGCCCGGCGATTGGAAGGGATGGCCACGCTCCCGGACGGGACGGCCAAATGGCTCTTCCGGATCCCGAACTGGGACTTCAACTGGCAGGGAGATTATTCGTATGCCTCGCCTGTCTTTTTGCCCAAGGGCACGACCATCGCCATGCAGTACACCTACGACAACTCCACCAACAACGCCCGAAATCCGAACCAACCCCCGCAGCCGGTCAGATATGGTCTCAACTCGACCGATGAGATGGCGGAAATGTGGCTGCAATTGCTGCCGCGCAACACGAACGATCTCGCGATTCTGGAAAAGGATTACCAGCCACGCGTCTTCCAGAGCGCCGTTTCCTACAACACCTACCTGCTGGGTCTGGATCCCGGAAATGCCAGAGCGCACACCGAAATCGGGCGCGCGTCGCTCTTCCTGAACCGACCCGCCGAAGCATTGACCCATCTCCAGCAGGCCTTGCAGTTGCAACCGGAGGACGACGACGCCCATTATTACCTCGGGCTGCTGTTCCGGTTGCAGGGCCGACTGGTCGACGCCAAGGCGCATTTCCGCAACGCCCTGCGCCTGAACCCAACTCACTTCAAGGCCCACGGCAACCTGGGCTTGATCCTGCTCGAAGAGGGCAACCTCGACGAGGCCCAACTCCATTTCCAGAATGCGCTGCAAATCAATCCCGAGGATGCCATCGCCCGGGAAAGTCTGGAGCAGATCGCCAGAACGAAATTGAAACAATGATTCGGCCTGATACCTTAGGCCTTCGGTGCATTCGAATCCAAAGCAACACCAGCGCCAGGGCACCTCGTCGGGCCGGCCGCGGACCAAACGTCCCTCCCCGATCCTCGGCCTGGCCGTCGCCGCGGCCGTCGGGTTGGCCTCGTTCGGTCTTCTTTCCGCCCTCTTCAAACCACCACCCGCCCGTCCGGGACATTCGCCGAAAGAAGTGACCGCCACCCATTCGGCCACGCTGACTTCTGCCTCGCCCGCGCCGGTCGCGGGGACCCTCACGAATGATGCCCGCACCGCGGCGGATCCGCCGCTGGCGGATGCGGAGCGATCGGCCCAATATGTCAATGGCGGCACCGCCTTGTTCCAGGAAGGAAAGTTCGGCGAGGCGGCCGCCCTGTACGCCGAGGCGGTCAAACTGGCGCCGGACGACGAGACCGCGCAGTTCAACCTGGGGCTGGCACTGGTGCGGTTGGGCAAATTGGAGGAAGCAAAACCGCACTACCTGGAAGCGCTGCGCATTTTTCCAGATTACGCCGAAGCGCATAACAACCTGGGCAACCTGCTGGCCAGTCAAGGCCAGTTGAGCGAAGCCGTGACTCATTTCAACGAGGCGCTCAAGGCGACACCGGACAGCGCGTCAGCCCACAACAATTTGGGCACCGCGCTGGTGCGACAGGGCAAAACCGGCGAAGCCCTCGAACATTTTTCCGAAGCTGTCCGGCTCATGCCGGACTATGTCCAGGCCCATTGCAACCTGGGCAATACCTACCTGGTCCAAGGCCAGACCAACGAAGCGGTGGCGGCATTCACCGCGGCATTGCGACTGCAGCCTGACTTCGTGCCCGCCAGCCTCGGGTTGGCCAGGGCCCAGCATAAAGCACCACCGCCCGTCGCGCCGCCGCCGGCCACAATTCCCAAGCCGATCAACGTTTCACCGTAAGCCGGCCGGCTTCATCGACCAGGATCTCCCTCGCTTCCTTGGGCAGCGGACTGGTGGTGGTTTTGCCTCCGGGCCAGCGCACCCGGATTTGCCCCGGCGCTGCCACCGTGGTCAACACCTGCACCACGCTGTCCTGCGACCAATAGCCGGAGCCGCCATGGACTTCGCGCGCCGGCCCGCGCTGGCCCTCGAATTCCAGCGCCATGACCGCGCCGATGCCCTCCGGGTTGGCCGGCGGGCCTTGCAAACGCACCCGCAATCCGGGTTTCGCTCGCACGTTGTGAAACAGGCGCGTGCTCGAACCATTCTGCGTCACCACCAAATCAACCCGCCCATCCTCATCGAAATCTCCCACCGCCGACCCGCGCTGTTCGCCGTAGACCTTCACCCCGGACTCCTGTCCTGGAACCGCCGCGAAACGGCCCGTGCCGTCGCCCCGCAAAACCAGGCCGCGTCCCGCATCCAGCCGCGGTTCCTCCGGCCGGTTCGAGAAAAAATTCTGGCTGACAAAAATATCCTCGCGGCCGTCCCCGTCGAAGTCCGCGACGTTGAGACCGAAAGCCGGGGCGCATTGCGCGTCGTCCGGCAGACGCGCGGCTTGGAAGTGGTCGCCGCGGTTGAGCAGGACGATCGAGGCGAGGGTGGTGGCCTGCACCTGGTTGGCGGCGGGCATTTGCGGACCGAGCACCGCCGGCACGTCGGCTGCGGCAAAGGAGTGGTGCGTCGGAAACCGCGCGCGCAACGCCGGCCAACCGGCGCTGAGAAACCGCAAATCGCGCCGCGGGACGAGCCGGCCGGTCTCCGTCTCGATCTCCGTTTCCAGCAGGTCCAGCGTGCCGTTGCCATCAAAATCACCGTAAAACATCCGGAGCGGCTCCTGCGACGACGGGTCATGGTAAGAGCTGTTCAAGCCCCAGTTGCCGGCGACGAGGTCGAGCCGGCCGTCCCCGTCGAAGTCGCCCGCGGCCACGCCGGTCCACCAACCAGTGAACTGGCTCAGCTTCAATGGCCCGGCTTTCCCCGTCCCTGACCCGGCCCCCGTCCGGGCAGCGGAGGAGTCGATGACCGCCGGGTCCCAGGGAGCGAGTTTCCCGTGGTCGTTGCGGAGAATCCGCACCGGGCCCCATTCCAGCGCCAGGACCAATTCGGGAAAACCGTCCCCGTTCAAATCGCTGAACATCGCGCCGCTGACCAGGCCGATGTTCTTGAGCAGCGCATTGCTGGCCTCGTCCGGCGCGAGCGCGCCGCCCTCGTTGCGAAACATCAGCGACGACGCCGGCTCCGGGTAGCGGCCCGGCACCAGCCGGCCCCCGACAAACACATCGAGGTCTCCGTCTCCGTCGAGGTCCGCGACGGCGATGGGGCCGGTGGCGGAGTTCGCATGGCGCAGCCCGGGCAACCGATCGAAGGCGACTTCGGGCCCGCTCGATCCCTGGCGGATATCCAATCGAAGGAGAGGCGACACGGCGGCCGCGGGATCGCGGTTGCAGGATTGTCCGGCCAGCAGGGCGCGCTGGCCCGGAGCGGGTGTCCAGCTCACCAGTGCCGTGAGGTCGCCCGTCAGCGGCGCGGCCAGCGCCGGCGAGGTCCAGGCTTTCAAGCCGCCACGGCCATCGCTGGCGAAAACAGCCACGCGTCCCCCCAGGCTTCCGCCAATCGCCAGTTCCTCGTGTCCGTCACCATCCAGGTCGCTCCAGGCGACGCCGGGTCCAAGTCGGGCGAAGCCTTTCCAAAGCAGCGGCTGCCGTTCGAGTTCGTTGAAGGGATTCTCCGCGTGAGTATGAGCCAGGAGATCGCTCGCATCCTGAAAGATCGGCTCCGGGGGGGCGCGCGGTGTCGGCAAGGAACTGGCCGGCGACGCCGCCGATTCGTCCAGTTCATAGATCCGGTTGGCCCGGGCTCCGCGCAGGAGGCTGCGCCGGCCGCTGCGCCAGGCGACCTCGATGGTCAGCTCGTTCGACGTCGAACCGGCGGCAAACGCGCGGATCGTGTCGTCGGCCGAGAGATAACGGCCGCCACACTGCATCTCCTGCGACTGCACCGGCACCGCGCCGCCGAGCACTTTGATTTTCGCGCCGATGCCGCGCGTGTTCGGCGCCGCGCCGCGCAGCCGCACTGCCACCCGGGGGGCGGTCGAATCGTTGCGGTAAACCAAGGGGGGTTGTCCCAGGCAACTGACGACCACGTCGAGGTCACCGTCGTTGTCCAGATCGGCCAAGGCGATGCCGTGAGAAACGTTGGTCGAATTAAAACCCCACCGGGCGCCGACCTCCTCGAACGTGCGGTTGCCCCGATTGCGAAAAAGGTAATTCGGCGTGGTCAGCACCGGGAGGTCCTTCAGCCGGTGGCCGACGCGGAAAGCGTTGCCGCGGCCCATCTCCTGCGGCTCCTTCTCGAACGCGTCGAGATCCTGCGTGTCGTAAGCGTGCTTGTTGACCACCAGCAAGTCCTCGTAGCCGTCCAGATCCACGTCGAGAAACACGACCGACCACGACCAATCGGAAGCATCCACCCCGGCGAAGCAAGCCAGGTTCGCGTAAGTGCCGTCGCCGCGATTCAGGTTGAGCGCGTTCCGACGGACCTGGTGCCGATCCCAAAGTTCGCCGACGTCGGAGGCCGGCGGATTGGTCGCGTTCATCTGGGTCATGCGCAGCGCATGCCGCCGGCTGAGCATGTCCCCGACAAAAAAATCGTCGTACCCATCGCGGTCGATGTCGGCAAAATCGACGCCCATCGAGAAGTGGGCCACGGTGCGAACCGCCAGGTCAGGCAGCGCGCGAAAATGCCCCCGGCCATCATTGAGCCAAATCCGATCCGGGGTGGCGAAATCGTTGCAGACGTAGAGGTCGGGCGCGCCGTCGCCGTTGATATCCCGGAACATGACCGACAAACCCATGTCGTACGGCTCGGCCTTGAGCGGTTGACCGTTCTCGTTGAGAAATGCCCCGCCCGTCCACCCCACCGGGGTGAAGACGCCCTTGCCATCGTTCAGATAAAGCACGTCCGGCTCCCCCAACTCGATGAGATGGCCCTCGACCAGTTTGAGACGCTTGGCCCACCGGCCCGTGATCTGCGGACGGCCATTGACCAGGCGTGTCGAAATCTGTCCACCGCTGCGCAGGATCGAAACCTCCCCGTAATTGGCCACGTAGAGATCCAGGTCTCCGTCCCCATCGACGTCGGCCAGTGCCAGAGAATGCGTGCCGGCCTTCGAGACCAACCCGGCCGCCGCCGTGACATTGGTAAAACGACCCTGGCCGAGATTGAGAAAACAGGCATTGGGTCCACCCAACGCGCCGACCAGCAGATCGAGCAACCCGTCGCCGTTCACGTCGGCAAAGACCACGCCCTTGGACGACATGTTGCCCACGCCGACGCCGGCGCTGGCCGTCGCGTCCACAAAACGCCATTGTCCGTTATTGCGGAAAAGGCCGTTGGCCCCTTCGGCGTGGGCGAAATACAGGTCACAGAGTCCGTCGCCGTCGAAATCGCCGGCCGCCACGCCGCAGCCGTTCATCAGGTTTTGGTTCGCCTCTGCCCGGGCGTAAGCGAGGCGGTTGGTGAAGAGGATGCCGGTCTGCTCGGGACGCAACAGGGTGAAGCCGGTCCGACCCGTGCTGGGCACGGCCAGTTCCGCCTCGCGATAGCCCTCGTGCTGGGTCCACTTCAGGGCCTGGCCGCAGGCGACGGCCGCGAACAGAACCAGCGCGGCGGTGCCAACAAGTTCGATTCGAGACTGCTGCGTCTGCCGAGAATTCATCAGGTTCGATGTGATCAAAGGAAGATAGTCTAATCAACCTTCGACGGACAAGGCTTTCAGGTGCGCGCTTGTCGGAACGCGGCTGTTTCCGAATTGCTCATTGCTCATTGCTCATTGCACATTGCTCATTGCTCATTTGTGAGGGTTGATAGGGGTCGGAAGGGACAGAATGAGCAATGTGCAATGTGCAATGTGCAATGTGCACTCTTGAAAACGGGGTTGACACCCCCTACCCTTTTTGTTGGTATCACCGTCCCTTTTGGGAAACGATTATGTATGCCGTCATTGAAACTGGTGGAAAACAATACCGCGTGGCTCCCGGCGATACGCTGGAAGTGGAGCGGCTTGAAGCTGAGCCTGGTCAATCCCACACCTTTGAACGGGTGTTGCTCGTCGCCGGCGACGGCAAAGTCTCCGTCGGTGCGCCGACGGTGGCCCACGCCAGCGTGGTCGCGGCCGTGACGGCGCATTTGCGCGGCGACAAGAAAATCGCCTTCAAGATGAAACGGCGCAAAGGCTTTCACCGGACCGTGGGGCATCGCCAGGCACTGACCCAGGTGAAGATCACGGAGATTAAAGGATAGGCTATGGCACATAAGAAAGGTCAAGGCAGCGTCCGCAACGGACGCGACAGCGTCAGCAAACGACTTGGCGTGAAACGATATGGCGGACAACTCGTCTCCGCCGGCAGCATCCTCGTCCGCCAGCGTGGGTCGAAATTCATTGCCGGGGAAAATGTCGGCACCGGCCGCGATTGGACCCTGTTCGCCCTGGTGGACGGGAAAGTGACTTTCGACAAGGGCAGCCGCCGCGTCAATATTGTTCCTTCCTCTTCCGAAGCGTCCAGGAATTGAAATGGAAATGACTTGAATCGATCGCTTTCCGGGCGATGGCGAGGTCCGACCGGCCTCGCCTTTTTTGTTGGCGCACTGCCGTAATCGGGCGGTCGATTGACGGGAACGACGCTGGCCAGCGCGCCAACACACCACCAGTCCAGGACCGCACAGAATTATCATGTTCGTCGATGAGATCAAGGTCATCGCCCGTGCCGGGCACGGCGGCAAGGGCTGCGTCGCGTTTCATCGTGAAGCTTACCGGCCCAAGGGCGGGCCCAGCGGCGGCAACGGCGGGCGCGGCGGCAACGTCATCCTCCAGGCGGATCACGACTTGAACAATCTCGTCAACCAGTACTACCAGCCCCGCCTGATCGCCGAGCCTGGCGAATTCGGCATGGGCAAAGGCATGGACGGCCATGCGGGCAAGGACCTGATCGTGAAAGTCCCCTGCGGCACACTCGTCTGGCGACTGATCGCCAAGGCCGCCGACGCGGCGCCGGCTGCGGGCGACGCGGCGCCCCCCCCGCGAGCCCTGCCCCTTGCCAGCAGCCAGCGCCCGATCCTGCGACACGCCGGCCGGGCGCGGGCCGTGGAGATTGACCTGGCCGAGGAGACGGCACACGACCCGGCGACGGCACCCGGCGAGAAAGGCGAACTGCTCGCCGACCTCACCGAACACGGGCAACAGTTCGTGCTCTGCAAAGGAGGTCGTGGCGGGTTGGGCAACCGCAATTTCGCCACCTCGGTGCGGCAAACGCCGCGCTTTGCCCAGCCCGGCGAACCGGGCGAGGAAGGCGAATTCCTCCTCGAGCTGCGCATCATCGCCGAAGTCGGATTGGTCGGTTACCCGAACGCCGGCAAGTCCACATTGCTGGCCGCCGTCTCGAAAGCCCGGCCGAAGATCGCCCCGTATCCCTTCACCACCCTCACCCCGCAGATCGGGATCGTCGAGTATCCCGACTGGCGGCGCTTGACCCTCTGCGACGTGCCCGGGCTGATTGAAGGCGCGCACAGGAACGTCGGCTTGGGCCACGCCTTCCTGCGCCACATCCAGCGCTGCAAAATTCTGGTGCTGCTCCTCGACATGGCCGGCACCGACAACCGCGCGCCCTGGGATGATTACGAGCAGCTGCGCCAGGAACTCGAACTCTACGATCCCGCCCTGCTCGACAAACCGTGCCTTCTCGTCGCCAACAAAATGGACGAACCCGTGGCCGAGGCAAACCTCAGGAAGTTCAAGCGCAAGCTGCGCAAGACACCCGTGCTGCCCATCGCCGCGGCCTTTGACGAGGGCCTGGAGAAATTCAAAAAGGCCATCCGCGCCGCGATCGAAGACGCCACGGACACCTGAGCCGCACCAGACTTTATGCTCAAAGCCGGTATCGTCGGATTGCCCAACGTCGGCAAGTCCACCTTGTTCAACGCGGTCACCCGCACCCGCAAGGCGGAGGCGGCCAATTATCCTTTCTGCACAATTGATCCCAACATCGGCATCGTCACTGTCCCCGATGCCCGTCTCGAAGTGCTGCGGAAAATCGCCCGGACCGATGTGGTCATTCCGGCGGCCATCGAATTCGTCGACATCGCCGGGCTGGTCAAAGGCGCCTCTGCCGGCGAAGGACTGGGCAATAAATTTCTCAGTCACATCCGCGAAGTCGACGCCATCGTGCAGGTGGTGCGCTGCTTCGAGGATCCGGACATCCATCATGTCGCCGGCGAAATCGATCCGGTGCGCGATATCGAGACGATCAACACGGAACTCGCCTTGTCCGATCTGGAATCAGTCCGGAAAAAGCGCCTCAGCATTGCCAAGGACGCCAAACGGGGAGACAAGGAGGCGTTGGCGCAGGAAGCGGTGCTGGCCAAGCTGGAACCACACCTTGACCAGGGTAAACCGGCCCTCACTCTCGCCCTGACGCCGGAGGATCGGCAGATGGCAAAGGCCTTTTATCTACTTACCGACAAGCCGACGATCCTCGCCGCCAACGTGAAGGAGACGGACCTGGCCGGAGCGGAGAGCAACCCGCACGTCGGCAAGGTCGGCCAGTACGCCCGCACTCATATCGGTTGTGAAACCGTCGTGATCAGCGCGCAGATCGAGAGCGATCTGATGGATCTTTCGCCGGAGGAGGCCAGCCAATTCCTGAAGGAACTCGGCGTGCCCGAATCGGGCGTCGGAGCGCTCATCCGCGCCACCTACCATCTCCTTGGCCTGCGCACGTTTTTCACGGCCGGGGAAAAGGAGGTGCGGGCCTGGACGATCCATGCCGGCGACACGGCGTCCAAAGCCGCGGGGGTGATCCATTCGGACTTCGAGCGGGGCTTCATCAAAGCCGAGACCGTCAGCTACGACGACCTGGTCAAATGCGGCTCGGTCGCCGCGGCGCGTGAGAGAGGCCTCTATCGCATGGAAGGCAAGGAATACGTGGTGCAGGACGGCGACGTGCTGCTGATCAAATTCAACGTGTGACGCGGCTAAACGGCTTGACCAGATCCCTCGCTTCGTGTCTAAAACCTGCGCGAACGAGAGTGCGCGCCTTGGCTGAAGTCGAGGCGGGCGGCCAAACGGACCTCCAACAAGAAGAGATAAATATGCTCGTCATCCATTCATTCCGAGGAGAGACAAGGCGCCTCATGGCGGCATGGACCGCGCTGATCCTGTGTCTGGTCGCCTTGCCTGCGGCGCAGGGTGCCGACCTGGAGCAGGGCAAGTCACCGGTCAACTGGCAAGTCGGGCCGGGCGTGGCGACGTTGAAGAACACGGCCGAGGTCAAGCTGCCCAAAGGCTACAAGTTCGCCAATGGCAACGACACGCAGCGCATGTTGAAGGCCGCGGGTGAACCCGTTTCCGGCCAGGAGATGGGCATGATCGTGCCGGGCGAAGGCGATTGGAGCGTCTTCTTTGAGTTTTCCGAGGATGGCTATGTCAAGGACGATGACAAGGACAAGCTGGATGCCGACAAACTGCTCAAGACGATTATTCGAGGCAACGATGCCGCCAACAAACAGCGCGAGAACGCGGGCCATCCGCCGCTCAAGATTATTGGCTGGGAGAAGCCGCCCTTTTACGACGAAACCACGCACAACCTGGAGTGGGCGGTGCGCGCCGAGACCGAGGGCCGGCCGCTCCTCAACTACAACACCCGCCTCCTCGGTCGCCGCGGCGTCATGGAGGTCGTGCTGGTCTGCGATCCGGACAAACTTGCGGAAACGTTGCCGTCGTTCAAGGAATTGATCGCGGGCTATGCCTACAAGACCGGTCAAACCTACGCCGAATATCGGCCGGGCGACAAAATCGCCAAGTACGGTCTGGCCGCGCTGGTCGCCGGCGGCGCCGTCGCCGTGGCGGCGAAAACCGGTTTGCTGGCGGCCCTTTTCCTCTTCCTGAAAAAGGCCTGGAAACTGGTGGTGATTGGCGTGGTGGCCGTCGTCAGTTTCTTCAAGCGAGTTCTCTTTGGCCGGAGCGCGCCGAAAACCACCGAGTGAATCCCGGGCGCGAGCATGGGTGATCTGGAAAGCCTGCTGCTCGTCCTGGCGGCGATTTATCTGAGCGAATGCGTCGTTTGGGTGCGGCGCGGCGGGGTCGCCTTCCACAGTCACCGGGGCAAGACCTGGCGTTTCTGGCATCCCGGAGCGGTGCTGGGCAATGCGCGCGGGGCGATGTTCCTGGCCAACCCGATTCCGCCACTCGGAACGGTCCTGGTCAGCCATCAGTTCCCGGTTTCCTTTTCGCCTCAAGGGGTGATTTCCTTCACGGCCGCCTGCATCAATCCCGGTTGGCGTCCGGCGCAGTCGGCCAATCATCTGCGCTACGAAGAGGCCCGAACGATTGCGGTGGAAGGGCGGACGCTCCGGGTCAACGGGGGACTCTTCGTCAAGGCACCTTCCCCGGCGGTGGCCCGGGCGCAGGCCAGCTTGCTGCGCCGACTGAAATCCATCCCCGAAATCGAGCGCGGCGCCGTCATTCACGCCGCACTGGCGGAAGCGTTGGACGGGCAAAGAGTCAGGACACGCTGGCAGCGACTGCAAGCGCAGGCCCGGTTGCTCCGGATTCTCAGCAACGTGCTGTTCGTCTACTTGTTCGTGCTCGCTCCCGTCCTGCTCTGGAAATTCGGTCTGCGCCTGGCCGGAGCGGCTGTGGCCGCCGGGTTGCTGGCGCAAACTTTCACCATCGGCTGGTGCTTTTACCGCGCCCACCGGGCGCTCTTTCCGGATGGCGCCGAAGAACGATTCACCCCTTTCCTAACCATGCTGTTGGCTCCTCCCACCGCCATCCGCGCCCATGATTTGCTGGCGCGCCAGCTCGTGGCGACTTTCCACCCGCTGGCGCCGGCCCAGGCCCTGTGCCCGCCCGGGGCATTCCAGGACCTTGCCCGCCATGCCCTGCGCGATTTGCATTTCCCGATCCTGCCGACCTCCCCCCATCCGGAGATCCAGGCCGTCCAAAGCGAAGCCTGGTTTCGCCAGGCCGTGCTGGAGGAAATGGAACAGGCGATTGAGCAGGCCGGGCTGCAGCCGGCCCAACTCCTGCAACCGCCCGCTCCCCTTGAGCCAGCCAACCGCTCGTACTGCCCGCGCTGCGAAACCCAATTCGTCACCGCGGTAGGAACCTGCGGCGATTGTGGCGGCCGGCCGCTGCGGTCGTTCCCATCGGAATTCGTAACTGTTCAGGAGTCATAGACGCCCGCCCTCACCCCGCTGAACAAGCCGCTCAAAAAAATGATTCCCTGCCGCCGCAGCGACTCCTACACTTTCGCGAAAACCCGGACTCATCACGTCGCCTGAGCATGAAAAGACTTTTCCTTAACCTCACCGTGCTGTTGCTGGCGGCGGCTTCGGCCGCGCCACAATCCCAAGTCGGCTATCAGCGCAGCGAAGACATCGTTTATGGACGCAAGTTCGGGACGGCGCTCACGCTCGACGTTTTCGAGCCGGAAAAGAAGAACGGTTGCGCGATTTTCTACATGGTGAGCGGGGGATTTTTCTCCAGTCACGAGGCGATTAACGCCCGGGCTTATTACCCGCTGCTGGAGCGCGGTTACACCGTCTTCGCCGTCGTGCACGGGTCGCAGCCCCGTTTCATCATCCCGGAGATCGAGCAGGACATCCATCGGGCGATCCGGTTCGTGCGCCATCACGCGAGCCGCTGGGCGGTCGATCCCAACAAATTCGGGATCACCGGAGGCAGCGCGGGCGGACATCTCTCCCTGACCATGGGCACCCAGGGCAAACCCGGCAAGGAGGACGCCAAGGATCCCATCGACCGCGAAAGCAGCGCGGTGCAAGCCGTCGCCTGCTTCTTTCCGCCGACCGATTTTTTGAACTGGGGCAAGGAAGGAGAGGACGCGGTGGGTTATGGCCCGACGGAGAAATTCAAGCCCGCCTTCGGCTCCCGCTCGGACACGGCGGAGAGTCGGAAGGAATTCGGCCGGGAGATCTCGCCGATCAACTTCGTCACCCCGCGGATGCCGCCCACCCTGATCATCCACGGCGACGCGGATAAGGTCGTGCCAATTTACCAGGCGCAAATCTTCGCCAGGAAATGCCAGGAGTCAGCCGTCCCGTGCAAGCTCATCGTCAAGCCCGGGGCCGACCACGGTTGGACCGGGATGGATAAGGACATGATGCTGTTCGCCGACTGGTTCGACGAGCATCTGCGAGGCTTGAAGTCGGAGCGCTAGGAATTCGCCGAAGCGCCGTTTTCGCGGTTTGCTGCGATCGGAATCCGCTGGGCCGTTATCCCGGCAGGCTGACCTGACCCCAAGACGTCGCCTGGTCGTCATTGCATCGCGGGGCGGAATGTGATTAGCTAATGTCGCGTGAAATCACTCCTCCTTCCGGCCCCGCCTGTGGCCTATCCATCCTCTGCCGCGACCCCGCTCAGGGGAAGGCTCCACGGTATATTGACCGCGCGCTGGGGCCATGAACCTGCGGGTGTGAAATCTCGCGCCAGAATGAGCTATGAGCAATGTGCAATGTGCAATGTGCAATATCCGGGGCCATTCAGATTGCTCATTGCACATTGCTCATTGCTCATTGGCCATTGGCGCCGGCGCAACGGACGGTTCCCAGGAAGCTCCCCCGGTCCCTTGACCGCGCAATTGAACTATAAACCGAGGCGGAGCACGCAATCCGCAATCCGTAATCCGCAATCCGCAATCGGGAACTTCAGGCTGGCTGGGATCCTGGCGGCGTTGCTGGTCGCCTCCAGCGGCCTGGCTCAACCGTCGACCTCGCTCATTTCGCTGACGAGCCAGGTCTGGCGCTACAACGACAGCGGCACGGACCTGGGCAGCGCCTGGCGCGCCAACTCCTATCCGAACGAAAACCTCTGGCGTTCCGGCATCGGCCTTTTTGGTGTGGAAACCAGTGTTCCCTATCCGTATCCCGTGCCGATTCGGACCCCGCTGATTCTCGGGGGCGGGCGGATAACCTATTATTTTCGGACGCACTTCAACTTTTCCGGGAGCCAGTCGAACCTCTCGCTCTTTGCCACGGGCTACATCGACGACGGCGCCGTGTTCTATCTCAACGGCCAGGAAGCGGGCCGGGTGCGATTGACGAGCAATCCGGTCACCTTCAGCAGCAAGGCGCAACTCGCCTCCCCGGAAGGCGTGCCGTCGACCGTCGAGTTTTCGACGACCAATCTCGTCCTGGGCGACAACGTGGTGGCGGTGGAAGTGCACCAATCCAGCGACACCAGCGCGGACATCGTTTTCGGTCTGAGCCTCGATGCGATCGGTTCGGAGCCGCCCGTGATTACCAATCCCGACGACCCCGCTGATCGGACGGTGCCGGAAGGCGAATCGACGACCCTGACGGTGGCCGCCACTGGATTTCCGCCGCCGGTCTATCAGTGGTTTAAGAATGACGTCGCGATTCCGGGCGCGACGGAGCCGAGCTTGTCGTTGCTGCACGCCTCCGCCGTTGACACGGGCCGGTATTACCTCCGGATCACCAACAGTTCCGGCAACATCACCAGTCGGACGGCGGTGGTGACCGTGTTGCTCGACACCAACGCACCCACGATCCTCTACGCCCTCGGCCTACCTGACCCGACGCAGGTGCTGATTGTTTTCTCCGAGGCGTTCTCCACGCCGGTGACCGTGCAAGAGGCGGAGGATGGGTTCAACTGGAACATCGCAGCGGCGGGCAACGGAGATGCCTTGGTCGTCCTGGGGGGCACGCTGGTCAACGGAACGAATCTGTTTCTCAGCACGGTGGATCCGCGCGAGGAAAACACCGCGTACATTGTCCAGATAACCGGTCAAATCGAGGACGATTTCGGTAACATCATACCAGCGGGCACGCAGGTACCCATCGCCTTGTTTGAAACCGCGCTCATCCCGATCGATCAAACCAAGCCATGGCGCTACAACCAATCCGGCACCGACCTGGGGACGAGTTGGCTCGATCCAGCCTATGATGACTCGACCTGGCTGGAGGGCCGCGCGCCATTTGATGCTCTCCGTTCCTTCGAAACCGGATCCGCCTGCCGCGCGGTTCTGCCCGTGACCGGCGGCGCGGTCGGGACCTGCCTGACGTTGTCCAATGCGGACAACTCCGCCCAAATTCCCGCGGTTTACTTCCGCACTCATTTCAAGTTCGAGGGCGACGCGGCCCATTCCGTCCTGCGCCTGACCAATATTGTGGACGACGGGGCGGTCTACTACCTCAACGGCGTCGAGTTCCTGCGCCTGGGCATGCCGGCCGGCCGCATCACCTACGACACGTTGGCGGAGCGCGATGTCGGTGACGCCACGCGCGAATCGATCGACGTGGCCGCGCCGAGCCTGGTGGCAGGGGACAACGTGCTTGCGGTTGAACTTCACCAATACAGCCTGACCAGCCCCGCGCTCACCTTCGCCCTGAGCTTGACCGGCGTTGTCCCGGCCTTACCCGTGGCGCATCCGCGGCTCACTATTCATCTGCAAGGCGGCAGTTGTGAAATCGACTGGTCGCCGGCCAGCGGCACCCTCGAGTATGCTGATGATCTGCTCGGGCCGTGGACGACAGTTGCGCCGGGCGGTACGCCTGGTCAATACGTCAGCCCGGCCAGTGACCTGAAGAAGTTCTTCCGCGTGGTGACACCGTAGCTAGCTACTTGTGCCCCTTGCCTTCGTAGACCACCTCGAAGACCAGGCTGGTGCTTTCTCCACCAGCTTTCGCGGGCACCTTCACGCGGACGCTTTTGTGTTCGGACACGGGATCGTTGAGCTTGGGGAGATCGCCGGAGGCGGAGGACGCCGGACGCAGACTGAGAATCACCGGATGATCGGTGGTGGTTGCTTTGCTGCTGGCTTTGACCAGGGTCTTATACTCAGTGATGCCGTCGGGTTTGGTGTCGGTTTTGGCCGGAACCAGCACGGCAAAGTAGTTGAACTCTGCCGTGCCCAGATGATTGCCATCTTGCGGTTGCAGAGCGAAGCGCATCGTATAATCCCCGGCGGCCAGTTCATCGTCACGATAATCACGCTGCGCTTTGGGCACGGAGACCGCTCCGAGCATGGTCGCTTGTTTGACCGAGTCGAGGGCGTGGGCGAGGGAGGCGGGCTTGGACTGCAGCGGCAGTTCCGCGCTGAACCAAAACTCATAGACCGGCTGGTCACCGTCGAGCAATTGCACGGCCTTTTTCTGCAGGACCGCGCTGATGGAGGCGTCGAGTGTCTTGGGCGGTTGCTTGTCCTGGACCTTGAGAGTCAGTTCGGCGGCTGGAAGAGGGATGGCAGCCAACCACGCAAGGGCGAGCACGACAGCCCCCAGACTGGTGGCGCGCAATCCCGCCTTCAGGCGGCACGGGCCGGCGAAAGCCGGGAGGGCAAATCGGTGGCTCATTGAAAGCCTCGACGGCTCGTTGGCCGCAATTTGGGACCTTGAGACTGACGATTTACGATGTACGATTTACGAGCGCCGCGCCGCGCAGATCGCCGGGCGCGCGAATCGCGTAGAGCCGCGATCCCTCCATCGGAGCCTCGTAAATCGTGCATTGTAAATCGTACATCGCTGGGCCCGGGAGGCCGCCCGGTCCATATCCCCAGGTTCATGAAGAGCCCGGCCTTCGCTTGTAGTTCCGCCCCGTTGGCGCCACGCGCCGGCTGAAGCCGGGACGACAAACCATCAAGTTACCTGGAGAATGTTCCCAGGTAGGCACTGCGTTTGCCGGTTAATTCCCAGGTCAGGTTCAGGCCGGTGCCTTTGAACGCGGCCAATTCCGTGTAAGCGGTGAACGCCCCCTCCACCTGCGTGAGCGGCGGATAGAAGTTTTCTTCGTTACCGCAAAGATGATCCTTGCCGCCGAGGCATCGCGTGGAGATCTCCACCACGTCGCCGGCTTTCACACTGGCGCACGAACCAGTGGAACATTTGCCCATCACCACTTCAACCGGAGCGGTTTTGACTTCGGCCACTTGGCTGATGAGTTTGCCGGCCATGCCACGGGCGAAGTCTTTGAGCGCCGCCGCCTGCCGGGAATCGGCCTTGCTGTCCACGATCAGGACGGCCTTGCCGGAGCGCGGTTGATAGCGGACATCGCCCAGGGTGCCATCGGTCTGCACGACCGCGATGATGTTCAGGCCATCGAGCGCCACGCCGTTCCAGGCGCCCTGTTTGATCGACCAGACGAGCATCCCTTCGCGGCCGCTGAGTCCCATTTCGGAGTTGGCCACACACGCGCCGGTGTAAACGTCGCAGGAACGCACTTCCAAGTAGTTTCCGGAGACAGTCGGCAGGTTCTGCTTGACGCCGAAAGTCGTCGCCCCAGCCACCATCAACATCGTGAAAACAAGTTTTGCTTTCATATCTTTTAATCTTTTCGAGAGTTAAATCTGTTCAACCCGATCACGTTACGTAACAGGTGCGCTTGGCGCAACACTCCATTTTGCCGCAGGCGGCCCCGTCCGGGCCGAACGATTCCTGCGTCCGGTGGCACCAGTAGAGGCCGCTGGCGTACTCGTCGTCCTCCTGACCCTGATAATACATTTCCTTGCTCCGCAGGTAGCGACAGGGAACCTGATTCTGCGCTGCCGTCTCAGTAGTTTCCATATCGGTCCGCCTTTCAGGCCGCGGCGGCGAGCACGGCGCGTTTCACGGCGGCCTTGACCATCTGCACTTTGTAGGCGTTCCCGCTGAGCGGCCGCGCGCCTTGCGCCGCCGCGTCGCCGCATTTGGCCGCCGTCGTGTCGTTTGCGGGGGCGTTGTTGAGCGCCCCGCCCGCGCCCGCGGAAGGCCACGGGACCGGCGCGACCTGGCCGAGCACGACTTGCGCGTCGGAGATCGCCCCCCCCCTCACCGCGAAGGCCACACTGGCCGTCACGTAAGGCCAGTCGAAGCCGTGCCGGTGGCGCACTTCGTAAGTGGCATTCTTCAGTCCTTTGATCGGAAGAAAGATCTCCGTCAGAATTTCGTTCGGCTTGAGCACGGTCTCGCGTTCCGCCTCGCTCTTCGGCGTGCGGAAGAATTCCGCGGCCGGGACGGTCCGCGTCCTGGCCCCGGGCCCGATGAGGGTGAGTTCGGCACCCAAGGCGATCAGGCCCGGGCCGAGGCTCGAGGGGCTGACGAAGAGCGCCGGACCGTCGTTGCCGAAGATGGCGTGATAGCGGTTGTCCCCTTGCTGGACGAGTGAAGTCTCATCCTGCCGGCCGAGCAAACCGTGGCCGTTGCGGAAATACCAGCAGCGAGGCCGCTGACAAAGGTCGCCGCCCACGGTGCCCGCGTGGAGGATCTGCGGGCTGCCGATGTTTTGCGCGGCCGTGACGAGCGCGGGGAAGTTTTTCCTGATTTCGGCGTCGTCGATGAAATCCGCCAGCGTGGTGGTGGCGCCGATGGCGAGGCCGCCGCGTTTGGGCTTGATGCCTTTGAGCTCTTTGATATTTCGCAGGCTGACGACACGATTGGGCTGGCTGATCCGCTGCTTGAGCGAGGTGACCAGATCCGTTCCACCGGCCAGGACTTCGCTCCGGCCCCAGGAGTCGCTGAGCAGGGCGACGGCTTCTTTGAGGGTCTTGGGAGCGGCATATTCGAAGGATTTCATCAGGCCATTGCTCCTTTCTCCGAGAGCGCCGTCAGGACGCGATCGGGGGTTAACGGCAGGTTCGGCACGCGCACGCCGACGGCATTGGCGACGGCATTGGCCACCGCCGCGCCGGGCGAGATGACTGGCGGCTCGCCCAGGCCAATGACGCCGCGCTCGTCGTAACCTTTGCCCGTCATCATGTGAACCTTGAGTTTGCCGACATCTTTGATTCCGGCCAGCCGGTAAAACTCCATGTCGGCATTGAGCATCTGGCCGGTCTTCGCATCGTAAACGGCTTCCTCGTAAAGGGCGTAAGTGATGCCCATGATCAGGCCGCCGTAAACCTGGCTCTCCGCGGTCTTGAGGTTGACGATCAAGCCGCAGTCCTGCACGGCCACCATCTCGTTGAGGGTGACGACGCCGGTTTCGACATCGACGGAGACGTCGGCGATTTGCGCCCCGCCCACTCCCTGGCTGATCAGGCCGGCCTTGGCGCTTTCGCCGGGGACATTGACGCCGCGCTTGGTCAAGGGGCTGGGTCCGAGCAGGGCGCAGGCGTCCTTCCAGGAGATCTTGTTGGCGGGTTTGTCCGCCTGGCGAATCACGCCGTCGGCGGCTTCGAGGGCATCGGCCGCCACGCCGAGACGTTTGGCGGCAGGTTCCAGCAGAGCGTTCAACGCCTCCACCGCCGCTTTGCGGCAAGAAACGGAAATGCCGCCAATGGTCGTGCTCCCGCCGGAAGGACCCGACTGCGGATAATCATTCTTGCCGATCAGCACCTTGACGGCTTCGAGAGGCAAGCCGAGGGTCTCGGCCACGACCATGCCGACGCAGGTGCGCGTGCCGACTCCCAGGTCCTGCGTGCCGAGCTTGGCTTCGACCGAACCGTCGGGATTGATGGTGACGTCGCATTCCGACGGGTGTCCCTGGCCGCCCCAGGTGTGAATGGAAAGGCCGAGACCGCGCTTGATCGGCCCGGTGGTCGGGTCGCCACGCAGATGGGCCTTCTGTTTGTAGCCGATCAGGTCGGCGGCGATCTTCAGTTCCTCCTGGTAAACGGCGGCCCGGTCGGTTTGCTCGGCATTTTTGAGGAAAAACTCGAGCTCATCCATCTTCAGGGCCGCCGCCACATCGGCCAACGCGCTCATCGTGATGAAGCAGAGTTGGGGATGGTTCGGCGCCCGCCAGGCGGCCGCCTTGCCGCGGTTGGTCTGGATGCGCGTGGCCGTCGTGCGCTGGTTTGCGATCTTGGTGAACACGTAGGGCATGCGGTCGGGAATGGCCCCGCCCACTCCGGAAGTCCCCCAGATTTCCGTCTCGACCGCCGTGACGGTCCCGTTTTTGGCGGCGGCGACTTTGACTTTGGCGTAGGCCGACGGCCGATTGCCGGCGATGATTAATTCCAGATTTCGATCGAGCATCAGTTTTACCGGGCGCCCGGTCTGCTTGGCCAGGATCGCGCCGATGCTGCCCCATTTGTCGAAGCCGAACTTGGAACCGAACCCGCCGCCCATGTACTGGCAGTCGACGTGGATCTTGTTCTGCGGAATCCCGGCCACTTCGCCCAGGCGGTCGGCATAACGAGAGACGTTCTGGGTGGAAGGCCAGACGAACAATTCGCCATCCTTGACCTGCATGACCTGGCCGTGTGGTTCCAGGCAGCAGTGCGCGATGACCGGGCACCCGTAGTTGCCTTGATGGACCACTATCTCCGGCTGCGCGAAGGCTTCATCGACGTTGCCTTGATCACGCTTGGACGGTTTGTCCTTGGCCAGGCCCGGATCAGTGTCACGCACCTGGTGTTCGACGGGCTTGTATTCCACCTTGACCAGGTCGGCCGCTTCGGTCGCGATCTCCTCGGTTTCCGCGGCGACCGCGGCGACGATTTGGCCGACGTATTGCGTCTCGTTCAATTCGTCTTTCCAAGTCGCCTTGACCCCGGGCAGCGCGGCGGCGGCCGTCAGATCGACATTGACGATCTCCGCTTTGGCATGCGGCGAAGTGACGAGCTTCGCCCAGAGCAAGCCGGGTGGATTGATATCGTAGGAGTATTTCGCGGCGCCGGTGGTTTTGGTGGGGCCATCGACGCGGTCGATGCGTTTGCCGATGAGGGCTCGTTTTTCTGCGGCGGGCCAATCTACCTTAATCATATTACGCGCCTCCTTTGGCTTTGGCGGCATCGGCCACGGCCAGCAACATGCCGGCATAGGTGCCGCAACGGCAGAGATTCCCGCCCAGACCCTGGCAAATTTCGTCCGGCGAGGCGTTGGGATGGTTGCGCACGAACGCGGTGGCCGCCGTGACGAAGCCCGGCGTGCAGAATCCGCATTGCTGCGCGTCATGTTTCACGAAGGCCTTCTGCACCGCGTTCATTTTCTCGGGAGTCCCGAGCCCTTCGACGGTGGTGATGGCGCGGCCTTCGGCTTCGACGGCGAGCAGCGAGCAGGAATAAGCCGGCTGGCCGTCGGCCAGCACCGTGCAGGCGCCGCAGGTGCCGCGGTCACAAACCTTTTTCGGGCCGGTCACATCGAGCCGGTTGCGCAGCGCGTCCAGCAGCGTGACCCGCGGCTCCACCTTCAAGGAGCGGCTGTGGCCATTGATCTTAAGAGTGATGGGGATTTCGCCCGGACCCAGGACGCCCCCTTTTTCCGCCGCCATCGATTCGCGCAAGGCCACGGGGGAAAGCAGGCCCGTCGCGACGGTGCCGGTGCCGAAGCCTTTGAGGAAGCCGCGCCGGGAGAGGTGACTGGTGCCGGGAGAGGCGTGGTGTTCTGACATGGTCGCCTTTCGTTTCGTATTCACACGAACCCGCGGCCGGCTAACCGTCCCTAACCAAGCCGTCCGCGTGGACCGTGCGGAGTTATGGCTGATCGTTCGTCGGGGATATTTAGGACGCGTCTCGGGGCAGCGCAAGCTTTTTGTCCCTCCCGTTTGTCGTCCCCCTTTGGGCCGCTGCCGAGGTCGTCGTCCCGGCTTTGGTCGGCCGGTCGAGGAACTTGCCGGCCGTCCTGCGGTGGGCTAACCATTGGCCGTGACCAAAGACGAGTTCTCCGACGCGGCGCTGGTGCTCGTGGGCCACGGTTCGACGCTCAATGCGGAATCCAGTGCGCCAACTTACCAGCACGCCGACGAACTGCGCCGGCGCGGTCTGTTCGCCCAGGTCGTCGCATGCTTCTGGAAACTCGAACCGTCCATCGCTGGAGTGCTCCGCGGCGTCTTCGCCCCGCGCGTCTTCATCGTCCCCATTTTCATCAGCGAGGGTTATTTCACCGAGGAAGTCATCCCGCGCGAACTCGGTTTGTGCTCGAGGGAAAAGGATTTCCCGCGCGTCCAGCAGCGGGGCGGGCAGACGCTGCATTACTGCGGGCCGGTCGGCACGCATGAGAGCATGACCGGCGTGCTGCTCTGCCGCGCCCGCCAGGTCGTCGAACAGCATCCCTTCCCCCGGGCGGCCAGGCCGGCCGAGACCACCTTGTTCATCGCCGGGCACGGCACGGGCAACAACGAGAATTCACGCAAGGCCATCGAACGGCAGGTGGAACTGCTCCGCGCGCTCAACCTTTACGCCGCCGTGCACCCCGTCTTCCTGGAGGAAGAGCCGCGCATCGCCGACTGCTACACCCTCGCCCGCACCAGGAACATCGTCATGGTCCCGTTTTTCATCAGCGACGGACTGCATTCCTACGAGGAGATCCCGGTCCTGCTGGGCGAAGCGGAGCGGGTGGTGCAGAAGCGTTACCAGGAGGGCCAGCCGACCTGGCGTAACCCGACGGAGAAACGGGGCAAGCGCCTCTGGTATTCCGCCAGTATCGGCAACGAGCCGCACCTGGCCGAGGTCATCCTGGAACGAGTCCGTGAAGCGGCCGGCACGACTTGAGTCGACTCATCCCGGATGTTGCGCGTCATCTCATGTTGCGCGTCATCTTCCACCTGGACATGGACGCCTTTTACGCGTCGGTCGAACAGCGCGACGATCCGGCGTTGCGCGGCCGGCCCGTGATCGTCGGCAGTCCGCCTGCGCGGCGCGGGGTCGTCTCGGCCGCCAGCTACGAAGCGCGCCGGTTTGGCGTGCGTTCCGCCATGCCGAGCGCCACCGCGGCGCGCCTTTGCCCCGAGGGAGTCTTCGTGCCGCCGCGCATGGAGCATTATCGGGAGGAGTCGCGAAAAATCATGGCCCTGCTGGAGCAAACTGGCGGGATCATCGAACCGATGTCCATCGATGAGGCCTATCTCGATCTCACACAACGCATCGCGCAGGCACCCGTTGGCTCGCTGACGACCAACCGGCCGGGAGCCCCGTTGCCGGGTCCGAACAGTTCCATCCCCGGGCCCGCGCCGGGCCCAGGCGGGACGCAGGTTGAGCCGGGGGACGATCCATTGTTTCGGGCTCTGCCCATGGCCCGCTGGTTGAAGCAACGCATCCGCACGGAGCGACAACTCACGGCCAGCATCGGGATCGCCTCGAACAAACTGCTGGCCAAACTCGCCAGTGATTTGCAAAAGCCCGATGGCCTGACGCTCATCCCGGAACGAGACAAGGTGGCGTTCCTCCGTCCGCTGCCGGTGCGCGCCATCCACGGCGTGGGCAAAGTGACGGAGCAGGCGCTGCAACAAGCCGGGCTTCGCACGGTGGGCGATTTGCAAGACTATGCCGGGGACTTGCGGGCGCTGGTGGGCTCGTGGGGACCGAAATTGAAACAGTTCGCCTTTGGCGAAGACGATCGTCCGCTGGAGCTCGGCGACGAAATCAAGAGCATCAGCAGCGAGGAAACTTTCCCGCGCGACACCGACGACCGCAAGGTGCTGCGGGACTGCCTGCGGGAACAGGCGGTGGAACTTTCCGCCAAGCTCAAAGGAAAACAGCTCGGCGCGCGGACGGTGCAGGTGAAAGTGCGCTACGGCGATTTCACGACGCTGACGCGACAGATCAGCCTCGAGGAACCGGTCGTGGAAGCGGCGGAAATCTATCGCCTGGGCTGCTTCCTGTTGGGGCGCGAGAAGCTCGTCTCCCGCCCGCTGCGCCTGTTGGGCCTGGGAGTGAGCGGCCTGACCGAACCGGTGGCCAGGCAGTTGACGCTGTTGTGAGCGACCTCAATTTCAAATCTGAAATTTGAAATTTGAAATTTAAAGAGCTCGGCCGCGATTAAATATTTGATATTCCAAATTTGAAATTGCATGCTCGGCGCGTGGAGGTGAGAGACGGTTAACATAAGGAGGACCGCATGACCTATGAACGCTTTGAGGATCTGCCCGTGTGGCAGGAAGCCATCCGCTTGGCCGAGGGTGTCTATAACCTGACGGAGAACCCAAGGGTGAAGTTGTCCTACAGCTTGCGCGACCAGATCGAGCGATCCGCTTTGTCGGTTTCAGACAACATCGCGGAGGGATTTGAGCGCGGAACGACTGCGGAGTTGCTGGCCTTCATTTACATCGCGCGCGGCTCGGCCGGCGAGACGCGCTCCAAGCTTTGTTTCCTTGAACGCCGCCCGGCGTTGGCCGCGTTCCTGTCTGAGCTCGCGGAACTCAAAGTGTTGGCCGAAAGCTGCTCTCGCCAACTCCGCGGTTGGGCCAACTCACTGCAGAACTCTCCCATCAAGGGGCAACGGCATTTAAATGAAAAGGTGCGCGAACAAGAGGAGAAAGAAAAGCGGGCAATTGCTCTGCGCAAGCAACTCCTGGAAAAACTGCCACCGGATCATCCGTTGAGAAAGCAAGCGCCACCGGGCCTATAATTTCAAATCTGAAATTTGAAATTTGAAATCTCAGTTCCCTGTGGCCTGCACCGCGTAAAGCCGGCTCATCGTCGCGACGTAGAGCACGCCGTTCGCCGCGGTCACCGTCGCGCTGATCGGAGTCCCAAGTTCGATCGTGGCGAGAACTTTCTTCTCCCGGCAGGCCCCGAACACCCAAAACTGGCCACTGCGCGTGCCGAGGTAAACTTTGCCGTCGGCCACCAGCGGGGAGGCCCACACTTCACCTTGGATGTCCTGCGTCCAATACGGCTGGCCGGTCTCGGCATTGACGCAATGGAACTGGCGCCCGCAGTCGGCGATGAACACCAGCCCTTGGTAGACCGCCGGGGTGGAAAGGACGTGCTTTCCCAATGGATACGACCACACCAGCCCGTTGGTGGTAATCTCGCCACTCCGGGTGGCGTCGATGCACTTGAGCCAGGCCTCGTTCTTCCCCCAAAACAAATCGCCGCCGCCGGCGACATAAATTCGGCCCCGGTCGAACACCGGCATGCCATAGATATTGCTCGGGCCTTCGCGACGGTTGCTGTTGTATCGGTGAACATTCTCCTTCGGCGCGGCCGGGTCGAAGTCGAATTGCCAGATTTTGCGGAGTTTGATCGCCGGCGCCGAAGCCACCGCCGCCGATCGGGAGGAATTACCCGGGGAGCCCAATCCAGCGCTGGGCAACTCCGCGCGCGCCCGGGCCAGCGTCTCAAAGGCATAAATGATCCCGTCTCCTCCGGCGAAGAAGAGGAGCGGGCGCCCGCCCACCTCGCCCAACGACGGCGCCGACCAGGTGCAATGGAAAATCCGGGGTGCCATGTGTTCGTCATCCCGCGCGAGGATTCGGCCGGTGCGCTTATCCAGGACGACCAGGCTCGGCGCATCGGGAGTGCGGATGCGTTTGTGAGTGTTGTCCACCCCGGTGCCGCTGTTGACGTAGAGATAGTCGCCCTGGATGAGAATCGAGCTGTGCGCGGCGTCGTGCGACCAAATACCCGCTTCCCGCGTCAGATCACATAACCAGAGGATATCCGCGTCGCGCGGCCCTGGCTGGAGCGGCTGGGGCGGCGCGTTCGTGCCCCGCGGAGTCATCTGCGCGCTTTCCTCCAGGAACGGTCCATCGTTGCCGTTGGCCAGGCCGCGCGCATCCAGGCAGAGCACTTCGCCGCGGTTGCTCACCAGGTAAACCCGCTCCCCTTCGACCGTCACGGGCGAGGCGATGCCGGTTTTGGGCCAGTCGTGATAGGGATCCTCCTCCCGCTTGGGCACGACCAGTTGCCAAAGCAACTGGCCGTCACGCTCGTCGAAGCACATCAGCACGCCCCGATCTCCCTGGTGCTTCGGATCGCGCGGCTCGCCATTGTTGGTGCCCAGGTAAACGCGTCCCCCGGCCACCACCGGCGTGGAATGTGTCTCGGTGCCCAGCGCCGCCGTCCACTTGATGTTTCGGCCCGTCTTCGGATCGAACGACTCGGGCAGGCGACGCTCGCCCGACACCATGTTGCGCGACCACGCCTGGCCCCACTGCGGCTGGTCTGCGGACCGCGCGGCCGGCCCGGACCCTCCCGCGAGCCAGCAGCCGAGCAGCCCGAGACTCCAAATCCGCCCGCGGCCACAAGGACCGCTCGGACCGCGGCGAAGGCCACGGCAGGATCGAACAGCCGATGGTGAGGTCAACGCGAGGCTCATGGGCAAAGGCAATCTCGTGCCAGGCTAATCCTTCTCGACGCCGCTGTTCCAAATTTTCAGCAATTCCTCCGGCGGCGGAACGTGGAGCGGGCGCACCAGGCGAAAGCCGAGCCATTGCGCGTCGGTCAGGTACCAGATGCTCTTGGGCAGCTGGGGATCCTGTTGTTTCCATTCCCGGCTGGAGGCGCGGCGGGCGGCGCTGCGCAGCAGGACGGGATCTTCATCGTCCCAATGGCCTCCACGCGCCACGTGCGGATACGGTTTGGTCGCGCGGATCCAGGGATCCTTGGCCGTCGTGCCCGCGAATCGCTCGTAAGCCTTCGGGTCGTACTGGTCGAGACACCATTCGATCACATTGCCATACATATCGTGGAGGCCCCACGGATTTGGTCTCTTGCGGCCGACCTTCTGATACTTGAAGTCACTGTTCTTCCCGTACCAGGCATGGTCTTTGAGCTCGTCGGGTTGTTCGCCGAAGTAGTAGGCGGTGGTCGTGCCGGCCCGGCAGGCATACTCCCATTCCGCTTCGGTGGGGAGCCGATAGAACTCGCCGGTCTTGGCACTGAGCCACTGGCAATACTTGTTCGCCGCGTGTTGCGTCATGCTAATCGCCGGATAATCGCCCTTGCCCATCCCGAAGCTCATTTCGACGTAAGGCTTGGTGGGACGACTGACCGCGTCGGAAACCTTGTCGAGATACGGGTTGTTGGTTTCCAAGGTCAGCGCCTTCTCCTGGTCGGGATACATGAACAACTCGTATTCGTTCCAGGTGACCTCGCAGCGGCCCATCCAGAACGCCGAGATTTGGACCTGGTGTTGCGGCCCTTCATCCGGCCGGCGGCCCTTTTCCGCCGGCGGACCGCCCATCAGGTACTGGCCATTGGGGATGGGCATCATGGCGTAGGGCACCGAGGTGCCGGGAATCGTGTTGGTGTAAGGCTTCATCTCGGCCGTGGATTTCACCCGCAAGTTGGCCATGATCTTCCCGTAAATGGCCGTGACGGCGGCCAATTCATCGCCCCCCGGAATTTCCTCGGGTTTTCTCGGGACCAGCTTCAAGCCCTCGGGCCAGGACGCACCCTGCTCGATCCAACGGGCGAGCAGTTCCACTTTCTCCTGGGCCAGCGGGCCTCCCTTGTTCTTCGGCGGCATGAGCGCGTCGTCGTCCGGCGCGACCGTGGTGGAGGTAAAGACGCGGCTGGCCTTCGGACGAAAGGGCACCAGGCCCGGGCCGTTCTCGCCGCCGCGGAACGCCAGGTCGCGTTCGTCCAGGCGCAACCCGCCCTTGGCGTGATCGGCGCGATGACAGGCGACACAGTTCAACTCGAGCATTGGCTGGATCTCCTTGGCGAAGTCGACTCGTCTGGTCGGCTGGAGCACGAGGTGCTCCGGCCAATCGGCGCCCTGCTCGATCCAACGACGCAACACTTCGGTCTGAGTCCGAGTGAGGGGATCGCCTTTGGGCGGCATGAGATCGTCGTGGCCGGGCGGGAGGATGGTGCTGGTAAAGAGCCGGCTTTCCGCCGGCTGACCCGGCTTGAGGCAGGTGCCTTTTTCGCCACCTTTGATGGCGAGCGCGCGGGTCGTCAACTTCAGATCTCCCTTGGCTTTCTCCGGGCCGTGGCAACTGAGACAGGCGGACTCAAGGATCGGTTTTACTTCGAGAACGAAATCAACCTTGGCGGCCGCCAGACTGTTCGGGCTGAGGCCAAAGACGGTCAGCACCGCCGAGAGGCAAACGTGTAGCATCGGTCTCATACAGCAAAAAGAAGGCGCTACTGTTGACGCTGCTCCAGCCCTTGTCAATCTGCACTCAACTGTGGTAAGGACGCGTTCCTCCGCGTCCCTCGCTCCCCCCCCGATCGCCCTGCCTTCCCAAAACCGATCAAACGGCACCCTCCCAACGCGCTGGACATCCCATGCTCCGCTTGCGGTGGCTCCTGGGCCACGAGGGATAGAGTGGGACGCGGTGGAACGCGTCCCTACCCGAAGCTAACGAAGCGGCCGGAGGACGCCGCTCTCCTCGATCGTCACGGCATATCCCTCAATTGATTTGGGAATGCGGCGCTCCAGTTCGGCTGTTTTCCGAACGACCATCACTTTGAGGCAAAGCGTCTTGCCATCCAGCTGCAGACCGACGAAGACGCCGACGACGCCCGGGATCGCCAACAGTTCCCGGTCATGGTCGCGCAGGACCGCATTGATGTCTCGACTGGGCATGACCTGGGGCGATCCGGTTTGGGGTGGCGGTTGCAGGCGGCAACCGGCGGCCAGCAACACGCAAAGCAACGTAAGCGCGGCAGGAAGGTTGGCCCGGGCCACACCCGTCAGGCCCGGCCCCCGCATCCGGCGGCGCTTCAGTCGGGAGAAGCTTGCGCTTAATCTGGATCGTTGCTCTGCCGGATCACTGTCCCACCATGGTGGCCCCACAGAAGCTGAGCACCTCATCGATGGGATTGGCAATCGCATAAGTGTTGCTTCCGGCATACAACAGCCCAACGGCGTGAGGATTGGTCGTGACATCTTCCACCATCAGTGAACCCGAGTCGCCACCGGCGATAAACTTCTTGGCCTTGGCGAGTTGATTGTCGATCAGAATCTGCCCGGTGAAGGTCTTGGTGAACGCCGTGCCGCCGGCACATTCGTTATCGTAGGTGACACTGATGGTGGCATTCAGGCCGACGACTTTGCTGCGTGTCAAACCAGTCGTGCGACCGCTCTTTTTCACCAACTGGTTGAGGGACGCCACGACGGTCTGCCCGGAAATGGTCCCGATTTCCAGGATGGCGCCGGTGGGATCGACCATGCCCGAAGTGACCTTCGCAATCCCCACATCGACGTTGCTGTTGGGCAGCGATTGTTTCACCACGAGGGTGGCGACCGTCTGCGCGTTGTTCAGGTTGCAACCCACATCAATCAGGCCCGGCTGGATCACCGGGCTGCCGTCCTCGGCCACGCGGCTGTTTCCACCCGGCACAATATCCGACTCGAACACGTGGTAATTACTCAGGATGTATTGCTCGCCATTGATGTTGATCAAACTGCCGAGGGTGCCTCCACAGCAATAGCCGTTGGCCAGGTCATAGCCCCAGCCGCCGGAGGTGCCGAGATGGATCGGAGGCGTCTGTTTTCCGGTATGGGACACCGCGGCACCGGGTTTGCCGGCGACGGTGCGAAACGGATCGGTCAATCGGCCGGAGACGCGCACGCCTCTGACGGCCTGCGGCAGGGCCCGGATGACTTCTCCGGGATTCTGTCCTTCCGAATTCACGAAGACCAGCAACGCGACCTGGCCGGCCTCATCCAGTCCGACTGCGGTGCCGAGGATGCCCGCCACGGACATCAGTCCCGGGGTGACCCCGCGCTGCACCGCCACGGCTGCCTGCACCCGGGGATTGGCGGTGTTGAAGAGCCCTGGGGGCGCCCCGTCGGGGGCGGCAACGGCGGTCGTGGCCAGCGCGGCCTGCAACGCCAGCACCGCCCGTGAGATCGTGTTGATGAATTGTTTTCTGGTCATAGGTAAGTTCGAATCAAGATTGTGGAATACATCACTTCAATTGCCGGCTTATTCGGCGGCAGCGCCATGCCTGCCCATCGGCGCTGCGACTGCCCTAGTAATCTTCGGCAACCGGCCCGCGAATCTTTAATCGGGCACGATTTCCTTGGAAACAGGCTGCTCAGGTGGCATTTCAGCGTGGTCTGGGCCATGCCGAGGAGGATGATCCACCTCCGTAGCATCCGGCGTGAGCCGGATCACTCTTCATCGGGGCGAGCCACCCCCGAGCGATCAGAGCCGACTCACGTCGGCTGCTACTCGTTCGTAGCATCCGGCATGAGCCGGATCACTCTTCACCGGGCCGAGCCATTCCAGACAGATCCGTGCCGACTCACGTCTGCTCCTGCTCGTTTGGGGCATGCGCCGCGCGCTCGACTTTTCGACCTGCCCGAAGGATCAAGGTAAGCAAGACTATGAAAGCACAGGAATATCGACAATTTGGATTGGAGAATCTCCTCCTGGTCGAGCGCGAGATGCCGCGACCGGCGGCGCGCGAAGTCGTCGTGAAGTTTCACGCGGCGTCCCTCAATTATCGCGACCTGCTCTTCGCCAAAGGCACCTATAATCCGAAAGCCCAATTCCCCGCCGTGCCCTTGTCGGACGGCGCCGGCGAAGTAACCGCGTTAGGCGCGGAAGCGACGCGCTGGAAAATCGGCGACCGGGTTTGCCCGATTCTCGTGCAAGGCTGGATTGAAGGGCGTCATTCTGCGGAAAAAGCCCGCACGACGCTCGGCGCCGGAGACCTGGACGGCGTTTTACGCGAATACGGCGCATTCCACCAAGACGGCCTGGTCCGCATCCCTGGAGAACTTTCTTTCGAGCAAGCCGCCACCCTTCCTTGCGCGGCGTTGACCGCCTGGAATGCGCTTGTCCAGGTCGGGAAATTGCGGGCCGCCGACACGGTGCTGACCCTCGGCACCGGCGGCGTCTCCATCTTCGCCATCCAACTGGCCAAAATGCACGGCGCCCGCGTCATCGCCACCTCGAGCAGCGACGAGAAACTTGCCCGCGTCCGCCAGCTCGGCGCGCACGAGACGATCAACTACCGGAAAACGCCCGACTGGGACAAAGAAGTCCTGCGACTGACGGATGGTGTCGGGGTGGACCACGTCGTCGAAGTCGGCGGCGCCGGCACGCTCGCCAAGTCGATCAACGCGGCGCGCATCAACGGCCTGGTGGCCGTGATCGGCGTGCTGGCCCGCGGCGGCGGACTCGACCCGGTGCGCGTCCTCATGAAAAGCCTGCGCGTGCAGGGCATCTTCGTCGGCTCGAGGGAAATGTTTGAGGACATGAACCGCGCGATCTCGGCGCATCACCTGCAACCGGTGATTGACAAAACTTTCCCCTTCGCCCAAGCGCGCGAAGCGTTGACCTGCCTGGAAAGCGGGTCGCACTTCGGGAAAATCGTGATCAAATTTTAAGAGCCTGGTTTGAGATGCAAGAATCCAAGGACCGAAAGGACAAATACCCAAGGACCCAAATACCCAAGGAAGCTCTGGGTATTTGGGTCCTTGGGTGTTTTTAAAACACTCTCTACGGCAGGGCCACCACGCCCGGTGGGCAGGACCCAGGGCGTCGCGAAAAAAGATCAGCCGGAATGTCCTGACCCTGCCCGCTCGTTCGTCGTGTTATTGTAACTGGCATTCAACCAACAAAACGAACGAAAATTATGAGCACACAAAAGACCGAGACACAATACATGCTGCTGTTCCGGGGCAACGACTGGCACAAGGGCCTTTCGCCCGAAGAAATGCAACAAGTCGCCGACCGGTGGATGAGCTGGTTCAAGCGCCTGACCGAGAAAGGGACGGCCGTTGCGGGAAACCCGCTGGAACGCGCCGGTAAAATTGTCTCCGGCAAGAACGGTCGCGTCGTGGCCGACGGCCCGTTTGCGGAATCCAAGGAAGCAATCGGAGGTTACTTCCTGCTGAAAGTGAACAGCCTCGAGGAAGCGGTCGCCATCGCGCAGGAATGCCCGGGTCTGGCCTATGGCGCGAAGGTCGAAGTCAGGCCCGTCGCCGAGGAATGTCCCCTGGTGGGAGAGGCCCGGGTCGAAGCAACGTCCGTCGTCGCCGCTGCCTGAGCGGCCCACCCCGGCGGCCCCCGGGCCAACCACTACACCGAAACCGACCACAGAAAGGACGCAACCATGACGCCAACAACCCCCAAAACCGTCGAGCGGCCGTTCGTCATCTCGCGCAGCTTCGACGTCCCTCGTGAACGCCTGTGGAAAACGTGGACGGAACGTGACCGGCTCATGCAATGGTTCGGGCCGAAAGGCTTCAAAATGCCGGTGGCGAAATTGGATTTTCGCCCCGGCGGAACCTTCGATCAACTCGCCGAGTACCTGGCGAAAGCGTGAGGACAAATCGCTATGAGCCGAGTACGAGTGTTGGTTGGGACCCGCAAGGGCGCATTCGTCCTGACCTCCGACGGCAAGCGCGAACAGTGGGAGGTCGCCGGCCCCCATTTTGCCGGCTGGGAAATTTATCACCTCAAGGGCTCGCCCGTGGCGCCCGACCGCCTCTACGCGTCGCAGACGAGCAGCTGGTTCGGCCAGATGATCCAGCGCTCCAACGATGGCGGCAAGACGTGGGAGCCGGTCGGCAACGAGTTCAAATACGACGGCACGCCCGGCACCCATCAGTGGTATGACGGCACCCAGCATCCCTGGGAATTCAAGCGGGTCTGGCACCTCGAACCTTCCCTGACCGATCCCGAGACGGTTTACGCCGGGGCGGAAGACGCCGCCCTGTTCCGCACGGTGGACGGCGGCCGCACCTGGCAGGAGTTTCCCGGGTTGCGCCGCGCCAAGGGTCATCTCTGGCAGCCGGGCGCGGGCGGAATGGGCCTGCACACCATCCTGCTGGACCCGAGCCGGCCGGAGCGCATCTACATCGCGATCTCCGCCGCGGGTGTCTTCCGCACCGACGACGCTGGAAAAACCTGGCAGCCGGTCAACCGCGGACTCAAGTCGCAATTCGAACTGCCGGATCCGGAGGCGGAAGTCGGCCACTGCGTCCATCGCATCGCCATGCACGCTTCCCGTCCGGGGGTCTTGTTCATGCAGAAGCACTGGGATGTCCTGCGCAGCGACGACGCCGGCGGGTCCTGGCGCGAGGTCAGTGGCAACCTGCCATCGGACTTCGGTTTCCCGATCGAGGTTCATGCGCACGAACCCGAGACGATTTATGTCGTCCCGATCAAGAGCGATTCCGAGCATTTCCCGCCGGATGGGAAGCTGCGCGTCTACCGCAGCCGAACCGGCGGCCACGAGTGGGAGGCGCTCACCAAGGGCCTGCCGCAAAGCGACTGTTATGTCAACGTGCTGCGCGACGCCATGGCGGTGGACTCGCTTGACCCGTGCGGCGTCTATTTCGGCACCACCGGAGGACAGGTCTATGCCTCGGCCGAAAGCGGCAACTCGTGGCATCCCATCGTCCGCGACCTTCCGGCGGTCCTGTCGGTCGAGGTCCAGACCTTGCCATGATACGGGTGGTGCTGCCTTATCACTTGCGCACGTTGGCGCGCGTGGAGGGCGAGGTGCAACTCGAAGTGGAAAGTCCGGTCACGCTGCGCGCCGTGCTCGACGCACTCGAGGATCGCTTCCCGGTGCTGCGGGGCGCCATCCGCGACCAGGTCACGCAACGGCGCCGGCCTTTCGTCCGGTTCTTTGCCAACAAAGAGGACCTGTCCCATGAACCGCCGGAGGCCAGGTTGCCCGACGAGGTCACCACCGGGGCGGAGCCATTCCTGATTATCGGCGCCATCGCGGGCGGCTGACTCAGCCCGCGGTTTTTTTCAAGCCCAGGCGATGGACCTTCGAGGAGAGCGTGGTGGGCTTGAGGCCAAGGAGCGCGGCGGCACCATCGGGACCATAGATTTTTCCGCGGGTCCGGCCGAGGGCCTCGAGGATCATGGCGCGTTCCTGTTCTTTGAGGTCGTGGAGCGAGGCGGGGCCGGCCTTCGGCAGGGCCTCGGTCCGGCGCGGGGCGCGGCCGGTCGTCTGACCGGCGGAGGGGAGGCCGAGTTCGAGGAGGCCGTTGCGCGAGCGGATGACGGCCCGCTCGATCACGTTTTGCAACTCGCGCACGTTGCCTGGCCAGTCGTAGGACTGAAGCTCCTTCAGTTGGGCCGGCGTCAGACCCGGCGCGGCCAGGCCGAGCTTGCGGGCTGATTCCTGGAGGAAATGTCGCGCGAGCCCCGGGATGTCTTCGACGCGGTCACGCAAGGGCGGCAGTTCGATGGGAAAAACGCTCAGGCGATAATAGAGGTCCTCCCGGAAGCGGCCGGCCTTCATTTCGACTTCGAGTTCGCGGTTTGTCGCGGCGATGATCCGCACGTCCACCGTGCGCGTGCGGTCCTCGCCCAGCTTCTCGAACTGGCCTTCCTGCAGGACGCGCAGGAGCTTGCTCTGCAGTTCGAGCGGCACCTCGCCAATTTCGTCGAGGAAAAGCGTGCCGCCATTGGCCAGTTCAAAGCGGCCCACCCGATCCTTGACCGCGCCGGTGAACGCGCCCCGGGCGTGGCCGAAGAATTCGCTCTCGAACAACTCGCGCGGCACGGAGGCGCAATTCACCCGCACGAGCGCGGCGGCCCGGCGCGGACTGCGATCGTGGATGGCCCGGGCGGCCAGTTCCTTGCCCGTGCCCGACTCGCCGAGGATCAGCACGCTGGCGTTGGTCGGCGCGACCATCTCGATTTGCGCCAGCACCTTCTTGAGGGCGGGGCTCTCCCCGAGCATTGCCCCGTAGTTGCCGCGCAGTTCCTCCTGCAAATACTCGTTCTCGATCTCCAGCGACTTGCGTTCCTTGATGCACGACAACAGCCCGATCGTTCCGACAATCTCGCCGCGCGCGTTCCGATAAGGCAGGGCGCGGACCGCGACCCAATGCCGCTCGCCGTCCTTGCGCAGGTGTTCGTGCTCGTAGGTTTCCTCCTTGCCGGCCAATCGCTCCTTGAGCCGGCGGCGCATGGCGGGCCACTCCTCTTTCGGCGTCAGCAGTTCGTAGCTGACCGCCCCGATCAACTCGGCTCGCTCATAGCCCGTCAGGCACACGACGCGCGAATTGACATAGAGAATGCGGCTCTCCCGATCAGTGATGACGACGCCTTCCTGGAGGCTTTCGAGAATGGAACGGTAGAACTCCTCGCGTTCCTGCAGGCGTCGACTCAAATCCTGCGAGCGGGCGAGCAGCGCGGCGGGATCCCCGGCGGGGGCGGCGGGGCCGGCGGCTTTCTCGTGGCGTGGAGGAGGGGCGGTGGTCATGGGTAAGCCTCCACGGTTTATTGACCGCGCATTGGGACCTTGAACCGCTTAGACTTGTCACTGGCAACTGGTAACTGGTAACTGGAAATTGAAAACAGCGTCACAATCGGGAAGAACATCGGCAAATCGCCAGTTACCAGTGACAAGTTACCAGTGACAAGTCGGTTCATGGGGAGCCCTTCCTGGATCGTTCAACGCACAGAGAATTTCTACCCCTTCGCCGGGCCGGATGCAACTCCCTTGCGTTGCACGACAACGCAAATCAGGTGAACAACGCACTGGCGTTGTCACTCGATTACTCCCTCCGACCGCACCCATGGCGGGTAAACCCGCGCCCAGAAGGCGGATGCGGCGTTCCGCCCGTTCGCCCCTGGGCGTTGGCACGGCGCCAGCATATACTGGCCAGCATGATGACAATTCGAAAAGCCAATGAACGAGGCCACGCCAACCACGGCTGGCTCGACTCCTATCACACGTTTTCATTCGCCGATTACTATGACCCGCGCTGGATGGGCTTCCGCAGCCTGCGGGTCATCAACGACGACACCGTCGCGGGCGGAGGCGGCTTTGGGACGCACCCGCATCGTGACATGGAAATCCTCACTTACGTCCTGAGCGGCGCGCTCCAGCACCGCGACAGCATGGGACACGAAGCGGTGCTCAAGCCCGGCGATCTGCAGCGCATCAGCGCCGGCACCGGTATTAAACACAGCGAGGTCAATTACTCGCCCATCGAACCGGTGCATTTTCTCCAAATCTGGATTGAGCCGGAGCGCAAGGGCGTGAAGCCCGCCTACGCCGAGCGTTCGCTCGGCCACGGCGCCGCCCGGCCCGGGCTGACGCTGGTGGCCTCGCGCGACGCCCACGACGGATCCGTCTCGATCCAGCAGGACGCCGAAGTGTGGCTCGCGCGGCTCGAGGCCGGGGCGAGCGCGACGCACACGCTCCAACCCGGCCGCCATGCCTGGCTGCAAGTGGCCGAAGGCGAAGTGACGTTGCACGGCCAATCCTTGAGCGCGGGCGATGGCGCGGCCCTCTCGGAGGCCAAGTCGTTGACCCTGGCGGCCGTCAAGCCGTCCCAGGTCCTGTTGTTTGACCTCAACTGAATTCCATCATCCCATCCAACCTCGACCCCAAAATAGAATTATGAACTCGAAGAGACTTGCCGGCAAAGTCGCCGTCGTCACGGGCGCCTCCAAAGGAATCGGCGCCGCCATCGCGCAACACCTGGCCGCCGAAGGCGCGGCCGTGGTCGTCAATTATGCCTCCAGTAAAAAGGGAGCCGATCGCGTCGTGGCCGAGATTGTCGGCCAGGGCGGTAAAGCCATCGCGGTGCAGGCCAACGTCGCCAAAAAGGCGGACATCGAGCGCCTCTTCTCCGAGGCAAAGCAGGCCTTTGGCGCGCTCGACATCCTCGTCAACAACGCCGGGATCTACGAATTCTCTCCCCTGGAGAGCGTCACCGAGGAGCATTTCCACAAGCAATTCGACTTGAATGTCCTTGGCCTGATCCTCACGACGCAGGCCGCGCTCAAGTACTTCGGCCCGGCCGGGGGCAGCATTATCAATATCAGCTCCGGCGCCAGCACGTTGACCCCGCCGAATGCCTCCGTTTACAGCGCGACCAAGGCGGCGGTCGATGCGGTCACGCGGTCGCTGGCCAAGGAACTCGGGCCACGCCGCGTCCGGGTGAACGCGATCAACCCCGGCATGGTGGCAACCGAGGGAGTACAAGCGGCCGGCCTCGACAAAAGCGATTTCCGCCGGCAACTCGAATCACAAACGCCGCTGGGCCGCATCGGGCAGACCCAGGATATCGCGCCGGCGGCCGTCTTCCTCGCCTCGCCGGAAGCGGCGTGGATCACGGGCGAAACGCTGCTCATCGCGGGCGGCCTGCGTTGATTGCGAAAAAGCAAAACTTTGCCTTATAAAATCGACCATCGTGAAGAACTCACACTTTGTGCTGACACTAGCGTGGAAACTTCCCAGGGTGGGATCCTTCCGACATGACGATGTGACCCGAGGGGGTCAGTCCCGGCTATTGGCCAACCGTAGCGTGTTCCTCCAAGTGTCGACGCTGGTTATCCGCTAACGAGGCTCTGCCTCAGCCCGACGAGGCCTCGCCGAAGCTCCTGATCAACGATCCTTCAAGAGCGTCTTCACTTCCATGCCTCGTCGGTCTGAGGCAGAGCCTCGTTAGAAAGTGAATAACTTGGTCTTGCAATTCCTGCGCCACGGCGCGACAAAAGGGGTGCGCGACGAACAGCTCGTCTCCAAATACCGGCTTTCGAGATCTTTGGGCCGGGGCGTGGAGTGCTCTACGAGCAGAATTCCGCTTGCGGAAGCGCCGATCTCTTTGGGCGCTCGTCGCGCACTTTTCTTTGTTTGATTGCCCAGGAAGCCGGGATTGGCACCCGGACCGCCCCGCCCGGGCAGAGCGGCGGGCGGAACTGACTACACCCACTGATATGAAAATCTGCCGGTGCGGCCTCCCCGGGATCAACGTCGGCAAGCACAACCTCAAGGATCCGCGGCTCGACCAGGCGCACGAGTTGGTCGAGGCCGACAAGAAGACTTACGCCCAGGTGGACGTCGTGGGCGAAGAGGGCGCGCTGGAGGCCGACGTCATCGCGACCACGCGCGAGGGACTGCCCGACCTAATCCTGCAAGACCTGGAGTTCGTGGAGACACGCCTGGGCCGCAGCCCAGCCGCCGCGGAAGAAGCGGTATTGCTGAAAATCAAGGCGCAGTTGGAGAGCGAACGGAGCGTGTTCGATTCCGGCCTGAGCGCGGAAGAGCGCAGCGCGGTGGCAGCGCACGGTTTTTGCACCAACAAACCCATCGTGGTGGCGACTCCGGAGGAAATTCAGAACCCCGACGGGCTGCTCGTGCGCGCCTTCCAGGCCAGCGGCTACATCTGCTTCCTCACTGTGGGCGGCAAGGAGAATCGCGCCTGGCCAATTCGCCGTGGGCTCACCGCGTGGGAAGCCGCCGGCGCCATCCACAGCGACTTGCAGAAGGGGTTCATCCGGGCGGAAATCATCCATTTCGACGACTTCATCCAGGCCGGCGGCGAGACGCAGGCCAAGCGCGCCGGCAAGCTGCAGCTCGAGACGAAGCAATACGTCATGCAGGACTACGACCTGGCAAACTTCCGGTTCAGCAAATAGCCCGGCGCCGCGTTCAGGGGAAGCGCCTTTTCCCGGGGCGCTGGACGCGTCCCGACCGCTCGCTCTTTCCGCCCGCGGCGCGCCCGTGCCACAACTTGCCGGCGCCTTTCCATTCCAGGAGCAGTTCCCGGAAACGCTGCACCGGGGGAGAATCCTCGTCTTCCTGCCAGACGAAGACGAGGGGCACGCGCTGGGCCGGGGTCAACCGGACGAAATGCAGGGCGGGCGTTGGTGTGACGACCGACTCGGTGGCGATGCCGATCCCCGCGCCGGCCTCGACGTAGGTCATGACGGTGCCGATCAGGCTGGGGGTGTGGACGAATCGCGGGGTGACGCCCGCCTGCCGGCAACCGGCGATGACGGCGTCGTGCAGGCCCATGCCTTCGCGGCGCGCCAGCACAATGAGCGGGGCGTGGGCGAGCGCGCTCCACGACACGGTGCGTCGTTTGGCCAGCGGGTGCTGGGCCGGCACGACCAGGCCGAGTCTTTCCTCGCGGAGCACAATGGTGCGCAAGCCCAGGGCCTGGTGCGCGAGCACCGGACGAGTCAAGGCGGCGGAGAGCCGGCCTTTGGCCACCATTTCCCAAACGCGCTCGGGGGTGCGTTCCTCCAGGTGCAGGGAGACCAGCGGGTAACGCGTGCGATAATCGTGGAGCAAGCGGCTCAGAAACGGCTGCGTGGGCGGACCGATGTAGCCAAGACGCAGTTCTCCCTCTTCGCCCGCCGCGGTGCGGCGCACGCGGTGCGTCAACTCTTCCAGGTGTTGCAACAGCGCCGTGATTTGCCGGAGCAGCACCGCGCCCGCCGGGGTCAGCCGGACGTGGTGGCGGGAGCGTTCGAGGACGCCGGCGCCGAGGAAATGTTCCAGCTGCATGATGGCCCGGCTCAGCGCGGGCTGCGCGACATGCAAACGCTTCGCCGCGCGGGAGAAGCTCAGTTCTTCCGCCACGGCCTGAAAATAACGAAGATGGCGCAGTTCCACGCGACGGGGCGTGATACCAACACGGCATCACCCTAATAGCGAGCCGTTATTTCCGTTACCAGGCGGGAATGGGTAAAAAGAGCCCGGAGCCGGGGCCACGGCGAGGCGGAGGGCGGCGGCCGGCGGCCGGAAGAGTAATGCTTATGACCACCACCCGAGGGATCGTGACCGCGACGCTGGGCGCCTGGCTGCTCGGCGGGTGCGGCCGGCACCCGGCGCCGGGCGACGGCGCTTCCCACCAGGTTCGCGTCGGTTACATCGGTCTGACGTGCGAAGCCCCGATTTTCACGGCCGTCGAAAAGGGTTTTTTCAAAGAGGAAGGGCTGGAAGTCAGCCTGGTGAAATGCGAGTGGGCCAATTACAAGGACGTGCTCGCCCTGGGGGGTTACGATGTGACGCATCACCTGGTGATGTATTTTCTCAAGCCGATCGAACAGGGACTGGACGTCAAATTCACCGGTGGAATCCATCGCGGCTGCCTGCGGGTCCAGGCGTCGGCGAAGGGCAACATCCGGTCGATCCGCGACCTGCGGGGGCAGCGCATCGGGGTGCCCGGGATGGGAACGCCGCCCTTCATTTTTGCCAATCGCGTCCTGGGCGCTCATGGGATCGATCCGCGCAAGGAAATCACCTGGCAGGTGTTTCCGGCCGGGGAGTTGGGCCTGGCGCTGGACAAAGGCGAAGTGGATGCCGTGGCCGACTCCGAGCCAATCGGCAGCCTGTTGTTGGCGCAAGGCAAGGTCCGCAATATCGCCGACCAGGCGGTCGATGCGCCTTACCACCTGGAGTATTGCTGCGCCGTGCTGGTCAACGGCAAGTTCCTCGCCCGAAACCCGAAGGCCAGCGCCGCCGCCACCCGGGCCTTGCTCAAGGCCGCCAAGTGGGTGGAAAACAATCCCGCCGCCGCGGCCAAATTGTCGGTCGAGGGGAAGTACCTCGCTTCAACGGTGGAGCAAAACACCGTGGCCATTTCCCATCTGCGTTATGTGCCCAGCGTGGCGGGCGCCCAGACGGCGGTCCGCCTGGCCGCCGCGGAAATGAAGACGGCCGGCATGCTGAGTCCTTCGACCGATGTGGCCGCGTTGGCGGAGCGAGCGTTCGCGCGGCTGGAGGGAGTTTCGGATGAATGGCTCCACGCGTTGCCGGTGGAAAAGGTGGCCGGTGGCCAGGTGTCGCCGGACTGGGTGCGGCGCCAATACGCGACGTTCCGGCCGAGCGAAGTCTTTTGCGGGGCTTGTCTTCTGCCCCTCACCCCATGAACAATTCCGGGGTGCAACTCAAAGAGCCAGGGCCGATGGCGGTGGCGGCGAACCACCCGACCGACCAACCGGCGGGCGCGGTTTGTCCTCCCTCGGGGATTGTTCCCAAGTCGCGCGGGCGGACCCTGCTGGCGGTCCCGGTGGCGGCGTCGATCGCGCTGGCGGTGCATTGGCTGGTTTCAAAAAACGAGCCAGCGGCGGACACTCGATCGTATTGGCTGTTTCTCGCCGGCCTCCTGGGCGCATCCCTGGCGGCGGCGGGCGGGCAACGAGGCTGGCCGCGTCTGCGGCGCTGGATGCTGCAGATGTGTCCGATCATCGCCGCGGCGACGATGCTGTTGTGCCTGTGGGAAGTGATCACTTCGGGATTGCGCTTGCTTCCGTTGCCCTATTTTCCCAGCCCGGCCGGGGTGCTGCAGAGCCTGTGGAACGATCGCCAGCTTCTGCTGGACAGCACCTGGCATTCACTCCTGCTCCTGCTTTCGGGCTATGTGCTCGGCGTGGTCGTCGCGCTGGTCACCGGGATCTGCATCGGCTGGTTCCCGCGCGCCCGCTACTGGGGAATGCCGCTGTTGAAAGTAATCGGACCGATTCCCGCGACGGCGTGGGTGCCGCTGGCGATGGTGCTGTCTCCTTCGGGGATTTTTTCGGCCGTGGGGCTGATTGCGCTGGCGGTGTGGTTCCCGGTGGCCATGCTGACCATCTCCGGCATTGCCAACACCCGCGCCTCCTACCTGGACGTGGCCCGCACGCTGGGCGCCGGGCCGAAGTATCTCATTTTCCGCGTCGCGATTCCGGCGGCCATGCCGAGTATTTTCATCGGTTTGTTCATGGGGCTGGGCACGTCTTTCCTGACGCTGATCGTGGCTGAGACGGTGGGGGTGAAATCCGGATTGGGCTGGTACGTGAGCTGGGCGCAAGGCTGGGCCGAGTACGGAAAGGTCTATGCGGCCCTGGTGATCATGGCCGCGTTTTTCTCGACCATCATGACCTTGCTGTTCCGGGCGCGCGACCGGGTGCTGGCCTGGCAGAAAGGGGTGATCAAGTGGTAGAAGCGGCCGCCCACGCCCTCAACGAAGGCTCTTCTCTGCGCGTCGTCGAGGTGGGCAAGCATTTCCCCGCGCCGGACGATTCCGGCGGGACGACGCATGCGCTGGCCAACGTGTCGCTGGCCATCGCGGCGGGGGAACTGGTCTCGCTCATCGGGCCGAGCGGCTGCGGCAAGTCCACGCTGCTTCGGCTGATCGCCGGGCTCGACTCTCCGGATTCCGGCCAGCTCTGGGTTGGGTCGGAGGCGATTCATGAGCCCAGCGCCGAGCGCGGCCTGGTCTTTCAGGACCCCAATCTTTTCCCGTGGCTGACGGTGCGGCACAACATCGAAGCCGGCCTGGTGGCGCGCGGAGTGCTCCACGAGAAACGCGACGAGGTGGAGGAATTCATGCGGCTGGTGGGCCTGGAAACCTTCGGGCAGGCTTATCCCCATCATCTGTCCGGCGGCATGGCCCAGCGCGTGGCGCTGGCCCGCGCGCTCATCAATCACCCCAAAATCCTTCTTCTCGACGAACCGCTGGGCGCCTTGGACGCCTTTACCCGCATGCGCATGCAGGATGAAGTGCTGCGCCTCTGGGAGGCGCGTGGCACCACCGTGCTCCTGGTCACGCATGATATCGATGAAGCGATCTACATGAGCGACCGGATCGTGATCCTGACGCCGCGTCCGGGCAGCATCGAGCGAATCATCGCGGTGGATTTGCCCCGGCCGCGCCAGCGCAACAGCGCCGGGTTCCTTCGTCTGCGCAGCGACATCCTGGAGTTTCTTCATCTCGCCGGCCAACCCAGGCGCGGAGCGGTCTGACCGGCACTTTTCCTGGGAGGTCTCCACCCCAATTGCGCTTTGCGGCGTCCTGCCATTAATTAAGGGCGCGCGCCGAGTCATTTGGCGCGCAGGTAACAAAACGCCGCGATGCTGTCGCATGGATGCCAGGCAACGAAGCCGCCCCAGCGAACCGGTCCGGGACCCGTCCGGAGATGGCCGGTGCGGGGGGCGCGGGCGCGCGTCCTCGCAAGAGAGACGGCCGTGGCAAACTCTGGAGAGGAGAAGTATGAAATGGATTGGCAAAGTAATTGGCAAAGCAATTCTGGCCATGGCCCTTTGGCAGGGATGCAGCGCGTTTTCCGCCCTCGCCGTGGTGCTCAACCTCACCCGCCTGGGTGAAGGAACAATCACTCCCGATGTCGGGGTTCACTCCTATTCCGCGGGCAAGCACGTCACCATTACGGCCACCCCGGCGACCGGCTGGGTGGTCGACCATTGGGAGGGCGATCTGACCGGCACGGGCGAGTCGCAGACGGCGATCCTGTTCAGCGACAAGCGTGTGACTGTGGTATTCCGGCCGATGGAGGCCACGCCGGCCAATGCCCTGGTCCGGTATGTGGGCCAGTTGGACACCAATTACAAGTGGTCGTTGTACGACTTCGACACGCACTTCGGGTGGAACAAACACACCATCCGGATGCAATCCCAGCAATGGCGCAGCAGCAGCGAGGTGGACCGTCCGCTTTGGACCCATGACGTGGGCATCATCCAACCGTGGTTCGCGGACAACCGGTGCGCCTTGTTCATCAACGGAGGCAGCAACCGGTCGGGTCCGCCGCAAGAAGTCGAGTCGGCCTTGGCCACGGTCGCCATCTTCTACGGGATCCACTACGCCCAACTCGACCAGATTCCCAACGAGCCACTCTTCTTCTCCGACGAAGTGAACAACGCGCGGACGGAAGACGAGATACTGGCGTATAGCCTGGACAAGTACCTGCTGACCGGTGATTTCACCTGGCCGGTCCACCTGGCCATGACCAAGTCGGCCGTCCGCGCGATGGACACGGTCCAGGAGCGGCTCCCGCACATCAAGGATTTCTTCGTGCTGGGCGGTTCCAAGCGCGGTTGGACGACGTATCTGGTCGCGGCGGTGGATCCGCGCGTGGCGGCGATGGCGCCGATTTCCATCGACATCCCGAACTTTGCGGAGAACACCCGGCACCACTTCGAAGCTTACGGCTTCTTTGCGCCGGCGGTGCAGGACTACGTTGCCTACGATCTGTTTTGCCGCGTCAACACGCCGCGGGGGCTGGAGTTGTTGCAGATCATCGATCCCCTCTCCTATTTCCCCAAGTACACCACGCCCAAACTGGTGATTAACTCGGCTGGCGACCAGTTTTTCCTGCCTGACTCGAGCCGGTTTTATTACTCGAATCTGCCGGGCCCGAAGTGGCTGCGCTACACCGTCAACACCGACCACGCCCAGGTCGAGGATCCGACCGTCATCACCACTGTGTTGCAATGGGCCAACAAGGTCCTGGACGGCGACCGGCTGCCGCAGTTCAGTTGGACCTTCGAAGCGGATGGCTCGATCCGCGTGCAAACCGTCACCACCCCCAATGGCGTCAAGCTCTGGCAGGCGCACAACCCCAATGCCCGGGATTTCCGACTGGAAAGCATCGGGCCGGCGTGGACGAGTTCGACACTTTCGTCTCCAGGTGGCGGCGTCTACGTCGGTTTCGTTCCTCCACCCGACCAGGGCTGGACGGCATTTCTGGTGGAGTTGGATTTCGGCGATGGCATTTTCCTGACCACGGAAGTGGCGATCACCCCCGACACGCTCCCGTTCGCCGGCCAGGCCTGCAGGTAGGACCAGAGGACGGAAATACCCAAATTGGGTCCTTGGTTATTCCGAACACCACCCCGACCGCCTGAAGGCGGGGGCTACGTACTATCTACGGGGCGCGGCCGATTTCCTGGCCTTGCCAGAGCAGCTTGTCGCCAGCGATCTCGAGCCAATGTTCCTCGCCCGTCGTGTCGTGATAAAGGCGGATGCGCCGGCCCTCGGCACGCCACTTTGCCCGCGGGAAACCGGCGATGAGCAGTTGGCCGTTCGCGCCGAATTCGAGGCGGAACCCATCCCGTTCCCAGGCGGTTCCGACGAGCGTGCGTTCATTCAACTCATTTGGGTCGGAGGCCGGTTCAGCGGCTCGGGGTTGAGCCGCGCGGCCGGGCTTGGGCGCGCCGGCGTTGGGCGATTCGGTCTGCGGCGGAAGGACGGCGGCGGGAACTGGCTCCGGTTCGCCCCGGCTCAGCGGTGGCAGTTTCGGCAGGGGCGTGTCGGCCGCGGGCCGGATGAACCACGCGGTGGCAAATACGATCGCCACCAGGACGACGCTCCAGAAGAGTCTGGCCGGGGTGTTCATGACACCTGAGATCGGGATTATGTTCCACGACAAGCCAGGCCGGACAATGGGGTGAATTCCTAAAAGTTTGTCGTCCCGGCTTTAGGTGGGACGGGCGGCCTGAAGGCGCGACAACACGCGGAGCGCGCCCGGTCCCCGGGCGCAGCGTGTGGCTGGAACAGCCAGCGTGGAACTGTCCGGGATCTCAGCCATGGGCCGCGCGCTGCGGGCCGGGACGGCCCGCGGTCCGGAAGGCCCGGCCGGTCAGCGGTTCTGCGGGTTGATGATTTCGGCCATCTTGAAAATCGGCAGGAACATGCAGATTGCGATGCCGCCGACGGTGACGCCGAGAAAGACGATGAGCAATGGCTCGATCAAGGAGGTGAGGCCCCCCAAAGTGGTTTCAATTTCGTCGTCGAGGAAATCCGAAATGCGTTCGAGCATGTTTTCGATTTTGCCGGTCTGCTCGCCCGCGGTGACCATGCGGATGATCATGGAGGGGAAGATGGGATGTTTGCCGAGGGCGGCGGAGATGCCTTCGCCGCGTTCGATGTCGGAGGCGGCGACGCGAATGGCTTTTTCCATCATGACGTTGCCGACGGTGTTGGAAACGATCTGGAGCACTTCCAGGATGGGCACGCCGCTGCGGATGAGCGAAGCCAGCGTCCGGGTGAAGCGGGCCAGACAAATCTTGTGGGCGATGGCGCCGAAGATGGGCAGGCGGATGCGGGTGCGATCCCAGAACTCGCGACCTTGTTTGGTTTTGAGATAGGCCATCCAGCCATAAACCAAGGCGACAGCGGCGGCGATCAGGTAAAGCAGGTATTCCTTGACCAGGTTGCTCAGGTCGATGAGCGCTTGCGTTGGGCCGGGCAATTTGGAACCGAACCCTTTGTAAACTTCGCCGAAGACCGGCACCACTTTGACGAGGAGGAAGATGGTGATGGCGATGGCGACGATGGTGACGGCGGTGGGATACATCATGGCCGACTTCACCTTTTTGCGAAGCTTGGCGGTGTTCTCCAGGTAAGTGGCCAGGCGGGCCAGGATTTCGGCGAGCAACCCGCCACGTTCCCCGGCGGCGACCATGCAAACATAAAGCTTATTGAAGGTCTTGGGGTGCTTCTGGAGCGCTTCGGAAAAGCTATCCCCGCCTTCGACCCGGGTGCAGACATCCTTGATGGTATCGCGCATGACCTTGTTGGTCGTCTGCTCGGCCAGCGCCTGGAGGGACTGGACCATGGCCAGACCGGCATCGATCATGGTGGCCAACTGGCGGGTGAAGACGACCAGGTCGGCCAACGCCACTTTGCCGCCGGCGGTTTTTCCCTTTTTGCCGACCTTTTCCTGGATCGACATGACAAGCAGGTTTCGGTTCAGCAGCGCCGCGATGGCGGCTTGCTCGGTGTGGGCCTCGAGCGTGCTGCGGATTTCCTTACCCGATCCGGCTTCCCGCGCTACGTAAGTGAAGGAGGGCATATCAAAAAATATTCCTCCTAATCTTCGGCGTGTTGAGCGGATCCCTTTAGTTCCTTTTTCGCGGCGCCGTCAGTGTCTCAATCGGAGACACTCTTCGAAGTTCGAACCTTGAACCTTGAACTTTGAACCAACTAAGGTCGGTCCATCGAGCCGCGGGTTACGCCAAGCTGGTTGAGCAATTTCAATTCGCGCCAGAGTTGGGCGCCGGAGATCTCGCCGCGCAGGAGGCGGCGGTAGTTCGCCAGCGTCCGGGTCACTTGTTCCGGCGTTTCGTTGACGAATTCGACGCGGAAATGTCGGACCCCGAGGGCGAGCAGGTTCCCGACGTATTCGGCGCCAGTCTGGGCCAGCGCGTTAAAGAGGGTGTTGCGGCAGCCAATGTCGGCCTTGAGCAGATGTTCGGCGCCGACGCGATCACGCAACCGCACCTCATGTTTGTCACAGGGCCGCCCGCAGTTGGTATAGTCGGTCCCCTGGGAGAGGAAGGCACAAAACACGCAATGCTCCATGTGAAACATCGGCACGTGCTGATGAATGGTCACCTCGAACCACTCCGCCGGCGCGGCCCGCAACAGCGCTGCCAGTTGCGCCGCGTTCAGATCGTACGAAGCCGTCAGCCGCTCCAGACCAAACGCGTTCTTGAAGTAATCCGCCGCCAGCGCATTGGCGACATTCAGGGAGAAGTCCCCGACCCGACGGTCCCCGGCGAAAAATTTCAAGTGATCGTAGTTGCGGACCAGGTAGCCATCCGCCTCGCAGGCGCGGACCTGGTTCAAGATCCATTCTTCGCCCGTCTTGAAAATGCGGGGCGGGGCGACCCAGATGGTTTTCCGGGTCTGGCCGCGCTGGCTGGCATCGCGCGCCAGACGGACCGCATCTCGATAGGTTTTCGGGTTTTCAAAATCGCAGTAAAGGGTGGTGGCGCCGCCGAGCAAGGCCGCTTCCAACTGCGGCAGGGTCCGAGCCAGGACGATCAGTTCGGTCGAGTGGCCATCGGCTGACGCGACGGGCGGGTTCGCCGGCAACGAGGAACTCGTCACCGCTAAGGCAGGGGGATTGCAGGTCCACCGTTTCGGCCGGGCGCGCAGGGCCTCCAGTTTCATCACGACTTCGCGCCGGAGCCGGTTCAGCTCGCTGATCGGCAGGATGACCTGGCCTTCGAGGCGATTGTCCAGTGCCGCCAACCGGAAGGGGGTTGCGCCGAGCCGCCCGAGTTGCGCGCCAAGCCGCTCCGCGGTGAGCGGCTGTTTGTCCGCCACGGCCAGCGACTGCGCCGACGCGACCTGAACCACGTGACCCAGTTCGTCACGCGCGATGAGCGTGAGGGGTTGACCGGCGCGACCGCGCGCTTCGAACCGAAGCGGGCGCTGGTGTTTTGGCAGGTCGCCGTCATAGCTTTGGCGCAGGCGCCGATCCAGCTCGGGGTCGCTCGTTTTCCAAACCTTGTCGCCGGGATGGACCCGGGAAAAGTCGATGTCGCCGCGGCCAAAGGTCAAGGCCACCTCGGTCAACGCTGGGACTTCAGACTTCGAACCTTGAACCTTGAACTTCGAACCTTGAACTTCGAGCTTTGAACTTCGAACCTCATAAACGCGGCCGCCCTCCTCCGGCTGTTCCGGATGGCCCGCGTCGAAGACGACGCCGTCGCCCGGCTTGAGCGGGCGTTGGATTTTCAGGAAGACCTGGTCATCCTCTACCCGGGAGACTTCTCCCAGAAACACGCCCCGCTTCTTGCCGAACCGCGCGTGGACCAGTTGCTGGTTGTTGATGCCGCCGAGCCAGCCCGTATACAGGCCGCGGGAGAAGGCCATCTCGAGTTCATACCAATCCTCCGACGACCTGAACTCCGGCTGGCGAGTTTGGGTCGGAGGAGGCGAGCCGACCTCAGGAACAGGCAAATCCCGGGACTGGGAACGGAGCCGGTCGAGGGCCTGGCGATAGACGCGCGTGATGTTCGCGACGTATTCGGGCGTTTTGAGGCGACCTTCAATCTTGAGCGAAACCACGCCGGCGCGCACCAGGTCGGCCAACACTTCCAGGCCGGCCAGGTCCTGGGGACTGAGCAGATACTTGCGGTCACCGAGGGGGACCGCTCGACCGTCGGCGATGAGGTCGTAGGGCATGCGGCAGGCTTGGGCGCATTCCCCTCGATTGGCGGAGCGTCCGCCCAGCGCCTCGCTGGTCAGGCACTGGCCGGAGTAGGCCACGCATAATGCGCCATGGACGAAGACTTCCAGCGGCAACCCGTTCGCCGTCCCGCCTTCAGGCAACCCGTTCGTCGTTCCGCCTTCAGGCGGCCCGTTCGTAGTCCCGCCTTCAGGCGGCACGACGAACGTTTCCTGGATCTTGCAGATCTCCTTCAGCGAACACTCGCGGGCCAGGACGACGAGGCTGCAACCCAGTTGCCGGGCAAACGCCACCCCCGCGGCACTGGTCACCGTCATCTGGGTGGAAGCGTGGATTGGAAAATCGGGCGAGAGCGTGCGGATGAGCCGGCAGATGCCAACATCCTGGACGATGGCCGCGTCGACTCCGGCGGCGATGATGGCGCGCAGGTACTGCTCGGCCTCGGCCAATTCATCCTGGAACAGGAGCGTATTGAAGGTGACGTAGCCTTTGACACCTCGCCGGTGCAGGAACTCCATCAGTGCGGGCAGATCGGCTTCGGTAAAATTGTGGGCCCGCATGCGGGCGTTGAACCGGTCGAGTCCGAAGTAAATGGCATCGGCGCCATTTTCCACGGCGGCCCTGGCGCAATTCCAATCGCCGGCCGGCGCCAGGAGTTCTGGCAGGCGGCGCGGCTCGACCGGTTCGATGGTCGCGCCCGCCGGCCTGGCGTCCGCGTGGTCGGTGTGGTCGGTGTGATCCGTCTGGTTCATTCACTTCGTTGCAACTGGCAACGCTACCACCGCCGTTGCGGAAGTGACAAAGAGATTTCATGGCGTCAGCCGGAGGGGGTCACTAGAATGGCGGCATGCGCGTCTTGATTGTCGGTTGCGGCTATGTGGGTCAGGCGCTGGGAGCGGAACTGGTCAAGCAGGGCCACGAAGTGTTCGGCTTGCGCCGCGGCCAGGCCAGCGCAGCCGAGTTGACTGCGGCCGGCTTGAAGCCGTTGGTGGCCGACATCACCCGGCCGGAGGAGTTGGCAAAACTGCCGGTCCCGTTCGATTGGGTGGTCAACGCGGTCTCTTCAACCAAGGGGGGTGAGGAGGAATACCGGCAGGTTTACTTGGATGGCACCCGCCATCTGATCGAGTGGCTCGCGCCGACCGCGCTGAAGAAGTTTGTCTATACCAGCAGCACGAGCGTTTATGGGCAGACGGATGGATCGTCCGTCAAAGAAACCAGTCCCGCCGAGCCGCAGAGTCCCACCAGCCGTCTGCTCGTGGCCACGGAGAAACTGTTGCTGGAGGCGGCGCGGGAGAAGAAGTTTCCGGCGTTGATCCTGCGGGTGGCGGGCATCTACGGGCCGGGACGCGGCCACTTGTTTCTGCAATACTTGCGCGATGAAGCCCGCGTAGCCGGGAAAGGCGAGCGTTTTCTCAACATGATTCACCGGGATGACCTGGTGATCGCCCTGGTGGCGGCGCTGAAAAACGGGCGGGCCGGCGAGATCTACAATGCGGTGGACGACGAACCAGTCGCCCAGATCCACTTCTTACGCTGGCTCTCCGAGGCGCTGGGCAAATGGATGCCCCCCTTCGCCCCGGATGAGGATGCCGAACGCAAGCGCGGCGTGACGAACAAGAAGGTTTCCAATCGCAAGTTGAGAATGGAATTGGGCGTGCAGTTTAAATATCCGACCTTCCGTCAAGGTTACACCGCCGAGATCACGCGGCTGGAGCGGGCCGGAGAATTGAACATCCGACCGGCGCCGAGATGAGGACTTTGAACTTCGAACTTCGAACTTTGAACTTTGAACTTTGAACTTTGAACTTCGAGCCTCTAATCTCCCCCGCACATGAAACATACCGGGAAGGCGTTTCGGGCGGCGATGCGGATCATTTTCTGGACCCTGGTCCTGCTGGTGGCGTTGTGTTCTGCGGGTTTGATGGCCGCGTTATTGGGCACAGCGATCGTGGCGTTCTCCTCGGTGCTGGTGGGCGCGTGGGTGGTGTTCGTGCTGTTCACCCTCTATTTTTTCCGTGACCCGAACCCGCTGGCGCCCACCATTCCCAATGCGATCGTCTCGCCCGCCCACGGCAAGGTGGACGTGTTTGACGAGGTTACCGAGGCCGAGTTCATGGGCGGGCCGTGCAAGCGCATCTCGATTTTCCTTTCCGTGATGGACGTGCACGTGCAGAAGGCGCCGGTGTCGGGGAAGCTGGTTTATCTCAAGCACAAGGAAGGGGAATTCCTCAGTGCCACCCGGTCGGAGTGCGCCGACCACAACGAGAACGTGCTGCTCGGTTTCGAGCCCACGGATTATCCGGATCAGCGGATCGGCGTGCGGCTCATCGCCGGCTTGCTCGCCCGTCGCATCATCGTCTGGGCCGAGCCGGGCGAAGTGGTCAACCGCAGCGAGCGGATCAGCCTCATCCAGTACGGCTCGCGCTGTGAGGTCTATTTTCCGCTCACCGTCAAAGTCCACGTGAAACTGGGCGACCGGGTCAAAGGCGGCGAAACCCTGGTGGCTTCATTCGACTGAGAAGAGACGGATCGCTTCATGGACCCGCAACGATCCATTCCGCCAGAGACGTCCCACACGGACGCCCGGATCAAAATCTATTTTCTGCCGAACCTCATGACCGGGGCGAACCTGTTTTGTGGGTTCGTGGCCCTGACGAAGATCGTGGAATGGGACGCCAATGGTTCGGGTTACCGGGACATCAAGGTGGCCCTGCTGTTCATCTTGCTGGCCTGCTTTTTCGACCTGCTCGACGGGCGCGTCGCCCGCATGGGCGGCGCGGAGAGCCCGTTCGGCCGCGAGTTCGATTCGCTGGCGGACATTATCTCGTTCGGGGTCGCGCCGGCGTTCCTGGTCTACCGGATCGTGCTTGGGGAGGTGTTCGCCTCGCATCCGCAAGTGGGCTGGTTCATTGCTTCGATTTATCTGCTGTGCGGGGCGTTTCGGTTGGCGCGCTTCAATTGTCTGGCCGCCCAGGCCGGCTCGGGAGGCGGCAAAGAGTTTCTCGGCTTTCCCATCCCGGCGGCGGCCAGCCTGGTGGCGTCGCTCACCCTGTTCATGATCCGCCTGAACGAGATCGGGTGGATGGAGGAACGGTTCAGTCGCAGCCGCTTGCGCTACCTGCTGCCGGCCATCATGCTCTTTCTTTCCTGGATGATGATTAGCGAGGTGAAGTATCCCACGTTCAAACGGCTGGATCTGCGCGCGACCAAGACGTTCACCAAAACCCTCGTCGCCGTGATGTTGATCGGGAGCGTCGTGGTGTTGAGGGAAAAGATCCTCTTCTGGGTGCTGCCGCTCTTCTTCACGACCTACCTGGTCTATGGCTTCATTCGGCCCCGGGTTTCCCGCCGGGTGCGCGAGGAGATCGAGGACGAGGATGAAGACGAGCCATCGTCGCCCGCCTGAGCGCGCATGTTGGACGTGCCTGCCACCCTGGTCGCGACCTTCACCGGTTTCATCAGCGGACTGGTCGTTTCCATCCCGGTGGGTCCGGTCAACCTGACGATCATGAACGAAGGGGCCCGGCGCGGCTTCAAGTGGGCCGCGCTCATCGGGCTGGGAGCGACCATCATGGAGGTTCTCTATTGCGCGCTGGCCTTCACCAGCTTCGCCTCCTTTTTCAGCAAAGGTTACGTCGAAGCCGGCATGCAGGTGTTCAGTTTCGCCTTCATGCTCTTCCTCGGCCTGAAATTTCTCATGGCCAAAGAGGTGCCGGTCATGGATCAACTCGAGCAACGCATCGAAGAACGCATCGAGCGGAAATTGCACCCGCACTCGGCCTTCATGACCGGGTTTGTGCGCACCATGTCCAATCCCGGAGTGTTGCTTTGTTGGATCGTGCTGGGCGCGAACTTTATTTCGCGCGGTTGGGTGGAACCGAATGGCCAGGGCAAGCTGGCCTGCCTGAGCGGGGTGGCGGTGGGCGTGGGTTTCTGGTTCTTCGGACTGAGCTGGGCGGTCTCGCTCGGCCACCGAAAATTCAGCGAGCAAACCATGTTGCGGATGGAACGCGGCTCGGGTGTCGGCTTGCTCCTGCTGGGGATGGCCCACGGCGTGCACCTGGCCTGGCAACTGGCGAAGCACCGGATGTAGGTTCATGGGAAGGGAACACCTCAAAAATTTGACGTGAGTTAGGTCCATGAAGCGGACCGCCGCGGATCCCGCAGCCATTGACGATTTACGATCTACGATTTACGAGCGCCACGCAGCGCAGATCGCCGGGCACGAATCGCGTAGAGCCACGATCACTCCATCGGAAGCTCGTAAATCGTAAATCGTAAATCGTAAATCGTTGGGCCCGGGAGGCCGCCCGGTCCGAATCGCCAGGTTCATGGGAAGGCTCGATGGCCATGGCGCCACGCCCTGGGACCATGAACCGTTTCGACTGGTAACTAGTAACTGGTAACTGGTAACTGGAAATTGAAAACAGGGTCACACTCGGGATGAGCTTCTGAAAATCACCAGTTACCAGTGACAAGTTACCAGTGACAAGTCGGTTCATGGAAATCCCCACAGTTCCTTGTCCGTGCAACGGAACCGTGAACCGTGGCGGAGCACGCAATCCGCAATCCGCAATCCGCAATCCGCAATCCGCAATCAGGAGGCCAGGTAGATGCACTTCAGATACCGCGCTTCGGGAAACGTCGCCGGATGATCCGGCGGATGCCCGGTGGTGTCCAATTCGGCAAATCTTCGTCCTGAGCTTCGCGCCGCCTGGCGCACCGCTCCAAAGAATTCCGCTTCCGAAACATGGGCAGAACAGGATGACGCCACCAGAATACCCCCGGTCCGCAACGCCTCGATGCCACTTTTGGCCAGCTTCGCATAAGCCTGGATGGCGCCCGCCCGCTCCGGTTCGCGTCTCGCCAGCGAGGGCGGGTCAAGGATGATCAAATTGAACTTTCGCCTCTTCCCCTCCGCCAGCCAGGCAAACGCGTCGGCTTGCACCGTCTCATGGCCGGCGCGCGCGATCGCCGCGACTGATTGATTCAGGGCGAAATTCCGCTTGGCGCTTTCCAGGGCATGGCCGCTCAGGTCCAGGTCGGTGACCGAGACGGCCCCGCCCCGCGCGGCGTAGAGCGAGAAGCCGCCGGAAAAGCTGAAGGCGTTCAAGACTTCGCGCCCGGCCGCGAGGCTCTCGACGCGCCGCCGGTTCTCGCGTTGGTCGAGGAAGAACCCCGTTTTCTGCCCTTGCCGCACGTCCGCTTCGAGGCGCAGACCGGATTCAAGGAAGGTGACAACCGACTTGTCCATCACCGAAAATGAGGGGAGCAAAGAGGTCGAGGTCTTCCCGCCTTGGATTGTTTTGTTGCCGGCGCCGGATACCGACGGCATTGGGAAGAGCACCTGGCCGTCCTTCACGCCGAACTGCCCGCCCGCCATATCCTGGATGTTCCGACTGAGGCGCAAGACGAGTTGATCCGCTGGCAACGTCCGACGAAACAGCGCAGCCAGGCCGTCGAGGCGCGGGAGCCAGGCGGCGGTGTAGAGTTTCAACACGAAAGTCGTCTCGTAGCGGTCGAGCACCAAACCGGGCCAGCCGTCGTTCTCGCCGTGGATGCAGCGATAGCCGTTGGTTTGCGCGTCGAACAAACCCTCGCGCCGGGCCAGGGCCTGCTGCAATCGTTCCCGCCACCACGCGTCGTCAATCACCTTCGGTTTGTCCGCCTGGAGGATGCGGACGCGGATGGGTGATTCCGGGTCAAACAACCCGACGGCGAGGAAACGATCGCGCCGGTCGTAGATCACGGCCAGTTCGCCGACTCGCCCTTCGCGATTCTGCTCGCGAATACTCTCGGCGAACAGCCAGGGATGGCGCGCGCGGATTTTTGATTCCGCCGCCGCCCGGACGCGCAGGCGCAGGAGCGGAGATGCTTGGTGGATCGGCATCCACCCCACTATCACGAAGAACCTTCTCCGTGCAAAAAGGTTCTCCGTAATTGTTCGGGTGAGACGTGAAACCGCTAATCTTCGCTAATCTCCGCTAATCTTCGCTAAGGAACGCTCTGGGGGTCTGTGATTAGCGGAGATTAGCGAAGATTAGCGGTTCCCAAAGAGGGTACAAACCTAATGAATCGCGGATCGTCGCTCTTCTTCGCCCTTACCGGACCGACCGTTCCACGATTGCTTCGCCATGTGGGGAGTACCACCTGCGTAATTACGGTTTTTCTGAGCTGAGCACTTCGGCAAGAGGACAAAACTCACGCGAGGCTGCCCATCCGGCGCAGGCGAAGGGCCGGTTCCCCCGCGGCGCGGGCCTGCACGAGATCCACGTCGAATTCCAACATCCAGTCGTTGTGCCCGGCCGGGTCGACCAGGACTTGTTGCACGCGCCACGAACGTTTGTCTTCCGCGGGGATCACGTAAGTGTGGCGCAGGTTGCGCGCTTCCGGATCCAGGCAAATCCGCTCGTGCTCGACCTGAAAGGCCTCGACTGCTTGATGCAGGCGCTCGCCCGTCCATGGCTCGCCGTCCGGGTCGAGCGGGGACCCGAGGTTTTCCAGGGCCTGATCCAAATCGCCGTTCACCAGTCCGCGCAGGAAAGTAAAGATGCGCTGGCGGATGAGGGCCGTAAAGGCTGTGGTGTCGCGGGTAATGTCGGCGGCCGCCGCCGCGCCCGGCGGCCGCACCTCGGCTGTCTCGACGCGCTGGTAACTCGCGTCGCGCATCTTCTCCCATTCGTCGAGCAGACTGGAATCGACCTGGCGAATCATCGTGCCCAGGTAAAGTTCCAGCTCGCGCACCGGTTCGTTCTTGGCGGTGTCGGGGACGGTTTGGGCGAGGACTTTATAAACGCTATGGAGATGGCGCAGGAGCACGCCTTCGGCGCGGTGCAACTCGTAGTCCCGGACGTAATCGGCGAAGGATCGAAACTGTTCGAACATCTCGCGCGCGATGGATTTCGGCCGGATATTTTCCTGGCCCACCCACGGATGGCGGTCGGCGAAGGCGTTAAAGGTCGCGTAGATGAATTCGCGTTTGGGCTTCGGGTATTCAAGTTTTTCCAGTTCATCCATCCGCTCCTGGTAATCGAGGCCGTCCTGCTTCATCTCGGCCATCTTCCGGGTTTTGATCTTGTCGAGTTGCTTGCGCAGGATCAGGTCAGGATCTTCCAGGATGGATTCGACGAGCGTGAGGAGGTCCAGGGGATAATCCGGCGCCTGGGGGTCGAGCAGCGGGAGGGTGTCGATCAAATAGAGGGAGAGGGTCTGGTCCATCGAAAAATCGTCCTGCAACTCGACGTTGACCCGCAGATAAGCGCCTTCCGCGGTGCGGGGAATGAATTCGATGATTTTCCGGTCGAGCAAGGAGCGGAACAACTGCCAGGCGCGCTTGAGGTGGGCCTGCCTGGCTTTGGGCGATTCGTGGCAGCGGGCGAGGAGTTGTTGCATCGCGCGGCAGCCGTCGCCTTTTCGACTCAGCACGTTGAGCAGCATGGCGTGGGTGACTTGAAAACGTGAAGTGAGGCGTTCCGGCGGCGCCGCCAGGAGGCGCAGGAACGTCGCTTTGTCCCAATTGACGAAATTCCTTTCCGGTGGCTTGCGTTTGACGACCTTGCGGCCGTCGCGGGCGGATTTTTCTTCGAGCTTGCGATTTTCGACGACATGTTCGGGGGCCTGGGCGACGACCCAGCCGCGATCGTCGAAGCCCTTGCGGCCGGCGCGTCCGCCGATCTGATGGAAGTCGCGCGCGCTGAGGATGGCGGTTTTTTGCCCGTCGAACTTGCAGAGCCGGGTGAAGAGCACGGTGCGAATGGGAACATTGATGCCGACGCCGAGGGTGTCCGTGCCGCAGATGATTTTGAGCAGGCCCTTCTGGGCGAGTTGTTCGACGAGCACGCGGTACTTGGGCAGCAGGCCGGCATGATGCAAGCCGATGCCGTGGCGCAGCCACTTCTTGATTTCGGGACCGTAAGGGCTGGTGAACTTGAACCCTTCGAGGGCGTGCGCGATCGCGGCCTTCTCGTCGCGCGTGCAAACGTTGATGCTGGTGAAGTCCTGCGCGCTCTGCGCCGCCTCCAGCTGGGTGAAATGGACGACATAAACCGGCGCCCTGCCGTCGGCGACGAGGCTTTCGAGCGTCTTGGCCAGGGGCAAATCCGAGTAGGCATATTCCAGCGGGACGGGCCGGTCCAGGGAGGCGATGGTGACCGTCGGCCGGCCGTTGAGCCTGGTCAGTTGCTCCTCGAAGAACCCGGTGTCGCCCAGGGTGGCCGACATGAGCAGGAAACGGGACTGGGGCAGAGTCAGCAGCGGCACCTGCCAGGCGACCCCGCGCTCGCGGTCGGCGTAATAATGGAACTCGTCCATGATGACATCGTGAACGTTGGCCTGGGCGCCCTCGCGCAAGGCGAGGTTGGCGAGGATTTCCGCGGTGCAGCAAAGGATGGGCGCGTCGCGGTTGACGCTGGCGTCGCCGGTGGCAAGGCCGACCTTGTCCGGTCCGAACTCCCGGCACAGGGCGAGCCACTTTTCGTTCACGAGCGCCTTGATGGGGCAGGTGTAGATGGAGCGCCGGAGCTGGGCGAGCCCCTTGAAGTGCAGCGCCGCCGCGACGAGTGATTTGCCCGAGCCAGTCGGCGTGTTGAGGATGACGTTTTTTTCCTCGAACAGTTCGAGGATGGCGTTCTCCTGGGAGGGGTAAAGCTGAAGCCGCTTGCCAGCGACGTAGTCGAGGAACCGTCCGAGCAGGAGATCATTGCCGGGACGGTCGTCGCGCGGGATCAGGTCGTGGAGAGTCGCGGGCACAGCGGGTTCGTCTCGAGGAAATAATTCGCCGACCAATCGTTGGGAAAGAGGGCGACGGGATTTCTGCCCAGGTCATAGGCGATGGTCGCGCCGGTCGGCAGCGAAAGCGTGTCGAGGTCCGGCTCCTTCAGCTCGGGGGGCAGCCAGCGCACGACGGTCCACGGAGCCGGTTCCAGGCGTGAGGGCGCGCCATACTCATTTTCGAGCCGGTATTGCACGACCTCGAACTGGAGCGGGCCGACGGCGGCCAGGAGGGGCAACTTGACCGTGGCTGCGCGCAGGTAAAGGGCCTGAATGACCCCTTCCTGCAACAACTGGTCGAGGCCCTGGCGAAATTGTTTGAATTTCGCCGTGTTGGGATTGTGCAGATAGGCGAACGATTCCGGTGTGAAGCGCGGAATCTCCCGGTAACCGATCGCCGGATCCGTCGTGAGCGTGTCGCCGATGCCGAAATCGGGAAGGCCGACCAGCCCGATGATGTCACCGGGATAGGCTTCATCGACCGTCTGGCGCTCGTTGCCAAAAAGTTTATGCGAACTGGAGAGGCGCACCTTCTTGTTGGTGCGCGGATGGGTCACCGTCATGTCACGCTCGAACTTGCCGGAACAGACGCGAACAAAGGCGATGCGGTCGCGGTGCTTGGGATCCATGTTCGCCTGGATTTTGAAAATGAACCCGGAGAACGCCGGATGTTCGGGCGCGATGTACTTCGTCGCCCCGTTCGTAGTCCCGCCTTCAGGCGGCTTTACGGCCTGTCTTGAAAAGGCCGCCCCAATGCCGCCTAAAGGCGGGACTACGAACGATCCAACGCTGTTGCGTCCGTGGGGCGCAGGAGCATGGCGCAGGAAGCCATCGAGGAGCAATTGCACGCCGAAATTGTTGAGACCACTGCCGAAAAACACCGGAGTGTTCTTGCCCATGAGCACCGAGGCTTCCTCAAAGGTCCCGCCGGCCAGCTCGAGCATCTCCAGTTCCTCGGCCACCCGGCGGAGAGCATCGTCGTCCAACCGCTCGCGCAGGATCGGGTCCTGCCAGCCGACGATCGACACCGGCGCCCGGTATTGACCGCCGACGGTCCGTTCGAACAGATGCATCTGTTTGGCGCGCCGATCGTAGACGCCCTGGAAATCGAAGCCGGTGCCGATGGGCCAGTTCACCGGGAACGCGTCCAGGCCGAGGACGCGCTCGAGTTCATCGAGCAACGACAAAGGGTCGCGCATGGGGCGATCGCACTTGTTGATGAAGGTGAAGATGGGCACGCCGCGTTGGCGACAGACCTCGAAGAGCTTGCGGGTCTGGGCTTCGATGCCCTTGGCGGCGTCGATCACCATCACCACCGAATCGACTGCCGTGAGCACGCGGTAAGTGTCTTCGGAAAAATCCTTGTGCCCCGGGGTGTCCAGCAAATTGAGGCGGTAGCCGTCGTAATCGAATTGGAGAACCGTGGAGCTGATCGAGATGCCGCGTTTGCGTTCCAGCTCCATCCAATCGGAGGTGGTGGCGCGCTGATGTTTGCGGGCCGTGACCGAACCCGCCAGTTGCACCGCGCCGCCGTAAAGCAGCAACTTTTCCGTCAGCGTCGTCTTGCCCGCATCGGGATGCGAGATGATGGCGAACGTGCGCCGTTTTCGAATTTCTTTCGCGATATCCACCGGGCCGGGGACGCTAGCACACCGGCGGGCCGGGACAAGCAGAGAACGACGCGCGACGCGGGATGAGAAGCCGACGTGAGTCGGCTCTGATCTCTCTGGGCGATGGCTCGCGCGGGTGGGAAGTGATCCAGCTCACGCCGCATGCTACGAGGTTCATGGAGAGCCTCCATGGTTTTTTGCCACGCGTTGGGACCACGAACCTCTTAGACTTGTAACTGGTAGCTGGTAACTGGTAACTGGAAATTGAAAAGAGGGTCACACTCGGGATGAGCTTCTGCAAATCGCCAGTTACCAGTGACAAGTTACCAGTGACAAGTCGGTTCATGGGTAGCCCTCACGGTTTAACGACCGCGCCTTGGGACCATGAACCTGGGACCGTTCGTAGTCCCGCCTTCAGGCGGCACCGGCCGGCTAAAGCCGGGACTACGAACCGGCCGGGCTTGTGAGGGCGCCAGCGCGCGTGTTACGCTCGACGCATGGAAGCCGCCGATTGGGTCAACCTCAGCGACGAAGAGTTGCTGGAGAAGAAAATCTCCCAGCTCGGCTTGAAACTGGAGGGGACTGCCCTCGAGCCCCTGATCGGCCAGCTCTATGCAGAGCTTTCCCAAAAGGGCCTGGCCTTTCACCCGGCCTGCCACGTCGGCGACGAATGGTTCGTTCCGGTCGGGATCCCGGCGATTTTTATTCCGTTTTTTCTGGTGCACGACCGGCTGCGCCGACTCGAGCGCAAATTGATCCTCGAAGTGGAAGGGGAAACGCCGGAATGGTTCATGCGACTGATGCGCCATGAAGCCGCCCACGCCTACTCCTACGCCTATCAACTTTACAAGAAGAAGAAATGGCAGGAGTCCTTCGGTCTGGCGTCAACCGAGGAGACCAAGTTCTACCGGCCCCGCCCCTACAGTCGATCCTACGTCGTCCACCTCGACGACTGGTATGCGCAAAGCCATCCGGACGAGGATTTCGCCGAGACCTTCGCGGTCTGGCTCACTCCCGGGCTGGACTGGCGGGAGCGTTATCAAGGCTGGAAGGCCTTGCAGAAGCTCGAATACCTCGACGAACTCATGCGCTCGCTCGCCGGCCGCCCACCCATCCATCTGCCGGCTTATCGGGTCGGCGAATATGATTGTCTGAACATCAAGCTCAAGACCCATTACGCGCGGAAACGCAAGCTCTACGAGGATTCCTATCCTGACTTTTACGACAAGGACCTGAAGCAGTTGTTCGCCGCCGGCCCCGAGGTGACCGGACGCTGGAAGGCGTCCGCCTTCTTGCGCGCCCATCGCCGGCCCTTGATGGATTCGGTCTGTCAGTGGACCAACGAAAAGAAGTACCGGGTCAATAAACTGCTGGCCCGGCTCATCGATCGTTGCGACATGCTGGATCTCTACATCGCGGCCGACAACCCGCAGCAACACCTCCAGGTCTCCGCCTACCTGACCACCCTGGTGATGAACTACCTATTCACGGGCAAATTCAAGCGCAGCAAGTGACCATCCTGGTGTGAAACGCAAACTGAGAATCCTCGCCCTCTTCGACGCCATCGCCCCGACCACGCTCAACCAGGATCTGAGCGCCGAATTGCAGACCGAGGACTGGAAGACCGAGGCGAATGTTCTCCGCGCGCTGGGCGAGCTCGGTCACGCCACCGAGCACCTGGCGATTTTCGATGACCTCGATTTGCTGCGACAGAAACTGCAGAGCTTCGAGTCGGACGTGATCTTCAACCTGGCGGACCAGTTCAAGAACAACCGGGCATTCGACCAGCACATTGTGTCGTTCCTGGCCATGCATGGGATCCCGTTCACTGGATGCGGTTCCACCGGGCTGACGTTGTGCAAGCACAAGGGCATCTCGAAAAAAATCCTCAGTTACCACCGGATCCACACGCCGGATTTTGTGACCATCGCGCGGGGCAAACGGATCGGCCGGCCCAAGTGCCTGAAGTTTCCCCTCCTGGTCAAGCCATTGAAGGAGGAGGCTTCCCTGGGCATCTCCCAGGCCTCGCTGGTCGAGACCGCCGAGCAATTCAAGGATCGCGTCCAGTTCATTCACGAAAAATTCGACAGCGACGTGATCGCCGAGGAATACATCGCGGGCCGCGAGCTCTACGTGAGCCTGCTGGGCAACCACCGGCTCCAGGTCTTCCCCATCCGCGAACTGGTCTTCCGGGAAGTCCCGCCCGACGAGCCCAAGATCGCCACTTATAAGGCCAAGTGGGACGAGGAATACCGGAAGCGTTGGGGCTTGCAGAATCAATTTGCGGAAGGTCTCGACCCGGCGCTCGTCACCCATATCGAGCAGACCTGCAAGCGCATTTATCACTTGCTCACCATCGACGGCTATGCGCGGCTCGATTTGCGCCTGACGCCCAACAACGAGGTTTATTTCATCGAAGCCAATCCCAACCCGATCCTGGCGGAAGACGAGGATTTCGCGCAGTCGGCGTTGCAGGCCAACCTTCCTTACCCGCAGTTGATCGACCGGATTGTGCGCCTTGGCCTGGCCACCCTGCGAGATTGAAGGGGCCCCGTAGGATCAGTGCGGCTGAATTAATGACCAATGACCAGCCAGCGCGCGCCAGCCCCTTCGACTGTAACTGACTTTTCAGGGGAGAAAGGGGCCCGCCCTCACCCCAGCCCCACTGCCGTTGAATTACGGACCGGTGACAACGAATCAACTTTCTCTCCTTCGCACTGCCATATCGAGGGTCACTCAATTCCGACAACATCTGGTTCGGCGGCGAGCGCGAGCCGGTTTGATGCCTTGCCCCTTTGCGCCTTTGCGTCTTTGCGTTGTAAGGGCGTCGGTTCCAACGCAGAGACGCCGAGGCGCAAAGACGCAGAGAGGACTTGGCCGAGAGGCGGTTGTTTGGATCGGTCGGCCGCGCGCGATCCCCGAGAACCGGAGCGCGAGATTGTTGACGGATGAACCGTGGACGGCCAGTCGGT
>WNGF01000702.1_pt1 | contig 85950 bp, 81 predicted proteins | sample 5400641 | NCBI WGS metagenome assembly WNGF01 (sample SAMN13153371, study PRJNA577476) | soil metagenome | isolation source: 80 cm soil or saprolite under grassland replicate 2 | place: USA:California | collected 2016-06-15 | reverse complement strand
GCCGACAGCACGCCCTCGGTGCTGAGAAGCTCGACGATCTCGACCTCGCCGAGGTCGTTGTCGCGGGCGTACTCGAGGGCGGCCTCTTCCGAGAACGAGCCCCGGATGCCCATGACCCCGATCCTGCGGAGATCACCCACGGTCGGCCACCCGTCACGCCTTCAGCTTGCCGCGGTCCACCAGGGTGACGCCGGAGAAGCGGCCGTCACGTACCTCGAGCCGGAACAGCGAGCCGGTGCGGAAGCGCGGCATGCCCTTGAGCAGCCCGACCTGGGCGAGGTAGAGGGGAATGAGGTCGCCGTGGCCGACCGCCACCACGGCTTGCCCTTCGTGTGCGGCGACGGTGGCGCGCACGAACCCGGCCAGGTCCGCGGCGTCGTAGCCGAGCCGGTCGTCGGGCGCGACCTCGATGCCGAGGACCCCGGCCAGCGGCGCGGCTGTCTCCAGGCACCGCAGCCACGGGCTCGCCGCCACCATCGCCGGCCGTTCGGGCGCGAGCGCCCGGGCCAGCCGGTCGGCCTGGGCCCGCCCGCGCTCGACCAGGGGACGGTCCCGGTCGGCGCCGGTCCAGTGCTCCCGGTCCGCGGCCTTGGCGTGACGGACGAGGAAGAGGGTCGTGGCTGCCATACCGGCCAGTCTTGCGGGGCCCGGCCGGCGCGGCAAGGCGGAGCGGGGGAGGATTCCGTAGGATCTGGTGCGATGACCGCCGTGCGGCTGGCCACCTGGAACGTCCGCACTTGCCGAACCCGGGAGGGCGACCGCGTCGACCTCGACCGCACCGTGGCGGTGCTGCGCTCGGTCGACGCCGACCTGGTGGCGCTGCAGGAGGTCGACCGCGAGCAGGAGCGCAGCGGCGGGCTCCACCAGGCGTGCGCGCTCGGCGAGGCGCTTGGGATGGGTTGGCACTTCGCCCCGGCGCTGCTCGGCCCGGCCATGGAGCCCGAGCATTGGCGCCGGGCCGAGCCGGGCAGGGATCCCGGCGGGCCGGGTTATGGCATCGCCCTGGTGTCGCGCCTTGCGCTCGAGGCGGTGGAGACGGTCGCGCTGCCCCACCCCGAAGGTCGCGGTGAGCCCAGAGTCGCGCTGGTCACACGGGCACGTGTAGGCGGCGGCCGCCTCACCGTCGCCGCCACCCACCTGAGCTTCCTGCCCGGCGTCGGCATCCGGCAGCTCCGCTGGCTGCAACGCGACCTCGCCCGCCGGCCGGCGCCGCGGCTGCTGCTCGGAGACCTCAACCTCCGGCCGCCGGTGGTGCGGCTGGTGTCGCTGCCCGGCTGGCGGTCCCTGGCGCGGGGCGGCACCTTCCGGAACGACCCGCCGGGCAGCCCGGTGCGCCCTGTGCAGATCGACCACGTCCTGGTCAGCGGCGGCGGCGCGCACCTGCGGGTGCGCCGTACCCGCGTCGCGGCCGGCCCGATCTCCGACCACCGCGCGCTGGTGATCGACCTGGAGGTCGGCTGAGCGGCCCGCAGCGCACCGGGCGAGGGTGACCGGCGCAGGCGCGCCGGAGGGGGGTGTCGAGCGGGCCGCTACGCCGGCCGGTCGAACCAGGCCTGGAAGGTCTGGGCGAAGAACAGGTCACCCGAGACCTTGAGCTTGCCGGTCATGAACAACTGGACGCCGTTGGCCCTGCCGGTGATCAGGCGCAGGAAGTCCGGCAGGGCGCTGCGGATCGTGACCCGCGGGCTCTCAGCGGCGCCGCGCTCGACCTCGCAGCGCCCGTCGGCGATGCGCATCGCGTAGCTGTGGGCGCCGTCCGGCGCGGTGATCTCGTACTGGACGGTGGCCTGCTGGCCTCCGGCCTTGGACGGGTTGAAGGCGCCGGACATGCCCTCGAACACCTGGTCGAGGAACCGGTCGGGACCACCCTCCTGCGCCTGGACGGCGTCGGTGATCTCCTCGTTGGAGTGCTGGTCCAAAGCGGCGCTGAGCGAGGCGAAATCCGAGGCGTCGATCTGGCTCATGGAGCTCCTCTCGGCTCGGGGCGGACGCGACAAAGTAAGAGCCTGCCAAGAGTAACGCCGACGCGAGGGCGCCGGTGCCGATTATCGCCCCGCGGAGCCGGAGCGGACCGGCGCGTCAGCCGAAGTCGATGCTCGAGTAGCGGCTCAGCTTCGAGAGCTGGTGCCGGGCGTCGATCACCCTGGTCGTGCCCGACTTGGAGCGCATCGACAGGGACTGGGTGAGCGCGCCGCGGCGGTCGAAGCGGATCCCGCGGAGCAGCTCGCCGTCGGTCACCCCAGTCGCGGCGAAGAACACGTTGTCGCCCCTGACCAGGTCATCCGCGGTGAGCACCTGGTCGAGGTCGTAGCCCTGCTCCAGGGCGGCCCGGCGCTCGTCGTCGTCGCGCGGGTACAGCCTGCCGAACATGGCCCCGTCGAGGCACTTCAGGGCGCAGGCGGCGATCACGCCCTCCGGGGTCCCGCCGATCCCCACCAGCATGTCCACGCCGGTGCCCTCGCGGGCGGCCATGATCGCGCCGGCCACGTCCCCGTCGGTGATGAACTTGATGCGCGCGCCGGCCTCGCGGATCTGCTGCACCAGGTGATCGTGGCGGGAGCGGTCCAGGATGCAGACGGTGAGGTCGCGGACCACGCCGCCTTTGGCCTTGGCGACGGCGCGCAGGTTGTCGCCGAGCGGCGCCTGGAAGTCCACGGTGCCCGCCGCCTCGGGGCCGACGACCAGCTTCTCCATGTAGACGCACGGGCCCGGGTCGAACATGGTGCCGCGCTCCGACAGCGCCACGACCGAGATGGCGTTCGGCATGCCCTTGGCGGTCAGGGTCGTGCCGTCCACCGGGTCGACGGCGACGTCCACCCGCGGGTCGCTGCCGTTGCCGATCTCCTCGCCGTTGTAGAGCATCGGCGCGTTGTCCTTCTCGCCCTCCCCGATTACCACCACGCCGGTCATGGAGATCGAGCCGAGCACTGCCCGCATTGCGTCGACCGCCGCCTGGTCGACCGACTCCTTGTCGCCGTAGCCCATTTTCCGTGCTGCCGCCATGGCGGCAGCCTCGGTCACCCGGACGAGATCGAGGGCCAGGTTGCGGTCGGGAGCCTCTGGGATGGGGCCAGGGACCATCGCACACCTCCACAGACTGGAAAGCCGCGGACACGACCGTAGCAGGTGGGCTGCTCGAATGCTGCTCAGAGCCTTTTTGGGGGTGGCAGAAGCGGGCGCTCGCGCTTACTCTATGAGGGGAGGCCCGTGCTCCATCTGCGCGTGGGCATGCGGGGCTTCCATGACAGCAGGGCCCCGGCGCTCCCGATCCCACCCGGACAGCGCCGTGGGCCCGCTGTATTCCCGCCGGTCCTTCCCGGGGCCAGCCCTGGTCCGTGAGCCCGCGCTCGGACCCGTGCGTCTGGGCGTGTCCGTTCCGTGCCGGTTGCTCCCGGCACCTTGGGTGGGGGAGGCTTCTGCGTGGCGGGACCGCGGTGAGGGGTGGTGCACAGATGCTGACCGAAGTGGTCGTCGAGCTCGAGAACCGTGTCGGGGAGTTGGCCGGTCTCGGGGAGCTGCTGGGCAAGCACGGGGTGGACATCCGCGCCTTGGCGGTCGTGTCGGTGGCCGAGGGCACGGCCCTGGCGCATCTCGTCGTGGAGCCCGCCGACGTGGCCGTGCGCGTGCTGAAGGAGAGCAACCTGGTCCCAAGGCGCGTTCGCGAGGTGCTGGAGGTGACGCTCGACGACGAGCCTGGAGCGCTCGGCCGCTATTGCCGCCGCCTGGCGGACGCCTCCATCAACCTGGAGGCGGTGTACCTGTCCGGTGAGCACGACGGCTCCAAGGAGCTGGTGTTCGCCGTCAGTGACCTCGACCGCGCGCGGCGCTTGTAGCGCGCGGCCCCGCGGCGTGCGCGGTGCGAGCGGCGCGCCGGTCAGGGAAGGCCGTGGCGGGCGCGGAAGGCGGCGGCGTCCAGCCGTTCCGCGTCGTCCCGCAGTTCCTGCAGGCGGCCCCTGGCGGTGGGCTCCCCTTCGAACGGCTCGCTCAGCACCACCGTGCCCGTGGCCCGCGCCACCACCCTGACCAGCCAATTGGCGCGACCGAGGCGCGAAAGCAGCACCGTGTAGGCGTTGACCGCCTCGGCCGCCCGCTCGCCCGCCTCGGGGGTCACCAGCACGCGCTCGGCCACGTCCCGCGGCACCGGGTACTCGCGCGACTCGATGCGGACGTGCAGCCACTCCGGGTTGGCCTCGAGCACTTGCACCTCGGCGCCGCGCCGCAGCGGGGAGCCGGGGGCGCGACGGCCGGCCACCTCCAGCCGAAGCTCGCTGATCCGTCCCCGGCCGCCCAGCGGCAGGCTGGCCAGCGAGCGGACGGCACGCGGGTCGGGCGGCTTGCTCACAACGGGCGGACCCGGCACGACAACGGCCTGGTCAGCATGCCCACCACCGGGGAGGTGGCGAGCTGCGCCAGCAGCGGGTCGAGCGCTGCCTCCGCGTCGACCAGGTCCGCCCAGCAGCTCACCGCCAGCACGTCAGCGCCCTCCCTGAGCAGGATGCCGCCCTCGTAGCCGGGCGCTGTGCGCTCGTTCGGCCCGATGTCCCTTCCCCAGAGCGCGGCCAGCGCCACGGCCGCGTCCTCCGAGCGCGTGGTCGCGCGCAACACCCGAGCGATCACCGTTCACCTTCCTCGGCCGGCTACGTGCATGTCATCGTGCATGTCATCGGCCGGGTGGGGGACACCGAGCATGCGCCGTGCGGGTGGCCCTGGCATGGTGAGAACGTGCTAGGCCAGCGCTTGGCCAGAGGCGGAACGCCGGGCTGTGTAGCATCGGTCGGTGCAGGGTGGCGCGCGAACGGAGTCGAGATGGCCGCACCGGTACCGACCGAGCTGGAGCAGCTCGCGCGCCTGGCCCTGGCCGCCGGGCTCGGCGGCGCCATCGGCGCCGAACGCGAGCTGGCGGACCAGCCCGCCGGGCTGCGCACCCACATGCTGCTCTCCATCGGCGCCTGCCTGTTCACGCTGATCTCCGCCTACGCCTTCGGCGGCGGCACCGACCCCAGCCGGCTGGCCGCGCAGATCGTCACCGGCATCGGCTTCCTGGGCGGCGGCGCGATCCTGCGTCACGGCGCCTCCATCCGCGGGCTGACCACCGCGGCCAGCATCTGGGCCACGAGCGCGCTCGGGGTGGCGGTCGGCACCGGGCGCTACATCCTCTCGGCCGGCGCGGCCGTGCTGATCCTGGCGACCCTTGCCGTCCTCAGGGCGCTGCGGAACGTGCTGCGCCAGTTCTCGCCGGCCAGGGAGGAGCTGTCGTTCACGGCCGAGCACGACTTCCCCCTGGAGCGGGTGATCGCGCTGCTGCACGACGAGCGGGCCGAGCTCCACGGGCTCGAGCGCGAGCAGGGCGAGAGGGGCGACCGGGTCGCGCTGATCGTGCGCTTCCCGCCGCGCTACCGCGCCGAGCGGTTCGTGGAATCGCTCAGCCAGGTCCCCGGCGTCCGCGAGGTTCAGTGGGAGGGGGGGTGAGGTCGCGGGGCGTCGACGTAGAGCTCGCCCTTGGCCACGGTGACCGGCACCGCGCGCAGCGGCGGCGGCGGGCTGGCGGCACGCGCCGTGGGCGCCGGCTCGCCGCCGGAGCCCCACGCCTGCCCCGCGCAGGGGCGGGCGAAGCCGCTCGGGGTGCCCACCACCGGGCAGGGGCCGGGCGCCGCCAGGAACGCCCGCAGCGTGCCGCCGCGGCGGTCGACCACCAGGACCTCGTCGGCGCGGTAGGGGGCCTGGGTGACGGTGCCGTCCGCGAAGCGGGCCACGGGGGCGACCCGTTCCCAGGGCGCGCCCGGCCGGCCGGCCTTGACCAGGAAGAGCACGCCGGCGACCAGGATCACCAGCCCGAACAGGACCGCCGCGAGCAGCCACGGAACCCCGAGCTGGCTGCGCAGGACGAGCTTGCGCGCCCCGGCCGCTCTCGACGGCAGGTAGGCGATGCGCTCCTGGCTGCGGTCCTTGGGCACTGGACGGGGCTGCTCCTTCGCTCTCGGCACCGGGTTCGGCCGCTCGCCGGGGGCGGCCGCGCCCGCCCGGTAGTATCTTCCCAGGTGGGATCGGGCCGTGCGCGGATCGGGCCGTGCGCGCGTACCCGGACGGCAGGCTCCGACGGCAGGACGAGAAAGGGCGGACGTCGCGGTGGCGCAGGGACGGATTCGGGTCGTGATCGCCAAGCCGGGCCTTGACGGGCACGACCGCGGGGCCAAGGTCGTGGCGCGCGCCCTGCGCGACGCCGGCATGGAGGTCATCTACACCGGCCTGCACCAGACGCCCGAGCAGATCGTCGCCGCGGTCATCCAGGAGGACGCCGACGCCGTCGGGCTCTCGATCCACTCGGGCGCCCACATGACGCTGTTCCCCAGGGTGGTCGAGCTCCTGCACGACCAGAGCGCCGACGACGTGCTGGTCTTCGGCGGCGGGATCATCCCCCGCGAGGACGTCGTCGCGCTCAAGAAGCTGGGCGTGGCGGAGATCTTCACCCCGGGTGCTCCCACCCAGAAAATCGTCGACTGGCTGCGGGCCACACTGGACCACGCCATCTGACCGCCCCCCGACGGCGGTCGGCGGTGGCCGGCCCCTGCCCGCGAGCCCGAGCGTAGGGACGAGGAACGGTAGCGCATGGACCTATTCGAGCATCAGGCCAAGGAGCTGTTCGCCCGGCACGGCGTGGCGGTCCCGCGGGGTCGGGTCGCCTGGTCGCCGGACGAGGCCGAGACGGTCGCAGCCGAGCTCGGCACCACAGTGGTGGTCAAGGCCCAGGTCCAGGTCGGCGGGCGCGGCAAGGCGGGCGGGATCCAGCTCGCCGCCGACCCGGCCGAGGCCAGGCGGCAGGCCGAGCGGATCATCGGCATGGACATCAAGGGCCACGTGGTCCGGCGGGTGCTGGTCGAGGAGGCCAGCGCCATCGCCGCCGAGTACTACGTGTCGATCCTGCACGACCGCGCCGGCAAGGGGTTCCTGGCGATGGCCTCGGCCGAGGGCGGGGTGGACATCGAGGAAGTGGCCGCCCGCACTCCCGGGGCGGTCGTCCGGGTCCCGGTGAACCCGCTGGTGGGCCTTCGGCCCTATCACGTCAACCAGCTCGTGTTCGGGGCGCGGTTCGACGCGCGCGCCCGCAAGGGCGCCGCGGAGGTCCTCGGCAGGCTGTACGAGGTGATGGTGCGGGCCGACTGCACGCTGGTGGAGGTCAACCCGCTGGTGCTGACCGCCGACGGGCAGGTCAGGGCGCTCGACGCCAAGGTGACCCTGGACGACTCGGCGCTGTTCCGGCACCCGGAGCTGGAGGCGCTGCGGGACACGTTCGCAGTGGACCCGCAGGAGCAGGCGGCCAAGGAGCGCGGCCTGAACTACGTCAAGCTGGACGGCTGGGTGGGCGTCATCGGCAACGGCGCCGGCCTGGTCATGTCCACCCTGGACGTGGTCGCGCAGGCGGGTGGCAAGGCCGCGAACTTCCTGGACGTGGGCGGCGGGGCGTCGGTCGAGACCATGGCCGCCGGCCTCGAGGTGATCCTGTCGGACTCCAAGGTCCGCAGCGTGCTGGTGAACATCTTCGGCGGCATCACCCGGGGCGACCTGGTGGCGCAGGGCATCCTCGAGGCGCTGGACCGGCTGGGCGACCGTGTGCGCGTCCCGCTGGTGGTGCGGCTGGACGGGACCAACGCGCGCGAGGGCCGGGAGCTGCTCGCCAAGTCGCCGTCCGGCAGGGTCGTGTCCGCCGCCACCATGCTCGAGGCGGCCGCCAAAGCGGTCGAGCTCGGCGGCGCGGCGACCGGGACCGCCGGGAAGCGGGAGGCGTAGCCATGGCGATCCTGGTCGACGACGACACCAGGCTGGTGGTCCAGGGCCTGACCGGCCGGGAGGGCCGCTTCCACGCGCTGCGCGACCGCGACTACGGCACCAGCGTGGTCGCGGGCGTGACCCCCGGCAAGGGCGGGCAGGACGTGGACGGCATCCCCGTGTTCGACACGGTCGCCGACGCGGTGGCCGAGGCCGGCGCCAACACCTCGCTGATCTTCGTGCCAGCCCGCTTCGCCGTGGACGCGCTCTACGAGGCGGTGGACGCGGGCATCCGCACGATCGTCCATATCACCGAGAACATCCCCGTGCTCGACATGACCCACGCCTACAACTACGTTCGGGCGCGTGGCGCCACTCTGGTGGGGCCGAACTGCCCTGGCGTGATCTCGCCGGGCAAGGCCAACGTCGGCATCATCCCGGGCGAGATCACCCACGCCGGCCCGGTCGGCCTGGTGTCCCGCTCGGGGACGCTGACCTACCAGGTGATGTACGAGATGGCCGGGGCCGGGGTGGGGCAGACCACCTGCGTGGGCATTGGCGGGGACCCGGTGGTCGGGTCGAGCTTCATCGACGTGCTGCGCCTGTTCGAGGCCGATCCCGAGACCCGGGCCGTGGTGATGATCGGCGAGATCGGGGGGGACGAGGAGGAGCAGGCGGCGGCGTTCGTGGCCGAGCGCATGCGCAAGCCGGTGGTGGCCTACATCGCCGGGTTCGAGGCGCCGCCGGGCAAGCGGATGGGGCACGCCGGGGCGATCATCTCGGGCTCGAGCGGCACGGCGCAGGCCAAGGCCAGCGCGCTGGAGGCGGCCGGGGTGCGGGTCGGGCGCAATCCCACGGAGACCGCCCGGCTCGCCGTCGCCGCCGTCGGGACCGGTCCGCGATGACCATCAGTCCGCGATGACCACGGTGTTGACGATCTTGTCGGCGAAGGTCTGGCGCCGGCCGTCCCAGATCGGCCAGAGAAAGCCGATGGGAAAGCACGGGATGCCGTCGACGACGTGGACGAGGTCGCGGGCGAAGGCCATGCCGCCGCCGACCGGCTGGCCGTTGTCCATGCGCAGCAGCTTGAGGCCCAGCGCCCGCTTGCCCCAGGACTGGCCGGTGCGGCCGGACAGGATCCAGCGGTTGTAGACCCACACCCCGAGGCCCGCCAGCCACAGCAGGGTCGCGATCAGGCCGGCGCCGCCGGAGGTGGTGTCGCGTCCCGGGCCGGCCACGGCGATCGCGACGAGCCACAGGACGGCCACGGCCAGGTAGTCGACGAGGTAGGCCCCGACCCGCTGCGGCCAGTTGGCGAGCCGGTGGCCCATGTAGTAGCCGGTGGCCTCGGCGCCGTAGCCGGCGCCCGGTGCGGGCGGGCCGTACCCCGACGGCGGTGGCCCGTACCCCGACGGCGGTGGCCCGTAGCCGGGCGGCGGCGCCCCGTAGCCCGGTGGCGGCGGCGGGTAGGACGGCGGCTGGCCCTGGCCGGACTGGTTGGGGTCCTGGGGACCGTACCCTTGCGTCATCGCTGCTCCTTGCTCAGGTGGGGCGCGCCCATGGTGGGCGCGACGGCGGCGCCTCGCCCCTCAGGGGGTGTTCCGGGCCTGCTGCTCGGCGAGGTCTCCGATGTACGGCAGCTTGAAGTGGTTGCCCTGGAACGCCTGGACCATGAGCACCACCCAGGCGACCAGCCCGCCCAGGTACAGCAGGAACAACAGGATGTCAAGGGGGAAGAAGCCGACCACCTGCCGCAGGACCGAGACCACCAGCCAGGCGAGCCCGAAGAGGATCGACTGCATGGCGTGGAAGCGGACCTCCGGCCGGCGGTCGAGCATGAAGAAGAGCACCCCGGTGACAAAGGTGAGGACGTACGCCAGGCCGGAGGCGACGTTGGGGGCCAGGCCGCTCGTGCCCTGCGGCGGGCCGCCCCAGCCGCCCCCGCGCGGTGGGCCGCCCCAGCCTCCGCCCGGCGGCTGGGGCGGTGGGGGCGGTGGCGGGGGGGTGCTGTCAGTCATCGGTCCTCCTCGTGGTCAGGCCGTCCCCGCCGGGCCCGGTGCCAGGCCAGGACGAGCGTCGTCGAGCCGTCAGACCCATCCGAAGCGGTGGAGCTGGAACGCCCAGCTCGCAGCGGTCAGCAGCCCGATCGCCCAGCCGGCACGGCGGCGGGCGGCCTGGGTCCAGGTTGCCGGCGGCGGCGCCCAGCCGAGCGTCCGGGCCGCCAGCAGCACGGTGATGCACAGCGTCCCTCCGGCGAGCAGGAGCACGAACGGGTTGGCCGCCAGCGCCGCCCGCGGCTCGCCGGCCGCGAGAGCCGTTGCGGCGGTGGTCATCCCGCACAGCGGGCAGGGGATGCCGGTGAGTGCGCGCAGCGGGCAGGGCAGCCCGAGCCCGGTCGCCCGGCTCACCGCGGGGTAGACGAACGAGGCCGCCGCGGCGGCCAGTCCCGCCAGGGCGAGCTGCTCCGGCACCGAATGCGGCCGGCGGACGGCACCGGCGAGTCGGCCGGCGGTCCCGTCGCTGCCCACGGTCTTCCCACCCCAAAGTGCATTGGTCCGTTTCTGCAGGTTGACGCAGTGAATCACATGCCTGCGGGCGCGGCAATCCGCGCGATGCGACCAGCCCGCGCACTTGCCGGCGGCGGCCGGGCGATGGCAGCATCCGTCGCGCAAGGGGACCGGCGGCGAAGGTCGGGGGAACGTGGCAGACAGCAAGCGCATGGTCGTCCTCGTCTCCGGCCATGGCTCGAACCTTCAGGCGCTGGTCGACGCGAGCGCCGACCCCGCCTACGGTGCGCGGGTGGTGCTGGTCGTCAGCGACCGGCCCGACGCCTACGGCCTGGAGCGGGCGCGCCGCGCCGGGATCCGGACCGCGGTGGTTCGCCTGGCGGACCACCCGGACCGCCCCTCCTTCGACCGTGCCCTGCGGGACGTGGTGGGCGCGGCGCGCCCGGACGTCGTGTGCCTGGCGGGCTTCATGCGGGTCCTCGGGCCCGACTTCGTTCGCGCCTTCCCCAACCGCATCGTCAACACCCACCCGAGCCTGCTGCCCGCGTTCCGCGGCGCCCACGCGGTCCGCGAGGCCCTGGCCTACGGCGTGCGCCTGACCGGGTGCACCGTCCACCTCGTGGACGAGGAGGTCGACCACGGCCCGGTGCTGTTCCAGGCGACCGTGCCGGTCGAGTACGATGACGACGAGGCAAGCCTGCACGAGCGCATCAAGCGCGAGGAGCACCGCCTGCTGCCGGCCGCCGCGCGCCTGGTCGCCGCGGGCCGCGTCCACCTGGACGGCCGCCGGGCGCGCTTCGACGCCGATCCGGGCCGTGCGCTGCCGGCGGCGGCCATCCCGAGCGAGCAAGGACGGCAGACAACGTGAGCGATCGCCAGCCCATCCGCCGCGCGCTGGTCTCCGTGTTCGACAAGGAGGGCCTCGAGCGGCTCGCGGCGGCGCTGCGGGGCGCCGGCGTCGAGGTCGTCTCGACCGGCTCGACCGCCGCCGTGCTGGAAGGCCACGGCCTCGGCGTCACCCGCGTCGAGGAGCTGACCGGCGCCCCCGAGATGCTCGGCGGCCGGGTCAAGACCCTGCACCCGCGCGTGCACGCCGGCCTGCTCGCCGACACGACCAGGCCCGAGCACCGGGCCGAGCTCCAGGCCGCCGGCATCGCCCCGTTCGACCTGGTGGTGGTCAACCTCTACCCGTTCGAGGAGGCGGTCTGCGACCCGGAGACGGGGGAGGATCTCGCGGTCGAGCGGATCGACGTGGGCGGTCCGAGCATGCTGCGCGCCGCGGCGAAGAACCACGCCTCGGTGGCGGTGGTCTGCGACCCGGCCGACTACGGCCTGGTCGAGCAGGCGCTGGCCGCCGGCGGGACCACCCTGGAAGAGCGCCGGTCCCTGGCCGCCCGAGCGTTCGCCCGCAGCGCCGCCTATGACGCCACGATCGCCGCCTGGTTCGCCGACCGCGCCGCCGGTCGGGACGGCGCCGGGCAGGACGGCGCCGGGCAGGACGGCGCCGGGCAGGACGGCGCCGCCGCGCTGCCGCCCCTCCTGCCGCTGGGCGCTCGCCACTCCCGGACCCTGCGCTACGGCGAGAACCCGCACCAGGCGGCGGCGTTCTACACCACCGTCCAGCCCGGCGCCCAGCGGCCCTGGGGGCTGGCCGCGGCCGTGCAGCTCGCCGGCAAGGAGCTCTCCTACAACAACCTGCTCGACGCCGACGCCGCCCTCGGCCTGGCAACCGAGTACGCGGACCGGCCGTTCGCGGTGATCGTCAAGCACACCAACCCGTGCGGCGCCGCCTGGGGGGACGCGCTCGAGGAGGCCTACGCCGCGGCACTCGAGGGCGATCCGGTGAGCGCCTTCGGCGGCGTCGTGGGGCTGTCCCGGCCGCTCGACGCGGCCACCGCCCGGCGCATCGCCGGGATCTTCACCGAGGTGGTGGTGGCGCCCGGCTTCGACGACGAGGCCCGGCGGGTCCTCGCGGCCAGGAAGTCGCTGCGGCTGGTGCAGGTCGACCTGGCCCGCCCCCCGGGCGCCGTGCAGCTCCGCTCCGTGGCCGGTGGCCTGCTCGCGCAGCAGCCGGACCTCGGCCGCGACGACCCGGACGGCTGGAAGCTGGTGAGCGGCGAGGCTCCCCGCGGGGAGGTCGTGGCCGACCTGGAGCTGGCCTGGACGGTCGCCAAGCACGTGAAGTCGAACGCGGTCGTGCTGGCCCGCGGCGGCCGCCTGGTCGGGGTCGGTGCCGGCCAGCAGAACCGGGTCGACTCCGCCAGGATCGCCGTGGCGAGGGCCGGTGAGCGCGCGCTCGGCGCCGCGGCCGGCAGCGACGCGTTCTTCCCCTTCCCGGACGGGGTGGAGGTGCTGGCCGCCGCCGGCGTCCGGGCGGTCGCCCAGCCGGGCGGCAGCATCCGCGACGAGGAGGTGACCGCCGCCGCCAGTAAGGCGGGCATCGCCATGCTGCACACGGGACGCCGCCACTTCCGCCACTGACCAGTCGTCGGGGCGCCCGGAGGTCGGGAAGCCCCGGTCGAGCCGGTCACGAGCTGCCGGTGGCCGCCAGGCGCAGCTCGGCGAAGGCCGCCGCGAGATCGGCCGGGCGGTAATGGGCGTTGAGGCCGCTCGGGTTGGGGAGCAGCCAGGTTCGCGTGCCGTCGGCGAGCGGGGCCGCGGGGCCCACCACCGGCCGGCGGCGCCCGAACGCGGTCGCGTAAGCGCCGAGCCCGAGGAACGCCACCCAGGCTGGCTGGTAGCGGCGCAGCTTGGCGACCAGGCGCGCGGCACCCTCGCGCAGCTCGGCGGCTCCGAGCTCGGCGGCGCCCGCGGTCGCCCGCTCGGCGAGGTTGGTGATGCCGAGGCCGAGCTCGAGCAAGCGCTCCTGCTCTGTGGGGGAGTACAGCCGTGGTGTGAAGCCGGAGCGGTGCAGCGCCGGCCAGAAGCGGTTGCCCGGCCTGGCGAAATGGCAGCCGGTCGCGGCCGAGTACAGCCCCGGGTTGATGCCGCAGAACAGCACCCGCAGGCCAGGCGCGATCACGTCGGGCACCAGCCTACCGCAGGCGGCGGCGAGTTCTTCGGGGGTCGGTCGCTCGAGTTCTGGTCGGGCCATGCCGCCAACCACGATACTGCACGCCGGCGGCGCCGGTCGCGGTAGCGTGGTGCGCGTGGTGGGGCGGACCGGCTCGCGAGGGGGGACAGATGACGGCAAGGGCTCTCGACGGCAGGGCGGTCGCCGCGCGGATCCAGGCTGAGCTGGCCGGCGAGGTCGAGCGCCTGGCGCGGGCGGGGTCGCGCCCCGGGCTCGCCGCGGTGCTGATGGGCGACGACGAGGGGTCGCACATCTACGTCGGCGCCAAGCAGCGCGCGGCCGGCCGGTGGGGCATCGACTCGCGCAAGGTCACCCTGCCCGCCAGCGCGACCCAGCGGCAGGTCCTCGACGCGGTGGCCGCGCTCAACGCCGATCCTCGGGTCCACGGCATCATCGTGCAGCTCCCCCTGCCCGCCGGCCTCGACCCCGCCCGAGTGCAGGAGGCGATCGACCCGGCCAAGGACGTCGACGGCCTGCACCCGTGGAACGAGGGGCGGGTGCTGCGCGGCGACCCCCACCTCGCGCCGTGCACCGCTGTCGGCATCGTGGAGCTGCTGCGCCGCGAAAAGGTCCAGGTCGAGGGCGCCCACGCGGTGATCGTCGGCCGCGGCCTGCTGGTCGGCCGGCCGCTGGCGGTGCTGCTGTCGGCCAAGGCTCCGGGGGCCAACGCCACCGTGACCCTGTGCCACACCGGCACCCGTGACGTCGTCCAGTTCACTCGTGCCGCCGACGTGCTGGTGGCCGCCGCCGGGATCCCGCGCATGATCACCCCGGAGATGGTCAAGCCGGGCGCGGCCGTGGTCGACGTGGGCAACCACCGCGTTGGCGGGCGGCTGGTCGGCGACGTCGTCCCGGAGGTCGCCGAGGTGGCCGGCGCGCTCACCCCCGTGCCCGGCGGCGTGGGGCCGATGACCGTGGCGATGCTCATGGCCAACACGGTCACCGCCGCCCACGACCTGGCGGGACGCGGCGGTTGACCGGTCTCGGCAGGCTCGGGGCACTCCTGGACCAGGGGTGCTTCGTGGTCACCGGCGAGCTGGTCCCGCCCCGGTCGCCGGACCCGGAGCCGGTGCGGCGCATCGCGCGGCGGCTGCGCGGGCTGGTCGACGCGGTCAACGTGACCGACAACGCCGCCGCCCGGGTGGCCATGTCCCCGCTCGCGGCCGGCGTACTGGCCGCCCGCGAGGGCCTCGAGCCGGTGCTCCAGCTCACCTGCCGCGACCGCAACCGCCTGGCGCTGGCCGCCGACCTGCTCGGCGCGCACGCGCTCGGGGTGCGCGCGCTGCTGTGCCTGTCGGGCGACCCGCTCGAGGTCGGCCCGTCCACCGACGCCAAGGCCGTGTTCGACCTCGACGCGGTCGGCCTCGCCCGGCTCGCCGGCGACCTCGGCCAGGGCACGGGACCGGGCGGCACGGAGATCGCGCCGCCGGCCCGGTTCCTGGTCGGCGTGGCCGAGGCGCCGGGCGCCGACCCGTCGGGCGGTGCCCGCCTGGAGGCCAAGGTCGCCGCCGGCGCCCGCTTCGTGCAGACGCAGCCGGTCTACGACGTGGCCGGCTTCCGGGCCTGGCTCGAGCGGGTGGCCGGGCGCGGCCTCACCGAGAAGGCCGCGGTCCTGACCGGGGTGCTGCCACCGCGGTCAGCGTCCCAGCTCGAGCGGTTCGCCCGCCTGCCCGGCTGGTCGGTGCCGGAGACCACCCTGCGGCGCCTGCGCGGCGCCGCCGACCAGCGGGCCGAGGGAGTCGCCCTGGCCACCGAGGTGGTGGAGGAGGTCCGGGCCCTGCCGGGCGTGCGCGGCGTCCATCTGATGGGCCTCGGCGCCGACAGCGGCGTTCCCGAGGTGATCGAGGCCGCGGGCCTGCTCCCGCGCCCGCTTCCCTTGTAAGTGCAGCGGTTCGTGGCAGCGGTACTCTTGGCCGCGTACACGACGCGGTCACCCGCTTGGCCCCCCGCTGCAAGGAGTTACGAGAGGAGTTTCCGACATGGCCCACCGTGTCACCTTCATCCCTGGCGACGGAGTAGGGCCGGAGCTGTCCGAAGCCACCCGGCGCGTCCTCGAGGGGACCGGTGTCCAGTTCGACTGGGACGTCCAGGAGGCGGGCGCCGACGTCATCGACAGGTACGGCACGCCGCTCCCCGAGCCGGTGCTGGAGTCGATCCGGCGCAACGGGGTAGCGATCAAGGGTCCCCTGACCACGCCGATCGGCACCGGGTTCCGCAGCGTCAACGTGGCCCTGCGCAAGGAGCTCGACCTGTTCGCCTGCCTGCGCCCCTGCAAGTGGTACCAGGGCGTGCGCTCGCGCTACGAGAACGTCGACCTGGTGATCGTGCGCGAGAACCACGAGGACCTCTACGCCGGCATCGAGTTCGAGCAGGGCAGCGAGGACGCGAAGCAGGTGATCGAGTTCCTGAACGGCCTCCAGGACCGGCGCATCCGTGAGGACTCCGGCATCTCCATCAAGCCGATCTCGATCACCGGCACCCGGCGGATCGCCAGGTTCGCCTTCGATTACGCGCGCGCCTACGGCCGCAAGAAGGTCACCGCCGTGAGCAAGGCGAACATCATGAAGCACACCGACGGGCTCTTCTACGCGGTCAGTCGCGAGGTCGCCAAGGAGTACCCGGCGATCGAGTACGACGAGTACCTCGTGGACAACATGTGCATGCAGCTCGTGCAGAAGCCCGAGAACTTCGACGTGCTGCTGCTGCCCAACCTCTACGGCGACATCCTCTCCGACCTCGCCGCCGGGCTGGTCGGCGGGCTCGGGGTCGCGCCGGGGGCGAACATGGGCGACCAGGTCGCGGTGTTCGAGGCCACGCACGGCTCGGCCCCCAAGTACAAGGGGCAGAACAAGGTCAACCCGATGGCGATGATGTTCTCGGGCATGCTCATGCTGCGGCACCTGAACGAGAGCGAGGCGGCCGACCGGCTCGAGCGCGCGCTCGCCGCGGTCATCGCCGAGGGCAAGAGCGTCACCTACGACATGAAGCCGAACCGCGACGACCCCACCGCGGTCGGCACCAGCGACGTCGCCGACGCGGTCATCGCCAGGATCGAGGAAGGGGCCCAGGGATGAAGGTCACCGTCATCGGGGCTGGGAAATACGGCTCGACCACGGTGCAGCGCATCGCCGAGAAGGGCCTTGCCGACGAGGTCGTCATGACCGACATCATCGAGGGCCTGCCGCAGGGGCTCGCGCTCGACATGAGCCAGTCGAGGCCCATCGAAGGCTTCGACACCCGTATCGTCGGCAGCAACGGCTACGAGGAGACGGCCGGCTCGGACGTCTGCGTGATCACCGCGGGCGTGCCGCGCAAGCCCGGCATGAGCAGGATGGACCTGCTGGAGACGAATGCCAGGATCGTCGGGGACGTCACCCGCAGGTTCGTCGAAGGCTCGCCCGGAGCGGTCATCATCGTCGTGTCCAACCCGCTCGACGAGATGACCGCGCTGGCCGCCGAGGTCTCGGGCTTCCCGAGGGAGCGGGTGATGGGCCAGGCCGGCATGCTGGACACCGCACGCTTCAAGCACTTCGTGGCCGAGGAGCTCGGCACTGGCCCGGGCAGGGTCGAGGCGATGACCCTCGGCTCCCACGGCGACACCATGGTGCCGGTGCCGAGCCTGGCCAAGGTGGACGGCAGGCCGCTGGCGGAGCTGGTCGACGCGGCCACCCTGGAGCGGGTGGTGCGGCGCACCCGCGACGGCGGCGCCGAGGTCGTGGCCCTGCTGAAGACCGGCTCGGCCTACTACGCCCCGTCGAGCGCCGCGGCGGCGATGGTCGAGGCGGTGCTCGCCGACTCGGGCGCGCTCATGCCGGTCTGCGCCTGGGTGACCGGTCAGTACGGCGTCGACGGCGTCTACCTCGGTGTGCCGGCCCGGCTCGGCCGCGGCGGGGTCGAGGAGGTCGTCGAGCTGCCCTTGGCGGACGACGAGCTCGTGGACCTGCGCGAGGCGGCCGAGGCGGTGCGCGCCAAGCAGGCCGACGTCGCCAAGCTGGCATAGCCGCCGCGGGCCGCGGCGGCGGCTCTCCCAGCTATCCGGCCTATTTGGGCGTGCCGGTGCCGTTGGTGCAGGTCGCGCCCGGCTCCGGAGTCTGGGGGCCTCGGCGGTACTTGGCCACGAACCCGTTCAGCGCGGGGTCGTTGGCCGTGTGGAACCATTCCTGCACGCCCCAGGCCGAGGCGACCACCGGTGCCGGCAGCCCCTTGTACGGGGAGACGAGCACGAACGTCCGCCCGCGCGCCAGCGCGGCCAGGCCGTCGACCTGGTCCTTTGGCAGGTCGGGCTGGTAGGTGATCCACACGGCGCCGTGCTCCAGGGAGTGGACCGCGTTCTCGTTGCGCAGCGGCTGGTCGTAGTAGCCGCAGTTCTGCCAGACCGGGTTGTGGTCGCCGCCGACCGGTGGGGTCTGCGCGTACCGGACGGCCGCCGTGGTGTGGTTGCGGCTCAAGCCGCCGAAGGTGGTCACGCGGTCGTAGCCGGCGGCGGCGGGCTTCCTGGTGCTCACCACCGCGACTACGACCCCGACCACCACCGCGGCCGCCACGACGACGGCGACGACGGCTCGGCGGCGCTGCTCCCGCCGGCGCCGGGCGGCCGCCTTCCGCGCCGAGCCCGTGACCTTCCTGGGGGGGCCGCCCGGCTTGGTGGGGCCAGCCGGCCCCTTGCCCGAGGTGCCGGCCCCCCTGGCGCCCTTGCCGGGGCCGCCGCCGGTCGCCTTGGCGGGCCCGGCCGCTTCCTTGCCCTGGCCCGTGGCCCCTCGACCGGTGCTGCGCTTGCTCATCCTTCGGTCCTCCTCGGCCGCTCGGGCCCGTAGCCGGCGGGGACAGCCCGTGCCGCGGTCGTTGGCGGATGGGTACTCTATTTGCCCTTGGAACGCATGCTACGTGGTGCAGGTGGAAACGGCCGCATGCGAAACGGCTGGAGGTCTTCATGGCGGGTAACAGCTTCGGGGCGCGATCGGGCCTTGAGGTCGGCGGGCGGTCCTACGAGGTCTTCCGCCTGGCCGCGCTGGAGCAGGTGGCGGACGTGTCGCGGCTGCCCTTCTCCCTCAGGATCCTGCTCGAGAACCTCCTCCGCACCGAGGACGGCCACGCCGTGCGGGCCGACGACGTGGAGGCGCTCGCCCGCTTCGACCCGCCCACCTCCGAGCCCAGGGAGATCGCCTTCCTGCCGGCACGGGTGCTGATGCAGGACTTCACCGGCGTCCCCGCCGTCGTGGACCTGGCCGCCATGCGGGACGCCATGGCGGGGCTCGGCGGCGACCCGTCCCGGATCAACCCGCTGGTCCCCGCCGAGCTGGTGATCGACCACTCGGTCATCGCCGACGTCGCCGGCCGCCCCGACGCCTTCGTGCGCAACGCCGAGCTCGAGTTCGACCGCAACCGCGAGCGCTACGCCTTCCTGCGCTGGGGCCAGCAGGCCTTCGACAGCTTCAAGGTGGTCCCGCCCGACACCGGCATCGTCCACCAGGTGAACCTCGAGTACCTGGCCCGGGTGGTCTTCGTCGGCCCGCAGGGGCTGGCGTATCCCGACACGCTGGTCGGCACCGACTCCCACACGCCCATGGTCAACGGGCTCGGCGTGCTCGGCTGGGGCGTCGGCGGCATCGAGGCGGAGGCCGCTATGCTCGGGCAGCCGATCTCGATGCTCACCCCCAGGGTGGTCGGCTTTCGGCTCCACGGCGAGCTGCCCGAGGGGTCGACCGCGACCGACCTGGTGCTCACCGTCACCGAGCTGCTGCGCCGCCACGGCGTGGTCGGCAAGTTCGTCGAGTTCTACGGTCCCGGGGTCGGCAACGTCCCGGTCGAGAACCGCGCCACCATCGGCAACATGTCGCCGGAGTACGGCTCCACCTGCGCGATCTTCCCCATCGACGACGAGACGCTGCGCTACCTGGGGTTCACCGGCCGCTCGCCCGAGCAGATCGCCCTCGTCGAGGCCTATGCCAAGGAGCAGGGCCTCTTCCACGACCCGGCGGCCGAGCCCGTCTACTCCGAGCGGGTCGAGCTCGACCTCTCGACCGTGGTGCCGAGCCTGGCCGGTCCCAGGCGCCCGCAGGACCGCGTCGCCCTGAGCGAGGCCAAGCCCGCCTTCCGGCGCGCGCTGGAGGAGATGCTCCCGCCCTCCGTGCCGACCGTCCCCGGCGTCCCCGGCGTCGCCGGGCCCGACGAGGCGTCGGCGGAGTCGTTCCCGGCCAGCGACCCGCCGGCGGTGCACGCCAACGGCGACCCGGCTCCCGGATGGTTCGAGCCCGACCCCACCGGGGTCAGCGGACGGCCCAACGCCACGGTCCCGGTGCGCCTGGCGGAGGGCACCCATTTCGACCTCGACCACGGGCACGTGGTGATCGCCGCCATCACCAGTTGCACCAACACCTCCAACCCCTCGGTGATGATCGCCGCCGGGCTGCTGGCCAAGAAGGCGGTCGAGCGGGGGCTCCAGGCCAAGCCGTGGGTCAAGACCTCGCTGGCGCCCGGCTCCAAGGTGGTCATGGACTACTACGAGCGCGCCGGGCTGGTGCCCTACCTCGAGAAGCTCGGCTTCCACCTGGTCGGCTACGGCTGCACCACCTGCATCGGCAATTCCGGGCCGCTGGCGCCGGAGATCTCCGAGGCGACCGACGCGAACGACCTGGTGGTCTGCTCGGTGCTGTCCGGCAACCGCAACTTCGAGGGGCGCATCAACCCCGACTGCCGCATGAACTACCTGGCCTCGCCGCCGCTGGTGGTCGCCTACGCGATCGCCGGGACCATGGACGTGGACGTCTACGACGAGCCGCTCGGGCTCGCGGGCGACGGCAGCCCCGTCTACCTGCGCGACCTGTGGCCCTCCAGCGCCGAGGTGGCGGAGGTGACCGGCCAGGCCGTCCAGTCGGACATGTTCCGCAAGAGCTACGCCGACGTGTTCAAGGGTGACGAGCGCTGGGGCTCGCTGCAGGTGCCCGGCGGCTCCAGCTTCGAGTGGGATCCCGGCTCCACCTACGTCCGGCGGCCGCCCTACTTCGACGGCATGCCACAGGCGCCCCAGCCGCTGCGGGACATCCGCGGCGCCCGGGCGCTCGCGGTGCTCGGCGACAGCGTGACCACCGACCACATCTCGCCGGCCGGGGTCATCAAGCGGGACAGCCCCGCCGGCCGCTACCTCACCGAGCACGGGGTCCAGGTCAAAGACTTCAACTCCTATGGCGCGCGCCGCGGCAACCACGAGGTCATGATCCGCGGCACCTTCGCCAACATCCGCCTGCGCAACCGGCTCGCCCCGGGCACCGAGGGCGGGGTGACCCTGCACCTGCCCGACGGGGAGCAGATGACCATCTACGACGCGGCCGTGCGCTACCAGCGAGAGGGCGTGCCCCTGGTGGTGCTGGCCGGCAAGGAGTACGGCTCGGGCTCGTCACGGGACTGGGCGGCCAAGGGACCGCTGCTGCTGGGTGTGCGCGCCGTCCTGGCGGAGAGCTACGAGCGCATCCACCGCTCCAACCTGGTCGGCATGGGCATCCTGCCGCTCGAGCTCCCGCCGGGCTCCTCGGTCGGGTCCCTGGGCCTCAACGGGCACGAGACCTTCGACGTCGTCGGCCTCGAGGACGCCGGCCCCGACGGCTTCCCACGTGCGGTCACCGTTCGCGCCGACCGCAAGGAGCTCCGCGCCAAGGTCCGGATCGACACCCCGAATGAGGTGCAGTACTTCCGCCACGGCGGGATCCTCCGCTACGTCCTGCGCCAGTTGCGCGACTGACTCCCCGGACGCCACGGGCGCGCGCCGCCGCGCGCGTTTCGCCAAGCGGTCTCATGGTGCCGTTGATTGAAACTCTCACGCGAAACGAACGTTTCAGCCAATTCCTGTTAGAATCCGGCGGTTGCGTGGTGGGCCGGTCTCCCACCTTCCCCCAGAGCGACCGCGGTCTTCCCCAAGACCGCCCGATCGCGCTCAGCCCCAAAGGAGGGGGTGACAGGATGATTCGCCTCAAGGGCCGCTTGGCGCGCGTTGCCGCCGCACTGGCGACGATCGCCGCGCTGGCCATGGCAGGCGGCGCGTGGCACAAACTGTAGACGCCACCGTACGACGGGCTGCCCGAGCGGGCCCTCACCCCTCGGGCAGCCCGTCGTTTTACAGTAATTTTGCCTGGTAGAACGAGAAATCTGACGAGCGGTTTGACATGGAAGCTGACCTGATATTCGCTATGGGGTGGCGGATCCCGCCTTGAGGAGATTCGGCGCCATGGCGAGCCAGTTCCAGCTTCCCTTCCCGAGGGCCAGACGTTCCCTCAGCAGCTTCGACATCTACCTGGTCCTGGTCGCCCTCGCAGGACTGCTGGTCGGCGGGTCCCTCCTGCCCGCCGCACACGCCGCGCTCGGCAGCGTCGATCTGACGTTCTGGGTGCTCGCGGCATGCGTGCTCCCCGCCGATATCATCCGCATCCCGGTCTGGCGGCGGGGTGCCGTGCACCAGATCACCATGTCCGGCCCGTTCGGACTAGCCCTGCTGACCGGATGGGGTGCGCCGCTGACGGTGGTGGTGTTCGTGATCGCGAGCGTCGTCAGCGACCTGATCGACCGCAAGCCCGCCATGCGGATCCCCTTCAACGCCGGCCAGTACGCGCTGTCGATCGCGGCCGCCGGCTTCGTCTACACGAGCCTCGGCGGAACGCAACGGCTCAGTCTCGAGCACGTGCCGGCGTTCGTCGCGGCGGCACTGGTCGTGTTGCTGATGAACCGGCTGCTGGTGCGTGTGGCCGTCGCGCTCCTGGAGCAGCGGCCGATCACCGCCGCCTATCTGCTGACGGAGGCGCAGGTCGAGCTGGTCGAGGGCTTCGTGCAGTTCAGCATGGTCCTGGTCGCGCTGCTGGTGGCCGAGCACCGGCTGCTGCTGCCCGCGGTGCTGGCGCTGCCCGCGCTGCCGATGTACGTGGCGGGGCGCGCCGCCGACCGGGCCGAGGCGCTCAGCCGCGACTTCGCCGAGCAGCTCCTGCGCTACCGGCACCTGTTCGTGGTGGCGGACCGGTTCAGGCGCCAGGCCGACGCCGGTGGCGGAGTCAACAGCGTGCAGCTCGCCGCGGTCGCGCTCGACCTGCGGGCCTCCAGCGCGATGCTGAAAGGCCTGCTCGGCACCATCTCGAGGGAGGCGGAGCGGCGCGACCTCGACTGGCTGCGGGACCTGGCGGGCAACGGGGTGGAGCACACCGAGCTGCTCTCCGGCAAACTCGACCAGCTCCAGCAGACGGGAGCGCCGCCGCGGGCCGCGGCGGTGCGCGAGCACATCGACGCCACCGATCTCGTCCGCGTGGCCGAGCAGCTCGCCAGGACGATCTGTCAGGGCCGACCGGTGGTCGCCGAGGCCCCGGCCGGGCGCCTGCCCGTGTGCGTCAACCAGGACGAGATCCTGGACGTCCTCGGCAACCTGGTGCTCAACGCCCACCGCTTCGCCCCGCCACTGACCCCGATCCGCCTGGTGGCCGGGCGAGACGGGGACAGTGTGGTGCTGGCGGTGGAGGACGACGGCACCGACTTCACGCCGGAGCAGCGCGAGCGCGTCTTCGACCAGGAGGTCGAGCTCGACGGCAGCCTCCCAGCCGGCGGCGGTCTTGCCCACGGCGTTGCGATGGCCCGCCAGCTCGCCCACGCCAACAGCGGCGAGCTGCGTGCGGTGGACCCTGGCGAGGCCGGCGGCCGGGCCCGCTTCGAGCTGTGCCTGCCGCTCGCGGAAGAGGCTGCCCAGACCCGCCCCCCGGTGGACAGCCGAACCGGAGGCTAGGCGGCTGCGGCGCTCGGTGGGGGCGGCGCGGCCGCCGACGGGACCTGTATGATCGGCGCGGTGGCCTTTACGATCGGCGCGGTGGGCTTGTCCGCACGGGCCGACCGCCGCTCCCCTGAAGGAACACAAGGACTGACCGACGTGGCCCGCATCCTCTCTGGCATCCAGCCCACCGGCAACACCCACCTCGGCAACTACGTGGGGGCGTTCCGGCAGTGGGTCGAGCAGCAGTACCAGTTCGACGCCTACTACTGCGTGGTCGACCTGCACGCCATCACCCTGCCGTACGAGCCCGCCGAGCTGCGCGACCGCACGCTGGAGATGGCGGCGATCCTGCTCGCGTGCGGGCTCGACCACGAGGTCTGCACTCTGTTCGTGCAATCGCACGTGCCGGAGCACACCGAGCTCGCCTGGCTGCTCAACCACATCGCCACCATAGGAGAGCTGCGCCGCATGACGCAGTTCAAGGCCAAGGCGGCCCACGGCGGCGAAGGGTCGCTGCCGGCGGGCTATTTCAACTACCCGGTGCTGCAGGCCGCCGACATCCTGATCTACCAGGCGGACCGCGTCCCGGTGGGCGAGGACCAGCGCCAGCACGTGGAGCTGACGCGCGACATCGCCGAGCGCTTCAACGCCCGCTTCGGGCAGACGTTCGTCGTGCCCGAGGCGTACATCCCCACGGTGGGCGGCAGGGTCATGGACCTCCAGCACCCCGACCAGAAGATGTCCAAGTCGGCCCCTTCACCGGCCGGGCGCATCGAGGTGTTCGACCCGCCGGAGGCGATCCGCAGGAAGATCCGCTCGGCCGTGACCGACTCCGGCCGCGAGGTCGTCGTACGTCCGGACAAGCCGGCCATCTCCAACCTGCTGGAGCTGCACTCAGTGGCGACCGGGAAAGCGGTCGGCGAGCTGGAGGGAGCGTACGCCGGGCGCGGCTACGGCGACCTCAAGGCCGACCTGGCCGAGGCCCTGGTGGCGTTCCTCGCGCCGGTGCGCGAGCGCTACCAGGAGCTGCGGGCGGACGAGAAGCGCTTGGCCGGGATCCTCGACGCGGGGGCCGCCAAGGCGCAGGCGGTGGCACGCGAGAACCTCGCGCTGGCCAAGGACCGCATGGGCCTGCTGTCCCGCCGCACCGGGTGACGTGGGTGCCACGGCACGGCTCGGGGTGCTCGTGCTCGTGCCCGAGCCGGTGGCCGCGCACGTGCAGGCTTGGCGCCGGGCACTGCGCGACCCGGCGCGGGACCTCGTCCCGCCCCATTTGACGCTGGTGCCGCCCCAGCCCGTGGCCGACGAGGAGCGGGAGGCAGCCGTCGCGCTGGTCGACCGGGCCGCCGCCGCGGCCGTGCCCGGCATGGTCGAGCTGCGCGGCGCCGCGACCTTCCTGCCCGACAGCCCGGTGGCCTTCCTGGTGGTGGCCGAGGGCGCGCCTGCCTTGCGGGCGGTCGAGTCGGTGCTGCGGGCCCCGCCGCTCGACCAGCGTGCCTTCCCGTTCCACCCGCACGTGACCGTGACCCAGGACCGGCCCGCCGAGGAGCTGGAGGCGGCCGTGCACGACCTGGCGGGGTTCCGCGCGTCGTTCCCGCTGCCGGAGCTGACCCTCATGGAGGAGGACGAGCGCGATGGCTGGCGGGTCCTCCACCAGGCTCCGGTCGGCGCCTCGGCGTCGGTCCGCGAGGTGCCCCTGACAGAGGCGGCCAGCGCGGCGGTGTTCCTGTTCGACGGCTCCCGGGTGCTGCTCGGCCAGCGCGCCCGGCGCGCCGGGCGCCGCTACCCGGGGATCTGGGACGCGCCTGGCGGCAAGCCGGAAACGGGGGAGTCGCTGCTGGAGGCGCTGATCCGGGAGGCGCGCGAGGAGGCCGGGGTGGAGCCGCTCGGGGCAGCGCCGCTCGGCTGCTTCCACGACGGCGAGCGGGCGGATGCGTTCTACCTGGCGACAGCGTGGCGTGGCGAGCCACGCAACCAGGACCCCGAAGAGCACTCCCGGCTCGAGTGGGTGACGCTGGAGACGATGGCGGAGCTGCCCCTGGCCCCGACCACCCGCCGGGCCCTGGGCCGCCTGCTCGACGTGCTCGGCCACGCCCAGTAGCCGGCGCCCACGACCTCCACGACCCGTCCTCGATCCACCACGTCGCCATGGCGGTCGGCCCGGAGACCCGAAACGCGCGTGGAGGGGGCGTTAGACCCGGCGTAGGCTGGGGAGACCCTGGTGAAGCGCGAACCCTGAACCGGCAGCCGCCGGTCGGACCGGGACCGCGGGCTCGCAAGGGCCGGCTGCCTGATAACGATTGCAGACTCTTTCAGGTAACGGAGTGAGGTGGCAACCGTGCAAGTGTCTCCGGAGGGCGATGGGGTGGTGCCGGCGGTGGTGCCGGCGACGCCGGCGCCGACCGGCGAGCCGTCGACCGCTGAGCTGCTGCGGGGGCTCGCGGGCGACGCCACGACGCTGGTCCGCAAGGAGGTCCTGCTGGCCAGGCAGGAGGTGACCGAAGGGCTGACCGCCACCGCCAAGGCGGGCAGCCTGCTCGCGGCGGCGGGTGTGCTGGCGGCGTACGGGTTCGGGTTCCTGCTGGCCGCGGCCGCGCGGGCGGTCGGCGGGCCGGCCTGGCTCGGTCCGCTGATCGTCGGGGGCGCGCTGGCGCTCGTCGCCGGTGCGCTGGGCCTTGTGGGGCGCCGCAGGCTGGCGGCCTCCAGGGTGGCTCCCGCGCAGGCCAGGGCCGAGCTGATGGAGACCGCGAACGGGCTCAGGGAGGAGATCCGGTGGGTGACACCGCGGCGGCGACCGCCCGAGAGATCGAGTTGACGCGCAGGCGCATGGAGGAGAAGGTGGCCAAGCTCTCCGAGCGTGCCCCGGGCGAGGTCCGCAAGCTCGCCAAGCGGGTCGCATTCGCGGTCGCGACGGCGCTGGCGGTGCTGGCCGCCCGCAAGCTGGTCGACCGCCTCTGGGAGCGCGTCACCGGCGAGCTGCCGCCCAGCAAGCTCAGGCACGCCGGCGAGCGCACGTAGCGCGGAGTGAATTGGCTGCTCAGAAGGGGTTTGGGGCAGAGGCGGTCGAGGTCGTAGAGTACTGCCTCCATCATGTCCCAGGCTGCCCCTGAACGGCTCGTCGCCAACCGCTACGCCCTCGAGGCCAGTATCCCGCGCCAAGGCCGGGCGGGTGTCGTGTGGCGCGCCGCCGACCTGGTCGCCGGCGGCGCGGTAGCGGTCGAGGAGATCGAGCCCGGAGTCGAATCCGAGGCCGAGTGCAACGCGCGCTGGTCCCGGATCGTTCGGGGTGCCCGCGCGGCGGCGAGCCTCGATCACCCGGGCGTGGTCAGGCTCTACGACGTGCTGCTCGACGCCGGGCGGTACTTCGTGGTCACCGAGCTGGCCGATGCGCTGCCCCTGGACGAGCTGATCGACCGTCACGGCCGGCTGCCGCCGCGCCGGGTGGCGCGGATCGGGCTGGAGGTTCTCGACGTGCTCGATGCCGCCCATCGTGCCGGGCTCGCCCATCTCGACCTGCAGCCCGCGCACGTGCTGGTTACGCCGGACGGCGCCGTCCGCCTGGCAGGCCTCGGCCTGGCCGAGGTGCTGCCGCCCTCGCGGCCGGCACCCGCTCCCGCGCCGGAGCAGTTGCGCGGCGAGCCCGGCGGGCCGCCCGCCGACCTGTGGGCCCTCGGCGTCACCATGTGGATGGCGGTGGAGGGCGAGGCCCCGTTCGGGGACGGCGGTGCCGAGGTCCTCTACGGCAGCCCGCGCCCCTGCCAGCATGCCGGCCCGCTGGCAGGGGTGATCGAGGCCCTGCTCGACAAGGCGCCAGAGCGGCGCCCGCCGGCCCCGGAGACCCGGCGGCGCCTGTACGAGATCGCCGAAGGCGTCGGCCCGCTGGGGGGCGACCGCGATCCGGCGCCGGCCAGCACCTCGACCTCGACCCCGCCGCTGATCGCTGTGGTCCCCGGTCCCGCCGAGGCCGCCACCGCCGCGCTCGCCCGGGCGCCGGCCACCACGGGCCGGGCCGGCGCGGCGGTCGGCCGGGCGGCACGGGCCGGGGCGGCCGCGGGTCGGGCCGCGCGCGCCCAGGCCCGGGCCCGGCTCGAGTCGCCGGGCTGGCGTCGCGCGGTCGACTGGCTGCTCGACCCGCGCCGCCGAGGGCTGCTGGTGGGTGCCGGGTCGGTGTTGCTCGCGGTTGTGTCGTTCGCGCTCATCGTCGCGGTGATCGGCAACCCGGCGGGCTCGGGCGCCCAGCGCCGTTCGCAGGTCCCGCCGCTCCCGCCGGTCACCGCCGCGCCGCAGACCTCGGCCCCGGCCACGACCGCCACGACCACGCTGCCGCCGACCACCGCGCCCGCGGTGCCGTCCGGCTGGACCTTGTACGCCGACGAGGCCAGCGGCTACCGGATCGCCTACCCCGCGAGCTGGGAGGTGGTGCGGCAGGAGGAGCGCCGCGTCGAGTTCCACGACCGCTCGGTGCCGACCATGCTGCGCGTGCAGTGGCAGCCAGCTCCCGCGCCCGACCCGGTCGCGGCCGAGCAGCAGTCCTCCCAGCAGCACGCCGGCTTCCACGAGGGCAGCTACCGGCAGGTCGGGCTCCAGCCCACGACCTTCCAGGGCCGTCCGGCCGCCGCCCTCGAGTTCACCTTCCTCGGGGACGACGAGCAGCCGTACCACGCCATGGAGATCGGCTCGAGCACCCCGGCGGGCCCCGGCGGCCCCGGCTCCTGGGTCACCATCTTCGTCCAGTCCCGCGAGGCCGACTGGGGCGTCGCCCAGGTGCTGCTCCAGACCGCGCTCAGCTCGTTCACCTCACCGCCGACCTGAGCGGCCGCCGGTCGCTGGTCGCTGGTCGGTGGCATCGGGTAGCGTGAGCGTCATGCCAGACCGCGCCGCCGAACGGCTGATCGCCAACCGCTATGCCCTCGAGGTCCCCATCGGGCAGGGCGGGATGGGGGTCGTCTGGCGTGCGCGCGACACCCTGCTCGGTCGCGAGGTGGCCATCAAGGAGGTCCGCCTGCCGCCGACGGTCCCCGAGAGCGAGCGCAACTCCATGCGGGCGCGGGTGCTGCGCGAGGCGCGGGCGGCCGCCCGGCTCAACCACCCCGCCGCGGTCACCCTGTACGACGTCATCAACGAGCAGGGCCACGCCTTCATCGTGATGGAGCTGATCCACGCGCCGACGCTCGCGCAGGTCGTCGCCAAGGAAGGCCCGCTGGACCCGCCGCGGGCGGCGGGCATCGGCGCGCAGGTGGCGGATGCCCTGGCCGCGGCGCACCAGGCCGGCATCGTCCATCGCGACGTCAAGCCAGCCAACGTGATGGTCGTTCCCGGGGGCGGCGCCAGGCTGACCGACTTCGGCATCGCGCGGGTGAAGGGCGACCCGAAGCTCACCTCCACCGGCCTGATCGTCGGCTCACCCGCCTACATGGCCCCGGAGCAGGCCAGCGGTGCGGCCGCAGGGCCGCCGGCGGACGTGTGGAGCCTCGGCGCCACCCTGTACTTTGCGGTCGAGGGCCGCTCGCCGTTCGAGCGTGGCGGCTCGATCGCGACCCTGACCGCGGTGGTCAACGACAACCCCCGCCCCGCCGGGCGGGCCGGCGCGCTGGGCCCGGTCATCGCCGCGCTGCTCGCCAAAGACCCGGACAGCCGCCCGAGCGCCGGCGACCTTCGCCGCCAGCTCGAACGGCTCGCCGCCGCCGGTGCCGAGCCGCGGGCCGGTGCCACGGCGCCGGCGTCCGCTGGCGACACCGAGCAGCTCCCGGAGCAGGACGAGCCGCCGCCCGTCACGACTGCGCGCCCGCCGGGCAAGCCGCTCGAGCCGACCCGTCCCGGCCCCTCTGGCCCCGGTCACCAGGGTCCGGCGCACGTACGGCCCGATCAGCCTGCACGTCCGCCCAGGTCGGCCACGGCGACGGCGACGGTGCAGGGCCGCCCCCTCACCGCCCCCGTGCCGGGCGCTGCGGACGGGCCAGACGCGGACTCGGCAGGGGAGCCTGAGCCGGCGGCCGGGGCCGCGCCCGGCCGTCCCGCTGGCGCGCTGGGGGCCGCGCCCGGTCGTGCTGCCGGCGCCCTCGGGGCCGCGCGCCTGGCGCCCGGCCGGCTGTCCGGCCGGCTGTCCGGCCGGCTGCCCGGCTGGCGCCGCACCGGTGGGCGGCTCCCGCTCGCCATCGCGCTCCTGGCCGTGGTGGCGCTGCTGGCGGTCACGGTCGGCTTGAGCGGCGTGCTCCGGAGCGGGCGGCAGGACCGTGGCGCGGCGACTCCGGTCCGGCCGAATGCGTCCGGCACCACCCGGGCCGCCGGCTCCGGCGCGCAGGCGCCGCCGGCGACCGCCACGCCCAGCCCCACCACGGCCCCGGCCACCTCCCACCCGTCCGGCCAGCGGCTCCCGCCAGACTGGGTCAGCTTCAGCCACCCCACCGGCTCCTACAGCCTGGCCTATCCCCGGGGCTGGCGGGTGTCGGCGCTGTCCGACCAGCTCAACACCACCAGCGTTCGCGGGCCGGCGGGCCTGTTGTTCAGAGTGCAGTCCAGCAGCAGCCCGAGCGACCCGATGCAGGCGTGGACGAGCCTGGAGCGGACGATCTCCGGGCGGGCCGGCTACCGGCGGATCAGGCTCGCGCCGGGGAGGTACGACGACCTGCCCGCCGCCGTGTGGGAATTCTCCTACCTGCAGCGCGGGCAGCGGGTCCACAAGCTCGACGTCACCTTCAAGAGCGCCGACGGGCGCTGGGGCTATGCGGTCCTGCTGCAGGCTCCGGAGGCCGCCTGGAGCAGAGCGGACGGTCTCTCGAGCCAGTTCGAGCAGGCGTTCGTGCCGACCGGCTGAGCCGGCTGCGCGTGAGGCCTGCCGCCCGCAAATGGTCAAGTCGTCGCTGAGGCGATAGGGTTCGACGGCATGGCCCAGAACGTCGTTGGACGCCGGATCGCCGGCCGGTACGAGCTCGGAGCGCAGCTCGGTGAGGGCGGCGTGGGCATCGTGTGGCGGGCCGAGGACACCCTGCTCGGGAGGCCGGTGGCGATCAAGGAGGTCGAGCTGCCGCCCGCGGTCCGTGAGGAGCAGCGCGCCGCCCTGCGGGCGCGGGTGATCCGCGAGGCGCGCGCGGTCGCGCGACTGAGCCATCCGGGCGCCGTCACCCTCTTCGACGTGGTGCAGGACTCCGGCCAGGACTACATCGTCATGGAGCTGGTCGAGGGGCCGACCCTGGACCAGCTCGTCGCCGACCGGGGGCCGCTGGAGCCCCGGCAGGCGGCCGTGGTGGGCTTGCGGCTGCTCGCGACGCTGGAGGCGGCGCACCGGGCCGGCATCGTCCACCGCGACGTGAAGCCGAGCAACGTGCTCGTGCGCGACGACGGGACGACCAAGCTCACCGATTTCGGCACCGCGTCGCTCACCGGCGACCCCGAGCTGACCGCCACCGGGGTGATCGTCGGCTCGCCCGCCTTCATGGCCCCTGAGCAGATCAAGGGGATGCAGGTCGGGCCGCCCACGGATCTGTGGGCGCTCGGCGCGACCCTGTATTTCGCGGTCGAGGGCGAGCTGCCCTTCAAGTCGAGCAAGGTGCAGTTCGAGGTCCTGAACGCGATCGTGAACGACCAGCCGCGGCCGGCGCGCCGGCTCGGCCCGCTCGCGCCCGTGATCGAGCAGTTGCTCAGCAAGGAGCCGGACCGGCGGCCCCGGTCGGCCGACGTCTGGTACCTGCTGCGACGCGTCGCCGCGGGACAGCCGGCCGACGAGCAGCCGCCCGGGGGCGGTCCGGGTCCGGGGGCTGGAGACGCCGCCGCCGAATCCGCCCCGGACGCCGCCGCGGCGGTCGCCGAGCCCGCGGAGGCCGCCGAGGCCGCGGTGGCGGTCGCCGAGCCCGCCGAGGCCGCTGAGCCCGCCGAGGCGGTCGCTGAGCCCGCCGTGGCCGGGGACGGGCCGGTCGCGGGCACCTGGCGGCGCCGGCGCTGGCGCCGCCGGCCGGACGAGGGCGGCTGAGCGCCGAAATCCGGAAGAGCGGCCGCGCTACGCTGTCCCGAGCGACAGGAGGCGAGGATGGCCCAGGAAGACCAGCGCCGCACCGAGTCCGGCATCCCCATCGAGCCGCTCTACCGACCCGGCGACCTGGCCGGCTTCGACCCGGAGCGGGCGCTCGGCGAGCCCGGCAGCGACCCGTTCACCCGCGGGATCCACCCGACCATGTACCGGGGCCGCGTGTGGACCATGCGCCAGTACGCCGGCTTCGGCTCCGCCGCCGAGACCAACGCGCGCTTCCGCTACCTGCTGGACCACGGCCAGACCGGGCTGTCGGTCGCCTTCGACCTGCCCACCCAGATGGGCTATGACTCCGACCATCCCATGGCCGCCGCGGAGGTCGGCAAGGTCGGGGTGGCCATCGACTCGCTCGCGGACATGCGCCGCCTGTTCGAGGGGATACCGCTCGGCAAGGTCTCCACCTCGATGACCATCAACGCGCCCGCCTCGGTCCTGCTCCTGCTCTACCAGCTCGTGGGCGAAGAGCAGGGCGTGGACCCCGCGGAGCTCACGGGCACGGTCCAGAACGACGTGCTCAAGGAGTACATCGCCCGGGGCACCTACATCTACCCGCCGCGCGCGAGCCTGCGCATCACCACCGACCTGTTCGCCTGGTGCGCCCGCCACCTGCCTCGCTTCAACACCATCTCGATCTCGGGCTACCACATGGCCGAGGCCGGGGCGACCGCGGTGCAGGAGGTCGCCTTCACCCTCTCCGACGCGGTCGCCTACGTGCAGGCCGCGCTGGATGCGGGGCTCGACGTCGACCGGTTCGCGCCGCGGCTGTCGTTCTTCTTCGTGGCGCGCACGAGCCTGTTCGAGGAGGTGGCCAAGTTCCGCGCGGCCCGGCGCATCTGGGCCGACGCGATGGCCAACCGCTTCGGCGCCCGCGACCCGCGCTCGCGCATGCTCCGTTTCCACACCCAGACCGCCGGCGTGCAGCTCACCGCCCAGCAGCCGCTGAACAACGTCGTGCGGGTGGCCTACCAGGCGCTCGCCGCCGTCCTTGGCGGCACCCAGTCCCTGCACACCAACGCCTACGACGAGGCCCTCGCCCTGCCGAGCCAGTCCGCCGCCCGGCTGGCCCTGCGCACCCAGCAGGTGCTCGCCGGCGAGACCGGCGTGACCGACACGGCGGACCCGCTGGCCGGCTCGTATTTCGTCGAGCGGCTCACCAACGAGGTCGAGGCCCGGGCGCGCGAGCTCATGGCCAGCGTCGACCAACTGGGCGGGGCCGTCGCGGCGATCGAGCGCGGGTTCCAGAAGCAGGAGATCGAGCGCTCCGCCTACGACCAGCTCCGGGCGGTCGAGTCCGGCGACCAGGTGGTGGTCGGCGTCAACCGCCACACCGAGGGCGAGGAGGAGCCGGTGAGCCTCATGCGGCTCGACCCCGCGATCGCCGAGGCGCAGGCCAAGTCGCTGGCGGAGGTGCGCGCCCAGCGGGACGGCGCCGCCGTCCAGACCGCCCTCCACGACCTGCGCGACGCCGCCAGGGGCGAGGACAACCTGCTCGTGCCCATGCACCAGGCCCTGCGCCACATGGCCACCGTCGGCGAGGTCTGCGACACCCTGCGTGAGGTCTTCGGCGTGTACCGGCCGTCAGCGACCCTGTAGCAGCGGTTGGCGCCGTGTCGGCGACGTTCGCCCGGGCCCGCCCCCGCGGTTCCGCGCGAGTTTGCGACGGGTAACCACTGGTTATCCGATCCCACCTGGGTTGTACCGTCGGCCCCTGGTCTGCCGAGGAGCGCCCGCTATGTCGACAGCCCTCCAGTTCGTCATCTACCTTGCCGCGTTCATCTGCTTCCTCCTGGCCGCCTTCGGGGCGAGTGGGAGCTGGGCCAAGCGCCTCAACCTGATCGGCCTCGGCCTCGCGCTGTGGATCTTCGTCCCGCTCGTGGACACGCTGCAGAAACTCACTTAACCGCCCGTGGCCGCGGCTCAGCAGCCGTAGGCGATGCGCATGGCGTCGCACACCTGTGCAAGCTGCGCCGGACCCAGCTCGCAGATGCGTTCCACAAAGTACGCCTTTGGGACCAGCGTGACGTTGTCGAAGCTGAGCGCGCACCAGGCCGGCATGCCGTCGTCCTCGCCCAGGACGACCTCGGACGGGAGCGCCCGGACGGTCCGTGTGGCCGGAACGGCGACGACGTTGCGCAGCACCGGGATCGCGCTCTGGCGGGTGAGGATCGTGAACGGCCGCCGGCCGGCCGCCGGGTCCTCCACCCACCAGACCTCTCCGCGGTTCACTGCGCTTACCAGGGCTCGGAGGCGATGACCCGGCGGGCACCGGCCTCGGCCAGCGGGTCGAGCCCGGGGCTCGGGGGGACCCGCCGGTATCCCTCCTGGATCGCCGCGTCGATGCGGGCTTCGATGTCCGTCCGGAAGTAGCTCTCGACCGCTTCCCGGATCAGGTCGGAGCGCGACCTGCCGGTCGTCGCGGCGCGCCGGTCCAGCACGCCGACGAGCTCCGTCGTCAGTTGCACCATGATCTGCACCCTTGCCATAGCCCGATGGTAGCCCCATGGCCCGCAACCGTCAGCGGAATTACCCGCGGAAGAGGGGTCGGGGACTCTGTCGCGCAGGACGGTACCGCCAACCGGGAACTGTTGCTGACGGTTATCCACACCCCCCCGGACGAGGGTCCGGGCGGGGACACCTGCCTTGCGCGGTACCATCGAGCCATGCGAATCGTGATCATCGGCGGTGGGCCGGGTGGCTACGAGGCCGCGCTGGTCGCGGCGGAGCTCGGCGCCGACGTCACGGTCGTCAGCGACGAGGGGCCCGGCGGCGCCTGCGTCCTGTGGGACTGCGTGCCGTCCAAGACGCTGCTCAGCTCCGCCCAGGCGTTCTCCACCCTGGAGACCGCGCCGGCGCTGGGGGTCCACTTCCAGGGCGTGCCGCGCCGCTCCGTCCCGACCTACGAGGTCGACCTGCCGACCGTCATGGAACGCGTCCGCGACCTGGCCCACGCGCAGTCGGACGACATCCGCAAGCGCCTGCTCGCCGAGGGCGCCGGGTTCGTGCTGGGCACCGGCCGGATCGCCGACCCCCACACGGTCGGGGTCACCGACGGCGGCCAGGTGGTCGAGCGCCTCGACTGCGACGCGATCCTGATCGCCACCGGCTCCGACCCGCGCAGGCTCGCCACCGCGCCCACCGACGGCGAGGTGATCCTCTCCAGCCAGGACGTGTACGACCTGAAAGAGGTTCCCGAGCGCCTGGTGGTGGTCGGCGCCGGCGCCACCGGCGCGGAGTACGCCACCGCCTTCCTGCGCTTCGGCTCGCAGGTCACCTTCGTGGTCAGCCGCGACCGCGTGCTGCCCGCCGAGGACGAGGACGCCGCGCTGGTCATCGAGGAGGTGTTCCGCCGCCGCGGCCTCGAGACCGTGAAGCGCGCCAGAGCGGTCAGGGTCGAGCGGGCCGGTGACGGCGGCGTCGTGCACCTCGAGGACGGCCGCACCGTGGAGGGCACGCACGTCCTGCTCACCATCGGCCAGGTGCCGCAGACCGGCGGCCTCGGCCTCGACGAGGTGGGCGTGCGCCTGAACGACCGTGGCGGGGTGGTGGTCGACGGCGTCAGCCGCACCAGCGTGCCCAACATCTACGCGGCGGGGGACGTCACCGGCAAGCTCATGCTCGCCTCGGTCGCGGCCATGCAGGGCCGCATCGCCATGTGGCACCTGCTCGGGCAGGCGGTCTCACCGCTGCGCTGGGACGCGGTGGCCGCCACCATCTTCACCGACCCGCAGATCGCCACCGTCGGCCTGTCCGAGCAGCGGGCCGCCAAGGCCGACATCCCGGTGCTGGTCGAGAAGCTCCCGCTGTCGAGCAACTCCCGCGCCAAGATGGCCAGCCTGCGGGACGGCTTCGTCAAGCTGCTGGCGCGCCCCGGCTCGGGCACCATCGTCGGCGGCGCGGTTGTGGCGGGCTACGCCTCGGACCTGATCGCCCCGGTGTCGACCGCCTGCTTCAACCGGCTCACCGCCAGCCAGCTCTCGCAGGCGTTCCAGATCTATCCCTCGTTCGCCGGCTCGATCCAGGAGTGCGCCCGGCTGCTCGCCGGCCGGGTCCAGGGCGACTACCGGTACTAGGAGCCGCCGCGGGGAGGAGCGGACGTGGTCGACAGCTATGACGCCATCGTCGTCGGCGGCGGCCACAACGGCCTGGTCGCCGCCGCCTACCTCGCCAGGACGGGCCTGCGCACGGTGGTCTGCGAAGCGCGCGAGGTGGTCGGCGGCGCGGCGGTCACCGAGCGGCCCTGGGGCCCCGACTACCAGGTCACCTCCCTGTCGTACGTGGTCAGCCTGCTCGCGCCCGGCGTGGTCCGCGACCTGGGCCTGGAGCGGCACGGCTACAAGGTCTTCCCGCAGGGGCCCTACTTCGCGCCGTACGAGGGAGGGGGCTACCTCCAGCTCCCCGACGACCCTGCCCGCCGCCGCGCGGAGGTCGCCAAGCTGTCGGCCCACGACGCCGACGCCGTGGAGCGCTGGGACGCCTGGATGCACGATCTCGCCGGCGTGCTCGGCCCGCTGCTCTCCGCGATCCCGCCCAGGCTCGGCTCGCACCGGCCCCTCGACCTCGCCGGCCAGGCCCGGCTGGTGTGGCGCCTGCGCGGTCTGGACCAGCGCCGCGTGGCGGACGTCACCAGGCTGTTCACCATGAGCATCGCCGACCTGCTCGACGAGTTCTTCGAGTCGCCCCAGGTGCAGGGCGTGCTGTCGGTGAGCGGGGTGATCGGCACGTGGGCGGGACCGCGCTCGGCCGGTACCGCCTACGTGATGGCCCACCACCACATCGGCGACGTCGGCGACGGCAAGCTCGGCGGCTGGGGCTTCCCCCAGGGCGGCATGGGCGGCGTCAGCCGGGCCCTCGCCGCCGCCGCGGCCTCCTCCGGCGCCGAGATCCGCACGACCGCCCCGGTGCGCCGCATCACCACCGCGAACGGCCGCGCCACCGGCGTGGTCCTCGACGGCGGCGAGGAGCTGCGGGCGGACGTCGTGGTCGCTGCCACCCACCCCAAGGTCGCGTTCCTGCGGCTGCTGGAGCGCACCGACCTCCCACCGGACTTCGTCGACGATATCCGGCGCTGGAAGACCCGCAGCGGGGTGGTCAAGATCAATCTCGCGGTCGACCGGCTGCCGGAGTTCGCCGGCAAGCCGGGCTTCGACCCAGAGGTGCACGGCGGCACCATCGTGCTGGCCGAGTCCCTCGACGAGGTGGAGGGCGCCTTCCAGGACGCCGTCGCCGGGCGGCCGTCGGGCAGGCCGTTCGCGGACATCTGCATCCCCTCGGTGTTCGACCGGACCTTGTGCCCCGAGGGCCAGCACATCGTGTCGATGTTCACCCAGTGGGTGCCGCGGGAGTGGGCCGCCGAGCCCATGGACGAGGAGCTGGAGGCGCACGCGGACCGCGTGGTCGCCCGGGTCGAGGCGGTCGCGCCCGGCTTCACCAGCTCGGTCCTGCACCGCCAGGTGATCGGCCCGTGGCGCATGGAGCACGAGTACGGGCTCATCGGCGGGAACATCTTCCACGGCGACTCCCGTCCACGGCCTCTACCAGGCCGGCTCCGCCACCCACGGGGGCGGCGGGGTGACCGGCATCCCCGGCCGCAACGTCGTCAGGCAGATCCGTCGCGACCTGCGCGCGGCCCGCTGGCGCACCCGGCTGCGCCTGGGCCGCCCCTGACCACACGTGAGCAGCACGACACCCTCACAGCAACACGGCCCAAGCCGAGCCTGGGCCGTGCTCAGTACCGCGCAATGATTCGACTGTCAGCTCGTATGAGACCGACGATGCTTCGCCATCCAGAGCAGCGCAGCTCCGGCCACCAGGAGCAGACCGCCGACAGCAGCCTTCGACATCGGGTTGTGCGGACCTGTAGAGGGGAGTGCGCCGGGCACGGTCGTGCCATGGTTGGGCGCGTTGGGGGCAAACACCCGAGCCGTGTCGACTGGCGCCCGGTTGCCCTCACAGGCGATGCCGTCACCGCCAGCGCGATCGTTGCCATCGGCCGGTCCGACGTGCGCATCGAGGCCGTCTGGGTCTGACGGGTCGGCCCGAAGGTGCGCTTGGGCGGCAGCTTGGGACGGGAAGTTCGAGCAGTCCTGGTTGTCGACCGCAAGGGCAGCGGGAGCTGCATTGATCACTGCAACAAAAGCAAGCAATGCGACCGGAAGAATCCTCATGCGTGCCACGGAACCCCCCTGGTCCGATGTTGGACTTGAGCACGCTACGCGATCGTCGTAAGCCTGTCAAACACCCTCAGTGGTCCAAGGTATCCAGCAGCAGAGCGTCCTGCCGGGCTGCGGGCCACGAGCGGCAGTGCAATGCAACCAGGCGCTCGACTCTGGCCCCCTGGGCCGGCAGGGCTCTATGCTGACTGGACCGCACTCCCTGCCGGAGGGCTGGATGCCGTCCGACACTGACCCTACCGCCCCACCGTTCTCTGCCGTGGAGCTGGGGGAGGCCCTGCTCGGGCCCGGGCGGAGCCGGGTGCTCCCGCGGGCCGCCTACCTCTCCGAGCGCGTCCTCGCCTTCGAGCTGGAGCGGCTGTTCGCCGGCTCCTGGGTCTGCGCCGGCCGGGCCGAGGACCTGCCCGAGCCCGGCAGCCGGCGCGCGGTCCCCGCCGGCAACGTCGGTGTGCTGGTCGTGCGCGACCTCGGCGGGGAGCTGCGCGCCTTCGCCAACGTCTGCCGTCACCGCGGCCACGAGCTGCTCCCCGCCGGCACCTCGGCCTCCGCCGGCACGCTGCTGTGCCCCTACCACGCCTGGAGCTACCGGCTCGACGGGTCGCTGCGGGCCGCCCCGGGCTTCCGCGAGGTCCCGGGCTTCGACCCCGCGGAGCACGGCCTGGTGCGGCTGCCCCTGGAGGTCTGGCACGGCTTCGTGATGGTCAACGGGTCCGGCGAGGCGCCGCCGCTGGCCGAGCACCTCGGCGCCATCGAGGACCTGGTCAGCCCCTACCGGCCGGAGCATCTGGTGACCATGGCAAGTCGTGAGTACCAAGTCGCGGCCAACTGGAAGGTGGTCTGCGAGAACTACCACGAGTGCTACCACTGCCCGCTCATCCACCCGGAGCTCTGCCGGGTCAGCCCGCCGGCCAGCGGGCGCAACCACCGGCTCCCCGGCGCGTGGGTGGGCGGCTCCATGGACCTGCGCGAGCACGCCGCCACCATGTCGCTGGACGGCCGCAGCCGCGGCGCGCCCATCGAAGGCCTCGAGGGCGAGCGGCTGCGCACGGTCGAGTACCTGCACGTGCTCCCGAACCTGCTGCTCAGCCTGCACCCCGACTACCTGATGGCCCACCTGGTCTCCCCGCTCGGCCCCGGGGGCTCGAAGGTCACCTGCACCTGGTATTTCCCGGCGGAAGCGGCCGGGCGGCCCGGCTTCGACCCCGCCTACGCGGTCGAGTTCTGGGACCGCACCAACCGGCAGGACTGGGCTGCCTGCGAGTCCGTGCAGCGTGGCCTGGCCAACCCCCATTTCCGCCCCGGCCCGCTGGGGCCGGGCGAGGACGCGGTGCACCGGTTCGTCGCCATGGTCGCCCGCGCCTACCTCGGCGACTACCCGGGCACGGCGCGGTAGGCGGTGTTTCCGGAGGCCACCAAGGCTTACGATCGGAGCGGTTGTGCGTGCCGGGAGGGGAGCGCGATGAGGCGGATCGTCGTGGGAACGGTGAAAGGGCTCTTCGAGGTGGAGGCGGGCGCTTCGGGAGCGCGGGCGGACGGCGGCCCGCTCGCGGACCGCGAGGTCACCGCCCTGTCGGGGGACGCGGGGGTGCTCTGGGCCCTGGCGGACGGCCGCTCGGTGCTGCGCAGCGACCGCGACGGAGCGTGGGAGGAGGTCGCGGACGCCGGCCCGTTCGAGCTGACCTGCCTGCTGCCGACCTCGGCCGGCCTGCTGGTGGGAGCCGGGCACGCGCGCCTCCTCCGCCTGGAGAGCGGCTCGCTCGAGCCGGTCGCCTCCTTCGACGAGGTGACCGGGCGCGAAACCTGGTACACGCCCTGGGGCGGCCCGCCGGCGGTCCGCTCGCTCGCGCAGGACCGCGCCGGCAGGCTGCACGTGAACGTCCACGTCGGCGGGATCCCCCGCTCGGCGGACGGCAGCCGGACCTGGCACCCGACGATCGACGTGGACGCGGACGTCCACCAGGTGCTGGCCCACCCGTCCACGGAGGGCCTCGTGCTCGCGGCGACCGCGATGGGCCTGGCCGTGAGCGAGGACGGCGGCGGCCGCTGGCACTTCGAGCGCGGAGGCATGCACGCGCACTACTGCCGGGCGGTGGCGGTCTCCGCCGGCACGGTCCTGGTCACCGCCTCGACCGGCCCGTGGGGCGGGCACGCTGCCGTCTACAGGGCGCCGCTGGACGCCGTCTCGCAGCTCGAGCGCTGCGCCGCCGGCCTTCCCGAGTGGTTCGACGCCAATGTCGACTCCGGCTGCCTGGCCGCCGACGGCGCCACCGTGGCCTTCGGCACCGCCGACGGGTCGCTGTTCGAGTCCGAGGACTCCGGCGCCACCTGGGCCGAGATCGCCGCCGGGCTGCCGCAGGTCCGTGCCGTCGCCCTCGTGTGAGCCCGGCTCGCTGCACCGCGCCTTGGCATCGCGTGCTGCCAGCGTCGGTCCAGAAGGCGGTCAGCCGGGAAGCCACGAGACCTTGCCGCGCAGGGCGAGGTAGCCGAGGCCGGCGGCCGAGTCGATGAGGAAGTGGGCGACGACCAGCGGGGTGGTGCGGCCGCGCCGCTGGTAGACACGGCCGAAGAGCAGGCCGAGCACCAGGTTGCCGGCAAAGCCCCCGTACCCCTGGTAGAGGTGGTACGCGCCGCGGAGCAGGGCGCTCGCCCCCAGCGCCCGACCCGCTGACCAGCCGAGCTGGTCGAGTCGCCGCAGCAGGTAGCCGCAGACGATGACCTCTTCGAGCAGCCCGCTGCGCGCGGCGCCGAGCAGCAGCACCGGGACAGTCCACCAGTGCCCGAGCGGCGGAACCGGGATCACCGAGCGGTTCACCCCGAGCTCCACCGCCCCGATATAGAGACCGAGCCCGACGGCACCGACCGCCGACGCGAGCAGCGCGCCCCAGGCGGCGTCGGCGAGCGGCTGCCGTCCGTCCAGGCCGATGCTGGCGGCCGATTCCCGCGAGCGGCCCAGGAAGTGGAACGCCAGCAGCACGGGGACCAGCGAGGTGGCGATGTCCAGGAGCTGGTAGACGAGGGCCGCGTTCGCGTACAGCGGGGCGGCCACGCCCCGGATCGGCGCGGACAGCAGGTCGACCAGCGCGTACGCGGCCGAGGCCACCAGGGACAGGCCGAGCACCAGCAGCACTTCGTCGCGCAGCACCCGGGGCGGTGGCAGCTCCGGGCGCGCGCGTGGCTCCGCCCGCGCGCCGGTCCTGGCGCCGGCGGACGGAGCGGCAGGGTCGGAAACCTCGCCCATCGGTCCAGCGTACTTCGCCTGCCCGCATAACCGCGTAGGCAGAGCCCTGTGGACAGCGGGCGCGGCGGGTCGGCCCGATCGGCTACGCTTGCCCTATGAACCGTGATTTTCTGGCTGCGCTGCACGAGCGGGTGCTCGTGTTCGACGGGGCGATGGGCACGATGCTGCAGGCTGCCGAGCTGGACCTGGACGACTACCAGGGGCTCGAAGGCTGCAGTGAGATCCTGTGCGTGTCCCGCCCTGACGTGGTCCAGGGGATCCACGCCGCCTATCTGGGGGCGGGCGCGGACGCGGTCGAGACGAACTCGTTCGGGGCGAGCGCGGTGGTGCTCGGCGAGTACGGCCTGGCCGACCGGGTGGTCGAGCTGAACCGGGTCGCCGCGCGGCTGGCCCGGGAGGTGGCCGACGACTTCCAGGCGGATGGGCGTGCCCGCTGGGTGGCGGGGTCGATGGGGCCGGGGACCAGGCTGCCGACGCTCGGGCACACCAGCTACGACGTGCTGCACGCCACCTACGGCGACCAGGCGCTGGGGCTGCTGGAGGGCGGCGCCGACGTGCTGGTGGTGGAGACCTGCCAGGACCTGTTGCAGGTGAAGGCGGCGGTGGCGGGGGCGTTCGCCGGGATGCGGCGGGCGGGGCGCCGGGTGCCGCTGCTGGTGCAGGTCACAGTGGAGACGACCGGGCAGCTCCTGCTGGGCTCGGACATCGCGGCGGCGCTGACCGCGGTCGAGCCGCTCGGGGCCGACGTGGTGGGGATGAACTGCGCGACCGGGCCGGCGGAGATGGGCGAGCACCTGCGCTATCTGTCGCAGCACGCCCGCATGCGGCTGTCGTGCCAGCCGAACGCGGGCCTGCCGGAGCTGCGGGACGGCCGACCGTACTACCCGCTGGGTCCGGCGGGGCTCGCCGAGGCGCACGACCGGTTCGTGGCCGAGTTCGGCGTCAGCATCGTGGGGGGGTGCTGCGGGACCACGCCGGAGCACATCCGGCAGGTGGTCGAGGCGGTCGGCGGCCGCACGCCGGCACACCGCCAGCCGGCGCACGAGCCGGCGGTGTCGAGCCTGTACCAGTCGGTGCCGCTCGACCAGGACACGACCTGGCTGACGGTGGGGGAGCGCTGCAACGCCAACGGGTCGCGGCGCTTCCGCGAGCTGCTGCTGGCCGGGGACCTGGACGGCATGGTGGGGGTCGCCAAGGAGCAGGTCCGTGAGGGCGCGCACGTGCTGGACGTGTGCGTGGACTACGTGGGCCGTGACGGCGCTCCGGACATGGACCGGCTGGTTGAGCGGCTGGCGCAGCAGTCCACCGTGCCGGTCATGCTGGACTCCACCCAGGCCGACGTGATCGAGGTGGGGCTCAAGCGGCTCGGGGGCCGCGCGATCATCAACTCGATCAACCTGGAGGACGGCGAGGCGCGGATGGCGGCGGTGTGCCCGCTGGCCCGCCAGTTCGGCGCCGCGGTGGTGGCGCTGCTGATCGACGAGGAGGGCCAGGCGCGGGACGTGGACTGGAAGCTGCGGGTGGCGCACCGCATCCACGACCTGGCGGTCGACAAGTACGGGCTGTCCGCCGAGGACATCCTGTTCGACACGCTGACCTTCCCGCTCGGCTCGGGGCAGGAGGACCTGCGCCGCGACGCCGTCGCGACCCTGGAGGCGCTCCGCCGGGTCAAGGCGGAGCTGCCGGGGGTGCGCACCATCCTCGGGGTCTCGAACGTGTCCTTCGGGCTGTCGCCCGCGGCGCGGCAGGTGCTGAACTCGGTGTTCCTGCACGAGGCGCGCCAGGCCGGCCTGGACGCGGCGATCGTGTCGCCGGCCAGGATCCTGCCGTTGCACCGCATCGACGCCGAGCAGCGCGAGGTCGCGCTGGACCTGATCTACGACCGGCGCCGCAAGGGGTACGACCCGCTGCAGCGGTTCATGGCCCTGTTCGAGGGCGTGCAGGCGACCCCCGCGGCGACCGCGGAGGACCTGGCGGCGCTGCCGGTGGACGACCGGCTCAAGCGGCGGATCGTCGACGGGGTGCGCGAGGGGCTGGAGGGCGATCTCGAGGAGGCGATGGGGTCGCGGCCGCCGCTCGGCATCGTCAACGAGGTGCTGCTGGACGGGATGCGGACGGTCGGGGAGCTGTTCGGCGCCGGTGAGATGCAGCTCCCGTTCGTGCTGCAGTCGGCGGAGGTGATGAAGGCGGCGGTGGGGCTGCTGGAGCCGCACATGGAGCGGGCCGACCAGGGCGGCAAGGGCCGGGTGGTCCTGGCGACCGTCAAGGGCGACGTGCACGACATCGGCAAGAACCTGGTCGACATCATCCTGACCAACAACGGCTACACGGTCCACAACCTCGGCATCAAGCAGCCGATCGCGGCGATCGTCGACAAGGCCGAGGAGGTCGGCGCGGACGCGATCGGGATGTCGGGGCTGCTGGTCAAGTCGACGGTGGTGATGCGCGACAACCTCGAGGAGCTCAACGCCCGCGGGCTGACCGGCTACCCGGTGCTGCTGGGGGGCGCCGCCCTGAACCGCACCTACGTGGAGGGCGAGCTGCGCGGGCTGTACAAGGGGCGGGTGTTCTACTGCCGGGACGCGTTCGCGGGCCTTCGGGTGCTGGACCAGCTCCGCCAGGAGCGGGAGCAGGGCGTGGTGGCGGACAGGGAAGCGCCGCGCGCGCCCCGGGTGCCCACCACGGCCAGGTCGCGGGGACCGGCAGCGGCGGCGGTGCCGGGGACCGGCGAGGTGGCCCGCTCGGACGTGCGGGCGGACGTGCCGGTGCCACGGGCGCCGTTCCTCGGCGAGTCGCGGCTGGTCAAGGGGATCCCGGTGGGGGAGATCGCCGCCTACCTGAACGAGTCGGCGCTGTTCCGGGGGCAGTGGCAGCTCCGTCCGTCGGGCGGCCGGCAGGCGTGGCAGGAGCTGCTGGAGACGGAGGCGCGGCCGCGGCTGCGGGCGTTGCTGGCGGAGGCGGTCGCCGGGCAGGTGCTGCAGCCGGCCGTGGTCTACGGCTACTTTCCGTGCAATGCCGACGGCAACGACCTGGTGGTATGGCGGGCGGACGGGTCGGAGTGGGTGCGGTTCCGCTTCCCGCGGCAGCGCCGCGAGCGGCGGCTGTGCATCGCCGACTACTTCCGGCCGGTCGGCTCCGGGGAGCGGGACGTGGTGGCGTTCCACGTGGTGACCATGGGGCGGGCGGCGTCGGCGGCGACCGCCAGGTTGTTCGAGGCCGACCGCTACCGGGAGTATCTTGAGCTGCACGGGGTCACGGTGGAGATGGCCGAGGCGCTGGCCGAATACTGGCACCGGCGGGTCCGGCAGGAGCTGGGCATCGCCGACCAGGACGCGTCGGAGCTGGAAGCCCTGTTCGACCAGGGTTACCGGGGGGCGCGGTACTCGTTCGGGTACCCGGCGTGCCCGGACCTGGAGGAGCAGGCAAAGCTGTTCGAGCTGCTGGATCCTGGGCGGATCGGGGTGGAGCTGTCCGAGGAGTTCCAGCTCCACCCGGAGCAGTCGACCTCGGCGATCGTCGTCCACCATCCCGAGGCGATCTACTTCAACGCACGGTGAGGACAGGACAGGGACGGACAGAGGGATCGGAGCGACGCGGTAGCGATGAGTACTGGCCATAGTGGCCCATCGAGGGCCGATCACCCGTTTGTCCCGGGGGACTAGCTAAGCCCCGAGAGCCCCCCGGGCCTGCCATGACGAGGAGGTGACCGGGGTGGCTTCGTCGAGCGAGCAACTCTTCGTGTCGCGCTTGGCCCGCCTGCCGGTGCGGGCGCCGAGCGGAGAGATGATCGGCCGAATCGCCGACGTCGTGATTGCGCGGGCGGCTCCAGGCTCGCCACCCGTGGTCCTCGGGCTCACCGTCTGGGTGCAGCGCCGGCCGATCTTCATCGGCATGGGCCGGGTCCGCGAGCTGGACGCGGGCGGTGCGACCCTCACCACGGGCACGGTGAATCTCCGCCCCTTCGAGCTGCGCGCCGGCGAGACGCTGGTGCTGGGCGAGCTGGTGGACTCGCGGGTCCGGCACCGGGAGACCGGCCGCGAGTACCGCATCAACGACGTGGCGATCGGCCTGGTCCGCGAGGGATGGGTGGTCTGCGCCCTCGACGCGATCGAGCCCGGGTCCGGCCTGCGGGCCTGGCGCCGGCCGCGGCACCTGCGCCTGACCTGGGACACGGTGGCGGGGCTCGAGGCCGGGCAGTCGGCCGAGTCGCGCTTGGCCGCGCTGGCGGACCTGCGACCCGCGGACGTGGCCGCCGCGCTGCTCGCGCTGCCGGCCAAGGCCCGCGAGGACATGGCCTCCGAGCTCGACGACGACCGGCTGGCCGCGACCCTGGAGCAGCTCCCCGAGGAGGTGCAGGCCGGGCTGCTGACCCGGCTCGACGACGAGCGCGCCGCGGACGTGCTCGAGGCCATGGACCCCGACGACGCGGCCGACCTGCTCGGCGAGATGTCCGAGGCCGATCGTGCCCGGCTGCTCGCCCTGATGATCCCGGAGGAGGCCGAGCCGGTGCGGCGGCTGCTGGTCTACGACGAGGAGACCGCCGGCGGTCTGATGACCACCGAGCCGGTGATCATGCGGGCCGGGGACACCGTCGCCGAGGCGCTGGCGCGGGTGCGGGACCCGGACCTGCCACCCTCCCTGGCCGGGCAGGTGTTCGTGGTGCGGCCCCCGACCCAGACGCCGACCGGCCGGTACCTGGGGGTGGCCCACTTCCAGCGCCTGCTGCGGGAGCTGCCCGGCGACCCGCTGGGCGCCTGCATCGACACCGACCTGGACGCGCTCTCGCCCAACCTGCCGACCCGGCGCGTCGCCGAGTACCTGGCCACCTACGACCTGCTGTGCGCACCCGTCTGCGACGAGCAGTCGAGGCTGCTGGGAGCGGTGTCCATCGACGACGTGCTCGACCACCTGCTGCCGCCGGCCTGGCGGCGTGGGCCGGTCCGCACCCGCAGGAACGGCAACGGCCACGGGACCGGCCCCGGCCATGGGAACGGCCACGGCGGCGCCGGCGACCGGGACCGGGACGACCGGGGCGGGACCGAGTCGGTGGAGCAGGTCGGATGAGCGTGGTGCCGCGCCAGATCCGGCGCCGGACCAGCCTGACCGCCCCGCGGCGACCGACCCCGCGGTTCGCCCTCTACTACGACCCGGAGGCGTTCGGGCGCTTCTCCGAGGCGATCGCCCGCTTCCTCGGCACGGCGCGCTACCTGGTCTTCCAGACCGTCGTGGTGCTGCTGTGGCTCGGCTGGAACGTGGCCACCAGGCTCGCGCACCTGGCCTTTGACCCCTACCCGTTCATCCTGCTCACCCTGGCGCTGTCGCTCCAGGCGTCCTACGCCGCGCCGCTGATCCTGCTGGCGCAGAACCGGCAGGAGGAGCGCGACCGCGAGGAGATGCTCGCCGACCGGCGCACCAATGCCCGGGCGCTGGCCGACACCGAGTACCTCGCGCGCGAGCTCGCCGCGATCCGCCTGGCGCTGGGGGAGATGCCCACGCGCGACTACCTCGGTGAGGAGCTGGATCGGCTCGGGCGCGAGGTGGGCGACCTGCGGGCGCGGCTCGACGGCAAGCACGGGCGCGCAGGTCCCGGCGCCGCCGGGCGCGAGGCCACCGACCGCTGAATTTCGCGCGCGGTCGGCTACAAGCCGGGCACGTCGGCGACCAGGCGGCCGCGCACGGTCGCGGTGCGGCGCAGCAGGTCGCGAAGGCCGACCAGCTCGCCGGCGACCGGGCCGATCCCCTCGGGCGGGCGCGAGCGGCCGACCGCGCGGCGGACCAGCTCGAGGTGCTGCCCGAGCAGGCCGGCGAGCGGCTCGGCCACGACCGGGTCCAGCGCCACGGCCGGGTCCAGGACCATCGCCCGCAGCCGGTCGGCGAGGTCCTGGTAGGTCCGCTCGACCCGGCGGCCTTCCTCGGCGTCGCCGGGCGCGACCTCCCCGTCGAGCCGGTGCCACTGGATCACCGCCTCGGCGGCGGGCTGCAGGCCGACCGCCTGCTCGGCCAGGGCCAGCACCGCGTCGCGGGCCGCGGGTGCGGCCCGCGCCCACTCGGCGACGGATCTGGCTGGCATGGCCGCGGCCTCCTCAGATTGCCTCGATGGTGGCGATGACCGCGCCGGTGGCGACGGTCTGGCCCTCGGCGACGTCGATGCCGGTGACCTTCCCGGCCTGGTGGGCGGTGACGTGGTTCTCCATCTTCATCGCCTCGAGCACCACCAGCGTCTGCCCGGGCGTGACCGCCTCGCCGTCGGCCACCAGCACCTTGACGATCGTGCCCTGCATCGGCGTCTTGACGATCTCCTTGCCGGGCCCGCCGGACTCGGCCCTGGCGCGCTCGAGCGCCTTGGGCGAGCGCGGGGTGCGCTGCCGCTCCGGCACCTTCACCGGCTCCTGCGGGATGATCGCCACGTCGAAGCGCTTGTCCTGGAGCTCGATCACCAGCCGGCGCGGGGGCGGTCGCCTGCTGTGGGCGCGCTCGGGCGGCGGGGCCGGAGCCAGCGAGGACAGGTCCATGCCCTGCTCCACCAGGACCGTGGACACCTCGCCGGCGGCAAAGGCCGGGTCCTGCATGGCGAGCCGGTGGAAGGGGATGGTGGTGGGCACGCCCTCGATCACGAACTCGTCGAGGGCGCGCAGCATCCGGCGGCGGGCCTGGTCGCGGTCCTCGCCCCAGACGATCAGCTTGGCCAGCAGCGAGTCGTAGCTCTGCGGCACGGTCCAGCCGGCCTTGACGCCGGCGTCGACGCGGACGCCGGGACCGGACGGCTCGCGCCAGCCGTTGACCGGGCCGGGGGCCGGCATGAAGCGGCTGCCCGGGTCCTCGGCGTTGATGCGCACCTCGATGGCGTGGCCGCGCGGGGCGATGCCGTCGTAGTGCATGGGGATGCCCTCGCCGGCGGCGACGCGGAGCTGGGCCTGCACCAGGTCGATGCCCGCGGTCAGCTCGGTGACCGGGTGCTCGACCTGGAGGCGGGTGTTCATCTCCAGGAAGTAGAACCTGCCGGCCTGGGGCTCGTAGAGGAACTCGACGGTGCCGGCGTTCTCGTAGTCGGCCACGCGGGCGATGTCGCAGGCGGCCTTGCCGAGGGCGGCGCGCACCTCCTCGGGCAGGCCCGGGGCGGGCGCCTCCTCGACCAGCTTCTGGTGGCGGCGCTGCAGGGAGCAGTCGCGCTCGCCGATGAACACCACCTCGCCCCTGCCGTCGGCGAGGATCTGGGCTTCGACGTGGCGCGGCGCGTCCAGGTAGCGCTCCACGTAGATCTCGGAGCGGCCGAAGGCCGCCTTGGACTCGCGCTGGGCCGACTCGAGCGCCTGCGCGACCTGATCGGCGCTGCGCACGACCTTCATGCCACGACCGCCGCCGCCGAACGCGGCCTTGAGCGCGAGGGGGTAGCCGTGCTCGGCCCCGAAGGCGGCGACCGCCCCGGGCCCGTCGACCGGCTCCAGCGTGCCGGGCACCAGCGGCGCCTTGGCCTGCTCGGCGACCCGGCGGGCGGCCACCTTGTCGCCCATGGCCGCGATCGCCGCCGGCTTGGGGCCGACCCAGCGGATGTGGGCCTCCATCACCGCCTGGGCGAAATCGGCGTTCTCTGCCAGGAAGCCGTAGCCGGGATGGACGGCGTCGGCGTGCGCCCGCCTGGCCACCTCCACGATCTTGTCGATGTTCAGGTAGCTCTTGGCCGGCGGGGCCTCGCCGATGTGCCAGGCCTCGTCGGCGAGCTCCACGTGCAGCGCGTCCCGGTCGGCGTCCGAATAGACCGCCACGGCGGTGAGGCCGAGCTCCCGGCAGGCTCGCAGCACACGCACGGCGATCTCGCCCCGATTGGCGACCAGGACCTTGTCCACGGGATGCCTCCTCAAGAGAGCCGAGAGCCGGGCTGTGGGCAAAGCGTAGCCCAGCGGGCCGGGCAGGCGGCAACGAGGCAAGCGAAACTGCCCGGTCCGATCGAGGCCGTCAGCGCTCCTGGCCCCAGTCGGAGCGGAGGCTGTGGCCCCAGCGGGTGCCCGGACGCCAGGCGCGCCGGCCGATGCCCGGCCGTCCGGCCGTGACCCAGGTGCTGGTCTGGTGGCTCTGGTCCCAGGTGGCGAGCCGGTCGATGGCCGCGCCGAGCACCTCGGCCTCGTCGCCCTCGGGCGTGCCCTTGAGGACCTGGAAGCGCAGCCCGTCCGGCGTGCGCAGGACCTCGCCGCCGTCGCCCTGGCCGTCGTCGCCGTGGCCGCCGTGGCCGTGGCTCGTCATAGCGGGATGTTCCCGTGCTTGCGGGGCGGGCGCGGCTCGCGTTTGGTGACGCACAGCTCGAGCGCCTGGATCAGCCGCGGGCGGGTGGTCTGCGGCTCGACGACCTCGTCGAGGTAGCCGCGCTCGGCGGCGATATAGGGGTTGGCGAAGCGCTCGGTGTACTCGGCCACCAGCTCGGCGCGGCGGGCGTTGGCGTCCGCCGCCGCCTCGATCTCCCTCCGGAAGATGATGTTCACCGCGGCCTGCGGCCCCATTACCGCGATCTCCGCGGTGGGCCAGGCGAGGTTCACGTCGGCGCGCAGCGGCTTGGAGGCCATGACGTCGTAGGCGCCGCCGTAGGCCTTGCGGGTGACGACCGTCAGCTTCGGCACCGTCGCCTCGGCGTAGGCGTACAGCAGCTTGGCGCCGTGGCGGATGATGCCTCCCCACTCCTGGTTGGTGCCGGGCATGAAGCCCGGGACGTCCACGAAGCTGATGATGGGGATGTTGAAGGCATCGCAGAAGCGAACGAAGCGGGCGCCCTTGACCGACGCGTTGATGTCCAGCACGCCGGCCAGGTGCAGTGGCTGGTTGCCGACGACCCCCACTGGCCGGCCGTTCAGGCGCGCGAAGCCGGTCACGATCGACTCCGCGTGCGCCTGGAGGACCTCCACGAACTCAGCGTCGTCGACCACCCGCTTGATGACCTCGCGCATGTCGTAGGGCTGGTTCGGGTTGTCGGGCACGAGGTCGAGCAGGCTGGGGTCCTCGCGACGCGGGTCGTCGGTCAGCGCCCGCCGCGGCGGGTCCTCCATGTTGTTGGGCGGCAGGAAGGAGAGGAGCTGGCGGACCAGGTCGAAGCACTCGTCCTCGTCCTCGGCGGCGAAGTGGGCGGTGCCCGACTTGACCGCGTGGGTCATGGCGCCGCCGAGCTCCTCGAAGGTCACGTCCTCACCGGTCACGGCCTTCACCACGTCCGGGCCGGTGATGAACATGTAGGAGGTCTCCTTGACCATGAAGACGAAATCGGTGATGGCGGGGGAGTAGACCGCCCCGCCGGCCGACGGCCCCATGATCAGCGAGAGCTGCGGCACGACCCCGGAGGCCTGCACGTTGCGCCAGAAGATCTCGGCGTAGCCCGACAGCGCGACCACGCCCTCCTGGATGCGGGCGCCGCCCGAGTCGTTGATGCCGATGCACGGCACGCCCATCCTGAGCGAGAGCTCCTGGAGCTTGCAGATCTTCTCCGCCATGACCTCGCCCAGCGACCCGCCGAACACGGTGAAGTCCTGGCTGAACACGCACACCGTGCGCCCGTCGATCATGCCGTAGCCGGTGATCACGCCGTCGGTGGGGATGCGCCGCTTGTCCATGCCGAACGCGGTGGACCTGTGCACCGCCAGCATGTCGGTCTCGACGAACGAGCCCGGGTCCAGCAGCGCGTCGACCCGCTCGCGGGCGGTCAGCTTGCCCTTGGCGTGCTGGGTGTCGACCGCCTGCTTGGAGCCGGCGTGCAGCGCCTGCTCCTTGCGCTTGCGCAGCTCGTCGACGCGTTCCTTCATCGTCCTGGGTTGCAGTGGTGGCACTTGGACCTCCCGCCCGGGCAGCCGTCCGATCCTCAGTCCCGGGCTACGCCCGCTGGACATGGGCATTGTAAGGAGGCGTGTACGCTCCCTGGCGAGCTGATGGGCGGCCGGCACGCAAAGGGGCCAAAGCGCATGGGGGAGCTGGACGCGTACGCGGCGGCGCTGCGTGCCGCCCTGCCGCCGTTTTTCAGCCCGCTCGAGGTGGTCGAGCGCGTCCCGACGACCATGGCGCGTGCCACGGAGCTGGCCGCGGCGGCCGCGCCCGAGGGCGCCACCGTGGTGGCGGAGGAGCAGGGCGCGGGCCGCGGCCGTCTCGGGCGGAGCTGGGTCGCCCCGCGGGGCGCCGCGTTGCTGGTGTCGGTGCTGCTGCGCCCGGCGCTCGCCCCGGCGGACCTGTGGCTGGTCCCGTCGCTGGCCGGGGTGGCGCTGGTCGATGCCGTCCGCGAGCTGGCCGGCAGCCGGCGCGAGCACCTGCCCGCGGGCCTGAAATGGCCGAACGACCTGCTGCTCGGGGGCAGGAAGGCGGCGGGCCTGCTGGCCGAGGCCGGCACGCGAGGGGGCCGGCTCGCCTGGGTCGCGCTCGGGATGGGCGTGAACGTCAACCAGGGGCTGGAGGACTTCCCGGCGGAGGTCGCCGGGCGGGCGACCAGCGTGGCGCTGGCGGCGGGCGCGCCGGTCGACCGTGCCGGGCTGCTCGGTGCGTGGGGCGAGCGCTTCGAAGCCGGCTATCAGGGCCTGGCCGCCGGCATCACCGGCCCGGTGCTCGCCGCCTACAGGGACCGGCTCGAGACGCTCGGCCAGCACGTCAGGGCCGACCGGCTCACCGGCGGCCCGGTGGTCGGCACCGCCGTCGAGGTGACCGCACGCGGCAGCCTTGTGGTCCTGACCGGCTCGGGCGCGCGGGTCGAGGTCGCCACCGCCGACGTGGAGCACCTGCGGCCGGCGTGACCTCCTGGGCCCCCGCTACCGGCCGACCCAGACGGCGACCGACACGGAGTAGGTGACGGAGGCGTCCAGCACGCTCGTCTCGAATGCCTCGAGGGTCCAGAGCTGTCGCCTTGCCGGGGGCGCGAACACCAGCGCACCCGAGAACCGTCCCCACTCCGGAGCGCTCGAGGCAAGCGTCGCGTAGCCCTGGGACACCACCCGGCCGGTCCGGTCGTGCAGGCGCAGGCCGACCGTGCCGGCGACGACGCAGGCGTGGCCCTTGGCGACCACGCGGTTGCCGGCGACCGCAGCCCGTGGACTGGGGTCCTCCAGGAGGATCGGGGCGAGTCGCGCGGCACGGTCCCGTACGAGCTCGTGGCCTCCGGCGCCCATTCCCAGCAGGCCCGCCAGCGGGCGCCCGTCGAGCACCCCTCCCGTGCGCCCCTCGACCTGGACGACCACCCGCTTGACCTGGGGCAGGTGCGTGACCGTCCAGACCAGCGCCTGCACGGGGTAGCCGTCGCCGGCGTCCGCGCCGAGCGCCCGGCGCGACAGGTTCACCGTGGCCGTGCCACCGGCCAGGCGCAGGCCGAGCAGCCGCGTGCCGGTCGGGAAGGGCCGGGTGGCGCCGGGGTAGCGGGGCCTGCCGGCCAGCAGCTCGGTCACGGCCGCGTCGGCCAGCTTGTCGACCGACGGCGCCCACTGCACCTCGTGCTCCTCGGGCAGGAGATAGCGCATCGCCCCGAACGACCGCAGGTAGTAGACGGTCACCTTCAGGCGCCACCCGGCCTGCACCCGGTGGACGTCGGGGGTGTCGTCGGTGCGTCCGCCGGGCCTGGCGAGCGGGAGCGCCGCCGCCTCGCGCCTGGAGGCGGCCGCGCCGCTCCCGCCGGTGCAGGAGCTTGCCAGCAGGCCCAACGCAACAACCAGCGTGGCGGCTCCGGCCACGCTTGCGATCACGCGTTGTGGGGTCAACGGTCCTCGGGGGTGTACTGCGGGCCACGGCAACCCGGTGTCTTGGGTCAAGATCGGCCGGCGAGGTTGCAAATGTGCAACGGTCAGGCCCCAGTCCGGCCCCGACCTGCTGCGTCCCAGTCGGGTCCCGAGGTGGCCATGGAGGCGCTGGGCCTCCTCAGGCCTGCTGGAGGACGATGCCGTTGCCGTCGGGGTCGTGGAAGACCGCCTCCGTGGCCCACGGCCGCTGCTCCGGTGGCCCGTCGAACGTGACCCCCTTGGCCAGGAGCTCCTCGTAGTCCGCCCGGAGATTGCTCGACCGGAGCACGAGCCCCCGCAGGGAGCCGGGGGGCATCGACTCGAACCAGGTGACCAGCGTCAGCGCGGTGGTGCCTCCCTTGGGGGCGACCTGGACCCACCGGATCCCCGGGACGGAGTCGTCCTCGCGCCTGAGCTCGAACCCGAGCTTGTCGACGTAGAACGCCTTGGCCCGCTCCTGGTCGGATACGGGAACCGAGACCACGATCACGTCCTCGACTGCCATCTCCACCTCCTTGTAACCGTCTGCTGGCTGGATCGTACGGGGGCTCCCGGCGACGTCCAAGTAAGCATTGAGGATCAGGTGAGGGCGGCGCGGGCGGCCAGGGTGCGCCGGGTGGCGCGGCCGCTGAGCGCCAGCCGGGTGAGGCTGGCGAGCAGCGCGAGGGCGACCGGCACTCCGGCCAGGCCGGTGAGGTCGGCGACCGTGCCGGGCGCGGTGACCGCCTCGCCGGCGAGCGTGCCCAGCAGCGTGAGGTCCGCGACGACGGCGGCGATGGCAACGGTCGCCGCGGCGGTCGGCGCAAGCCTCGGGCGGGGCGCGAGCCACCGGCTCGGCGGGCCGGTTGCGGCCACGGCCAGCAGCGTGCCCAGCCCGGCCGTGGCGATGGCGAGGCCGAGCAGTGGGAACGCCAGCCGGACACCGGCCAGGTCGTGCCGCCACGGGGGTGCGTGGGTGGCCGCGAGCGCGGCGATCCACAGCATGCCGACCAGCGGGCCGGTGCGGACGAGCGTGAGCGCGGTGCGGCGGGCCTGGACGGCGGCGAGCTCAGGGGCGAAGGCCGCGGCGACGGTGGCGGCGTCGCCGAGCTCCTCGAGCGCCGCGCGGGCCGCCTGGGCCGGGCTCAGCCCCTCGTCCAGTCGGACGGCGACGGCCTCCAGGAGCCCGTCGCGCAGCTCGGCCAGGATCGCCTCCCGCGCCCGGGGCGGGCCGCCGAGGCCGGCGAGGTGGGTGGCGAGCACGGCAAGGTAGCCCTCGACGGCGTCGCGGCCGGCGACGCGGCTCCCGGGGTGGGCTACGCGGTCCCCGGGGTGGGAGCGGGCCATCGGGTTCCCTCCAGCAAGGCCGTGACGGTATCGGCGAACTCGCGCCAGGCGGTGCGCTCGCTGCCGAGGGCGCGGCGCCCGGCCGCGGTCAGCTCATAGGTGCGGCGGGGCCGCCCGTCGGCGGTGGACCAGCCGCCGTGGATCAGGCCGGCCCGCTCCAGCCGGTGCAGCGCCGGGTAGACGGTGCCGGTCGGCAGGTCGATCCGGCCGCCCGAGCCCGTGCGCAGCGCCTGGATGATGGCGTAGCCGTGGCGCGGGCCGGCTTCCAGGGTGACCAGCAGCAGCGCGTCGAGATGGCCTTTGAGGACTTCCGCCTTCATACCGTCGGCACCTCCATCTATGCGTAGCTATCCTACCGCTCCTCGGCGCCGAACAGGAGGGGCTCGGGGTCGCGCCGGCGCTGCGATGCGGAGCCCGGGCGGCCTTGCGACGGCGATCCATATCAATCAAACTCGATGCAGATCCCATGCACGTCGAGGCCACGCTCCCACCGGCCGCCGCCCACGCCGACGGCGACACGGTCGCGCGCGCCCTCGGCGACCCGCTGCGCTGGCGGATCGTCACCCTGCTCGCCGGCGAGCAGCTCTGCGTCGGTCACCTCGCCGAGCTGCTCGGCGCGGCCCAGCCGCTGGTCTCCCACCACCTGAAGGTCCTGCGCGCCGCCGGGCTGGTCGAGGCCGAGCGCTACCGCTACTGGACCTACCACCGGCTGCGTCCCGCCGCGCTCGACGCCCTCGCCGACCGGCTGTGGCTGCTGGCCCGCTCGAGCCCGGCCGCGACCGCCTGCCGCCGCCTGGCCACGGGCGCGCAGGCGCCTCCCGGCCCGGCGGCGCACCCCCGCCCGTCCACCCGGCCCGTTCCGCCCTTGGCCGATCGTCCACAGCCTGCCCGAGGAGGCACCCTGATGCCCGAACGTGCGCTCGACCCGGTCTCGCGGCAGGCGTTCGCCGCCGCGATCGGCCAGCTCGCCGACGAGTTCCGCGGGATTTTCTCGCTGGAGACCATTGAACGGTACGTGGACGAGTCCATCGACCGGCTGTCGGGCGCGCGGGTGGTGGACTTCATCCCGCTGTTCGTGCACCGCTTCGCGCGCGAGCGGCTGCGCGCCCTCGCCCAGGTGGAGGGGAGCATTGTGAAGGACGTGCCCGAGGTGCTGTTCGTCTGCGTCCACAACGCCGGCCGGAGCCAGATGGCCGCGGCGCTGCTCGACCACCACGCCAGGGGGCGGGTGCACGTCCGCTCGGCGGGCAGCGACCCGGCCGACCAGATCAACCCCGCGGTCGTGGCCGCGCTGGGCGAGTGGGGCATCGACCTGGCACGGGAGTTCCCCAAGCCGCTCACCGACGAGGTCGTCCAGGCCGCCGACGCGGTCGTCACGATGGGCTGCGGGGACGCCTGCCCGATCTACCCCGGCAAGCGCTACCTGGACTGGGAGCTGGACGACCCGGCGGGCAGACCGGTCGAGGAGGTCCGGGCGATCCGTGACGAGCTCGACCGGCGCGTGCAGGGGCTGCTCGCCGAGCTGGTCCCCGCCGGCGCCGGACCGGCCTGACCGCCCGAGCGGGCCGTCGCCCAGGCGCACGAAGGACCGGTCCCGCGGCCGTCCCTCCGCCCGTTTCACATATTGACAATTGTCGATGCATGCTGGCATCCTCACATATCGAAGGGTGTCAATATGATGCACGCCCCGCCCGCCACCCACGGAGGCGCCCCATGACCACCCAGCCCACCCCCGGCGGCGCCGAGGCCGAGGCCGTCCGCGAGCAGGTCCGCGAGCGCTACGCCCACGCCGCCCGCCTGGCCACCACCGCCACCGCGACCACCGCCGACGACGACTGCGGCTGCGGCCAGCCCGCCGGCTGCGGCTGCGCCAGCTCCTGCTGCGCCGACACCTCCGCTGGCGACGCGCCCGGGTTCGGCGCCAGGCTCTACACCCCCGGCGAGCAGGGCGAGCTTCCAGGGACCGCGCTGCTGGCCAGCCTCGGCTGCGGCAACCCCACCGCCGTCGCCGAGCTGCGCGCGGGCGAGACGGTGCTGGACCTCGGCTCCGGCGGCGGCATCGACGTGCTCTTGAGCGCCAGGCGGGTCGGCCCCACTGGCAAGGCCTACGGGCTGGACATGACCGAGGAGATGCTGGCGCTCGCGCGCCGCAACGCCGCCGAGGCCGGCGTGGCGAACGTCGAGTTCCTCAAGGGCCATATCGAGCAGATCCCCCTGCCCGCCGGCACCGTCGACGTCGTCATCTCCAACTGCGTCGTCAACCTCTCGGTCGACAAGCCCGCCGTCTTCACCGAGATGCTCCGGGTGCTGCGGCCGGGCGGGCGCATCGGCATCACCGACGTCGTCGCCGAGGACCGCCTGAGCCCGGCCGACCGGGCGCAGCGGGGCAGCTACGTCGGCTGCATCGCCGGCGCGCTGTCCAGGCGCGAGTACGAGCAGGGCCTGACCGCGGCCGGGTTCGAGCAGGTCTCGGTGACCTTCACCCACCCGGTCGCCGACGGGCTCCACAGCGCCATCGTCAAGGCGTCCAGCCCCGCCACGGTCCCGAGCGCGGGGCGGGGCCGGTAGGATCGTGTCACGGGTTCGCCGGTCTTGTCGTTGAGGTGCCCTTGGAGCTGCCAGCGTCGATCAGCATCCGCGAGGTCGGCCCGCGTGACGGGCTGCAGAGCGAGGCGCCGCTGCCGGTCGAGGCGCGCGTCCGGTTGGTGGACGCGCTGTCCGGGACCGGGGTGCGGCGCATCGAGGCGGGGTCGTTCGTGTCCCCGAGGGCGGTGCCCGCCATGGCCGGAAGCGGCCAGGTCTTCGCGGCCGTCCAGCGCCGCCCGGGCGTGACCTACTCGGCCCTGGTGCCCAACGAGCGCGGCGCCGCCGACGCCCTGGCCGCCGGCGCCGACCGGCTCCAGGTCGTGGTCGCCGCCTCCGAGAGCTACAACGCCAGCAACGTGAACCGCACCGTCGCCGAGACCCTGGAGCAGATCGCCGGGGTGGTGCGGCTGGCGGGCAGGACTCCTGTCGAGGCGACCATCTCGACCGCGTGGGGCTGCCCCTACGAGGGCGAGGTGCCGGCCTCTCGCGTGGTGGAGCTGGCCCGGACCGTGCTGGACCTCGGCTGCCAGGCCGTCTCGCTGGGCGACACCACCGGCATGGCCACGCCCACCCGGGTCGAGGCGCTGCTCGGCGCGCTGCGCCCGCTGACCACGGCGGTCAACTGCCATTTCCACGACACCCGCGGCACCGGCCTGGCCAACCTGCTCGCCGCCGTGCAGGCAGGCTGCACCGACTTCGACACGGCGGTCGGCGGGCTCGGCGGCAGCCCCACCGCGCCGGGCGCCGGCGGCAACGTCGCCAGCGAGGACGTCGTGCACATGGTCGAGGACATGGGGGTGGCCAGCGGCATCGACCTCGGCCGCCTGCTCGCCGTGGCCCGGACCGCCGCGGCGCTGCTCGGGCACCCGCTGCGCAGCCAGGTGCTGCTCGCCGGCCCGGCCAGACCTGCGACAGCGACCCAGGAGGTGACCCGTTGACCGGGCAGCGGCCCGAGGCCCCGTTCGCGGCCCTTGCCAAGCAGACCCGCGCGGGCGGGGCGGAGCGCTACCACGCCAGAGCTCGTGAGCAGGGCAAGCTGTTCGTGCGGGAGCGGCTGCGCCGGCTGCTCGACGACGCCGACGGCTTCGTCGAGGACGGGCTGCTGGCCAACGCCATGGCCGGGGACCTGCCGGCCGACGGCGTCGTCACCGGGACCGGCGTGGTCGGCGGCCGTTCCGTGGCGGTGATGGCCAATGACTCGACCGTCAAGGCCGGCTCCTGGGGCGCTCGCACGGTCGAGAAGATCATCCGCGTCGAGGAGTACGCGCTCCGCCACGAGATACCGCTGATCTGGCTGGTCGACTCCGCGGGCGCCCGCATCACCGACCAGGTGGAGATGTTCCCCGGCCGGCGCGGCGCCGGGAGGATCTTCTACAACCAGGTGCGGCTGTCGGGGCGGGTGCCGCAGGTGTGCTGCCTGTTCGGCCCCTCGGCCGCCGGCGGCGCGTACATCCCCGCCTTCTGCGACGTGGTCTTCATGGTCGACGGCAACGCCTCCATGTACCTCGGCTCGCCCCGCATGGCCGAGATGGTCATCGGGGAGCGGACCACCCTCGAGGAGATGGGCGGCGCGGCCATGCACTGCCGCGTCTCCGGCTGCGGCGACCTGCTCTGCGCCGACGAGGACGAGGCCATCCAGGCCGCCCGCCGCTACCTGGCCTACTTCCCGGGCAACTGGCGGGGGGAGCCCCCGGCCGAGGCGCCCAGGGGGCCCGCCTACACCGGGCCGGTGGCGCCGCTGGTGCCGACCGACGAGTCCCAGCCGTTCGACATGCTCCCGCTGGTCGCCGCAGTCTGCGACGAGGGCAGCTTCTTCGAGGTCAAGCGCGAGTACGCGACCGAGCTCATCACCGGGCTCGCCCGCATCGAGGGGCGGGCCGTCGGGATCGTCGCCAACCAGCCGCTCGCCAAGGGCGGCGTGCTGTTCGTGGACTCCGCCGACAAGGCCGCCCGCTTCATCTGGCTGTGCGACGCCTTCAACGTCCCGCTGGTGTTCCTGGCCGACGTGCCCGGCTTCATGATCGGCAAGGAGGTCGAGCGCCAGGGGATCATCCGCCACGGCGCCAAGATGATCACGGCCGTGAGCGAGGCGACCGTGCCGAAGATCTGCGTGGTGGTGCGCAAGGCCTACGGCGCCGGCCTGTACGCCATGGCCGGGCCCGGGTTCGAGCCCGACGCGACCCTGGCCCTGCCGACCGCGTCGATCGCGGTCATGGGCCCGGAGGCGGCGGTCAACGCGGTCTACTACAACAAGCTCGCCGCCCTGCCCGCCGAGCGGCGCGAGGAGGAGCTCGAGCGCCTGCAGCGCGAGTACCGCGAGGACGTCGACCTCGCCCGGCTCGCCTCCGACCTGGTGGTCGACGCCGTGGTCGACCCGGACGAGCTGCGCGCCGAGGTGGCCAGGCGGCTCGCCGCCGCCGCCGGCAAGCAGCGCGAGCTCACCCGCCGCCGCCACGGGGTACCGCCGGTATGACCCGGCGCCGCCCCTTCCGGACGGTGCTGGTCGCCAACCGCGGCGAGATCGCCGTCCGCGTGCTGCGCGCCTGCCGCGAGCAGGGCCTGGCCGGTGTGGCGGTGTACTCCGAGCCGGACGCCGGCGCGCTGCACGTGCGCGAGGCCGACCGGGCCGTCGCCATCGGCGGCGCCCGCGTGAGCGAGTCCTACCTCGACGTGGGCAAGCTGCTGGGGGCCGCCCGCGAGGCGGGCGCCGAGGCCGTGCACCCGGGCTATGGGCTGCTCAGCGAGAACGCGGCCTTCGCCAGGGCGGTGGAGGCGGCGGGGCTGGTCTGGGTGGGGCCGCCCGCCGACGCGATCGAGCAGATGGGCGACAAGCTGGCCGCGCGCCGCGCGGTGCTGGAGGCCGGGGTCGAGCCGGTGCCCGGCACCACCGAGCCGGTGCGGGACGCCGCCGAGGTGGTCGCGTTCGGGGACGCGCACGGCTGGCCGGTGGCGGTCAAGGCAGCCGCCGGCGGCGGCGGGCGCGGCATCCGCGTGGTGCGCGGGCCGGACGAGGCCCCCGCCGCGCTCGCCGCCGCCCGCCGCGAGGCCACGGCCGCGTTCGGCTCAGGGGCCTGCTACCTCGAGCGCTTCTTCGAGCGGCCCCGCCACGTCGAGGTCCAGGTCCTGGCCGACTCGGACGGCGGCATCGTCCATCTCGGCGAGCGCGACTGCTCGGTGCAGCGCCGCCACCAGAAGCTGATCGAGGAGACCCCGTCCCCGGGCCTGCCCGCCGAGGTCCGCGAGCGCCTGCTCACCTGGGCGGTGGCGGTCGCCAAGGCGTGCGGCTACGTCGGCGCCGGCACGGTCGAGCTCCTCTGGGACCCCGCCACCGGCGGCGCCTGGTTCCTGGAGATGAACACCAGGCTCCAGGTCGAGCACCCGGTCACCGAGGCGGTCACCGGCGTGGACATCGTGGCCGCCCAGCTCCGCATCGCCGCGGGCGAGCCGCTCGGCTTCGGCCAGGAGCAGGTCCGCTTCGCCGGCCACGCGGTCGAGTGCCGCATCAACGCCGAGGACCCCGGCCGCGGCTTCCTGCCCAGCCCGGGGACGATCCGCCGGCTGCGCTGGCCCGGCGGCCCCGGCGTGCGGGTCGACGCGGGCTACCAGGCCGGCGACACCGTGTCCCCGTTCTACGACGACCTGCTCGGCAAGGTGGTCGCCTGGGGGCGCGACCGGGACGAGGCGATCGGGCGGGTGCTCGCCGCCCTCGCCGACCTGGAGGTCGAGGGCGTGGCGACCACCACCGCCGCGCTCGCCCGCGTCCTCGCGCACGAGGACTTCCGCCGCGCCGCCCACTGGACCACCTGGCTCGAGGAGGCGGTCGACCTCGGCGGCCCGGCGCCCGCGAAGGCCGGCCCCGGCACGGCCGCCGAGGTCGAGGCGCCGGATTTCACCGTCACCGTCGGCGGTGCGACCTACCCGGTGCGCCTGTACCGGCACCGTCCCTCGGCGCTCGGGGTCGATCCCGGGGCACGGGTGGTCGCGCCGCTGGCCGGCACGCTCAGCCGCGTGGAGGTGGCGGCCGGCGACCAGGTGGCCGAGGGCGCGCTGCTGGCGGTGGTCGAGGCCATGAAGATGGAGACGCCGCTGCGGGCGCCGTTCGCCGGCACCGTAGTCGAGGTACCATCATCGGTTGGCGGTCCGGTGGCAGCCGGCCAGACGGTCGTGGTGCTCGAGGCCGGCTAGCCGGACCGGGGGAGCTGGAGCGGGCACGGGGGCGCCGCTCCGGCGAAACCGGGCGTCCCGGGGGGGCGCAGGTTCCAGCGACGACCCCCGACTGGTGGTAGCCGCGGGGTGGTGGAAGCGAGCGGGCGCCGGGTGTTCCCGGGCCGGGCGGACCAGGTGGCCCAGGCCCGGCGCTTCGTCGTCGCCACGCTCGGCTCGCGCTCGCCGCTCGGCGACGCGGCCGGGCTGCTGGTGAGCGAGGCGGTGACCAACGCGCTGCTGCACTCCGCCTCCGGCCATGACCGTGGCAGGTTCACGGTCGTCTACGTGCTGGCGCGCGGGCGCCTGCGGGTGGAGGTCCACGACGGCGGCGGTCCGGGGACGCCGCGGCGGCGCGTCCACGGCCTGGAGTCGATGACCGGGCGCGGCCTGGAGCTGTTCGAAGCGCTCGCCAGCCGCTGGGGCCACCGCGGCGACGAGCGTGGGAGAGTGGTCTGGTTCGAGCTGGACCTGCACGAGGAGATGGAGCATGGAGTTCAGGCTGGGGCCGTTCGATCCCGCTCTGCACGTGCGTAGCCGGGACCACTACGAGGCGGTCCGGCGCGAGGCGCAGCTCCTGGAGCTGGGCACCGAGAGCGCGCCGCGCCAGCTCAACGAGCTGCTCGGGCACCTGACCCAGCAGTTCTCGCCGAGCTCCGTGAACGACGAGGCGGACCGCGCCTTCCTGGCCGGCGAGCCGTTCTTCACCGCCACCGTGACGGTCCCGGACGCGCTGGTCCCGGACGCGCTCGGCGCCTGCGCCGAGCTCGCGCGGGCACTGGACCGCCTCGACCGCTGGGCCCAGGAGGCCGGCACGAACCTGCTCGAAGCGCCCGAAGAGGTGAAGCGCTACCGCCGTGCCTACCTCGCCCAGGTCCAAGCCCAGCTCCAGGCGAGCCTGCCGGCGCCCGGCAGGGCCGCGGCGCCCGGCAGCTCCTGAGCCCGGCCGCCGCCTCAGGCCCCCGGCCAGCTCGGCGGGCGGCGCTGGCTCCAGGCGGCGATGCCCTCGCGGCGGTCGTCGGAGAGCACCGCCCGGCGCCAGGCCTGGTCCTCGACGTCCATGGCTGCCTCCTGCGCGAGGTCGGCACCCAGGTCCAGCGCCCACTTGGCCAGCCGCACGGCGGTCGGCGCGTTGCCGGCGATCTCGGCGGCGAGGCCGTGGGCGGCCCCGGGCAGCCCGGCCCTGGGCACCACCCGGTCGACCAGGCCGAGCCGCAGCGCCTCGGCCGCGTCCACTCGCCGGCCCGTGAGCACGAGGTCCTTGGCGACCGCGCGCCCCACCCTGCGGACGAGGAGCTGCGTGCCGCCGCCCGCGGGGACAAGGCCCAGGCGGACCTCGGGGAGCCCCAGCACGGCGTCGTCGGCGGCCACCACCAGGTCGCAGGCGAGCGCCAGCTCGCAGCCGCCGCCGAGCGCGAAGCCGAACACCGCTGCGACCGTCGGCAGGGGGCAGCGCCGCACGGCGCCGAAGGCGCGCCGGAACACCTCGCGCTGCGCGAACCAGGCGTCGTCGTCGAAGCCGCTGCGCTCGCGCAGGTCCGCGCCGGCGCAGAAGGCGCGCTCGCCCGTGCCGGTCAGCACCACCGCGCGCACGGACCGGTCGGTCGCCAGCGGCTCGAACGCGGCGGCCAGCGCCCGGGCCAGCTCGGTCGAGACGGCGTTGAGCGCGTCCGGCCGGTCGAGGGCCACGGTGGCGACGCCCCCCTCCACCACGACGCGCACCGGCCCCGCCGGCGGGGCGCTCACCCGCCGACGCTCCCGGCGTTGACCTCCTGGAAGGCCCACGCCCAGGTGCGCTCCAGCCCGGCCTTCAGGTCGAACCTCGGGCGCCAGCCGAGCAGCCGACCGGCCGCCGCGGAGTCCAGCGCGATCGCCAGCAGCTCGCCGGCACGCGCCGGCGCGAACGTGGGCTCCGGCCCGAAGCCGGTCACCGCCCGCAGCTCCCCGTACACGTCGAGCACCGAGCTGGCGACGCCGGTGCCGATGTTGAGCCGGGCGCCGGCCAGGCCCTCCAGGCCCTGCCGCTCGCCCGCCGCGGCAAAGGCGTCCACCACGTCGTCCACGAACACGTAGTCGCGCGTCTGCAGCCCGTCCCCGTACACCGTCACCGGCTGGTCGTCCAGCAGCCGGTTGCAGAAGATCGCCACGACGCCGGCCTCGCCGTGCGGGTCCTGGCGGGGCCCGTAGACATTGGCCAGCCGCAGGCTCACCGGCTCGAGCCCGTACACGCCGGCGAAGCTCGACAGGTAGTCCTCCGCGGCGCGCTTGGAGACCCCGTAGGGGTTGGTCACGCGCGGCCGGCAGGTCTCGTCGACCGGCAGCTCGGCGGGGTCGGGCTCGCCGTAGACCGTGCCGCCGGAGCTGGCGAACACCAGCCGGCGGCAGCCCGCCTCCAGCGCGGCCCTGGCCACCTGGATGGTGCCGAGCACGTTGACGCGCGCGTCGAAGGCCGGGTCGGCCACGCTGCGGCGCACGTCGATCTGGGCGGCCAGGTGGTAGGCGACCTGCGGCCGGGCCGCGGCCACCACCCCGGCCAGCTCCGGCCCCGCGACGTCGGCCTCGGCCAGGTGGACGCGGCCAGAGGCGAGGGCGTCGGCGAGGTTCTCCAGCCGCCCGGTGGACAGGTCGTCGACCACGGTCACGTCGTGACCATCGTGGACCAGGCGGTCCACCAGGGTGGAGCCGATGAACCCGGCGCCACCGGTGACCAGCGTGCGCATCTCGCAGGCCGCCCTTTCGAGTCGGATCGAGGAGTCGGGGACCCGGGAGCCCGGACCCTGGGTGGCAATGGTAGCCGGCCGTCTTGTGCCCGGCCGTCCGATCGTGCAGGGTACCTCCGCGGACACAAAATGGAGGGGACGTCGAGTGGAGCAGGCGGTGGGCGAGCAGACCCCGGCCCGGGCGCTTTCGGGCTGGCTCGCGCGCACCTGGCTGCTGCCGTACCTGCTCATCGCGGCGGTCGCGGTCGCCGACCTGCTGCTGCCCAGGTCGCTGTCGACCGGCGCCTTCCTGGTGCTCGCCCCGCTGCTCGCCGGCCGGCTGTCGACCGGCCGCGACCACGTCTTCGGCACCGGGCTGGCCGCGCTCGTGGTCGGCTTCGCGTTCGGCAGGTACCTGCACCGGATCGACGACTCCCAGCTCGGCCTGCAGCTGGTGCTGATCGCGCTCGGCACCTTGTTCGCCCTGCTCAACCAGGGTGCCTACCGGCGCGAGCGGTCCGCCTTCGGGCGCGCGGCCGACACCGTCACCATCGCCGCGTCGCTGGCCGCCGGGGTCGAGCCGGAGCAGGCGTACGAGCTGCTCGCCCGCTCGGCGCGCACCCTGTACGCGGCCGCGGCGGTGGCCGTGTACCGGCGCCAGCACGAGGAGATGGTCTCGGTCGCCCAGGACCGCGAGATGCTGGTCCCGCAGCTCCCGACCCGGCTGGACGCGCACGCCTTCCCGGCGGCCTTCTCCACCCGGCCCGAGCGGGTCGGGGGCCGCGCGCGGTCCGGGCCCGAGGTCCCGGTGCTCCTGGCCCGGGGGCTCGGCAGCCTGCTGTGGCTGCCGCTGGTCGACGTCGCCGGCCGGCAGAGCGGCACCATCCTGCTCGCCTGGCGCCAGCGCGACCCGCGGCTGTCAGCCGCCGACCTCGATGCGTCGGTCCGCTTCGCCAGCCTGGGCGCCCGCGCGATCTCCGGCTCGGAGCGGGTGCAGGCCCAGGCCGAGGTGCTCCACCAGATCCAGGCCCTGCTGCTGGAGACCCCGCCGGCCTGGGCGGCCGGCTACCAGATCGGGGTCCGCTACCAGTCGGCCAGTGGGCTGGCCGAGATCGGCGGCGACTTCTACGACGTGGTCGAGATGGGCAAGGAGGGGCTCGCGTTCATCATCGCCGACGCCCGTGGCAAGGGCCTGGAGGCGAGCTCCCTCGCGGCCGTGCTGAAAGGGGCGTTCCGGACCTTGGCCGGTGAGGGCGCGGGCCCGGCGGCCACCCTGGTCCGGCTCGACCGGCTGGTGGCGCGCGAGGGCGGCGAGGAGGACTTCGTCACTGCCCTCGCCGGCCGGGTCTACCCGAACGGTCGCGTGGTGCTCGCTTCCGCGGGCCACCCCGTGCCGCTGGGCGCGGACCCGCCGCTGATCCCGCGGACCGCCGCGCCGCTGGGCCTCGGGACCCGGCCGGTCGACGCGTTCGGCCTGCTCAGACCCGGTCAGCGGCTGATCTGCTACACCGACGGCCTGGTCGAGGCGCGCAGCCGCGCCGGCGAGTTCATCGACCCGGCCGAGCTGGACCGCGCGCTCGCGGCCAGCACCCTGGACGAGGTCCTGGACCGGCTGGTCGTCACCGTCGAGCAGCACTCCGACGGCCGCTACGCCGACGACCTCGCACTGCTCGCGCTCGAGTACGCGCCCCGCGCCTAGGATGAGGAGCCTGGGCGCTGACCCGCCCCGCTCGACCGCCGCCTCACGAGGGAGCCGTTCATGGACTTCGCGCTCGAGCCCGAGCAGGAGGAGTTCCGCAAGACCGTCCGGGCCTTCGCCGAGGAGGTGGTCGCCCCGAGGGCCGAGGCCATGGACCGGGCGGAGGAGCTGGACGAGGCCGTCCTGGACCAGATGGCCGCCATGGGCCTGTTCGGCCTGCCCTTCCCGGAGCGCTACGGGGGCATGGGTGCCGACTACCTCACCCTGTGCCTGGCCGTCGAAGAGCTGGCCCGGGTCGACTCGTCGGTGGCGATCACGCTGGAGGCGGGGGTCGGGCTCGGCGCCATGCCCATCTACCGCTTCGGCAGCGAGGAGCAGAAGCGGCGCTGGCTGCCGCCGCTGGCCGCCGGGGAGCGGCTCGGGGCCTTCGGCCTCACCGAGCCGGGCGGCGGCTCCGACGCGGGATCGCTCCGCACCCGTGCCCGCCTCGAAAGCGGCCAGTGGGTGGTGGACGGCACCAAGGCGTTCATCACCAACGCGGGACTGCCCCGCTCCGGCCTGGTCACGGTGGCCGCGGTCACCGGCGAGCGGCCCGACGGGCGCGGCGAGGTCTCCAGCATCGTCGTGCCGACCGGCACGCCCGGGTACCGGGTGGGCAGGACGTACTCCAAGATCGGCTGGCACGCGTCGGACACGCGCGAGCTGGTCTTCGAGGACTGCCGGGTGCCCGAGGAGAATCTCGTGGGCGAGCGCGGCGCCGGGCTCGCCAACTTCCTGCGCACGCTCGAGGAGGGCCGCGTCGCCATCGCCGCGCTGGCCACCGGGCTGTGCCAGGGCTGCGCCGACGAGTGCGTGAAATACGCGCGCCAGCGCCACGCCTTCGGCCAGCCGATCGCCTCCTTCCAGGCCGTCGCCTTCAAGATCGCCGACATGGAGATGCGGGCCCACACCGCCCGGCTCGCCTACCAGCAGGCGGCCGCCAGGCTCGTGGCCGGCCAGCCGTTCGGCAAACAGGCGGCGATCGCCAAGCTGCACGCCTCCGAGGCGGCCGTCACCTGCGCGCGCGAGGCGGTCCAGGTCCACGGCGGCTACGGCTACGTCAACGAGTTCCCCGTGGCGCGCTTCTACCGCGACGCCAAGGTCCTGGAGATCGGCGAGGGCACCAGCGAGGTCATGCGCATCCTCATCGCCCGCTCGCTCGGCCTGGACCCCGGTCGGTAGCCGAAGCCGGGCCCGCGTGATCCAGGAAACGCCGTACCGGCTCGGACGGGCCGCGCAGCCGCTTCGCGTGCGTGAGAAAGCGGCTCGCCTTGACCGCCATTTGGATTCATCGGCATTTGCGTCGCCCGACGACCGCTCTCACGCCTTTTGCGGAAGCGCGCGATTCGGGTAGTGCGCGACCCCCTTCCTACAGGCCGTAGCGCTCCTTCATGGTCGAGTCGTCGGGGTCGATCTCGCGCATTGCTTTGCTGACCAGGCGCTTGTTGATCTCGTCGAGGTGCGAGCGCACCAGCTCCTTCTCGGCTTCGGTGATCCGCCCGCGGTGCGGCTCGCCGGCGTGCTCCAGGGTGGCGTAGTTCACCTTGGGGCGGCCCGCTCGCGACCCGTCGGCGGCGGCCGCCGCGCGGGCACCCTCGCCGCCGCGGCGGTTGCGGTGCTTGGAGATCAGCGCGTCCTGGATGGCGCCGTCCATCACGCCGGGACCGGCCAGCAGATTGAAGTCCTCGATAGGAACGGTGATCCGCTCGCCCTTGCGCGCGCCCGGGCGGATCCACTCTACGGTGACGAAGCGGGCGGAGACGTTCCGAAGCTGCTCGATCTCCTCTGGCAGCGCCTCCAGCGTGACCGGCAGGTCGGAGTATTCCGGATGCTCTTGGACGACAAGGCGGCCGAGCGACTGCTCCTCCGCCTCCTTGCCCGAGATGTCCGAGACGTGGATGGTCTTCACTGCCATCAGGGTGGATTCCTCCTCGACCAAATGGGGTTCCTGGACCGCAACACGACGCTAAACGAAAAGCATGGTGAGAAGCAACGTCGACAGTTGGCTAGTATGCCCCAGAGCTTATCGTAAGGAGAGCGGCTTGGAGACCGATTCACCGCGGCGGCGCCCGCGGGAGCGCGTCCGCTGGCGGACCGCGGCCGTGCTCGCGGTGGTCGCCGGGTTTTTTGCGCTGACGCTGGTGAGCCGCTGGCACCAGGTCACGGCCGTGAAATGGAGCCTGGCCCCCGGCTATTTCGCGGTGGCGTGCCTGCTGCTCGCATCGTCTTACGCGCTGGTCGCGGGGTTGTGGGCGGTGGCGTTGGCGAAGGTGGCGGCGACGCCGGTCGCGGCGGGCGTGCGGATCTGGTTCCTGGCCAACCTGGCGAGGTACGTGCCCGGCAACGTGTGGAGCTTTGTCGGCGCGGTCGAGCTCGCCAGGCGCGAGGGCGCGCCCCGGCGCACGACCCTGGCGGTGATGGCGCTGACCCAGGCGCTGTCGGTGGGGGTGGCCCTGCTGGTCGGTCTGCCGGTGCTGGCTGCGGAACGGGCCCGGCTGGGCCGCTCGGCGCTGCTCGGCCTTGCCGTGGCGGTCGCGCTGGTGGCGCTGGTGGTGGTGGGGTGGCGCCCGCTGGAGCGGCTGGCGCGGCGCCGCTTCCCCGAGTCGGGCCTGCTGCTGGACCGGGTGCTGCACCGCGGTGCCGGCGCCGGTGCCGATGCCGCGGTGCTCCCGCCGCTGTGGGCGACCGCCGGGCTGGCGGGCGGGTACGCCGCCTACTGGGGGCTGACGGGGCTGGCGTTCGCGGCGCTGGTCCGCAGCATCTTCCCGCTGGCGCCGTCCGCGGTCCCGCTGGCGGTGGCGGGGTACGCGGCCGCCTACGCCGTCGGGTTCCTGTCGCTTTTGACCCCGGCGGGCCTGGGGGTGCGCGAGGGCGTGCTGGTGCTGGCGCTCGGGCCGGTCCTGCCCGCCGGGCCGGCCCTGGTGGTCGCGCTGGTGTCCCGCCTGTGGATGATGGTCTTCGAGCTGCTCGGCGCGACGGTCGCCTACCTGCTCGACCGCGCCCTGCGCCGCGATCCCGCCCGCGCCGGGTGAGCCGGCGGCGCTACCCGGAGCGCTCGAGCAGCGCGAGCGGTGGGTCCAGCCGCACCAGGCGGAACTGCCCGGAGGCGAGCAGGGCGTCGACGGTCGCCCGCCACTCGCCGGGGGACGCGAATGCGCGTGGCTCGTCGATGACGACGACCTGGCGGGTGCCGGTGGCGCGCAGCACATCGAGGGCGGCCGGGGTGACCTCGCCCCGGTTGAGAGGCTCCAGCACGGCCGAGCGGTCGGCGAGCCACGGCGCGGGCGTCTGGTTGTAGGCGTTCAGCGAGCGCCGCCGGCTCTGCGCCGCGAGGTAGGTGGTGGCCGAGTTCCAGGTGGTCCCCGGCTGCAGGACGGGGATGCCCAGGATCGGCCCGGCCCGGTCGCCCCGCGCCTGGAGCGCCGCCACCACCGGATGGTCCGCCAGGCCCGGCTCCACCAGGTTGTCGGAGACGCGGTAGTCGACCAGCAGCAGCACCGTGGCCAGCACCAGCGCCGCGGCGCCGAGGCGCCGCGCCCCGGCGCCGCCGGGCAGGCGCTCGGCGAGCGCGTCCAGGGCCACGGTGGCCAGCAGGACCAGGACCATGGCGGTGATCACCATGAGTCGCTCGGGGACCCGCTGGAGCGAGAGGAACGGCAGGTGGTCGAAGAGGAAGCGGTACGGGTGCAGGGGCCCGATGTCCGCGCGCGGCCCGTAGGTCAGGATCACCAGCGGGACGGCCAGCACGGCATAGGCGAGCTCGCGGCGCCGGCGCGCCACCACCACCGCGGCGCCGGCGACGGCCAGGACGAGCACGGCCCAGCCCACGTAGACGAGCCCCTCGCCCTGCGTGCCGAAGGACTTGCGGACGAGCGCGAGCAGCGACGCCGGCGCGTACAGCACGACCTGGCCCCAGCTCCCGTTCTCGCCCGCGACCTGGCCCTTGAACGCGTGGTGGAAGGAGGCGAGCACGTAGCCGGTGGAGGCCGCCACCGCGGCCAGCGTGGTCAGCGACGGTCCGACCGGCAGGGGGCGGCGGCCGAGCGCGGCCTCCACCAGCGACCAGGCCACCAGGAAGGCCAGCAGGCCGGCCACGTAGAGGTCGAGGTGGTACTCACCGGACAGGCCCACCACCAGCACCACCGCGGCGAGCGCGAGCGCGGGCCCGCGCCAGGGACGCCGGTCGCGGTGCCGCTCGACCGCGACCTCGAACGCCCAGGCCGCCGCGGGGAACGCCCACCACATGACCGCGTTGAAGTGGCTGGTGAGCTGGAACACGTGGTTGGGCGTGAAGGTGTAGGCGAGCGCCCCGGCGGCGGCCAGCAGCGGCCAGCGGGTGTGGCGCCGCAGCCAGCCGAAGGTGACCACGCCCGCCAGCAGCGTGGACAGCAGCAGGGTGGCGTTGTAGGCGGGCACCAGACCGGCGACCGGCCAGACCGCGGCGACCACCAGGGTCCACGGCAGGTCCAGCGAGCTGGTCCGCAGCGGCGCCGGCCCGGCCGCGCCCTCCCGCGGGTCCAGGAAGGGGTCGCGCAGCTCGCGGAAGTTGTCGATGACCACCGACTGGATGAACACGTTCTGCAGCCAGTCGCCGCTGGTGAAGGCCTCCGGCCGGGTGACGAAGTTGGGCTGGCCCGCGGCGCCGGCGTCGCCCTTCATCCTCCAGAAGCGGTCGAAGTGGATGGCGAGCGGCCAGGTGAGCGCCGACCAGACCAGCAGGGTCGCGAACGCCACGCCCACGAATGCCAGGGAGGGTCGTCTGCGGCCCGGAGGGCCCGCCGCCGCGTCCGCCGGCAGGGGCGACGAGGAGCCAGCCGGCGGGGCGGTGGTGGCACTCAATGTTTCCGCTCGTCCTCGAGGCGCCGTTCCAGACGCTCGACCCGCTCGGAGACGTTCACGACCAGCTCCGCCAGGAAGCCGACCAGGACGACGAGCAGGCCGGCGAGCACGGCGATGCCGGCCACCAGCATGAGCGGGCGGTACTGCGTGTGGGAGCTCACGAACGACCACAGCAGGTAGGCCCACAGCAGCACGCCCGCGCCGATCATCCCCGAGCCGAGCGCGCCGAAGAAGATCGCCGGCCGGCGCTGGAAGGTGAGCAGGAACTTCAGCGTGACCACGTCCAGGAACGACACCGGCAGGCGCGAGAAGCCGAAGTTGGAGCGACCGGCCTGGCGCGGCCGGTAGGGGACCTTGACCTCGCCGATGCGCCAGCCCTCGTTGCGGGCCATGACGAGGATGTAGCGGTGCCAGGAGGAGCGCAGGGCCAGCGAGTCGGTGACCTCGCGGCGGAAGGCCTTGATCCAGTTCATGTCGTGGACGTCGAGCCCGAACAGCGCGCGGCAGGTGATGTTGGCGATCCGGCTGGCGAACCGCTTGCCGTCGCGCCGTCCCTGACGCCAGCCCGCCACCACGTCGTAGCCCCCGTCCATCTTGTCGAGCAGCAGCGGGATGTCGACCTGGGGGTCGGACTCGAGGTCGGCGGGCAGGAAGACGATGACCTCGCCGTTCGCCTCGCGGAAGCCGCGGTTGAGGGCCTCGGTCAGCCCCAGGTTGCGGCGCTGGCGCACCAGGCGGACACGAGGCTCGCGGCTGGCGGCGCCCTCGACCGCGGCGGCGGTGCCGTCGGTGGAGCCGTCGTCGACGTACAGCAGCTCCCAGGGCCGGCCGAGCTGCGCGAACGCCTTGGCCGTGCGTTCCACGAACACGGCCACGGTCGACTCCTCGTTGTGCGCGGGCACGACGACGGAGACCAGCCGCCCGTCCTGCTCCGTCATGGCCGCGGGTCCGTGTGTGGATGGTTCGCGTGATTGGCGTGAGTCATCAGTTCTGGTCCGCACCGGGACCGCACCTCAGCATGGTGCATCATCGCAGGTCCCGTCCAACGCTACCCAATCCGCTGCCTCTCGTGCTCGGGCGGCTACGCCGCGAAGAACTCCCGGACGACCGTGATGACGTGGTCCTGCCGGGCGGCCGGCAGCTCGGGGTACAGCGGCAGGGTGAGGCACTCCCCGGCCCATGCCTCGGTGACCGGGAGGTCGCCGCGGGCGTAGCCGAGGTGCCGGAACGCCGGCTGCAGGTGCAGGGGGAGCGGGTAGTGGACGCCGGCCTGGACGCCGGCGGCCCGGCAGTGCGCCAGCAGCGCGTCGCGCCGGCGCGTCCGCACCACGTACAGGTGCCAGGCGCTGGTCCGGCCGGGTGGCGTCGAGGGCAGGGCCAGGTCGCCGACGCCGGCGAGCGCCTCGCGGTAGCGCCGGGCGAGCCGCTCGCGGGCCGCGTTGCCGGCCTCCAGCCGGGTGAGCTTGACCGCCAGCACGGCCGCCTGCAGGGCGTCCAGCCGCTCGCCGAAGCCGACCTCGCCGTGCTCGTACTTGCCGGTGCGGCCGTGGTCGCGCAGGCGTGCGACCCGCTCGGCCAGGTCCTCGTCGTCGGTGGTCACGGCGCCCGCGTCGCCGAAGGCGCCGAGGTTCTTGCCCGGGTAGAAGCTGAACCCGGCCAGTGCGCCGAGGGCCCCCGCCCGCCGCGGCGCCGGCTCGCGGGGCAGCGCCACGCTGGCGCCGTGGGCCTGGGCGGCGTCCTCCAGCACGGGCACCCCCGCCTCGGCGGCGAGCGCGAGGACCGCGGCCATGTCGACCGGCAGGCCGTACAGGTGCACCGGCACCACCGCGGCGGCGCCGTCCAGGGCACCGGCCAGCGCCTTCGGGTCCATGCCCCCGGTGGCCTCCTCCACGTCGACGAAGCGGGGGCGGGCGCCGGCGTGCACGACCGCCTCGGCGGTCGCCGCAAAGGTGTGGGCGACGGTCACCACCTCGTCACCGCGCCCGACCCGCAGCGCCGCCAGGCCCAGGTGCAGCGCGGCCGTGCCCGAGGCCACGCCGACCGCCCGCCGCACGCCGCAGAAGGCGGCGAAGGCGCGCTCGAACGCGGCCACCTCCGGGCCGCCGATGAAGGCGCCGGCGCCGGCCACGCGGGCGATCGCCTCGTCCAGCTCGCGCTGCTGGGCCCGGTAGGCGGCGGGCACGTCCACCAGGGGCACGTCCACCCTGGGCGCGTCAGCCATCGACGACCACCTCCACCTGCTGGCCGCCCTTGTCGAGGGACTGCTGCGCCGCCTCCAGCGCGGCCACCACCCGCACCCCGCTCCAGCCGTCGCTGCGGGGCCGCGCCCCGCTGGCACAGCACTCCAGGAAGTGCTCGAGCTCGAGGGCGAGCGGCTCGGTGAGGTCGGTGCGCGGGACGTGGATGTCGCCGGCGCGGAGCCGGAACTGGTACTCCCCGAAGCCGCCCTGCACCGGATCGGCGCCTTTGTCGTAGACGCGCAGCTTGGCCTCGGAGTCGAGGTCGTCGAACACCACCATCCGGCGCGACCCGACCACGGTGGTGCGCCGCACCTTCGACGGGTCGAGCCAGGAGACGTGCAGGTGGGCGAGCACGCCACCGTCGTAGCCGAGGGTCGCGAAGACCACGTCCTCGAGCTCGGTGTGCAGGTAGCGGGCGCCGCGCGCGGAGACCCAGCGCGGTGCCGACCCGACCAGGTAGTTGGCGATGGAGACGTCGTGGGGGCCGATCGACCAGAGCGCGTTGATGTCGCTCTGGATGCGCCCGAGGTTCACCCGCTGCGCGTGCAGGTACCACAGGTCGCCGAGCTCGCCGGAATCGAGGAGGGCGCGCATCTTGGTGACGGCCGGGTTGTACTCGAAGGTGTGGCCGACCATCAGCACCCGCCCGGCACGGTCGGCCTGCCGGGTGAGGGCGACCGCCTCGGCGGTGGACAGCGCCAGCGGCTTCTCGACGAGGACGTGCTTGCCGGCGGCAAGGCCTGCCTCGGCGAGGCCCGCGTGCGTGCGGGCGGGCGTGGCCACCACCAGGGCGTCGGTCCCAGGGTCGGCAAGGACCCCGTCCACGTCCGCCATGGGCCGCACCCAGGGGTAGCGCCTGGCCACCTCCGCCCGGCGGGCGGGGTCGGGGTCCACGCAGGCGACCCAGTCGGCGCCGAGCCGTTGGTGCAGGTTACGGGCCAGGTTCGGGCCCCAGTAGCCGTATCCGAGCAGCGCTGCCTTCACCAGCCGGTCCCTCTCGATCCGTCGTGCCCAGGCGCCGGCCATTCTAGTCAGTGCCCGAGCCTCGGTTCCGCCTGTAGGATCGGCACGGGCGCCACCCGGCTCATAAGGTGGTGGCTCTCCGGGGGCGTGCTGCAAAGGAGTGACGCGATGTCCGAGGCGTTCACGCTGACCGAGGACCAGGAGCTGTTCCGCAGGGAATGGCGGCGGCTGTTCGAGGACAAGTTCACCGAGCGCGCGGCCGAGATCGACCGCACCGCCGAGTTCCCCTGGGACAATTACGAGATCCTGAAGTCCGCCGGCCTGCTGGGGCTGAACATCCCCGAGGAGCACGGCGGCGGCGGGGCGAACGCGGTCACCCACTGCCTGCTGGTCGAGGAGGTCGCGCGGGTCTGCGCGGCGACGTCGCTGATCCCGGCCGTCAACAAGCTCGCCACCCTGCCGATCCTGTTCGCCGGCACCCAGGAGCAGAAGCGCCGCTTCCTGCCGCCGATCGCGGACGGGACCGCCATGGCCTCGTACTGCCTGACCGAGCCCGGCTCCGGGTCCGACGCCGCGGCCATGCGGTCGCGGGCGGTGCGCGACGGCGACGACTACGTCATCGACGGCACCAAGCGCTTCATCACCGGCGGCGGCGTCAGCAAGCTCTACGTGTACTACGCGGTGACCGACCCCGAGGCCGGCTCGCACGGGATCTCCGCGTTCGTCCTCGAGGACTCGATGCCGGGCTTCCAGGTCGGCAAGTACGAGGACAAGCTCGGCATCCGCGGCTCGCCCACCACCGAGATCATCTGCCAGGACGTGCGCGTGCCCGCCGCCAACCGGCTCGGCGACGAGGGTGCGGGCTTCCCGCTCGCCCTGCGGGCGCTCGACCACAGCCGCATCACCATCGGCTCGCAGGCCGTCGGCATCGCCCAGGGCGCCTTCGACTTCGCCCGTGGCTACATGGAGGAGCGCCACCAGTTCGGCCAGTCGATCGCCGACTTCCAGGGGCTCCAGTTCATGCTGGCCGACATGGCCATGCAGATCGCGGCGGCCCGCGCGCTGGTCTACACCGCCGCGGCCAAGGCCGACCGCGAAGACGACGATCTCACCTTCTTCGGCGCGGCGGCCAAGTGCTTCGCCTCCGACACGGCCATGAAGGTCACCACCGACGCGGTCCAGCTCCTCGGCGGCTACGGCTACGTCAAGGAATTCCCCGTCGAGCGCATGATGAGGGACGCAAAGATCACACAGATATACGAGGGGACGAACCAGATCATCAGGGTCGTGATGGCCCGCCGCCTGCGCCAGCAGCGCGACCGCCCCCGCGTCTAGGACACAGCGCCTCCCTGCTGACCCTACCTTTGGGAGTCGGGTAAGGAAAGGAGAAGCGCGATGGACGTTGCGGCGCGGCTTACTTCCAAGGGCCAGGTGACCCTCCCGAAGGTAGTGCGCGAGGCGCTTGGCTTGGAGGAAGGCGACCTGGTCGTCTTCCAGGTCGAAGGGCACCGCGTCATCCTCGCCCGTACCGCCGACCTGCTCGACCTCGCCGGGGCCGTCGGCGTGCCCGCCGGCAAGCGGGAGACGCCCTGGGAGGAGGTACGCTGCCAGGTCCGTGCCGCCCGTGCGCGCGCCAGGCGGTGAGCGCGTTCATCGACCGATGGGCACGCCGGAAATCGAGGAGGCCAAGCTGTCCGCTGCGCGTCATGGCCCGAAGGCGCCGCGCGAGTCGGCCGTCACGCTGTCGCAGCTCATGGAGATCCGCCACGCCAACACCAGGGGCAGCATCCACGGCGGGGAGATCATGAAGCTGATCGACACCGCGGCGGGCATCGCCGCCAGCCGCCACGCCGGAGGCCCCGTCGTCACCGTCTCGCTCGACCAGATGAGCTTCCTGCACCCCGTGCGCGTGGGCAACGTGGTGTTCGTGCACGCCAGCGTGAACGACGTGGGCCGCACCTCCATGGAGGTGGGCGTGCGGGTGGAGGCCGAGGACCTGGTCTCGGGCTCGCGCACCCACACCTCTTCCGCGTACCTGGTGTTCGTCGCGCTCGACGGCGACGGCCGTCCGCGGCCGGTGCCGGCGCTCGATCCCGAGACCGACCAGGAGCGCCGCCGCCAGGCCGAGGCCAAGATCCGCCGGGAGACCCGGCTGGCCAGGACCGAGGCCATCCGCCGCCGGCGCGGTGGGGCCGGGGACTAGCCGACGATGGACGCGGCAGCGGTGCCGGAGGGGTCCGGGGAACCCCGGGGGGGTGCCCCGGTGGGTCGGGAGGGGTCCGGGGAACCCCGGGGGGGTGCCCCGGTGGGTCGGGAGGGGTCCGGGGAACCCCGGGACCGGCGGGCCGGGCTGGTCGGGGGCCTGGTGCTGGCCGCGGTTGTGCTCGCCCTGCTGGTGCCGTTCGCCGGCGCTGACCCGCCGGCGGGCCTGACCGGCAGCAACGCCACCTGGACCGACGAGGGCTTCAACCTCGCCAACGCCCGCCAGCGGGTGCTGTTCGGCGAGTTCGCCACCGGCGACGTCGACCGCAGCCTCACCAACGGCGTCTACAGCGCGGTCGCGGCGGGCGTGTTCGCGGTCACCCGGCCACGGCTGGCCGCCGGGCGCGCCATCTCGATGGTGGCGGTCGCCGTGGCCGTGCTGCTGCTCGCGGCCGGGCTCGCCGCGCCGCTCGGCGCCGCCGCGGCCCTGCTGGCCGCCGCCGCCCTCGGCGGCGCCGACCTCGTCCTCGAATACGGCCGCCTGGCGCTGGTCGAGCCGACCGTCGTGGCCCTGCTCACCGCCGCGTTCGTGCTTGCGGTGCGGGCGCCCTGGCGCCCGTCGCCGTGGGCCGGCGCGGGCCTCGGCCTCGCGCTCGCCGCCGCCGTCTCGGTCAAGGCCGTCGCGGTGGTGCCGGCCGCCGCCATGCTCGCGGTGGTCCTGGCCGCGGCCCTCAAGCGCCGCCACCGCGCTGCCCTCGTCATGGGCCTGGTCGCGCTGGGGACAGCGCTCGCCGCCGGCCTGGTCTGGCTCGTGGCGGTGGCGCTGCCCAACGCGGACAGGCTGCGGACCGGCCTGGAGATCTGGCCGCACGTCAGCTACCTGGCCCCGCCGTGGACGCTGGCGGGCCGGCTCGGACGCTACCTGGCGGAGGGCGGCGACGGCGCTGCCTGGCGGTCGCTGCCGCTGCTCGCCGCCGCCGGGCTCGGGCTGGCCGCACTGGTGGGGCGCTGGCGCCGGATAGGGCGCGCGGCGCGGGACGCGCTGGTCATCGCCGCGCTGTGGGGCGTGGGGCTCTGGGCCGCGCTCGGGGCTGGCGACTATCTGCCGGCCCATTACGCCGCCCCCAACCGGTACGTGGTCCCGGCCCTGCCGGGGCTGGCGGTGCTCGCCGGCTTCGGCCTGGCCTGGCTGGCCGGCGGGCTCTGGCGCGGCCGCGCGACCGTGGCCACCGTGCTGGCGCTGGCCGTGGCCGTGCCGGGCGCCGCGGGCTACCTGTCCGCCGCCGTCGCCAGCGGCCACCAGCGCGAGCGCGACCAGCGCGTGCTCGCCGCCAGGCTGCCGTCGCACGCGGTGGTCTTCGGCGCCTACGCGCCGACCCTGCTGTTCGACACCGGGACGGAGGTCGTGACCGCGTGGCCGCCGGCCGGGGCCAACGTGGACGACCCAGTCGGCCGCTTCGGGGTCAGCCACGTGCTGGCCACCGACCCGGCCGACGCCTCCGACCCCATCGGCCAGATCCCCGCCTTCCGGGACCTGCGCGGCCTGACCGTGCTCGCGCGGGTCCGCTGGGGCGGCCGGACGATCGGCCTGTACGGCGTGGCCGCCTCCCCCGGCGCCCCCGCGGCGCGGTGAGGCCGGCGATGCGGTGAGGCCGGCGGTGCGCTCGAAGCTCTGGCCCTGGGGGGCGGTGTGGCTGGCGGTGGCGGCGGCGACCGCGGCGCTGGTGCGGCTGCCCGGGCCCGCCGCGCTCGACCCGGACGAGTACGCGGCCGCGCTGTACTTCGGCCACCTGACCCATGGCCGCCGCCTCGAGGAGCCCCTGCTGTCGGCCCCCAAGCCGCTGCTGGAGCTCGTGCACGGCCTGGCCTGGACGCTCGCGCACGACTGGCGCGCCGGCACCGCGCTCACCGTGGCGGCCTTCGCCCTGGCCGTGACCGCGCTCGCCCGCGCCGCAGCCAGGCTCGCCGGGGCGCCGGCCGCGCTGGCGGCCGTGCTCGCCCTGGCCGGGTCCGGGGCCCTGGTCCTCCAGGTGGCGCGGGGGAACTCGGTGATCTGGGCGCTCGCCGGCTGGGCGGTGGCGCTCGACGCGCTCGCGCGACCGCGCCGGCGCTGGGGCGTCGCCGCGGCCGCGCTGCTGCTGGCCGCCCTTGCCCGTGCCGAAGGCTGGCTGCTGCTGCCGCCCGCCGCCCTGCTCGGCCTGACCGCCTGGCGGCGCGGGGAGCGGCGCGCCCTGGTGCTGCTGCTGCCGCTGGCCGCGCCGCTGCTGTGGCTCGGGCACGATCTGCTGCTGGCCGGCGACCCGCTGTTCTCGCTCAAGGTGCCGGAGCGCTACAGCGACCTCGTCAGCGGCCGCACCGTGATCCCCCCGGCCGAGTGGCCGGGGCTGGTCGGGCGCCGCTACGCCCGCACGCCGGCGCTCGCCGCCCTGGCCCTGCTCGGCGTGGCCTGGCTGGGCCGCCGCCGGGCGTGGCTGTGGCTGGCCGGCCTCGGCGTGATCGTCGTCGGAGTCCTCGCTCTGCTCGGCGTGGAGGCCGCGCGCGGCACGTACATCTCGTTCCGCTACTACGACCCGGCCGACGTCGGCGTGCGCGTGCTGGCCGCCCTGGGCGCGGCATGGCTCGTCACCGCTGCGGCCACCCCCCTCGGCCGGCTCGCGAGGTCCGGGCGGGCCCGGCTGCCGCCCGCCCTCCCGCTCGCTCTGGCGGGCGCCGGCGCGGCGGGCGCGCTCACGGTGGCGGCCGGCGCGCTCGCCGCGGCGGCCTGCTGGCCGCTGGCGCCGGCCGACCCCGGCGTCCGCCCGGCGCTGGACTCGTCCGCGCGCTACAGCCGCAATACCGCCAGCGCGGTGCGCGCGCTCCGCCCGGTCACCCGCCCGCCGGAATCGGTCGTGATCGTGTCCGGACCGCAGCGCTACCGGGTCGCCATCGAGCTGGGCCTGCCGCTGCGGCGGGTCCGCGACCTGTACCTCGGCGCGCTCACCGAGCCCCTGCAGCAGGCCCTGTCCGGCAGTGTGGCCGTCTACCACGACAGCGGCGGGGACCAGCCGCGGCGCCGCTTCGCCCCGCTCGAGGTCACCGCCCCAGGACGCGTGGGCACGCTCGCGGTCGCACCGCTGCTCAGCGACCCCGGCCGGGGGCTCTACGTCCTCCGCGTCGGCCCGCCGGCGGTCGATGTCGCCCGAAGCCCGTCCGATTGACTACCATCCGGGACACCTCGTCCTTCGCCCGCACACGTCCTCCGACACAGAGACGGCAGGTCATCTGATGGAGTCACCAGCCGAGCAGCCAAAGGTCATCGTGGTCATGCCCGCCTACAATGCGGCGCGCACCCTGGTGCGGACCTACCGCGAGATCCCGTCCGAGGTGGTCGACCACGTGATCCTGGTCGACGACCTGTCGCGTGACGACACCGTCGCCGTGGCGCAGCTCCTCAACCTCCAGGTGGTCGTCCACCGCCAGAACCTCGGCTACGGCGGCAACCAGAAGACCTGCTACGGCACGGCGCTGGCGGAAGGAGCCGAGGTCGTTGTCATGCTCCACCCCGACTACCAGTACGACGCCACCCGCATCCCCGCGCTGATCGCGCCCATCCTGGCCGGCGACGCCGACATGATGCTCGGCAGCCGCTTCCTGGGCGACCCGCTGGCCGGTGGCATGCCGCGCTGGAAGTACGCCGCCAACCGCTTCCTCACCGCGCTCGAGAACCGCGCCTTCGGCCTGCAGCTCTCCGAGTACCACAGCGGCTACCGCGCCTACTCCCGCCGGCTGCTGGAGACCATCGACTACCACGCCAACTCCGACGACTTCGTGTTCGACCAGGAGCTGGTGTCCCAGGTGGTGGCCGCCGGCTTCCGCATCCGCGAGATCCCCGTGCCCACCCGCTACTTCACCGAGGCCAGCTCGGTGAACTTCCGCCGCTCCGTGGTGTACGGCCTCGGCACCCTGCGCACGCTGCTGCGCCACCGCAGGGCGATGCGCTCAAGGAGCGGCACGACCACCGGCGACGCGACCGCGGCCGCCGCCCCCTGAGGCCAGCCCGCCGGACGGCGGCGCGTCCGGGGCGGGGGTGGGCGCCGCCAGCGGCAGGCGGAGCTCGAAGCGGGCGCCGCGGTCGGGGCGGGACGGGTCGACCGCGAGCACCTCGCCGCCCTGGGCGCGGGCGAGCTGGCGGGCGATGTACAGGCCCAGCCCGACCCCGCCGGCACTCTTGGCGAGCTCGGCAGCGGCGTCGAGCTGAGTGAAGCGCTCGAACACCTCATTGCGGTGCTGCTGCGAGACGCCGGGGCCGCGGTCCTCCACGGCGATCACCGCGAAGCTGCCGCGGCGCTCAAGCTCGATCCAGACCGGCGTGCCGGCAGGGGTGTGCTTGGCGGCGTTGCCGATCAGGTTGCCCAGGACCTGGGCGACCACCCTGCGGTCCACGCGCACCGGCAGCCCGTCGGCGGCGGCCACGTCCACCGGGCGGTCGGGGTAGGTGAGCGCGGCGAGCTGCCCGGCCCGCCGCACCAGCGTGGCCACGTCGACCAGCTCGAGTGTGGTGGAGTCGGCGACGAACTGCGGCTGCTGCAGCTTGGCGGCCAGCAGGAGCTGACCGATCAGCCGGTCGAGCTGCTCGGCCTGCTCGAGCACCAGGCCCAGGAGCTCGAGGTACTGGTCCGAGCTGAAGCGGTCGGCGCGCTGCGTGAGCGTGCGGACCACCCCCAGGATGCTCGAGGCCGGGGTGCGCAGCTCGTGCGAGACCGCGGCGAGCAGCTCGTCCTTCTGGCGGTCGACCTCCTCCATGCGCCGGATCAGGTTGCCGCTGGCCTCGATCAGCCGTGCCCGCTCCTCGGCCACCTGCTCGGCCTGGGCCCTTCCCGCCTCGGCCCCCGCCCGCGCGGCCTCCGCCTCGGTACTGGCGGCCTCGGCCTCCGCCCGCGCCCGCTCGGCCTCGGCCCGGGCCGCCTCGGCCTCTGCCCGCGCGCTCTCCGCCTCGGCCCGGGCCGCGTCGGCCTCGGCGTGTCGCGCCTGCGCGGACGCGGCCGCCTGGAAAGCCGAGTGAATAGGCAGCAGCGGCAGCACCAGCAGCAGCGTGAGCAGGGGGACGCGCTGCGCGATGAGCAGCACGACGATGCCGATGCCAAGCTCGCCCGCCCAGGACTGCGCCTCCATCGTCACCAGGTGCAGCAGCGCGGTGGGCAGGGGAGCGGGATGGTCGAGCACGAGCACGGTCCGCGTGGCGAGCACGTTGACGAGCGCGCCGGCGGCGCCGGCGACCAGCAGCGCGAGGACCTGCCAGCCGCTGAGCTCGAACGGCTGGGTGCCGCCGAGCGCCCGGTACACGACGGCCATCGTGCCGTACATCAGGCTGTACTGACCGACGTTGAAGACGACCTTCTTCAGCGGCAGGCGGTGCGTGAGATCGCCGAGCGCCGAGCTGACCGCGCCCGCGATCACAGCCGCGGCCCCGTTCCACTGGGCGAGGACGGCCAGCACGAACGGGGTCGAGGTGGTGCTGCTATGGAAGTTCGGCAGCCACGGATGGCTGGAGACCGGCGCCACCTCGGTGCCGACCGCCAGCGCGACCAGCACCCACAGCGCGAGCGACGGCTGCCGGAAGGTCGCCCAGCCCTCGTGGAGGGCGAGCCCGAGCACGGCCAGGCCAGCCACCGCGACAAGCGTCACGTAGCCGTTCAGGACAGTTGGCTGGCGCCGCCCAGAGGAGGTGCCAAGCCGGTTCCGACCAAGCATTATCCTCAAACCCGTGCGAGTTGAATGGTCCGGATGGGACGAGGCCGTGCGCTTTTAGTGTACTGGCAAATAATGCAGAAACAGTAGATCCAGTCGAACACCGCGAGGTGAGTGAGGCTTGGCTTCTCGTGTGGTCGGGGGATCTGGGGACTGCGCTTTGGCGGGGGTGGGCCGGGCGGGGGTCCCCTCGTCCGCTCCGGCTGCGCCCGCAAATCAGTCGCTCCGAGGGGACCCCCGCCCGGCCCAACCGCACTCGCCGTCCATCACCGGCCGACCACACGTCTCGCGGCCTTTCGATCCGGGTTGTGCGTCGTTGTCGAGGTCACGAGACGCCCGCGGCTCGAGGAGAATTTCTCAAGCACCCGAGGCTGGACGTCCTGGCCACGGCGGTGCTACGCGTTCCGCGGGGCGGGCGACTGCGTCCGGCGCCATCGTCGATCGTCGCTCAAGCTCGCGCGATCCCGGCGGGCCGTATGACCTGCGCCGCGACGTGCGGTGAGGGGCGGTACCAGCATGGGGCGGGGTGGGACGGTGACGACGGTTGGGCCGGGCGGGGTCCCCTCGGAGCGACTGATTTGCGGGCGCAGCCGGAGCGGACGAGGGGACCCCCGCCCGGCCCACCCCCGCCAAAGCGCAGTCCCCAGATCCGGTGACCACCCCAGAAGCCGAGCCCTCACTCACAGCCCCGGCGCCCGCGGCACCCGGGCAACGCAGAGCACCGACTGCCCGAACGACGGCTGCACCCGCCGCTCGATCGCCCGCTCCGCAGGGACCACCAGCTTGTCGTACAGACCCACCAGCATCGGCGTCGGCCGTCCCTGGCGCGCCATCCGGACCGCAGCCCACCAGGCGATGCCGCCCAGCAGGTTGACCGGGCGGGTGACCTCGGGCACCAGGCCGGCGGCCGTGACCGCGTCGCTGAGGGTCTGCGGGGTGTAGCGGCGCACGTGCCCGAGCGCCTGGTCGAACGCGCCCGCGAGCTGCGGGTAGCCCGGCACCATCAGCAGCACCGCCCCGCCGGGCGCCACCGCCGTGCCCATTGAGCGCAGGGCCGCGACGTCGTCCTCGAGGCGGTCGATGACGTTGAGCGCGACCACGGTGTCCACCGGCGGCTCGACCTTGAGCCTGGTCGGGTGCGCCTCGACGATCTCGACCTCGGGCCGGGCGCCGAAGCGCTCCTCCAGGGCGCGCAGGCAGATGGGGTCCAGCTCGCTGAGCACCAGGCGGTCCCGGTCCAGCAGCAGCCTCGAGAAGTCGCCGAGGCCGGCCTCCACCTCGAGCACCTTCGCGCCCAGGTAGGGTGCGAGCAGGTCGTAGATGTAGCGCCGGTACTGCCGCGCTGCCGCCAGGTCCTCGAGCCCGAGGGTGTGGATGGTGGCGTCACCCTCGATCGCGCGCACCGCGCCGGGCACGTCCGGCGCTCGCCGGGCGACCGGGCCCAGCGGGCGCGGCGCCGGCTGGAACCGGTAGCGCAGCACCGCGCCCGCGGCCAGGAAGCCGTCCTTGAAGTGGATCTTCTTGCCTTCGGCGTAGGTCCGCGCCCGGTAGGAGATCGGCACCTCGAAGACCACCAGCCGCTTGCGCAGGAAGTGGGCGGTGAGCTCCATCTCGACGGTGAAGGTCCTGGCGGACAGGTTGAGCCCGGAGAGCGCCTCGCGGGTGAAGACCTTGTAGCCGGTGTAGACGTCCGAGAGGTAGCGGTTGAAGGCGACGTTGACCATCAGGTTGAGCAGCCGGTTGGCGACCCGGTGGCTGTAGTACAGCCCGGCGGCGCTGCCTTTGAAGCGGTTGCCGTAGACCACCTGGTAGTCGCCGTCGACGATCGGCTTGAGCAGAGCGGGGAGGTCGGCGGGGTCGTACTCCAGGTCGGCGTCCTGGATGCAGAGAACGTCCCCGGTGGCGGCCTCGAGACCGGTCTTGACCGCCGCTCCCTTGCCCATGTTGCGCCTGTGGACGATCAGGCGGACGTCGTCGCGTGGCGCCGGGTCGAGCAGGCTGCGGCCCGCGTCGGTCGAGCCGTCGTCGACGAACAGCAGCTCGGTCTCCAGGCCGAGCGCGGCGAAGTCGACGGCGAGCAGCCGGTCGATCACCGTCGGGAGCGTCCGGAGCTCGTTATAGAACGGGACGACCACCGACAGCTTCATGCGACAGCTCCTTGGTGCTCAGGCGAAATGAGGAGGCACCGTACCACGGTCCTGTGCGAGCCGGCGGAGGCGCCGACCGGCGCGCGGTCAGGCGCGGATGACCGGCTCGGCGAGCAGCCGGACGCCGCTGCCGGGCGGCCTGGTCGCGAGGAGCGCTCGTTCCTGCTCCGGGGTGAGCGCCGCCAGCGCGACCCGCTCTTCGGCCATCCGCTTCCACGCGGTCGCCGGGTCGGGCGCGCGCTCCAGCACGACCCCCGGTCCGGCCGCCAGCGGCAGGGCGAGCCCGGTGACCACTCCGGCGGCGGTCTGGAGGCCGAGCCCGCTGTAGAGACGGTCGCCGGCGGCGAGTCCGAGCCGCTCGCCGAGGCCGACCGCCGCGTCGATCAGCGCCGCCTGCGTCCAGCGGTGCGCGCTGCCGCCGTCGACCGTCAGGAGCGCCTCGGCCCCGGGCTCGGCAGCCTCGGCGTCGAAGTGGTCGGGCATGCCCGGCACGACCCGGGCGAAGGGCACGGCGCCGCCGAGGTCGACGGCTCCCCGCCCCAGCAGGTCGCTGGTGACGGCGACCAGCGTCGGCCGTGGCCCGGCGGCTGGGAAGCGCGACGGGGCCTCGGCGAGCAGGTCCTCGTGAACGAAGGCGGCAACGCAGCCGGCCTCGGCCAGGAGGTCGGCCACGGCGCCGCGGGGGGCGTCCGGGCCGGCCGGGACCACCGAGACGCCGGCCAGCCAGCAGGCCGCCAGCACCACCGGCGCCTGCCAGTGCGTGGGCAGCAGGGTCGCCACCCGGGCGCCCGGCTCGACCTCCAGCTCCTCGACCAGCAGGTTGGCCGTCTTGGCGACCCAGTTCCCAAACGTCTTCCATGACAGCTCGACCCGCTGGTCCCGCTCGCCGTCGTACCAGGTGACCAGCGGCCGGTCACCGGAGCCCGAGGTGCCGCGCTCGATCAGCGCGGCGAAGTCGCCGGTTCCCGGCAGCCGAGGCTCCACGCGGCAAAACCCTCCATCGCGGCACAGGACGGGACGCAGGTGCGATCTTAACGCTCCGGTCTCGACCCGTTATCGTTCGGCGTCGATCGGGAATGATGGCCGAACGTCCGTGCTAGGCTCGTTCTTCACCCTGGCCACACGCTGCGGCCATCAGCATGTACGGCGTCGCGGCCGCCCACCTGGAGCGCTGAGCGTGAGCGATCGGAAGACCACTGCGGTGCCCGCTGACCGGTGGGAGAGCCTCGAGGCGCTCGGCCGCGCGGTGCGCACCAGCACCAGCACCGGCCGCCCGCCTGGCGGGCGCGGGGGGCGGCCTACCCGCAGCCGTGCGCGGAGGCTGCGTCGCGCTTTCGTGATCCTGTTGGCGGTGGTGCTGGTCGTGGCGGTCGTCGGGCTGTTCTTCGCCTGGCGCTATGTCAGCCACGTCGTCGGCAAGAACGCGCAGTCGGTCGAGAACCTGACGCCGGCCAGGGCCGGCAGGCCCACGAACTTCCTGCTGGTCGGGTCCGACACGCGCGCCGGGCTCTCGGACCAGGAGCTGCGCCGCGTCGGCACCCAGGAGGTCGCCGGACAGCGGACCGACACCATCATCCTGATCCACGTCAGCCCGCGGAACAAGAAGGCCGTGATGGTCTCGATCCCGCGTGACCTCAAGGTCGACATCCCCGGCCACGGGCAGGACAAGATCAACGCCGCCTTTGCGTTCGGCGGGCCGGCGCTGCTGGTCAAGACCGTCGAGCAGAACTTCAACCTGCCGGTCAACCACTATGCCGAGGTCGACTTCGCCGGCTTCCTCAAGGTGGTCGACGCGCTCGGCGGGGTGCGGCTGTGCAACAGCACCGGGCACCGGCTCGACGACCGGTTCGCCAACCTCCATATGGCGCCCGGGTGCCATGACGTGAACGGGGTGGAGGCGCTGGCGTTCGTGCGTGCCAGGCACGTCGACTCGGATTTCGGCCGCATTGGTCGCCAGCAGCAGTTCCTGCGCGCGGTCATGGACAAGGTCGCCTCCAGGGGCAACCTGGTCAACCTGCCCAAGCTGGTGCGGATCGCCAACATCGTCTCCGATCACCTGAAGACCGATGACACCCTCAGGACCGGCGAGGCGATCTCGCTGGCGCGGCGGATCGGCAGGCTGGACGCGGAATCGGTCGATATGCGGGTGTACCCGAGCGCCAGCGCCGGCATCGACCCCAGCAACGGGGTCAGCTACGTCAAGCCCCTGCCCGAGGCCCCGATCCTGATGAAGGCGCTGGCGGACGACGCGTCCGAGCTCCCGCCGGTCGGCCTGCCCGCGGGCAAGGGCGTCAGCCTGAGCGGGATCCGGCTGGTGGTGCTGAACGGCAGCGGCGTCCAGGGCGCAGCGTCGCGCGCCGCCGAGGGCCTGCGCCGGTACGGCCTGCAGGTGGTCCAGACCGGGAACGCCCAGCGCCCGACCGGGGACGCCTCGACGCTCGCCTATCCGCCGGCCATGACGCAGCAGGCCAGGCTGCTGTCGGTCCTGCTCGGCAAGCAGGTCGAGCTGGTGCAATCGGGCGACCAGGCGGCGGGCCGCGACGTCCTCACCCTGACGGTGGGCTCGTCCTACCAGGTCGTCGCCCCGTCGGCGGGCTGACCGTAAGCTCCTTGTCCGGCCGATGTTGCCGGTAGCGGCGTTCCTGGCCTAGATTTTCGCCCCGTGGCTGGCCCGTGGGGCCGGATGAGCGCCCGGAATCGAGAGGATGAACAGGATGCGAAGTATGCGACGCTGGCTGGCCGTTCCGGCGCTCGTGCTCGCGGTGGTCATGGTAATGGCAGGCTGCTCGGGCGGGGGTGGTGGTGGTGGAAGCTCCAAGCCGCTGGTGATCGGCGCCTCGCTGCCCCTGTCGGGCGACTTCTCCCAGCCGGGCGAGGCCTCCCAGCGGGGCTATGTCATCTGGCAGGAGCTGGTGAACTCGGGCGGCGGCCTGCTGAAGCGGCAGGTCCAGCTCAAGATCGTCGACGACGCCAGCGACCAGAACACGGTGGTGTCCGACTACACCCGGCTGATCAGCCAGGACAAGGTCAACCTGCTGCTGGGCAG
>WNGF01000307.1_pt1 | contig 86088 bp, 86 predicted proteins | sample 5400641 | NCBI WGS metagenome assembly WNGF01 (sample SAMN13153371, study PRJNA577476) | soil metagenome | isolation source: 80 cm soil or saprolite under grassland replicate 2 | place: USA:California | collected 2016-06-15 | reverse complement strand
GCCCGCGAGCGAAGCCCCCGCGCCTCCTCCTCGCTCAACTCGATCTCGAACGGACTCTTCGCCATGGCGCCCTCTTCGACGCCGAGCCGGCGGTCCCTTCAACCAATCGCGCGCGTATTAACGACCGGGAGCACTTAGGAGCTCAGCGAAGAGATCTTCGCTGCGGCCCCGCAGCTGCGCGATCGTTGCCACCGCTGCGGACTGTCCGTGACCTGCTGAGTCAAAGTCAAGCCGCGCAATCGCGTTATCTGTCCGCCTCCGCGACGACCGCTCCGAGCGCGACGAAGCCCAAGCCGACGAACGCGAGCAGTGCGGGGATCCCGACGATGTGCGCCCAAGATGCCTCGAAGAAGAACGTCAGCGTCGCTCCGACTCCGAGGCAGCCAACGGCGAGCAGACCGAGCTGGGGACGAACTGCCGTCGCTCGCTCGCGAGGTTCCTCCACCACGGCCTGCTCGACCGCGTGCGGATCGAACCGGCCCCGGAGGAACAGCCCGAACAGCAGCGCGAGTGACGGGACGAGCAAGAGAGCCCCGATCCCCACGCCGACGATCACGGCGATCAGCGCCCCGCGGCTCGCCGCGGCCTCCTCGACGGTGAGTCCGGGAAGAAAGCGCGGTCGCTGCGCGAGCGCCCACCCGGCGATGATCGCGGCCACCGCAAGCGCCGCAGTCGCACGCGCCGGTTCGAAGCGGGAGCGGAAGACGAGTGCCAACGTTACGAGTCCTGCCGCCGCCGAGACGATCACGGCCCCGAGGCCGGCGCCGCTGGCGAGGCCGTCCCAGATCGGTCGCGCGTCGTGGCGGACGACCGGCAGACCAGCCATGGCGATGGCACCGGCAACGACTCCGGTTCCGAGCGCACGAGCTCGGAACGCCCGCACGAGGTCGGGGCGACCGATGCGAACCGCGTCGGCAGCCAGGTAGACGGCCGAGAGGTACGCGGCAGTCGCCACAGACAGGACGCCGATGAAGATCGAGGTCGAGTTGAGCCAGCTGCTCCAGAGATCGCCCTCGGCGTTTCCGACAGGGACCCGGCCCGAGGCGATGCCGCCGATCACAGCGCCGAGGGCGAACGGCGTCAGGATCGACGAGACCGCGAAGACGACCTCGACAAGGCGCTGCTCGCGAGGCGTGGCCGTGCCCGATCGCAACGCGTAGGTCGTTCCGCGCAGGACGATCCCGATCCCCGCGACGAAGAGCGGAACCGAGAGCGTCGACGCGATCGAGCCGAACGCGCTCGGGTACGCCGTCCAGCAGATGACCAGCACGAAGATCAGCCAGACGTGGTTCGTCTCCCATACCGGGCCCATCGCGTGATGGGCGTGCTCCCGGATCTCCCGCCCGCGCCCGCCTGGACCGCCTCCCAGTTGCCAGAACCCGGCACCGAAGTCAGCCCCGCCGAGCACCGCGTAGGCGGCGAGCCCGACCAGCAGCAGGATGAGCGGGACGTCAGCGAGCTGCATCTGCTCCGACCGCGACAGGCTCGAGCGGTACGCGACTCAGACGCCTCAAGATCCACGCGACAGCGAGCCCGAGCCCCACGTAGACGAGCGCGAGCGTCGCGTAGCCGACGGGGATGCCGCTCGCGCCGGTGACGGCTTCGGAGGTGCGCATGACCTTGTAGACGACCCACGGCTGGCGTCCGACCTCGGTCGTGATCCACCCGGCGATGAGGGCGACGAGCGAGAGCGGCCCGGCGGCGAGGATCGCGCGGTAGAACCAAGGCGAGCGTGGTAAGCGGCGGTGTCTCAGCCACGTTCCGAGGTAGACAACGCTCAGGAGCGCGAACCCGGTGCCGATCCCCACCATCGTCTGAAAGGCAAAGCGGACGACGTTGACGGGCGGCCGCTCGTCGGCGGGGACGGTGTCGAGTCCCTTCACAGTCGCATCGGGATCGTGAAAGGACAGGAGCGAGAGCAGCTTCGGGATCCTGATCCCGTACTCGACCTCCTCTCCGTCGTACCACCCGAGCACGTGCACAGGCGCGCCCCTGGTCGTCTTTGCGAGCCCTTCGAACGCCGCGAGCTTGACCGGCTGCGTCTTCGCGACGTCGCGCGCCGCCCAATCGCCGACGAGGACCTGCACCGGCGCCGCCAGCGCCGCGGCCGTCAGGGGGATGACGAGGGCGATCCGCTCATAGCGGCCGCGGCTGCCGCGCAACCAGCTCAGCGCGTAGAACGCAGCCGTCACGAAGCCGGCGACGATGAAGCCGGCGAGATACATGTGGACGAGCTCGTGCCAGAAGTAGTCGTTCTGGAAGAGCGCCGCGAAGGGATGGACGTCGACGGCACGGCCGTCCCTGAGCGTGAAGCCGGTCGGATGGTTCATCCAGCCGTTGACCGCGATCACCATCAAGGAACCCGCGAAGCCGGTGATTACAATCGGGATCCCGGCGAGCAGATGCGCACGCGGCGACAGGCGGCCCCAGCCGTAGACATAGATGGCGATGAAGATCGCCTCGAGGAAGAACGAGATCCCTTCGATGGCGAAGCCGAGACCGAAGACCGATCCGAACGTCGCCGTGAAGTTCGGCCACAGCAGTCCGAGCTCGAAGCTGAGGATCGTGCCGGTGACGACGCCCACTGCGAAAAGGGCGAGCATGATCTTCGACCAGCGCCTTGCGAGCGTCTGGTACACCGGGTCGCCCGTCCGGTGGCCGAGCCACTCCACGAAGAGGACGAGCGCCGGAAAGGCGATCCCGAAGCAGACGAGTGGGATGTGCGCCGCGAACGAAAGGGCCTGCATCTGTCGGGCTTGCTGCAGATAGTCCTGATCGACCGATTCGAACGCGCCCGCTAAGAGAGCGGCAGCGGCAGCGAGCATCATGGACGACCGTACACAGGTGGGCACCTCGCGCGTTTGCTTGCGGCGCTCGCGGGAGTATCCTCGTCTGGAGACGCCTCTTTCGTCCGCCGGTTGTCGCACCCCTTGACCCTGCGTGCGAGGTTCCGTCTACGCGTGACCGCGACCGGCGGATAAGAGAGGACGGTGTGACATGGCGGCTTCCGCAGTCGCAGACGATGCGGGTCTGCGGATCGGCCACGCGCCGCCGAGGGCGTACGTGCCGGCGATTGCGGCGGCCGGCCTGGTTGCGCCGGTCTACTCGGTCACGCTCGCGCTGAGGGACAGCCACGTCAGCGCACTGCAGCTGGGGCTGCTCGAGTGGATCAGCGTTCCGTACATCCTGGTGGGGCTCTTCGCATGGGTCCGCCGACCCGAAAGCCGCCTGGGGATCCTGATGATCGCCGGCGGGTTCGCGATCGGTCTCTCGACGCTCCAGTTCGAGGGCCAGCACCACCTCTACACGGTCGGAGCCGTCTTCGACATCCTCCCGGCAGCGCTGTTCCTGCACGTTTTCCTGGCGTTCCCCGACGGCTGCCTGAGGTCGCGCTTCGAGCGAGTGCTCGTCGGTGCCGCGTACACCTCGGCGATCGGTCTCCAGCTGGCGAAGATGTCGCTCGGGGCAATGGGGCCGGACAACCTGCTCGGGATCTCGGCGCAACCCGGTGCGGCGGGGGTCGTGCAGAAGATTCAGCTCCTGTCGCTGAGCGCGATGCTCCTGGCCGGCGTCGGCGTCCTCGCCGCACGGCAGCGACACGAAGGCCGGTCCCGTCGTCGACCGATCGCCCTCTTGATCGACTCGTTCGTTCTGGGCCTCTTGCTGGCGGCCCTCCTGTTCGTGGTCGCCGACTTCGATGTCTTCAGCTCGGTCTTTCGCCCCATCCAGCGAGCCATGCTCGCCGTGATCGGTCTCTCTCCCAGCGTGTTCTTGATCGGACTGCTCGATGCGCGTCTGGCCCGATCGGCCGTCGGGGACTTGATGATCGAGCTCCGGGCCAACCTCGCACCCGCCGGTTTGCGGGACGCGCTCGCGCGTGCGTTGCGAGATCCCTCGCTGACGCTCGCCTACTGGCTCCCCGACTTCCAGAGCTACGTCGATCTGGACGGTCAGCCCGTGGAGGTGCCGGACCGGGACGGCAGAGCAACGACGCTGATCGGCCGCGACGGCTCGCACGTCGCGGCCCTGGTCCACGACCGCGCGCTCGACGACGAACGCGACCTGCTCGACGGGGTGACGGCCGCCGCCGGAATCGCACTCGAGAATGCACGACTGCACGCCGAGCTGAGAGCGCGGCTGGACGAGCTCCAAGGTTCGCGCGCACGGGTCATCGCCGCCGGCCAGAGAGAACGCCAGCGGCTCGAGCGGAATCTCCACGACGGCGCGCAGCAGCGGCTCATCGCCCTCTCGCTCGAGCTCAGCCTGCTCGAACAGCGGCTGAGAGCCGACCCTGACGCACGGTCTTGTCTGGATCAGGCGCGGCACGAGATCGCGCTCTCGCTCGAGGAGCTTCGCGACGTCGCGCACGGAATCCACCCTGCCGTGCTGAGCGGGCATGGTTTGGAAGTGGCTCTCGAATCGATCGTCGCTCGGGCTCCGCTCCCCGTCCGGCTGCTGATCGACCTCGACGGCCGGCTTCAGGAGCCGCTCGAGGTGGCTGCGTACTACGTCGTCTCCGAAAGCCTCGTCAACATCGGCAAGCATGCAGAGGCGACCTCGGCAACGGTCGAGGTGGCTCGGAAGCGCGGCCAGATCGTGGTCGAGGTCGTCGACGACGGGATCGGCGGCGCCGACACGGAGCGCGGCACCGGCCTCCGCGGGCTCGCCGATCGGGTCGAGGCGCTCGGCGGCCGGCTTCGCGTCTGGACACCGACCGGCGGCGGAACGCGCGTCAGAGCGGAGATCCCGTGCGCGTAGCGATCGCGGAGGATTCCGTTCTCCTGCGCGAAGGGCTCAGCCGGCTCCTTGGCGAAGCCGGATTCGAGGTCGTTGCCCAATGCGATAGCGCGGACGAGCTCCTGCTGAAGGTGCGCAGCTACCCGTTGGACGTGGTGATCGTCGACATCCGTCTGCCCCCCACACACAGCGACGAGGGTCTGCGCGCGGCCCTCGAGATCCGCGAGCGCCATCCGTCGGTCGGAGTGCTCGTGCTGTCGCAGTACGTCGAGCTGGGGCTGGCGATGAAGCTGCTCGCGGATTCCGCGGAAGGGGTGGGCTACCTGCTCAAGGACCGCATCAGCGACGTCGAGGATTTCGTCGCCGCGCTGCGGCGGGTCGCGGAAGGGGGCTCGGCTCTAGATCCGATCATCGTCTCGACGCTGCTCTCGCGGCGGCGAAGCGACGATCCGCTCGCCCGGCTGACGCCACGTGAGCGCGAGGTGCTCGTCTTGATGGCCGAGGGCAGCTCGAACCAGGGAATCGCCGACAGGCTGGTCATCACCCTGCGCGCGGTCGAAAAGTACGTCTCCAGCATCTTCGGCAAGCTCGGGCTTCCGTCGACAGGAACCGAGTCACGGCGCGTGCTTGCGGTGTTGGCGTTTCTCCGCGCCTAACGCGAACCGAACCGCAACACACCAGTAACCCGCCCCCTCAAACGACCGGCTGGCCGCCTTACCCGGCACCCGGGGGCGTGCGAGTTTGGGATCTCACCCCCGATGCGAGAGGAGCGGCGATGAGGCAGCGGCGATGAAGTCGCGCGTGATCCAAGACGAGCCGCAGCCGACGGACGCGATCGCAGCGCCGGCACTGACTGCCGGCGCAGGCCAATTCACAAAGGAGTTGAGTATGGAAGCCCTCGCAATTCCAGTACCAGTGGTCCTCGACGCCCCGCACCGGGGCCCGGCCGTGTCCGCGCAAGACCTGACTCGCCGCTACGGCGAGGGCGAGACCGCGGTCGACGCCCTCCGTGGCGTCTCGCTCGACGTGCCCAAGGGTCAGCTGACCGCCGTGATGGGTCCTTCCGGATCCGGCAAGTCGACGCTGATGCACATCCTCGCAGGCCTCGACAAGCCGACGAGCGGCTCCGTCGCGATCGCCGGCACCAGCATCCAGGAGCTCAACGACACGGATTTGACGAAGCTCCGCCGCGAGCACATCGGCTTCATCTTCCAGTTCTTCAACCTGCTGCCGATGCTCAACGCCGAGGAGAACGTCGTCCTGCCGCTCTCGATCGCCGGTGAGAAGCCTGACAAGGCCTGGGTCGCCGAGCTGATGAGCAGGATCGGACTCACAGACCGCGGCAGCCACCGTCCTTCAGAGCTGTCGGGCGGACAGCAGCAGCGGGTGGCTATCGGCCGTGCGCTCGTCAGCCGGCCGACGATCGTGTTCGCCGACGAGCCGACAGGCAACCTCGACTCGACCACTAGCGGCGAGATCCTCGATCTGATGCGGAGCTCCGTCGACACGTATCAGCAGACGACCGTGATGGTCACCCACGACGCGCGTGCAGCGGCGATCGCGGACCGCATCCTCTTCCTCGCCGACGGCCTGATCGTCAGGGATCTCGGCCGCTCGGACGCCCATGAGGTGATCGCGGTGATGGAAGAGCTCGCACAATGATCCGCGTCTCCCTCAAAGGATTGTGGGGCCGCAAGCTCCGCACGTTTCTGACTGCCCTCGCGATCGTCCTCGGCGTCTCGATGATCAGCGGCACCTACGTCCTCACGGACACGATCACGGCGTCGTTCACGAAGGTCATCGACGGGTCTTACACCGGTGCGGACGCGGTCGTCAGCGGCAAGGTCGCGTTCAGGAACAACAACAGCAACACCGAGCAGACGCCGGCATTTCCCGACTCCGTGCTTGCCAAGGTGAAAGCGCTTCCCGACGTGGCCGCGGCCGCGGGGACGATCGGCGACCAAGTCAAGCTGATCGGCCGCGACGGCAAGGTCATCTCGACCAAGGGCGGTGAGGCCATCGCCGCCAGCGTCGATCCGCGGAACGACGCGCAGTTCAACCCGTTGAAGCTCGTCTCCGGCGCGTGGCCGGTCGGCAACGGTCAGATCGCAATCGACCAGCGGACGTCCGAGAAGAAGCACTTCGCGGTCGGCGACACGATCAGCGTCGCCGCCGACCAGGGCATCCGCCAGTTCGAGATCACGGGCGTTGCGACATTCGCCTCCGCGTCGTCGATCGGCGCCTCGACGATCGCAATCTTCGACGTCCCGACCGCCCAGGATCTCTTCGACAAGGACGGCAAGTTCGACGAGGTCCAGGTCGCCGCGAGACCGGGAGTGACCCCTGAGAAGCTCGCCGGCGAGATCCGGCCGCTGCTCCCGGAGACCGCGAAGGTGAAGACCGCCGAAGCTCAGACGCAGGAGCAAGTCGACAACGTCAATGAGGGCGTCGGCATCTTCCAGAAGGTCCTGCTGGCCTTCGGCGGCATCGCTCTGTTCGTCGGCGCTTTCGTGATCGCGAACACGCTCTCGATCACGATCGCGCAGCGCATGCGCGAGTTCGCCACGCTGCGGACGATCGGCGGCTCACGGCGGCAGGTTCTGCGCATCGTCATGCTCGAGGCGCTCGTCGTCGGGGCCGTGGCCTCCCTGTTCGGGCTCTTATTCGGACTCGCGATCGCGAAGGGCCTGAACGCCCTGTTCAGCGCGCTCGGCGTCGAATTTCCGAGCGGCGGCACCATCCTGGCTACGCGCACGATCGTCGTCAGCCTGACGGTCGGCATCGTTGTGACCCTGCTCGCCAGCCTCCGGCCGGCGATCAAGGCGACTCGCGTGCCGCCGATCGCAGCCGTGCGTGAAGGTGCGACGCTGCCGAGCTCGCGCCTCTCCCGTTTCGGGCCGATCGTCTCGATCGTGACGCTGGCGCTCGGGATCCTGCTGCTCGTCTACGGGATCTTCGGGGGCGGCATGACGATCGCGGCTCGCCTGATGGCGCTCGGCCTCGGGACGCTGATCCTGTTCGTCGGCGTGGCGTTGAACGCGAAGCGTGCGGTCCGTCCGCTCGCCGCGGTGCTCGGCTGGCCCGGCGCGCGGATCGGGGGCAGCGCAGGCACGCTGGCCCGCGAGAACGCGATGCGAAACCCGAGCCGGACGGCCTCGACTGCGTCGGCGCTGATGATCGGCCTGGCGCTGATCACCTTCGTGGCGATCCTCGGCGCTGGTCTGCGCACGTCGTTCGGCGACGCCGTGGACAAGCTGTTCGTCGCCGACTACGCGCTGACGGCGGAGAACGATTTCGATCCGTTCACCGCCCAAGCCGACCACGCGGTGGGCGGGACGCCGGGCGTGACCGCCGTCTCCCCGATCCGGGCAGGCGACGCTCGGGTCTTCGGAGACAACATCCAGGTCACCGCGGTCGACACGAACCTGGCCAAGACGGTCCGGATCGACTGGCTGCACGGGACGACGAGCGTGCCCGCGCAGCTCGGCAAGGACGGTGCCTTCGTCGACAAGGACTACGCGAAGGACCACGACCTGAAGGTCGGCTCGCCGATCGCGGTCAAGACACCAACCGGCCAGGTGCTCAACCTGCGCCTGAAGGGCATCTTCGACCCGCCCAAGGGCGGCTCGCCCTTCGGCAGCGTGACCATGTCGGCGGCGACCTTCGACGCCAACTACGCGAAGCCGCAGAACCTGATGACCCTCGTGAACATCAAGGGCGGCGCCAACGCCGCGAACAGCGCACGGCTGGACCTGTCACTGCACGCGTTCCCGGACGCGAAGGTCGTGACCGCGGCCCAGTTCAAGAAGAACCAGGAGGCCGACATCAACCTCACCCTGAACCTCCTCTACGGGCTGCTCGGCCTCTCGGTGATCATCAGCCTCTTCGGCGTGGTGAACACGCTCGTCCTGTCCGTGTTCGAGCGGACGCGCGAGCTCGGGATGCTGAGGGCTGTCGGTATGACCAGGCGACAGGTCCGGCGGATGATCCGCCACGAGAGCATCGTCACCGCGCTGATCGGCGGGGCTCTCGGAATCGCTGTCGGCGTCTTCCTGGCCGTGCTCACCACCCAGGCGCTGTCCGACGAGGGCATCGTCCTGGCGATCCCGTGGACGACGATCGGGGTGTTCGTGGTCGCGACGATCGTGGCGGGCATCCTGGCGGCGATCCTGCCCGCCCGCCGCGCCTCGCGGCTGAACATCCTCGAGGCCCTGCAGTACGAGTGATCCACGGAACGCAGGCCGCCGCGCCCCTCCCGGCCGAACTGGGCCGGGAGGGGCACATCGCTTCGGCGCAGGCACGGTCGCGCCTCGCCCGGCTCGTCGGCGTCGTGCGCCGCGAGGCGTCGCTCTTCCGGATCGGCGTCGGCGTGGTGGCGATCCACGTGGTCGACGACAGCTTCCTCCAGCCGCAGCCGGGGACCTCCGCCGGCGACCATCTCGTCAGCGGTCTCGTCCCCGTCGCGGTGCTGCTGGCCGCCATTGCGTTCGTCCCCCGGCTCCGGCCGGGCTTGCGCGCGTCGGTCGCGGCGACCGTCGGCCTCTTCGGTGCCGTCGTCGGGATCGAGGCCGTCTACTACGCCCACGCCGGGCATATCTCCGGCGACGACTACACGGGCCTCGCCGCGGTCCCCGCCGGTCTCTTCCTGATCTCGATCGGTGTGGTGACGCTCTGGCGGACGAGACGGCTCGACAAGGGCCCGCTTCGCCGGTGGGTGCGGCGGCTGCTGATCGCGGCCGCGGTCGCGGTGGCCTCTTATGTCGTCGTGGCTCCGTTCCTGGCCTCGTACGTCTTGACGCACACGGCCCGCGCTTTCGTCCCTGTCGACCACTTGGGCGCCGCGCACGAGAACGTGGCGTTCACGACGGCGGACGGGCTCCGCCTGCGGGGTTGGTACGTGCCCTCCAAAAACGGCGCCGCGGTGATCTCGTTCCCGGGGCGCAAAGGCACGCAGAAGCCGGCGCGCATGCTGGCCCGGCACGGGTACGGCGTCCTCCTGTTCGACCGGCGCGGCGAAGGCGAGAGCGAAGGCGATCCGAACGCGTGGGGCTGGAACGGCTACCGCGACGTCAACGCTGCCGTCCGCTTCCTCCAGAGCAGGCCGGACATCCACGACGACCGGATCGGCGGCGTCGGTCTGTCGGTGGGTGGCGAGATGATGCTCGAAGCCGCCGCGAAATCCCGAGGCCTGAAGGCCGTCGTGGCCGAGGGTGCCGGGGAGCGATCGGTCCACGAGCTCCTGGATATGACGGGAAACGACAAATGGCTCTCCCTGACGTCGTACGGCCCGCTCACGGCGGGAATCGCACTCTTCTCGAATGACGCACCTCCGCCGAGCCTCAAGGACCTCGTCGTCCGGATCGCCCCCACGCCGGTGTTCTTCATCTACGGCGAGCACGGACAGGACGGCGAGCGCAACCTCAACCCGACCTACTACAAGGCCGCCGGCGAGCCCAAAACGATCTGGGAAGTACCAGGCAGCGGCCACGTCGGGGGCATCACCGCGCAACCCAAGGAGTACGAACAGCGCGTCGTCGGGTTCTTCGACCGCGCCCTTCTGAAAGGACAGGATGGCTGAGCTGGCACATCCCGCAGACGCGCCGGTCGTCGGCGAGAGCGAGACGGAGATCGATGCGAGCCCCGAGGTCGTCTGGAACGTGCTGACCGGCATCGAGCGCTGGCCGACGTGGAATCCGGACGTGAAGTCCGTGTCGATGCAAGGGAGCGTCGCCGAAGGATCGACCTTCCGCTGGAAGGCCGGGCCCGGGACGATCAAGTCGACGATCCAGCACGTCGAGCCGCCGAAGCTGATCTCCTGGACGGGCACCACGTTCGGGATCAAGGCGTTCCACGTCTACGTCCTCGAGCAGCGCGGCCCCAAGACGTTCGTCAAGACGACCGAGTCCTATGACGGGCTTGTCGCGCGTCTCTTTCGCGGGCAGCTGAAGAAGACTCTCGATCGCGCGCTGCTCGACGGAATCCAGAATCTGAAGGCCGAGGCCGAGCGGCGGTCTGAGCAATGACAGGACCTTCGCTCACAGGAGACCGCTGAGGCCCGGAACCCCGGCTCAGGCGGACGAGACGGCCATCCAGCGGAGCGTGGCCGCCAGGCTCACGATCGGCAGGAGGGCCAGCGGGAGCGCGACTGCGAGGGGAAACATCAGTCGGCCCCCGTCCCGAAGACCACGCCGTAGAGCGCGAGGAGCAGCGCCGCAAGGATGAGTCCGGTGATCAGCATTCGCTTCTTCATGAGCCCATCCTCGAGCACGGGACAGGCCGGGTCTCTACGGTTGACCGCCCTCTGCCGGGCGGGCTGCCTGTGAATCGACCGGGCGGCCCGCGCTGGACGCGGCGCGGTCAGACGCTGGGGATGGTGACTCTGTCGCGGTCGTCGATCTCGCGGGTCACTCTCGCGGGATTGCCGAACGCGACCACACCGGCCGGCAGGTCTCGCGTGACGACGGCGCCGGCGCCGACGACGGTGTCGTCGCCGATGGTCACGCCTGGGCAGACGATCACGCCGCCGCCGAGCCAGACGTTGTCGCCGATCGTGATCGGCCTTCCGTATTCCCAGCCGAGCCGCCGCGGCTCCGGGTCGATCGGATGCGTCGCGGTCAGGAGCTGGACGCAGGAGGCCAGCTGACAGGCCGAGCCGATGCGGATCGGTGTGATGTCGAGCATGACGCAGTCGAAGTTGACGAACGTCCGCGCGCCGATCGAGATGTAGCGGCCGTAGTCGCAGCGGAAGGTCGGCTGGATCACGACGCCTTCGCCCACCTCGCCCAGCAGGTCGCCCAACAGCCGGGCACGCTCGTCACGCTCGGCGTCACGGGTCGCGTTGTAGCGCTCGAGCAGCTCCTGGGCGCGAGCGTGCTCTGCGATCAGCTCCGGGTCGTCAGCGAGGTACAGCTCCCCGCTCAGCATCCGATCCTTCATCCGCACATTCTCTCGCCGGAAAGGGAGAGACGTCGTGTCGTCTTTAGGAGTCGATCGCCTCGAGCGGGCGTGGAGCCGCATCGATCAGCTGCTCGACCAGGTCACGATCGCCCTCGAGCGACACGAGATCGAGCCGCCGGTCGACGAACATGTAGTAGACGCCCTCCGGTTCTCCCTCCACGATGACGTCCGGGTCCTCGACGGGGCCGGACCGCGCCTCGCCGTCGACAATCGACGCGACCTCTTCGCCGACACGGAACTCGAAGCGCCCGGGCGGCGCGAGCGGAGCGAGCAACGTTCCGAGGGCATTCTCGAGCCAGCCGGGAAAGAGCTCGTCATCGGCCGTCGGAGGGCCGAGCGAGCGCGAGCCCCAGAGGGCCAACTCGCGTAGCACCGACCGCAGTTCTCGCCCGTAGTCCGTGAGCTGGTAGACGCGGGACGCGGCCGGGGGCGGCAGCGTCCGTTTCTCGACGAGGCCGGCTGCCTCGAGGTCGCGGAGGCGGGAGGCGAGGATGTTTGTGCCGATCCCCGGCAGGTGCTCGACGAGGTCGGTGTAGCGCTTGGGGCCCGGCATGAGCTCCCGCACCACGAGCAACGCCCATCGGTCCCCCACCAGGTCGAGCGCGTGGGCGACGGGACAGTAGTGCTCGTAGTGCTTCGCCATGCAGGCAGTTTAGCCGATCCACTTGTCGTTGTGAAGCCTTAGCTTGCAAAATACAAGTACTATCTGTTAGATTGGAAGCCTCCCCTACTCAAGCGAAAGGAAACCGGACGACATGGTGACTTCGGATCGACGCAAGTGGCTGGCGCTGGCGCTTCTGAGCGCAGTCCAGTTCATGGTCGTCCTGGACATCGCGATCGTGAATGTCGCGTTGCCCTCGATCAAGGTCGACCTCGGGTTCTCGCAAGAGAACCTTCAGTGGGTGATCAGCGCGTACGCGCTCGTCTTCGGCGGCTTCCTGCTCCTCGGCGGGCGAGCGGCCGACCTCATCGGGCGCAGGCGCATCTTCCTCGTGGGCATCGTCGTGTTCACGCTGGCGTCCCTCTTCGCCGGTCTAGCGTGGTCCGAGACGTCGTTGATCGGCGCACGCGCAGTCCAGGGTCTCGGAGCGGCGATCATCACGCCGTCCGCGCTCTCGATCCTCTCGACGACCTTCGTCGAAGGGCGCGAGCGCAATATCGCACTCGGCGTCTGGGGCGCGGTCGGCGGGTTCGGCGCCGCCGCCGGCGTCCTCCTCGGCGGGATCCTCACCGACGCGCTCAGCTGGGAGTGGATCTTCTTCGTCAACGTCCCGGTCGGCACCACCGCGCTCGTGCTGGCGCCGCTGCTTCTCCGCGAGAGCCGCGACGCGCTCGTGAAGAGGTTCGACGTTCCCGGTGGCGTGCTCGTCACCGCCGGTCTCTCCTCGCTCGTCTACGCGATCACGCAGGCGGGTCAAGAGGGCTGGGTCGCGGGCAGAACGCTGGGGTTCTTCGCCACGTCGGTCGCTCTGCTCGCGGGGTTCGTCGCCTGGGAGCGGCGGCACGCCGAGCCGTTGATGCGCTTCGGCATCCTCCGGACCCGGACCCTGAGCGGCGCGAACGTGGCGGGCCTCATCCTGGGCACGGCGACGTTCGCGATGTTCCTGATGCTGACGCTCTACATGCAGCAAGTGCTGGGCTTCTCCGCGATGAGGACCGGCCTCGCCTACCTCGCAGTCGCGGGAACGGCGATCCTCTGGTCGGCGGTGGCGGCGCAGCTCGTCACGCGCGTGGGTGTGAAGCCCGTACTCGTGGTCGGGATGACGGCGCTGACCGCGGGCCTCGTGTACTTCACGCAGGTCTCGGTCGGCGGATCGTACGTCGCCGACCTGCTGCCGGGCTTCCTCCTGATCGGCATCGGCCTCGGCTTTTCCTTCGTGCCGATCTCGATCGCGGCCCTGGCCGGCGTTCAGCCTGCCGAGGCAGGTCTCGCCTCCGGATTGATCAACACGTCGCAGCAGATCGGCGGCGCGCTCGGCATCGCCGCGCTCTCGACGATCGCAACCTCGCGCACGGATGACGCCGTCGCGTCGGGGACTGCGCTCAACGCCGCGCTCGTCGACGGCTTCCGCGGAGCGTTCGTCGCCGGAGTGGTGATCGCGGCACTCGGAATCGCGGCCGCGCTCACGCTGATCCGGCGGGACGAGCTCGAGCCGCAGGTGCAGGCGGCCGAGGAGCCGGCCTTCGATCTGGCGGCCTGAGGCAACCGAGGGGGACCCGCGGCTCGCCCGCCGGTCCCCCTCGAGGCGCTTCTACGCAGACGCAGCCGTGCGTATCTGCGAGATCGTCCGCCGGGGTGTGATCGCCTCAGGATCGACACGCAGCTCCAGGAGCGCGGGGCGATCCTGCGCGAGCGCCTCCTCGAACGCGGCGGGGAAGTCCTCCGAGCGGACGACCAGGTCGCCGTGGGCGCCGAAGGCCCGCGCCCAGGCGACGAAATCCGGATTTACCAGGTCGGTGCCGATCACGCGGCCGGGGAAGAGCCGCTCCTGGTGCATGCGGATCGTCCCGTACATGCCGTTGTTGACGACGAGCACCACGATCGGCAGCTTCTCCTGCACCGCCGCGGCAAGGTCGTGGCCGCTCATGAGGAAGTCGCCGTCGCCGGAGACGCAGACCACCGTCCGCTCCGGGTGGACGACCTTGGCCGCGATCGCCGCGGGGATGCCGTAGCCCATCGCGCCCGAGCAGGGCGCGAGCTGCGTTCGGTAGCGGCGGAAGGCGTAGAAGCGGTGGCACCAGACGGTGTAGTTGCCGGCGCCGTTCGTCAGGATCGCGTCCTCCGGCAGCCGCGCGCGTAGGTGTTCCAGCACGTCGCCGAGGTCGAGCTCGCCCGGCCCGCGCTCGTGGCGCAGGCTCGCGACGAACTCGGCGTGCGCCGACTCCGACCACTCGGCACGGTTGGTCCCGTCGACCGGGTCGAGCGTGCGCGCCGCTGCCAGGAACTCCGGCGAGCTGGAGACGATCGGCACGTCGGCGTGGAAGACGCGGCCGAGCTCGTCAGGGTCGGCGTGGACGTGGACGAGCGTCTGCGGCGTCCGCGGCGGTTCGAGGGTCGTGTAGCCGCGGGTCGGGATGTCGCCGAGCCGCGAGCCGATCACCAGGAGCAGGTCGGCCTCTCGCAACCGACCTGCGAGCCCAGGGTCGTGCCCGATCGTGAGCACGCCGGCGTAGCTCGGTGACGTGTTGTCGAGATAGTCCTGGCGGCGGAACGACGCGGCGACCGGGAGCGCCGACGCTTCGGCGAAGGCCTGCAGGTCGGCCGCCGCCTCGGCACTCCAGCCGCCGCCGCCCACAACCACGAGTGGGCGCTCCGCCGATGCCAGCAGCTCGCGGACGCGCGCGAGGTCGTCCGCGGACGGAGCAACTCGAACGGGTGCGGCAGGCTGCGCGTCCTCCGCTTGGGCCTCGGCGGAGAGCACGTCCTCCGGAAGAGCGATGACGACCGGCCCGGGCCGGCCGGACGCGGCAGCATGGAAGGCGCGGGAGGTCACCTCCGGAAACTGCTCCGGCTCCTCGACCTCGACGACGAGCTTCGAGAACCCCCCGAAGGCCGCAGCGTAGTCGAGCTCCTGGAAGGCCTCCCGTCCCCGATGCTCCAAGGGCACCTGGCCGACGAAGAGGACGAGCGGCGTCGAGTCCTGGAACGCCGTATAGACGCCGGTGGCGGCGTGGGTCGCTCCCGGTGCGCGCGTGACGAAGCAGACACCCGGCCGGCCCGTCAGCTTCCCATATGCCTCGGCCATGTTCGCCGCGCCCGCCTCGTGCCGCGCCACGACGAGCCTGATCGGCGCGTCGCGCAGCGCGTCGAGCACTGCGATGTAGCTCTCACCGGGCACGCAGAACGCCGTATCGACGCCTTGCACGACCAGCTGGTCGACGAGGATCCGCGCGCCGGTCCTACTCAAGGCGGATCGGCTCGTCGAAGAAGACGCGTGCCCGCTGCAGCTTCGGCTTCGCCTCGTCCGCTGGGTCGACGTAGCGGATCGTCCGCTTTCCCTGCCATTCGGGTGGCAGCAGCATCACGCGGACGAATGCCGAGTCTTCGGTCTCGGATGCGGCTGCATAGACGGGATCGGGACCGCGCTCGAACCACGCCTCGAACGGCCCGTACTCGTGCGAGTCGCCATGCGTGTCGATCCGGATCGCTCCGAAGAGCAGGCAACGGATCCCTGGCCCCGGATGCGTGTGCGCGTATGCGATGCCCCCGGGAGGAAAGTCGACGCGGTCGCACCGGAGGAGCCAGTCACCCGGACCGAGATCGATCTCGGAGCTCAGCTTCGCGCCGTGATGCTCGTACAGCGCGAACTTCAATGGAAGTACTGGCCGCCGTCGATCACCATCGTCTGGCCGGTGATGAACAAGGCGCCCGGCCCGCAGAGGAAGACGACGGCCCCGACGACGTCCTCCGGCTCCTGGTCGCGCTGCAGCGTCCGCGCCGACACCGACACATCGCGCAGCGCCTCCACGACCTCGGGATGCTCGCGCACGCCCTCGCTCATCGTGAATCCCGGTGCGACGCAGTTGACGAGCACGTCGTCCTTCCCGAGCTCCTTCGCCAGCGCACGTGTGAGAGCGACGATCGCGCCCTTGCTCGTCACGTAGTGCAGGAGGAACGGGACGCCGCGGAACGGCGTGCCCGAGGAGATGTTGACGATGCGGCCGCCGCCCTGCTCCCGCATGCGCGGCACGACCGCACGGCAGGTCAGGAACATGCTCAGGACGTTCACGTCCATCACCTGGCGCCACTCGTCCGCGGGGATCTCCGTGAAAGGACGCATCGCCAGTGACGCGTAGAGGCCGGCGTTGTTGACGAGGATGTCGATCTGCCCGCAACGGTCGACCACCTCCTCGGCCATGCGTGCCACCTGCTCCTCGTCGGCGACGTCGACGGTGAGCCCGACGCCGCCGTCGAACCCCTGGGCGGCCTCCTCGGCACGGTTCAGATCGGCGACGACGATCCGCGCGCCTTCCGTCGCGAGGCCCACGGCGATGGCGTTCCCGATCCCCTGCGCGGCGCCGGTGACGATCGCGACCTTTCCCTCGAGCGAGCCGCTCATCGAATCGGCGAGAAGGACGTCGGCACGAGGATCCGGTTCTGCTGCGTATGGATGAGCGGCTGGATCCGCGCGAGGAACCCGCGCCAGCGCTCGTCCGCCTGCAGCCGCGCGCGGCGCTGCTCCCGCTCGGCGAAGCTGTCGTATCCCCACAGGCTCGTATAAGTGGACAGAGCGCCGACGTCGGTCGTGAAGACGCCGATCAGGCCGCCGAGGAACTCCTGCTGGATCGCGATCCCCTCCTCCTCGTAGAGGCGGACGAGGTCGACGAGCTTGCCGGTGTAGACGTGGTAGTCGCGCTGCTCGACGATCAAGCGGAGACGCCGCCCATGCACAGGTACTTCAGCTCGAGCCACTCCTCGATCCCGTACTTCGAGCCCTCGCGGCCGATGCCCGACTCCTTCATGCCGCCGAAGGGGGCGACCTCCGTCGAGATGAGGCCCGTGTTGACGCCGACGATTCCGTATTCGAGCGCCTCCGAGACGCGCCAGATCCGGCCGACGTCGCGGCTGTAGAAGTAGGCGCAGAGCCCGTAGGGCGTTGCGTTCGCCACCTGAATCGCCTCCTCCTCGGTCGCGAAGCGGCCGACGCCGGCGACTGGACCGAAGGTCTCCTCGCAGCTCATCGCCATCGTGGCGGTGACGCCGGAGAGGACGGTCGGCCGGAAGAAGGTGTGCCCGCGCTCGTGCCGCTCGCCGCCCGCGATCAGCTCCGCGCCGGCCGCGAGCGCGTCCGCGACGTGGCGCTCGACCTTCTCCAGGGCCTGGTCGTCGATCAGCGGGCCCACCTTGACGTCGGGCTCCATCCCCGCGCCGACCTCGAGCGCCGTCACGGCTTCCGTCAGGCGGCGAAGGAACTCGTCGTGGACGGAGTCCTGGACGAGGATCCGGTTCGCCGAGATGCAGGTCTGGCCGGAGTTCCGGAACTTGCAGATCAGGGCGCCGGCGACCGCCTCGTCGAGGTCGGCGTCGTCGAAGACGACGAACGGAGCATTCCCGCCGAGCTCGAGCGAGACCTTCTTGACCTGGCGTGCGCACTGCTCCATCAGGAGCTTTCCCACCTCGGTCGAGCCGGTGAATCCGAGCTTGCGCACGACCGGGTTCGAGGTCATCTCCCCGCCGATCGCCGGCGCGTCCTCGGCGTCTCCGGTGACCACGTTGAAGACGCCGGCCGGCAGGCCCGCCTCCTCCGCGAGCTTCGCGACGGCGAGCGCCGACAGCGGCGTCTGCTCCGCCGGCTTCAGCACCATCGTGCAGCCTGCCGCGATCGCGGGCGCGGCCTTGCGCGTGATCATCGCCGCGGGGAAGTTCCAGGGCGTGATGCCCGCGGTGACGCCGATCGGCTCCTTCGTGACGACGATTCGGCGGTCGGTCATGTACGTCGGGATCGTGTCGCCGTAGACGCGCTTGGCCTCCTCACCGAACCACTCGAGGAAGGATGCGGCGTAGGCGATCTCGGTTTGCGCCTCGGCCAACGGCTTCCCCTGCTCTGCAGTCAGGAGGAGCGCGAGATCGTCCAGATGCTCGAGCATCAGATCGGACCAGCGGCGCATGATCCGCGCACGTTCCTTCGCGAGGGTCGCACGCCAAGCCGGATAGGCCGCGTGGGCTGCGTCGATCGCCGCCCGTGTTTCCGAGGCACCCATCCGCGGTACGCGTGCGAGCTCCTCGCCGGTCGCCGGATCCACGACCGGGAAGGTTCCGCCCGCCTCGGCCTCGACCCATTGCCCGCCGACGTAAGCCCGGTCGAGTAGAAGCCGGAGCTTTGGCTGCACCGCTGTCTGCGTCACGATGGGCGATTCTACGCGGCGCCTGCTCGCACGATCACGCCCCGCTCCTCGAGCTCGGCCAGCCGTTCTTCACCGACACCAAGGTCGGCCAGCACTTCCGCAGTGTGCTCGCCGAGGAGCGGCGGCGGCGAGGGCGGATGGACCCCGGCTCGGAGGAGCGAGAAAGGAGCTGCGACGAGCTCGAGCCTGCCGGCGGTCGGATGAGACACGCTCGTCGTCGCCGTCTCGGCGGCTCGCAGCGCCTCGCCGACGCCCCGAATCTTCCCCGCCGGCACACCGGCCGCCAGCAGCAGCTCGACCCAGTCCTCCGTCGAGCGGGCCGCGAAGACCGACTCGAGCTCGGCGACGAGCGAAGCCCGGTTGCCGACGCGGGCGTCGTTGGTCGCGTAGCGCTCGTCCGCCACCAGGTCGGGGCGCCCGATCGCACTGCAGAGCCGTTTGTAGAGCCCGTCGTTGGCCGCGGCCACCGCGATCCATCCGTCGGAGGCGCGGAACGGCTGGTAGGGGACGATGCTCGGGTGAGCGTTGCCGTAGCGCTCCGGCTCCTCGTCCGTCACGAGCGCGTTCTCGGCCACGTTGACGAGCGCGGCGAAGGTGCTGTCGAGGAGCGAGATCTCGATCAGCTCGCCCTCGCCGGTCCGGTCGCGGCGATGAAGGGCCGCGAGGATCGCGGTCGCCGCATTGAGCCCGGTGAGGACGTCCACGAGCGCGACGCCGACCTTCGTCGGGACGCCCTCGGGCTCGCCCGTGATCGACATCAGGCCGCTCTCCGCCTGGACGATGAAGTCGTACCCCGGCCGGTCGTGCGGCTCGCGCCGCCCGAAGCCGCTGATCGTGCAATAGACGACGTCGGGCCGGCGCACTCGAACCGTCTCGTAGTCGAGGCCCAGGCGGGCCGCACCTCCGGGCCGGAAGTTCTCGATCACGACGTCGGCTTGGGCGCACAGCTCGAGCGCGAGCTCCCTGCCTTCCGGGTCCTTCAGGTCGAGCGCCACGCTTCGCTTGCTCCGGTTGACCGAGAGGAAGTAGGCCGACTCGCCGCCGGCGTACGGCGGGCCCCAGGAACGGGTCTCGTCCCCGCCGACCGGGTGCTCGACCTTGACCACGTCCGCCCCCAGGTCTGCGAGCGCCATCGTCGCGTAAGGGCCGGCGAGGACGCGCGAGAGGTCGACGATGCGCACACCGGCGAGCGGCGGCTCAGCGATAGAAGATCTCCTCCCGGCGACCGCTCTCGGCCGACCGGATGATCGCGTCGCACACCTCGGCGGCGCGGTAACCGTCCTCGAACGTCGCTCCGTGGGGAGCGACGTCGCCGTCGTCGGCGATCGCACGCAGGAGGTGATGGATCTCGTGCATGAACGTGTGCTCCCAGCCGATGATGTGGCCCGGCGGCCACCACCACTCCCAGCGGCCGCGGAAATGGAGCACCTCGCCGATCTCGCCTGCCTCCAGGAGCTCGCGGGCGAGCCGCATCGCTGGCACGAACCGGTAGTTGAACGCGCACATGTGCTTCACGCCGGCGGCCTCGACCCGCCGCCACATCTCGTAGCTCTCGTCGGCCGTGCGACCCAGCGGCTTCTCGCAGAGGACGTGCTTGCCGGCCTCGGCGGCGGCGATCGTCGGCTCCGCGTGGAGCGAGTTCGGGCCGCCGTTGTCGAAGAGGCCGATCGCCTCGTCGGCGACGATCTCCCGCCGGAACGCGTTCGAGTGCGCCTTGCCCATGAACGCGTACCCGAGCATGCCGACGCCGATCTCGCGTGCGTCGGTGGAGCTCATCGGCCGGAGCGCTGCATCGCCGCGTCGAATGCGATCTCGGACGGCGCGAAATCGGTTCGGCGGACGAAGGCGAGCGCCTCGGGTGCGCCCCACTCGCGGTCCATGCCCGAGTCCTCCCACTCGATCGAGAGCGGCCCGGTGTACCCGATCCTGTTCAGCGCCCGGAAGAGCGACTCGAAGTCGACGTCGCCGTGACCGGGCGAGACGAAGTCCCACCCAAGCTCGGCCTCGCCGAAGTTGAGGTGGCCGCCGAGAATGCTCTTGCGGCCGTCGAGGGTCTTGCGCGAGTCCTTGACGTGGACGTGGTAGATGCGGTCCGCGAACTCCTCGACGAAGGCGGCTGAGTCGAGGAACTGGTGGGCGAAGTGGCTCGGGTCGAAGTTGATCCCGAACTCGGGCCGGCGGCCGACTGCGGCCAGCGCCTTGCGCGTCGTGACGAAGTCATAGGCGATCTCGGTCGGGTGCACCTCGAGCCCGAACCGGACGCCCTCCTGCTCGAACACGTCCAGGATCGGGCCCCAGCGCTCGGCGAAGTCCTCGTACCCGCGCTCGATCTCGTCGAAGTCGTTGGGCGGAAAGGAGTAGAGCAGGTGCCACACGCTCGAGCCGGTGAACCCGTTGACCTGCTCGACGCCCAGCTGGGCTGCAGCGCGGGCCGTGTCCTGCATCCGCTCGGCGGCCCGCCGTCGCACGCCCTCGGGGTCGCCGTCCCCCCAGACTTCGGGCGGCAGGATCGATCGGTGCCGCGCGTCGATCGGGTCGCAGACGCACTGGCCGACGAGGTGCGCCCCGACGGCGAGCACGCGCAGTCCGTTTCGCTCGAGGAGGTCGCGGCGGGAACCGGCGTAGCCCGGGTCCGCCAGCGCCCGGTCGACCTCGAAGTGGTCGCCCCAGCAGGCGAGCTCCAGCCCGTCGAAGCCCCAGGCGCCCGCCTTCGCCGCCAACTCCTCGACCGGCAGGTCGGCCCACTGGCCGGTGAACAGCGTGACCGGGCGTGGCATCAGGAGACTGTCTCGAGCACGGGAACGGCGAGCCCGGCCGCGCCGAGCTCGGACGTCGTGGGCTCGTAGCCTGAGCGGCCGAGCAGCTCGAGCCCGAGCCGCGCGCGCCGCACGCGCTCCCGCGACAGCGCCACAGTCGTCGCCTCCAGGTGCGTCCCGGCGGGATAGACGTCGGGCGCGTTCCGGAGGCCGAACTTGACGTAGACCGGCGCGGCGACGCGGATGATCTCGGGAATCTCGTGCAGCCGGACGAATCCGCCGATGTTGTCCGGCGCCTCGACGTAGACGTCCAGCGGCAGGTCGACCGCGGCACGGATCGCTGCGATCTGGGGCAGCGTGAGGTCGGTCGGAAGGTTGAGCGTGTTCGCCCCGAGCTCGGCGAGCACGCGCGCGGCGGCCGGGTTCGCCGCCGGGAGCATCACGGAGATCTTCGCCTGCATGCCCGCGGGGAGCTCGCCGCTCGCCCGCATCGCGCCGAAGACGGAGAGGAGCCCGAGGTCCGCGATCAGGACGCTGCGGATCCCGTGCGCCGCCGCGCGCTTCACGTCCTCGATCCCCTGTACGACCTGCTCCTGCCCGCGCGAGCTCGGAGCGACGACAGCGCCTGCGGGAGCCCTGGCCATCGCCGAGGTGTCCCAAGCGGCGTTCGGCCGCGCGAAGAGGCTGATCTCCACGCTCGCCTCCGCGCCGACGCGCGCCATCCGGTCCAGCTCGTCGTCCGTCTGGAGGAAGACGCCGCTTCCCTGCGAGACGCGGTGAACGCGCACGTCGAGCCGCTCAACCTCCTCCAGCACCGCTTCGAGGCAGGCCGGCCCCTCGACGCTCGGGATCTCGACGCGATAGTGAGCCCCGTCGGGAAACCGCTTCTTCGAGTCGGGCAGCCCGTGCAGGTCGCCGGGCGGGAGGCCGATCGACTCCAGGAAGGCCCTGGTCTCGTCCATCGCCTCAGGCTCCGGCGACGGGCTCGACGCCGAGGTATCGCCGCTGGGCCTCAGGATCGTTCAACAGCTGCTCGGCGGTGGTCTCCGCCGCGATCGACCCGGCGACCATTACGAGCTGTCGCTCCGTGAGCGACGTCGCCACGCCGAGGTTCTGCTCGATGAGCAGTAGGGCCACGCCCTCCGCCGTGAGCGTCTTGCACGTCTCGATCAGGTGCTCGATCACCGTCGGCGCGAGACCCTCTGACGGCTCGTCCATGATCAGGAGCTTGGGGTTGAGGAGCAACGCACGGGCGATCGCTAGCATCTGCTGCTCGCCGCCCGACAGCTGCGCGCCCCCGTTCCGCTTCCGCGCTGCAAGGGCGGGGAAGAGCTCGTACACGCGCCTGGGCGTCCAGCGGCCGTCCCCGCCGTTCCGCCTGCTGACCATGCGCAGGTGCTCGTCGACGGAGAGCGACGGAAAGAGGCGGCGCCCCTGTGGGACGTAGCCGATTCCAAGCTTCGCGATCTTGTACGAGGGGCGGCGGAGGATCTCCTTGCCACGGAAGCGGACCGACCCCGTAGCGTGCGGCGGCGTAATGCTCATGATCGCCGCACAGAGCGTCGTCTTGCCCATCCCGTTCCTGCCGATGACCGCGACGGGCTCGTCGCCGACCTCGAGCGAGACGTCGTGGAGGATGCGGGCGGGGCCGTAGAAGGCATTCAGCTTCTCCACGCGAAGCAGAGGCTCAGGCACGCTCGCCTTCCTCTTTCGCGTCCGGACCGAAATGGCTGCCGAGATAGAGGTCGTGCACGAGTTGGTTGCCCCGGATCTCCGCCGGCGTGCCCTCCACGATCACCCGCCCCTCGTGCATCATCGTCACCCGCTCCGCCACGCGGAGCGCGACGTCCATGTCGTGCTCGATCAGGATCAGCGTGATGTTGCGGTCGAGCTTGAGCAGGAGCTCTGTCAGAAGCTGTCGCTCACCCCGGGAAAGGCCCGAAGCGGGCTCGTCGAGCATGAGCGCGCGGGGTTGCGAGGCAAGCGCCATCCCAAGAGCGACCTGCCGGTGCTCGCCGTGCGAGAGCGAGCTCACAAGGTCGCCGAGCCTGCTCTCGATCGCCACGCCCCGGGCCGCCTCACGCGCTCGCTCGCGGATCTCGGCGTCCTTTCGCGGGAACCCCACCGGCCGCAGGTGGCCGCGCCCGACCCCGAGGATCGAGAGGTAGATGTTGTCCTCCACCGTGAGGCCCAGGAAGAGCCGCGACTGTTGGTAGGTGCGAGCCAGGCCGAGCTTCGCGCGTCTGCGCGCAGGCTCCACGGTGACGTCACGCCCGAAGAGCTCGATCCGGCCGGACGTGACCGGGAGATCGCCCGCGACGACGTTGAAGAGCGTCGTCTTCCCCGCACCGTTCGGCCCGAGGATCGCCCGCCGCTCCCGTGGCTCGACCTCGAGGTCGACGTCGCGGACCGCGTGAAGGCCCCCGAAGCGCCGGCCGACCCCCCGTAAACGGAGGATCGGGTCGGCGCTCTCAGGGCGGGCTACCGCTTCGGCCACCGCCTACCCGATGGTCCTCTTCGTGATCACCCCGTTCTGGACGGACTTGATCTTCCCCTGCCAGGGGAACTTGTGCTTCACGCACGGCGGCTGCTTCCGACCGGGCGGCGGCGAGCTCTTCTTGAAGAATCCGCCGAAGGACTGGTCGACGGCCGGCACGTAGCCGACGATCTTGGCCGCAGGCTTGCCGTCCGGTCCCTTGACGATCTGCTGCGGGTACTGGTCCGTGATCGCCTGGCGGTTCGAGTCCAGCTTCACGAGGCCGCCGTTACTGACCTGGTAGCCGGCCTTGATCGACCTTGGCAAGGCGGCCTGCAGCTTCGAGCCAAGTGCGCCGCCCGACTTCTGCAGGCCGATGACGAGCGCGTGGGCGGCGTTGTAGTAGTTGTAGACGAAGCTGTCCGCCACGTTGAATCCGGCCGCCCCGTACCACTTCTTCACGCTCGCCTCGTATTGCCTCGCCTGCTTCGTCTTCAGGCCCGGCGCGTTGCCGAAGCCGCCGTAGTAGCCCCCGATGAGCCGCGGGGCAACGTCGGCAAAGCCGCTCTGGAAGAAGAAGAACAGATTGCCGACGAACTTCTTCGGGTTGACCTTGCCGTAAGCCGACTCGTACGCCTTCAGGGACGGCCCGGTGCCGGTCCCGCCGACGACCCAGAAGTAGCCGTCGACCTTGCTCGGCGCGGGCAGCTGCTGGATATACGGCGCGTAGTCGGTCGTGTTGAGCGGCGGGAAGACGCGCTTCACGATCTTGCCGCCGACCCCGCAGAAGTCGGCGATCAGCCCGGCCGCAGACGTCCAGCCGAAGCTGTAGTCGTCCATGATGATCGCCGCCTTGCGCCAGCCGAGCTTCTTGTAGGCCAGCACGCCGGCGCCCGCGTTCCACTGGGCTCCGTCGCCGTGGTAGCGGAACATGTTCTTGGGCGCGATCTGGAGCGTCGGATCCTGGGACCCGGCGGTGCCGATGATGAACGTCTTCGTCGGGTGCCTCTGTGCGTAGTGCGCGATCGTGACCGCCTCGTCGCCCGACAGCGGGCCGATCATGACGTCGGCCTTCAGCTGCTCCATCAGGCGCTTGGTCTCGGTGACCGCGACCGGGACGGTGTCGTTGCCGCAGCCGAGACCGACGATCTTCACCGGATGCCCGGCAACCTTGATCCCGGTCATGCCGGCGGAAGGCTTCTTCTTGTTGGTCGGCTTACCGCCGGCGTACTCGGCGAGCGCGGCCTCCGCGCCGCCGATGTCGAGCTCGTAGCCGCCGGCGAAGGCGCCCTTGCAGTCCGACATGATCGCGAGCCTGATCACGCTGGCCGACTTCGTCGACCGTGCGGCCAGCGAGCTCGCGGCAATCGCAGCCGCAGCGATTGCCATGGCGGCAAGTGGAAGCACGAGCCTCCACCGCAGCCCTCTCCTTCGACCCATCTTGTAGCCCTCCCCTCGCTCGTGGTTGTTTCCCTTAGCGCTCATACCGGACGACTGTACGACGTTCGCGAGTCCGTGACCATCAAGGAGGCGGCCCCGTCGCGCCGACCGTCGCCGCACGTTGCCCCGAGCGCCCCCTGTAACTAGCCAGGGTCCAGACTCGGTCCCACAGGCCCATCAGGCCGCTGGGAGAGACGATGACGATGGCGAGGAAGGTGAATCCGATGACGGTGTTGAAGCTGCCACCCAAGAGGGGCACCGAGACATCGCGGACGTAGTTGTTGATCACGACGAAGGCGAAAGCGCCGACCCATGCACCCTCGATGCGGCCGAGACCGCCGATGACCGCGATGATCAGCAGGTCGACGGTTGCACCCAGGCCGACGTTGTCGGGGGCGATCACCCCGTTCCACCATGCGTAGAGGACGCCTGACAGCGAGGCGACGAACGCGGCGAAGGTGAACGCCAGCGTGCGGTGAAGCGGCACGTTGTAGCCGAGCGAGCCCATTCGCAGGGGGTCGTCCCGGATGCCTTGGAGGGAGATGCCGAACGGCGTGCGCACGATCTGCCGGATGCCGAAGTACACGATCAACCCGGTGATGAGGGCGATGTAGTAGAGCCGGTTCGGCTGGGTCACCGGATCCCCGACGATTCCAGGGGTGCGATCCTGCATCCCGGAGATGCCGGAGAACCCCGACACCTGGGTGACCTGGCCGAAGAAGGTATAAGCGATGACGGCGTAGGTGAGGGTGATCATGAGGAAGTAGATCCCGGTGCTCCGGCATGCAACCGCCCCGAAGACGAGCCCGAGCGCGGTCGTGATCGCGACCGCGAGGACGACCGAGAGCCAGGGGTCATAGCCGAGATGGAGGCCCTTGACCGAGCCCTTGGTGACCATATTCCCGAGCGCGAAGGCGGCGATCCCGTAGAGGGCCGTCTGCGCAAGCGAGACCATGCCGCCGTAGGCGGTCAGGAAGATGAGGCTGGCCGCCGCGATGCCGAGCAGGAACGTCTGCGTCAGGATGAAGCTGACCCAGTAGTCGAGCCCGAAGACCGGATAGACGGCGAGCAAAGCGAGCAGGGCGAGACCGAGGAACAGCTCGACCACGGCCTTCTGAGACCCAGGCCGGAGCCGGCGCGCGAAGGTCGTCATCATCCGGCCCTTCCGAACAACCCACGCGGCCTGAACGCGAGCACGAGGGCCAGGAGCACGAACGTGAGGACGGGCGAGTACTGGCCGCAGCAATCGCCGCTCGTCACCGGGAGGTACGAGATCGCGAAGTTGTAGACGAAGGCGTACAGGAGCGCCCCGGCAACGGTGCCGAAGATCGAGCCCAGTCCTCCGACGATCACGACGACGAGCGAGTTCAGCAGCCACTGCCCGTCCGTCGTCGGGTTGACGCCCGCGTACGAGGCGAAGACGGCTCCCCCGAGGGCAGCGAGGGCGGCGCCGACGACGAAGGCAATCGCGAACGTGACCTGGATGTTGACGCCGAGCGCCGAGGTCATCTGGCGGTCGTCGACGCCGGCGCGGATCACCATCCCGGTCTTCGTCCGGTAGAGCCAGACCCAGAGGCCGATGCCCACCGCGACTCCCAGCCCGAGCATGGTCAGCCGGGCGACCGAGTACTGGACCCCCGCGATGTGAAGGTCGACAAGCCGGTCGATCGATCCGGGCCAGGACGTGTTGACGGCGCTGCCCTTCTCGACCCCCATCGCGCGCGGGAAGTGCGCGACGACCTGGTCGGCGACGATCACCGAGATGGCGATCGTGATCAGCGCCTGCCGCAGATCCTGGCCCATGTTCCAGCGGAGGAAGACCTGTTGGGTGATCAGGCCGAGGCCGGCGATCGCCGCTGCTGCGACGATCGCCGGCACGATCCAGTCCCAGGCGTTGATCGTTGAGCTGAAGGCCGAGCCGCCGCCCGTCATCGACTGCTGGATCTCGTAGGCGATGTAGCCACCCATGAGGAGGAACGAGCCGTGGGCCATGTTGACCACGCGCATCAACCCGAAGATGAGCGAGAACCCGCTTGCGACGATGAACATGAGCCCGGCCAGCGTCAGGCTGTTCAGCAGCGTGATCAGGAAGTTGCTTGGGCTGTGGACGGCGGACCCGAAGTTCGTGCTCGGAGCCCAGAAGAGGATCCACACGAGGGCGAAGACCGTCGCCCCGATCGCGACTCCCACCGGCAGGCGGCGCAAGACGAGGCGCCAGTCGAACGCTCGCTGCTGCAGTGCCTGGGACGCCAACGCGCTAAGAGGTGGTTTCGCGGTTTGCGTGGTAGAGGGTCGAACGAAGCGCTTCGTCGCTCTGTGGCCGCTCGTCGGCAAGACGATGGATCGGCGTGACCACCGACAGATCGAGGCTCGAGATGTCGGGCCAGTCGACCTCGACGAGGTTCCCTCCGGGGTCGCGGATGTACATCTGCACCGCTCCGCCCGGGAGCTCGCGAACGGAGGCGCCGAACGAGCGCTCCTCGAGCAGGCCGAGCTCTTTCGCCTTCAGGTAGGCGGCCTCGAAGTCGTCGACGTCGAGCGCGATGTGATGGAACTCGGGCGCCGGCGTCTCGCGCTTGAAGAGGTGAAGCTGCTGCTCTCCGAGCCTGAGCCACTCCACGTGCTCGGAGAAGTCCGGGCTCGGCAGTCTCTCCATCCCGAAAACCTCAGTGTAGAAGCGAAGCGACTCCTCCATGTCGTTCGCATGGATGCTGACGTGGTTGAGACGCGTGGCTCGCACCCAAGGACTCCCGCCGTTACGGTAACGGCATTGCCGACGGGAGGGAGAGATGACCGAGACCTATCGCATCCCGTTCGAGTCGCTCGACCCGCTGACGATCGGCGCGTCGGACGACGAATCGAAGATCTACCGGGAGGAGCTCGAGCTCGAGATCCCGGAGGGGAACCTCCTGGCCGCGATCTACCCGGAAGAGCCGGAGCCGGTGCCGAACGCGACCGAGGCGGCGCGAGCGGCACTCGAGTCGCCGGTGAGCGGCCCGCCCTTCTCGGAGCTCCTGAGCGGTGCCGGCAGCGTTGCCGTGATCATCGACAATCAGTTCCGCCCCACCCCGGCGTCAAAGCTCCTACCGCCCGTCCTGGACGCGATCGAGGCTGCCGGCGTCGACGCCTGCGTGATTACCGCCAACGGTAAGGTCTTTCCGCTCTCGGAGTCGGACATCGAGCAGAAGGTCGGACGCGAGAACCTCGACCGGATGGAACGGCTCGGCATTCCGCTGTTCCAGAACGAGCCGCGCAACGCGGAGGCCTACACGTACCTCGGCGTCACCTCGCGCGGCACGCCCGTCTGGATCCACGAGGAGGTCGCCCGCCGCGACGTCAAGATCGCGATCGGCCAGGCGCAGGCGAACCACTGGGGGTACGGCGGCGGCGGCAAGCTGATCATGCCGGGCGTCTCCGCGGACGAGACGATCGAGTCGAACCACTGCAACTTCGTCCCCTCCCCGCAGACGCACTACGGCGCGCTCGCTGGGCCGATGCGCTCGGACATCGACGAGGTCGCCACGATGGCACGGCTCGACGCGACGATGAACGTCCTGCTCGACACGCGCGGCCGCGTGATCGAGCTCAACTTCGGCTCCCACCCCGGCTCACACCGGCTCGCGATCGAACGGTTCAACGAGATCTACGCCTACGAGAGCCCGGTGCCGGAGAAGGGACAGGCCGACATCGCGATCTGCGGCGTCTTCGCGCCCACCGACCACCTCTTCTTCCACACCGGCTGGGGCTGCATGTCGGCCGACTTCGTGCTCAAGGACGGAGGCACCCTCATCTACTGCAGTCCCTCGCCGGGCGTGCACACCGAGGTCGGCGACTTCCCCGGCCTCGCGTTGATGGATCTGATGAAGCCGTACATGCCGCCCACGGCGGAGAACTACCAGCGAATCCTGCGCGACATCCACGCCCGCACGATCCAGATGTGGGCCGGCTGCATCTGGGTACCGATCTACGAGGTGATGACGCGGAAGCACCTGCGGCTCGTGACGCTGGAGGAGAACCTCGAGATGGCCGCGGACATCGGCATCGACGCCACGATCTCCCTCGACGACGCCTTCGCGGCGGCGATGGACGAGCACGGCCCCGAGGCGAAGGTGATCGTCCTGCCGTTCGCCCGCTACCAGCTGCCGCGGAACATGGTCCGGCTCGAGGCGGAGCCGTTCCGCTTCCCGCAGGAAGCGCACGCCTAACGGGGCCGTGGACGAGGAGATCCGCGGGTCGACGACGATCGTCGAGCTGCTCCGCCGGTATCCCGACGGCGAGGCCGCGAGGCTGATCGCGGCGTTGAGCTGGGCGTGTGCGCACTGCGGCGGCGCGTTCCACGAGCCGCTGACGCTGGCCGCCAAACGGCACGCCTGCGACCCGCGAACCGTGCTCGAGGCGTTCCGCGCGCTCGACGAGCCCGGCGGGCCCAGCCCCGAGCTGATCGAGCGTGCGGCGACGAGGGTCGGCCAGGAATGAGCTCTCCGCTCTTCGTCGCCGTCGGCGACCTGATGGTCGACATCGCGGCCGCAGGGCGCGGGCACGCGGCCCGGATCGAGATCGCGGCAGGTGGGTCGGCTGCCAACGCCGCCGTCTGGGCCGCAGCGTGCGGTGCCGACTCGACCGTCGTCGGCCGGATTGGAGACGACTTCGCCGGGCGCGCACTGAGGTCCGCGCTCGAGGAACGCGGCGTCCGGGCGGAGCTGACGGTTGACCCGGATGCGCCCACCGGAAGCTTTCTCGCCGCAGACGGTGCGATCCGAGTGGACCGCGGTGCGAATGCGCAATTCAGACCCGAGCACTTGCCCGAGCGGCTCGGGGGAGACGCTGTGCTCGTCTCGGGCTACCTGCCGCGCGAGACGGTCGAGGCCGCACTCGGTCGTGCGGAGAGCGACTGGGTCACGCTCGCTCCCGGCTTCCTCGACCCGCTCCCGTCCAGCGCGGACGCCGTCCTGGTCGACGAGGCGGAAGCGCAGGGACTGACCGGCCTCGACGCCGAGGGAGCTGTCCGCCAGCTCGGCCGGACCTTCAGGCTCGCATGTGTCACCCGCGGCGCGGCGGGAGCCGTCGCGGTGCTCGGCGGGCACCTGGAGGAGGTGGCGGCCCCCGAGCTCGACGCTGCCCGCTCGGTCGGCGCAGGCGACGCATTTGCAGCGGGCTTGCTCGTCGCGCTCGCGAGCGGCGCCGAGCTCCGCGACGCACTGGAGAGCGCCTGCAGGCGCGGTGCGGCCGCTGCCGCTTCGTCCGAGCCCTGGCCGGTGGCCACCGGAGTGGCGCGATGACGGTCACCGTAGCGGCCGAGCCATGGGTCGGCCGCGCGCTGCAGCGGCTCGAGGACGAGCCGCTGCTGCGCGGGCAGGGCCGGTTCATCGATGACCTCGACCCCGTTCCGAACGTCCGTCACGCGGCGATCCTCCGCTCTCTCCTCCCCCATGCACGGATCGCGGGGCTCGATGCGAGCGCCGCGCTCGAGCTTCCCGGCGTCCTGGGCGTGCTGACCGGGGCTGACGTCGCCGCAATGTCGCGGCCCTTCCCGGCCGGCATCGAGACGGACGTGCCCTTCCTCGCGGCCGCGCACGAGGTGGCTCGCTACGTCGGCGAGCCCCTGGCCGTCGTCGTCGCGCGCGACCGGTACGTCGCGGAGGACGCACTCGAGCTGATCCAGGTCGACTACGAGCCGCTCGATCCGGTGCTCGACGCCGAGGCTGCGGTTGCGACGGATGCGTGCGTCCACGACCGCTCGTTCGCCTACGGGGACGTCGACGGCGCGCTCGCCCGGGCGGATCTCGTCGTCCGTGAGCGCTACCGCTTCCCTCGCTGGAGCTGCACGCCGGTCGAGTGCTACGGCGTCGTCTGCGACTGGGACGAGGCAACCGGGACGCTCACTGCCTGGGCGAACTTCCAGGGGCCGTTCACGCTGCACTCAGTCGCGGCAGCCGCGCTCCGGCTCCCGGGCTCGAAGCTCCGGCTGATCACGCCGCGCGACTCCGGCGGCTCGTTCGGGATCAAGTCCGCGGTCTACGTCTACGTCGTCCTGATCGGCCTCGCCGCCCGCCGCTTCGGCGTGCCCGTTCGCTGGACGGAGGACCGCCTCGAGCATCTCGCGGCGAGCGCCGCGTCGACCGCGCGCGTGACCGGGCTCGAAGCCGGATTCTCGGCCGACGGCGAGCTGGTCGCGCTTCGCTACGACGCGATCGAGGACGTCGGCGCCTACGTCCGCGCGCCCGAGCCGGCGACGCTCTACCGGATGCACGGCTCGCTCGGCGGCGCCTATCGCGTGCGCAATGTCGCGACGCGAAACCGCGTCGTCCTGACGAACCGCTGTCCGACCGGGCTCAACCGCGGGTTCGGGGGGCCGCAGCTCTACCTGGCTCTCGAGCGGACGATGGCGATCGCCGCGAAGCGGCTCGGGCTCGATCCGGTCGAGCTCGCGCGGCGGAACCTGATCCAGGCGGACGAGCTCCCGTACCGGACACCGTCGGGCGGCCTCTACGACTCCGGCGACTACGCCGCCTGCCTCGAGCGCGCGCTCGAGCTCGCCGGCTACGAAGAGCGGCGCGAGCAGCAAGCGGCGGCGCGCGCCGACGGCCGGCTCGTCGGGATCGGAATCGCGTGCGTCGTCGAGCCGTCGATCTCGAACATGGGCTACATCACGCTGGCGCAGACGCCTGCAGAGCGGGCGGAGACGTTGCCGAAGTCGGGGAATGCCGAGGGCGCGACAGTTGCCGTGAGCCCGCTCGGCGGCATCACGGTCCGGACGGCGACGACGCCGCAGGGACAGGGTCACAAGACCGTCGCGGCGCAGGTCGTCGCGGACGTCCTCGGCGTCGACCCCGGCGAGGTCGACGTGATCTCGGAGGTCGACACCACGACGGACGCGTGGACGGTCGCCTCGGGCAACTACTCGTCCCGCTTCTCGGGCGTCGGTGCGGGCGCCGTTCTCAAGGCCGCGGAGAAGGTCGCCGGGAAGCTGAAGGCGATCGCCGCTACCGAGCTCGCGGGCGAGCCGGACCGGATCGAGCTGCGTGAGGGGAAGGCGTGGAACGGAGAGGGAAGCGTTTCGCTGCGCCGCCTCGCGGGCGTCGCGCACTGGCATCCGGACGCGCTTCCGCCCGGCCTCGAGCCCGGCCTGCACGAGACCGCCTATTACGCGGCGCCGAACCTCGCGCCGCCGGACGAAGACGACCACGTCGCCTCCTCGGCTGCGCACGGGTTCCTCGTCGACGTCGCGGTCGTCGAGGTCGAGCCTGCGACCGGCGCGGTGCGCGTGCTCGACTACGTCAGCGTCCACGACGCGGGCCGGCTCCTGAACCCGCTGATCGCCGAGGGCCAGATACGCGGCGGCTTCGCCCACGGCGTCAGCGCAGCGCTGTTCGAGCGGATCGTCTACGACGAGGACGGCAACCTGCTCACGGGCACGTTCATGGACTACCTCTGCCCGACCGCCGCCGACGTCCCGCCGGTGCGGATGGAGCACCTGGAGACGCCGTCGCCGTTCACCGCGCTCGGCGCGAAGGGTCTCGGCGAGGGAACGACGATGAGCTCGCCCGTGGCGATCGCAAACGCCGTGGCGGACGCGGTCGGTGTCGACGCGGTCGAGCTGCCGCTGACGCCGCCGCGCGTGTGGGAGCTGCTCGCGTGAAGCCCGCTCCGTTCGCCTACGTCCGGGCGGAGTCGGTCGAGCAGGCGCTGGAGACATTGCGCGAGCACGGCGACGGGGCCAAGCCGCTCGCGGGCGGCCAGAGCCTCGTCCCGGCCCTGAACATGCGGCTTGCGCGTCCCAGTGTCCTCGTCGACCTGAACCGTGTCCCCGACCTGGACGGGATCGCGGAGGAGAACGGGGCCCTCCGGATCGGCGCACTCGCCCGCCAGGCAGCGGCCGAGCGCTCGCCGCTCGTCCGCGACAGCTGCCCGCTCCTGGCCGAGTGCCTCCCGTTCGTCGGCCACTTCGCGACGCGAAACCGCGGCACCGTCGCGGGCTCGATCGCGCACGCGGACGCCGCGGCCGAGCTCCCCCTGGCCCTCGTCGCCTTGGGCGGCGCCGTCGTCACCTCCGGGCGGACGATCCCGGCGGAGGAGTTCTTCGTCACGCACTACACGACGACCCTGGAGCCCGACGAGCTCGTCGTCGCCACGACGTGGCCGCGTGTCCGCGAGGGCGAGGGCTGGGCGTTCGAGGAATTCACGCTCCGGCACGGCGACTTCGCGCTCGCGGCAGCAGCGTGCCTCCTCCGCGTCGAGGACGGCCGCCTCGCGGACGCGCGGCTCGTGGTCGGAGCGGTCACCGACCGGCCGGAGCTCCTCGACACTCGGTCCCTCGTCGGCCAGTCCGCCGAGGCGGAGGTGGCACGCGCGGCGGCCGCGATCGCCGTCGCGGCTGTCGACCCGCCGCCGAACCTCCATGCGTCGACCGAGTACCGGCGGCGGCTGGTCGCGGTGCTCGTCGAGCGCGCCGTCGGGCGCGCGTTGAGCCGGGCGGTGGTGGCGTGATCCCGGTCGAGGTCACGGTCAACGGGCGGCTGTACCGCGAGGAGGTCGAGCCGCGCCTGCTGCTGTCCGACTTCCTTCGGCACACGATCGGGCTCACCGGCACCCACGTCGGCTGCGAGCACGGGGTCTGCGGCGCCTGCACGATCCGGCTCGACGGAGCGGCCGTCCGTTCGTGCCTCCTGCTCGCCGTGCAGGCCGACGGCGCGGCGATCGAGACGGTCGAGGGACTCGCGGCGAACGGCGAGCTGCACCCGCTGCAGGAGGCCTTTCGCGAGCACCACGCGCTCCAGTGCGGCTTCTGCACGGCCGGGATCCTGATGGGGGCCGCCGACCTGCTCGAGCGCGAGACGAGGCCGACGCGGGAGCAGATCGTCGACATGCTGTCGGGTCACCTCTGTCGATGTACCGGCTACACACCGATCGTGGAAGCGATCGATAGCGCTTCCCGAGAGGGAAGCGCATGAACCTCGCCCTCAGCCTCCTCTCCGCCGCCGAGCGGACCCCCGAAGCGGAGGCAGTCGTCGACGGGGAGGTGCGGCTGACGTATCGCCAGCTGCGCGAGCGGGCCGCCCGGCTCGCAGGTGCGCTCGAGGAGCTGGGGCTCGAACGGGACGGGCGGCTCACGGCCGTCCTCAAGAACCGCCACGAGACGGTGCAGCTGTACTGGGCCGCTCAGTGGCTCGGCGCGACGTTCGTCCCGCTCTCGTGGCGCGGCTCCAGCGCGGACGTCGACTACTGCATCGAGGACTGCGGCGCCAGGCTCGTCGCGACCGAGGAGGAGGACGGCTCGGTCCGCGTCGACGAGACACCCTTCGCCCGGCTGCTCGAGGGTGACCCTCACCCCGGCGCGCTCGACCTGGACGAGCGCGCGGAGTCGCTGATGCTCTACACCTCCGGCACCACCGGGAAGCCGAAGGGCGTCCCCCGCTCGCATCGAGCCGATCGGGCGGGAGGGCTCTCGCAGGTAATCCACCACGGCCTCGACTACGGGGACCGCACGCTCGGCGCCATGCCCCTCTACCACACGATGGGCATGCACTCGCTGCTCGCGATGTCGCTCGTCGGCGGCTGCTTCGTCGCGCAGCCACGGTGGGATGCCGCGGAGGCGCTCGGCCTGATCGAGGGCGAGCGGCTGACCGCGCTCTACCTGGCGCCGACGCTCTACCACGACCTCGTCACGCAGCCGGACGCCGACGCACGCGACCTCTCGTCGGTGCGCGCGCTCGCGTACGCCGGCGCCGCGATGCCGAGCAGCCTCGTCGAGCGCTGCATCGAGCTCTTCCGGCCGCAGCTTTTCGTCAACCACTACGGCTCGACGGAGATCTACACCTTCTCCGTCCACCGCGACCAGGCGGCGAAACCCGGTTGCGCCGGACGGCCGGCCCTGAACGCGCGGCTACGGCTCGGGCAGGACGGCGAGATCGAGTGCCACCTCGGCTCCGACGAGGCGTTCGCGGGGTACTGGAACAGGCCGGACGCCGACGCGAAGGCGATCCGGGACGGCTGGTACCGGACCGGGGACGTCGGACGCATCGACGAGGACGGCGACCTGTGGGTCGTCGGCCGGGTCGACGACATGATCGTCTCGGGCGGCGAGAACGTCCATCCGCTCGAGGTGGAGGACGTTCTCGCCGCGCATCCCGGCGTCGAGGAGGTCGCGGTGATCCCGGCAGCGGACGACCGGCTGGGCCAGCGCGTCGTCGCCGTCGTCGTCGGCACCGCGACCGAGGAGGAACTCGACGCACACTGCCTGGCATCCGAGACGCTGGCCCGCTTCAAGCGTCCGCGCGAGTACCGCTTCGTCGACGCGCTGCCGAAGAGCCCGGCCGGGAAGATCCTCCGGCGGGTGCTCCGCGAGGAGAGCGTCAGCGTATGACCGTCGCTCGCGTTCCGCTCGCTCCCGTGGGGGAAACAATGTTTCCCCCACGAGCCCCCTTCTTTAAGGTGCGCCTCGACCCACGCGGCGCGCAGGTCGCCGCGTGCGCCGAGGAGAACAAGCGGGGGAACCTCCCGGTTCCCCCCAAGGCCCCTTCCCCCGCTCATAGGCCCCAGGGCGGCCCATGAGCGACCTGGACGGACTGCGGCTCGATCGCGAGGGCGACCTCGCGACGATCACGCTCGACGTCCCGGAGAAGATGAATCGCGTCTCGATGGCGGCGCGCGGCCAGCTCGCCGGTCTTTTCGACGAACTCGGGCGGGACGACGGGGTGCGCGCGATCGTCCTGACGGGCGCCGGCGACCAGGCGTTCACGGCCGGCGGCGACATCCCGGGCTTCCTCGAGCGCGAGCCCGAGGAGCTCTCGCGGCTGGCGTGGAACGTCGCGGCGGCCGAGCGCTGTCCAAAGCCCGTGATCGCGAAGCTCCGCGGCTACGCGTTCGGCGTAGGGCTCGAGCTCGCACTCGCCTGCGACTTCCGGATCGCGTCGGACGACGTCGAGCTGGGCCTCCCGGAGGTGAAGCTCGGGATGATCCCCGGCAGCGGCGGAACGCAGCGGCTCGCCCGGTTGATCGGCCTCGGCCGCGCGAAGGACATGGTCCTGCGCGGCCGCAGGATCGGCGCCGACGAGGCGCTTGCGGTGGGGCTGGTGACCGAGGTTGTCCCGGCCGCGGAGCTCGACGCGGCGGTCACGAGCCTGGTCGACGAGCTGCGGGTGGTCTCGCCACTCGCGTTGGCGATGGCGAAGCGGGTGCTGAATCACGCGTATGAGGGTCCGCTTGCGACCGGGCTCGAGGTCGAAGGCCTCGCGTACGGCCTCCTCCGGTCGAGCCACGACTTCCGCGAAGGCGTCGAGGCGTTCGACGAGAAGCGCCCCCCGCGTTTCGAGGGCCGCTAGGAGCATCAGAACACCGGCGGTCACTCATGCCTCCGCGGATGAATGTTAAGCGATTACCTTAAAGTGCTGAACTTTGTAAGTTAACGATATTGGCTAGATTCCTTAACTTACTGCTATCGTACGGCTCATGGCCTCCCCACGAAACGATACGAGCACGGCAATCGAGAACATCCTTCGGCTCCGACGAGCTGAGAGCGTCGTAGACGGGCCCGTACGGGACGACATTGCACCCGCGCGCGAGTTCCTTGAGGGACTCGTAGGACCCACGGTCCGGCCCGCCAAAGCGGCTCGTCTGCTTGGCATTACTCAGCCGGCGCTTAACCGATGGATCGAGAAGGGCGAAATCGCTGCCGTCCTCACGCCCGAAGGGCGCCGTGAAATCCCGCTCTCCGAGTTGGTCGAGTTGCTCGAGGAAGTCGAGCAGGTACGCGACGAGAGCCCAAGCCGTCCGCTTGCGTCCGTAATCCGTGAGCGACGCCGGCGGTCGCTCGAGACGATCGACCTCGATCGCCTTCTCCCTCGTCGCCGGCGCCGCGGCCATCGCATCGCCGAGCTCCAAGCGTTGGCATACCACCGCCTCGTCGCCGAGCGGTTGAACGAGCAGATCGTCGAGAACGCGCGAAGGCGCCTTCGGCGTTTGCGTCGGGAGAGTCGCATCGACCCGCGGTGGGCGGACGAGTGGGAGCGAATCCTCGCGATGCCGCTGCCCCAGGTTGCGAAGACCATCGGCGCTGATACGACGCGTGCGCGCGAGCTTCGACAAACGTCGCCGTTCGCCGGAGTTCTGACGGAGCAGGAGCGGCAGCGGCTAGTCCGAGCAGTTGAGGAGCGTGCCTGACGTTGCGGCGCGAAGAGTTCGAACACGTACTTCGAGCCTCCGCCGCGATAGTGGACGACGAGCTCGTCGTCATCGGTAGCCAGGCCGTGCTTGCGCAATTCCCGAACGCACCCGATGCCCTCCTCAGGTCGCTCGAAGTGGATGTCTTCCCGCGGCGTGATCCAGACCGAGCGGCCGAAATCGATGGTGCGATCGGCGACGGGTCCCGCTTCCATGACACCTACGACTATTACGCGCATGGGGTCGGACCAGAAACCGTGATCGCTCCCGCCGGCTGGGAGGACCGTCTCGTCAAACTCGAGGTGCCAGCGACCGGCTCCAAGGACCGAACAGTCGTCGCGTGGTGCCTTGAGGTGCATGATCTCGTCCTGGCGAAGCTAGCCGCCGGCCGACCGCACGACTTGGAGTTCGCAGAAGAGGCGATCCGATCCGGTCTCGTCGATCCGGAGCAATTGGACCTAGGCCTCCAGCTCATGCCCGACCGTCACCTCGGGGTCACCCGCGACCGACTGGTCGGCGCAATCGGACGCTCGAGACCCTCCGACTGAAGGTCGAGGACATCGGCCTTCAGTCGATCTGGCTTTCACCTGTATCGGCGCCGACGCGCTAGACGCGTTCCCACGCGAGGCCGGCCGCGAGCACGGTCTCGTCGGCCGGCGCGATCAGCTGCAGGTCCCCGATCGCGAGGCCGGCCCAGCCGAGCAGATTGATCGGGCGCGTGAACGCCGTGCACGCGATCCGCACCGCCAGCTCGTCGCAGTCCTCCGGCGGGGGCTCGATCCCGAGCGCCGGCGCGACGTAGAGGTCGACCTCCGGCTCGTAGCGCCGCCACGACTCGAGCGCCCCGTATGCGGCTGCGACGGCGTCCGCGTCGACCGCCTGGGCGAGCTCGAGCTTGTGCCGCACGTTGTCCCCGTACTCGTCGGCGCGGGCAGGGTAGGTGGCGCGATGCGATTCCGTCGCCTCGTGGAAGAAGAGCGGCCACGTGTTCGCCTCCGGGTCCGGGATCTCGGCCGGAACGCACCGCGCGCCGAGCTCCTCGAGTCGGGCCACGTAGCCCTCCGCGGCGGCGTTCTCCTCCGGACGGTTCCCGTCGCCGACGGACGGCGGCCGCGTCAGGACGCCGACGGTCAGGCCGTCGAGACGCGGCTCCGGCACCGGCTTGCCGGTCAGCACCGACCACGCGAGCGCGACGTCGGCGACGGTGTTCGCCATCGGGCCCACGGTGTCGAGCGTCGGGCACAGCGCGAAGATGCCGTCCATCGCGATCGCGCCCCAGCGCGGCTTCAGCCCGACGGTGCCGCAGCAGGCGGAGGGAAGCCGGATCGAGCAGCCCGTGTCCGTGCCGAGGCCGAGGTCGCACATGCCCGCCGCGAGCGCCGCGGCGTTCCCGCCGCTCGAGCCGCCGGTCGTCCTGCCGGGCCGCAGCGGGTTCCGGACCGTGCCGTACCACGGATTCTGGCTCGTCACGCCCCACGCGAACTCGTGCAGGTTCGCCTTGCCGACGAGGACGGCGCCGGCCTCGACGAGCCTCCGGACCGAGGATGCCGTCGTGTCGGGGACGTGGTCGGCGTAGATGCGCGAGCCGTAGGTCGTCGGGATCCCAACCGTGTCGATCAGGTCCTTGACGAGCAGCCTCTTCTCAGATAGCGGACCCGGCTTCGGCTCCGCGAGGTCGTCGACCCACGTGATCACGGCGTTGTATTCGTCAGCGTGAGACAACCGCGACGGCCTCGACCTCGATCTTGGCGCCGGGGATCGCGAGCCGGGTGACCTCGACGAGCGTGCTCGCCGGACGCGCGTCGCCGAAGAACTCCTGCCGCACGGGGTTGACCTTCGGACGGTCGTCGACGTCCGTCAGGTAGATCGTCACCTTCGCCACGTCCGCGAAGGAGCAGCCGGCCGCAGCCAGCACCGAGCCCACGTTGGCGAGGGTCTGGCGCGCCTGCGCAACCACGTCTTCGCCGCCGACGAGGCGGCCCTCGGAGTCGACGGGAACGCAGCCGGAGACGAACAGCAGATCGCCGACGCGGACCGCGTCCGTGTAGTGGCTGATCGGCTCCGCCTGGCCCGGCACTCGGATCTCTTCCCGCGACGCCACGCGCCCGAGGATAATCCGCGTCCGATGGAGCCGCAGTTCGTCCGCTTCGACGACGTGCAGGCCTTCGAGCTCGCGGCCGGCGTCACCGGCCGCCCGCTCTTCGGCGAGGGCGCGATGCTCAACCTGATCGAGTTCGAGCCCGGCGCCACGGTGCCGCTGCACAGCCACGAGCACGAGCAGCTCGGGATCGTGCTCCAGGGCATGCAGGCGCTCGTGGTCGACGGCGTCTCACACGAGCTCGGCCCGCTCGAGGGCTACGTCCTTCCGGGCGGTGTCGAGCACTCCGCGTACTGCGGGCCGGAGGGCGCGCTCGTGCTGGACGTCTTCCGTCCCGTGCGCGACGACTACCGCGAGCGCTGGGAGGCGCTTACGCGGGAGTAGCTGCGCCGAGCGCCTCCAATACCGCCCCGCACGTCGTCACCGTCGAGACGTTCTGGAGCGCGAAGTTGATCGAGGCGTTGTGCCAGTCGGCGTTCATCGTCGAGCAGCCGTCCTCGGGGACGATCATGTAGTAGCCCTTGTCCGCTCCGGTGCGGGCGGTGTGCTCGACCGACATGTTCGTCCACGCCCCCGTGACGATGATCGTGTCGCGGCCGAGTCCCTTCAGCAGCAGCTCGAGCTTCGTCCCCTCCCAGGCATTCATGCGCATCTTCTCGACGACGAAATCGCCGTCCTGCGGCTCGAGCCCCTCGGCCGGCGCGGCACCCCACGAGCCGCGCACGAGGCCGTTGGTCTCCTTGACGCCCTGGAAGAGCGGGGCGTTCAGCTTCAGCCCGGGCGCGCCCTCCTCGACGATGTAGTGGACGTGGATGACGGGGATGCCGGCCGCGCGGCAGGCCTCCGCGAGCCCCTTCACGTTCTCGACGACGTTCTGCTCCTTCGCGTGCTCCGGCGCGCCCGTTTCGGCCCAGGCGCCGCCCTCGCTCATCACGTCGTTCTGCAGGTCCTGGACGATCAGCACGGCCCGTCCGGGATCGACGTCGAGCCGTTCTTCGGTCTCGCTCTCGCTCACGGTCTCCTCCTCAGGTCATGTAGTTGAGCCGGTTGCCCGCCACCTTCATCCGGACCCGGTACACCGACGTCGTGCTCGGGATGTAGAGCTCGGTCCAGTCGTCGCCGCCCCAGTTGAGGTTGCCGGTGTTCTCGGGCACCTCGATCACGCCGAGGTGCTCCGCCTCCGGACTGATCACCCAGATGCCGCCCGGCCCGGTCACGTAGATGTTGCCGTGCTCGTCGCACTTCATCCCGTCCGGGATCCCCTCCTCGATCACGCCTCTGCCGATGTTCTCGAAGAACATCCGCCCGTTCGCAATCGTGCCGTCGGGCTGCGTGTCGAAGACCCGGATGTGCGCCCGCGGCGTGTCGTTGATGTACAGAAGCGACTCGTCCGGCGAGAAGCAGAGCCCGTTCGGCTGCTCGAAGTCGTCGACGAGGAGCTGAGGATCGCCGCCGCCGGGCGCGATCCGGTAGACGCCCTGAAAGCCGAGGTCCCGCTCCCGCTCGACGCCGAACACGGGCATGCGCCCGTACCACGGGTCGCTGAAGTAGATCGAGCCGTCGTTCGCCACGATCACGTCGTTCGGGCTGTTCAGCTCCTTGCCCTCGTAGTGGGAGGCGACGACTTCCCGGCCGCTCCCAGTGCCGTCCGGATCGATGCGCACGAGCGAGCTCGTGGAGTGCTCGCACACGAGCAGCTGACCATCGGCGTCGAAGGTCATCCCGTTGCCCTTGTTGCTGGGCCGCATCACCTCCTGGACGCCGTTCTCCTGATCCCAGCGCCGCCGGACGTCGCCGGGCATGTCGCTGAAGAGCAGGAACCGTCCTTCCTTGTTCCAGATCGGTCCCTCGGTGAATGTGAAGCCCGTCGCCAGCTTCTCGACCTGCGCCTCCCGGTCGACGAGCTCGAAGAGCTTCTCCGACTTGACGTCCACGGCCATCTCGGCTCCTTTGCGCGCGGTGCGAAGCGCCGCGAACCTAACACGGCCGTCAGGCCGGTTGCACCTCCTCGACGTGGATTCGCGTCTTCGAGGCGCGTAGGAAGCCGCCGTCACGCCCTGCCCGCGTAGCCAGGATCTCGCCCAGAATCGAGAGCGCGGTCTCGGCCGGGGTGTCGGCGCCGATGTCCAGTCCGGACGGCCCGGAGACGCGCTCCAGCTCGTGCTCCTCGACCCCCGCCTCGAGCAGCCGTTCGCGCCGGCGCTCCTGGTTCCGCCGCGAGCCGAGCGCGCCGATGTAGAACGCCTCCGTCGTGAGCGCGCCCTGGATCGCCGGCACGTCGAACTTGTCGTCGTGCGTGAGGACGACGACTGCGGTCTGGTAATCGGGCTCGACCTCTGCGATCGCGTCCTGGGGCCAGGCCACGAGCAGCTCGTCGGCGCTCGGGATCCGCTCCTTCGTCGCGAACTTGCCCCGCGCGTCGGCCACGATCGTGCGCCAGCCGAGCTGCCTCGCGGCGGCGCACAGCGCCTCCGCGGTGTCGACCGCGCCGATCACGAGCAGCTTGGGCGGAGGTCCGTACACCTCCGCGAACACCTTCCGTCCGTCATCTAGCTCGAGCAGGCTGTTGCGGCCCCCGCGCAGCAGCTCGTCGACCCGGGCTGCGAGCTCCTCCAGCCCGTCGCCGAACCGTTCGCCCGCCTCGGTCACCAGCAGCTCTGCGCCGAGAGGCTCCCCCTCCACGACCGTGAAGAGGACGGCCCGTTCTTCGGTCTCGACGATCCGCACGAGTCGTTCCACCAACTCCTCCGGCGCCTGCTCGACGAAGACGTCGATCTCTCCGCCGCAGGGCAGGCCGACCGAGAAGGCTAGGTCGTCGGCGATCCCGTACGAGAGGAGTTGCGGCTGCGAGCCGCCGAGCACCTCGCACGCGTGCTCGTAAACGTCGGTCTCGACGCAGCCGCCCGAGACCGAGCCGGCCATCTCGCCTCCCTCGGAGACGGCGAGCTTCGCTCCGATCGGGCGCGGGGCCGACCGCCGGGTCGCGACGACCGTTGCGAGCGCGAACTTCTCCCCTCTCGCCCGCCACCGTTCGATGTCCGCCAGGACCTCCTTCACGCCGCATGCCTCCTCTCGATCCCTGCGAGCACGGCCGCCAGCTCCTCGAGGCTCGCGAGATTGTGTCCGGCCACGAATCGGTCAACGTGTGGCAGCGCCGCCCGCATTCCCCCGGCGAGCGGCTGGTACTCCGGGCTGCCCTTGAGCGGGTTGACCCAGACGACTGCGTAGGCGGCACGCTGCAGCCGCGCCATCTCCCGACCGACGAGCGCCGCGTCGTGGCGCTCCCAGCCGTCGGAGACGATGACGACGACGGCGCCGCGCGTGAGCGCACGACGGCCCCAGACGTCGTTGAAGGTCTTCAGCGACGCGCCGATCCGGGTTCCGCTCGCCCAGTCGACGACGCGCTTCGCCGCCGCCGCCAGCGCGCGCTCCGGGTCGCGCGTCCTGAACTCCTCCGTCAGCCTGGTGATGCGCGTGCCGAACGCGAAGACCTCGACGCCGCGCCCAGAGCCGACGACCGCGTGCAGGAACAGGAGCAGCGCGCGCGTGTACGCCTCCATCGAGCCCGACACGTCGCAGAGGACGACCACCTTGCGTGGTGCGTCGACCCGCCGCCGGAAGGTCTGCTCGATCGGATCGCCGCCGCGCGCGAGCGAGCGCCGCACGAGCCGCCGGAGGTCGAGCCTGTCGCCGCGGGTGTGTGGGCGCAACCGCCGCGAGCGCCGCAGGGGTCGAGCCGCGGCCACCTCGCCGATCGCGCGCGCCGCGTGGGCGAACTCCTCGGGCGTCATCGACGCGAAGTCCTTGGTCCGCAGAACTTCGTGGCCGCTCCACCCGACCGCGGTCGGCTCCTCACCCGCGCCGTCGTCGTCGCCGGGCGCGTCGGTCCGCGTCGTTCGCTGCGACGCGCGGCTCCGGAGCTCGGGCGGCTTTGCGCCTCGATACGCCGGCGGCGAAGGCGCGCGCAAGAACCATGCCGCAAACGCGCGATCGAAGCTCTCGATCTCGTCGGCGCGGGAGACGAGCGTGGTGCGGAGCGTCCAGTAGACGTCGTCCTGCTTGCCGATCTCGACGCGGTCGAGCCCCACCAGCGCGTCGGAGATCCGCCCGGGCCCGACCTCCAGGCCGGCCTCGCGCAGGATCCGGCCGAACGTGACGACGTGCCGGACCAGCCCGCCGTCAGACGTTTTGGAGTCGCGATTCAGCACCCGACGTCACCCGTATGCGGGTTGGGTCGGCCGCACCGGCGAAGCCGGTACGGCCTCTTGGTCGGCATCGCAAGCGACGCCTCAGCCTGCTGCTGCTGCTGCGACAGAGCGCGCCTCCTCGACGAGCGCGATCAGCGCCTGGTCGCGCACTGCGGCGAAGTCCTCGTGGTACTTCAGCACCGAGCCGAGCGTCTCCTCGACCGTCCGCGCGTCGAGCTCCCTATGGCCGAGAGCTGCCAGCGCGTGAGCCCAGTCGATCGTCTCGGCGACCCCGGGCGGCTTGGCGAGGTCGAGCTGCCGCAGGCCCTGGACGAACGCCGCCGCCTGCGCGGCCAGCCGCTCGGGAATCCCGGGCACGCGCACCGCGACGATCTCGATCTCGCGCTCGAGCGTTGGGTGTCCGATCCAGTGGAAGAGGCAGCGCCGCTTGAGCGCGTCGTGGAGCTCGCGCGTCCGGTTGGACGTGAGGACGACGGCGGGCCGCCGGCGCGCGGCCACCGTGCCGATCTCGGGGATCGTGATCTGGAAGTCCGAGAGCACCTCGAGCAGGAACGCCTCGAACTCGTCGTCGGCTCGATCGATCTCGTCGATCAGGAGCACGACTGGGTCGGTGCTCTCGATCGCCTCGAGCAGGGGCCGGCGGATGAGGAAGTCCGGCCCGAACAGCTCTTGCTCGGAAACCGTCCCCTCCTGCGCAGCTCGGATGTGCAGGAGCTGGCGCGAGTAGTTCCATTCGTAGACGGCGTGCGCGACGTCGAGCCCCTCGTAGCACTGCAGGCGGATCAGCCGCGCGGACGTCGCCGTCGCGAGTGCCTTCGCCGCCTCGGTCTTCCCCACGCCGGCCTCCCCCTCCAGCAGCAGCGGCTTCTCGAGCGTGAGCGCGAGGAAGAGCGCCGTCGAGAGCCCGCGCTCGGGCAGGTACGACGCATCGCGGACTGCGGCCTCGAGCTCGTCGATCGTTGCGAACGCCATCTCTCCCTCACGATAACCCCGGCCGGCTCGGGCTACGCCCGACGATGTTGCGCGGTTCGCGCGGACGGTGACAGAATCGGCCGCGAATCCCGCTTCGAACCCAGGAGAGGCCAACTGACAGCGACATCCCTCGGCGCGGCCCAGGTCGTCGTCCCAGCGTCCCGGGAGGAGGCGATCTCGGAGTTCGGCGACGGCGCCGGCGTGATGGTCCTCGCCGGCGGCACGATCCTCATGCCCGAGCTCAACTACGGCCGCCTGCGGCCGGAACGCGTCCTGCTCCTACAAGAGGCCGGCCTCACCGGGATCCACCGCGACGGCTCGTCGCTCACGATCGCGGCGATGACGACGCTGGCCGACCTCGAGGACGCGCCCGAGCCGCTTGCGACCACCGCGCGCTCCGTCGCGGATCACGAGATCCGGGCTCAGGCGACCCTCGGCGGCAATCTGTGCGCGCCGCCCGGGGGCGAGCGGCCACGCGGCGACCTGCAGGCGGCGCTGATCGCGCTCGGCGCCAGCGTCCGAAGCGTCGGCAAGGACGGCGAGCGGACGGAGGCGGTCGAGGACTTTCTCGCGGGCGGCACCGACGACCGCCTTGTGCTCGAGGTCGGGCTCGAGGAGCCGCGGCGCGCGGGCCATGCCTCGCTCCGCCGGCCGCACACCCATTCGTACACGATCCTCGCGGTCTGCGCGGCGGAGACGTCGGGGGGCGTCCGCGTCGGCGTCACCGGCGCCGGCCTGACCGGAATCCGCGCCCGTTCCGTCGAGCAGGCGCTCGCCGGCGGCGCGTCGCCCGAAGACGCGGCCCCGAAGGTCCTCGACGACGCGAAACCGCAGGACGACGCGCTCGCCTCGGCCTGGTATCGCGAACGCATGCTGCCCGTGCTTGTGCGGCGCGCCCTCGACGACCTCGAAGGAGGCCAATGAGATTCACCGTCAACGGCATGGAGCACGATGTGAAGAGCCCACCGCTGGCGTCGCTCCTCCACGAGCTGCGCGAGGAGCTCCACGTCACGAGTCCCAAGGCGGGCTGCGAGCAGGGCGGCTGCGGCGCCTGCACCGTCTTCGTCGACGGTGAGCCACGCCGGGCCTGCCTGCTTCCGCTCGCCGCCGTCGACGGTGCCACCATCACCACCGTCGAAGGCCTCGGCACGCCGGACGAGTTGTCCCCGGTGCAGGCCGCCTTCGAGCAGCACTACGCCGCACAGTGCGGGTTCTGCACCGCCGGATTTCTGATCGCGGCGACGGCGCTCGTCCAGCGCCAACCTGACGCGAGCCGAGACGACGTGCTCGAGGCGCTCTCCGGCCACGTCTGCCGGTGCACGGGTTACGTCAAGATCGTGAGCGCCGTCGAGGCAGCGCTCCGCGGCGACGCGCAGCCGGAAGAAGTCGAACCCAGCTTCGAGCCCGAGGAGGCGGAAGTGCTGATTCCAGGGAGTCCAGCGTGAAGGCGGTCGGAGCCAGGCTTCCCCGCTACGACGGGGTCGCGCACGTCACCGGGCGCACGACCTACGTCGACGACGTCCGGGTCCCGGGCACGCTCAGCGTCAAGGCCCTCCGCTCGCCGCACCACCACGCGGGCATCACGCGGCTCGACACGCAGAAGGCCGAGGCGATCCCCGGCGTGTACGCGATCGTCACGCACGCCGACGTTCCCAAGAACGTCTACGGCCACCTCGAGGCGCTGGGCATCCCGGCCGACGAGCCGCTGCTGGCCGAGGACGACGTCCGCTACAAGGGCCAGCCGATCGCCGCCGTGGCGGCGGTCGACGACGACACGGCGCGCGAGGCTGTCGAGGCGATCGAGATCGAGTACGAGGAGCGGCCGTCGTTCTTCGACGTGCGCAAGGCGCTGGACGACGACTGGCCGACGATCCACCAGTGGGGCGCGGTCTATCCCCACTTCGGCCCTTACAACCACCGCCGTGTTCGCAAGGGGGACGTCGAGCGTGCGTTCGACCAGGCCGACACGATCGTCGAGGGTGTCTACCGCCCGCAGGCGATCGAGCACTGCCCGATCGAGCCCCAGACGGCGCTCGTCGTCCCGGAGGCGAACGGCCGGCTGACGATCCACTCCTGCACGCAGGCGATGTACTTCTCCATGGGTGTCGTCGCCGCGCACCTCGAGTGGCCGCTGAACAAGCTGAAGTTCGTGGGCGGCACCGTCGGGGGCGGCTTCGGCGGCAAGGTCGACACGGCAACCGAGACGATCTGCGCGCTGCTCGCAATCAAGTCCAAACGTCCGGTCAAGTGGCGCTGGACGCGCGAGGAGGAGTTCCTCGCCTCGTCGACCCGGGCTCCGTGGCACATCGAGATCGCCGACGCCGTCACCAGCGACGGGTGGATCCTCGGCCGGAGGACGCTGACCCTGCACGACTCGGGCGCCTACGCACGCTTCTCGCCCTACGGCCTGACCAAGCACGCGTTCCACCACACCGGCGCCTACACGATCCCGAACGTCCACTTCGACGGCTTCGTGATCTTCACGAACCGGGTGCCGACGACGGCGATGCGCGGGTTCGGGGTGACCTCCGTGTCCTTCGCCGTGGAGACGCACATGAACCGCGTCGCGGAGGTGCTCGGCATCGACCCGCTCCAGATCCGGCTGAAGAACGCGAACCGGATCGGCGACACGACGGCGAACCGCGTCGTGCTCAAGGACCCGTCGACGGTGCCGGTCGTGCTCGCCGCGGCCGACCGCGTCGGCTACGACCTCCCGCCCGAGTACCGGTCGATGACGAGCGAGCGACGGACGGGCGATCTGCTCCCGGAGCACCTCGCCGGCCAGCTCGGGAGCGAGGACGGAGGAGACGGCTGATGGCCAAGCACAAGGGCCGCGGGATCGCGACGATCGAGTACCCGACCGGCATGAACCAGAACGGCGACCCGAGTCAGGCCTGGATCAAGCTGAAGCCCGACGGGCGCGTCGACGTCTTCACCGGCACCGTCGACCACGGCCAGGGCTCGCGCACCGTCCACACGCAGATCGCCGCCGACACCCTCGGCGTCCCCTACGAGTGGATCACGATGGACAACACCAACACCGACTCGTCAGCCGTCTGCACCGGGAGCTTCGCGTCGCGTGGGACGTTCATCGGCGGCAACGCCGTGCGCTTCGCCGCTGAGAGGGCGAGGGAGCGCATCCTCGACATCGCGTCGAAGGAGCTGGAGATCGACCCGTCGGATCTCGAGATCGCCGACGGCGAGGTGGTCGCCAAGGGCGCACCCGACCGCAAGATCTCGGTCCCGGACGTGGCCGCCGCCGCCACCTGGACCTACGGCGAGCTGATCACCGGCACGGGCGCAGCGCTGAAGCCGTTCGCGGACGTGAGCGACGACGACGGCTCCGTGACGGCGGAGCCGCACTCGGCGATCTCCTACGCGGCGTGCGTCGCCGAGGTCGAGGTCGACGACGAGACGGGAGAGGTGACCGTCGAGCGGCTGATCCAGGTCTATGACGTCGGCCGTGCGATCAATCCGACCCTCGTCGAGGGCCAGATCGAGGGCGGCGCCATGATGGGCCTCGGGCTGGGCCTGCTCGAGGAGGCGTACCCCTACTACCCGGCGCCCGACCACCGCGGTGCTGAGTTCGGCGCCTACCTCGCCCCGTCGCTGGAGGACCTCCCCGACCTCGATAACGTGATCATCGAGAGCCCGTCCGCCGACGGGCCGTTCGGAGCGAAGGCGATCGGCGAGATGGCGAACAACGCGCAGCCGCCGGCGATCGCTTCGGCGATCCACGACGCCGTCGGCGTGTGGGTGACCCAGATGCCCGCGACGCCGGAACGAGTGCTGCGGGCACTCGACGCGAAGACGGAGCCGCGGCGCGACGGCAAGCGCGTCATCTTCGACGACGAGCTGTCGGTCCGAACGGTGAGCTCGAACGGAGGCAAGGGTTTCCTCGAGACCGATGGCTGAACGCTCGCCGTTCCGGAGCTGGAACGGCGTGCAGCAGTGGCAGTTCGTCGACGGAGTGAAGCTGCACGCGATCGGCGGCGAGCAGGTGCTCCTCTGCCGCGTTACCTACGCTCCGGGGAAATTCGTGCCGCGGCACGCGCACCCCGAGGCCGAGCAGGCGATGGTCATCCTCGACGGCGAGGTGGAGGTGACGATCGGCGACGAGACGCGCCGCCTCGGCGCCGGCGACGTCTGCGTCATGAACCGCGGCGTGGAGCACGAGCTCCATTCACTGGGTGGGGTCACGTTCTTCGAGGCGCTGTCACCGGTCCCGCTCGACCACATACCCGATCGGGATCGCGACCTCGTCCTCGGCCCCGACGCCGGTAGTCGCCACGTCGAACGCTAGGAGCGAAGGGAGAAGCCAATGCCAATGATCGAGGTCAAGCTCTACGACCATCGGGTGACCGACGAGGCGGTTCCGAAGATGATCGAGAAGCTCACCGACGCCCTCGCCGAGTCGAGCGGCGCCGCGAAGGAGCACATCCAGGTGGTGATCCAGGGCGTCCCGCCGAAGCACTGGGGAATCGCGGGCAAGCCGGCGGGCTAGGAGAAGCGGATGCCGCTGATCGAGGTGAAGCTGTTCGACTTCAGGATGAACGAGGAGACGAGCCGGAAGCTGATCGCGGGGCTCACGGACGCACTGTGCGCGGCGACGACCGAGGGCCTCCGCGAGCACACGTGGGTGATCGTCGAGGGCCACTCGCCGAAGGACTGGGGCGTCGGCGGGGTGCCCTGGCCGGCGGAGATGACACCGCCGCCCTAGCCTCCGAGCGGAAGCTGGCGCTTCCGCTCGGGATCGGGTACGCCGCTCATCGCGGTAAACGCGCGGGGCCAAGCCCCGCGCTCCTAGAAAATCGTGGGTCGGCGAGTGTCCGCTGGGTGCGGGCGGTGGCGCTTCGCGTCCCCGCCCCCATGAGTCCGCCTCCGGTTAAACCGGCTTCGCTCGCTTTAACCTCCGGCCTTGGGCGCGTCGCGATTCGACTGTCGAATGTACTCGCGGCTCCGCGGCCAACGGCGGTTCGCCAACCTCGCGGTCAGCACAGCTCGAGCTCGACGGGCGGTGCGCCCGGGGCGATCGCGGCGGTCTCGCGCGCGTGTAACAAGGTTGTCCGCACGATCAGCTTCGCGCGCGCGAAGTTGTCCATGACGGTCGGAACCGGGCCGACGCGGTGCCCGAGCGCGTAGCCGGCGGCGTTGCGGCCGATCGCACGGTAGGAGTCGAGCGTCAGGGACGGCGCCATTCCGAACAGCTCCAGGTTGTCGAGGGGCTGAAGGTCGGCGCGGTGGATGACGGCCGTCCCCTTCGACTGGATCCCGATCGCGACGCCGGAGCCCGAGAGAGCAGCCCCGTCATGGCCGATGAAGGCGACGTCCGAGACGCGCCGGATGCGCACGAGCCTGGGTCGGGCTCCCGCTTCGCGTACGCCCTCCATCAGCGCCTCGAGCACGTCGCGGTGGTCGAGGCCCCCGATCGTCGCCCGCAGGCCGTCGGCGAAGGCAGGGCCCAGCGCGATCACGACGTCGTCCGGCTCGTTTTCTACACTGGCAACATGGGTTTCCACCACCACCTCTTCGCCCGGCTCGCTCGGCGTTTCCAGTGCGCGGGCGTCGAGCTCGTGCGGCAGGTGCTGCAGGTGCTGCCAGCGTTCGCCGTCGAGGCGATAGCCGGTTCCCGGGCCCGTGTAGCGGTTGGGGTCGTTGACGGCTGCGGTGACGACCCCGCTCGCATCGATGATCGCGGACGTCTGGAGGTAGTCGGCGGAGACCCGCTGGCGCTGCATGCCCAGGATCGCCTCCGCGACGTCGGCGAACCCGTGGCGGTCGAGCGCGCGCGCGACGTCGAGCCCGCTGATTGCGTCCGTGAGGACTCGGTCGGCGGCGGTGACGTCGGCGGCGCGGTCACGATCCGGCAGGTCGCGGCTGTCGAGCGCGAACGTCGCGGCCTCGACCTCCTCGTCGGTGATCGGCGGGAAGTCGAACGCGGCGAAGACGGCCTGGATCGCACGGGCCGCCCGCTCACGGACGGCGACCGCATCCTGCTCGCTCAGCGGCTCGATCCCGCCGTCGACCTGCCAGTCCCGCTGGATCGTCAGCCACTCGTCGAGATCGTCGCTGTCGTAGTTGCCGCCTCCGAACATGTTGTCGTAGCGCGGCATCACGCTCCACCCCGAGGTGACGAAGTCGGTTCCGGGCAGGAACTGGCCCATCAGCTTCGCGGTCCGCCTCGTCGGGGAGTGCGAGGCAATCGCGTCATTCCCGGACGCGACCTCGAGGTCGAGCCAGGCGGCCAGCAGGTTCTCGGCGAGGATCTCGCGCGATCCCGCCGGGAGGCTCATGACGAGCGCGACGCAGGAGATCGACCCGTTCTGGACGCCCTGCGAGCCGGCGGCGCGCGCCAGGCACAGGCACCGCGCCTCCAGGTACAGCATCGAGCAGCCGCCGGCATGGCCCATCAGCGCCTCGGAGCCGCCGCCGGAGGTGAAGCGAACCTTGATCCCGCGCGATGCGTACGCCGACGCGAGGAAAGCCTTCGACCACGGCGTGTCGTCGCCGTCAACGAAGACGGGCTCGGTGCCGTAGACGGACAACGTCTCCGCGTAGGTCGTGATCCCCTGAATGGCGAGTTGGAGCGACCGCCGTTCCTCGATCGCGCACTGCGTGAGTGCGCCCGGCCGCCCCGTCTGCGAGCCGACGAGCACGGCCATCGCGTTCAGCGGCGCGTAGCGGGAGACGCCGACGGTGGTCTCGATCTCGGCGAAGCCCCGAGCGGCCGCCTCCGCGGCGTCCGCCGCGAGCAGCGCGGGGTTCTCCTTCAGGTTCGTCACGTGGGCCTGGTTCGCGGGTGCGCGCCGCGCGCGCATCTTCTTGAGCGCGAACATCAGCTCGACCGGATCGAGCAGCGAGACCACCCGGGCGAGCCGCGCCGGCGTCAGGCCGCGCGCGAGCCTTACGAGCACTTGGCGCTCGACGCCGACGTCCACGAGTCGCCGTGCGAGCTCGACGTCGTCCAGCGCCATCGCCTCGGCGGCAACGTCGAGGTCGAGCCCGTAGCGAGCGATGAACTGGTCGAGCGCGTCGAACTCGTGCTCCTCGCGACCGTCGAGGAAGACGATCCGGCCGTCTTCGACGCGGAGGCCCGGCTCGGGGTCGCTCGGCCCGTTCATCGCGACGAGCCCCAGCTCGGGGTAAGGCGCGATCAGGAGCTCGCGCCTGAGCTCGCGCCCTTCCCGCTCGACGAAACGCCTAGACCGGCGGGGTTCCTGCTCGTTCACCTGCGGAGAGGAGGCCGCGTTCGGCGAAGACCGCCTTCGCCTCACGGACGAACGTGGCCGTCAGCGGCGCACGATAGTCGTGCTCGAGCCTCTCGGCCCACTGCTCCAGCTCGTCCTGCGTCGAGCGATGGGGCCGAAGCGCGGTGTAGATCTCCAGGATCAACTCGTCGGGGAGGGCCGTCAGCTCCGCGGCGCGGTCGAGATTCGCGGCGAGTTGCGTCCGTCCCGCCGCCTGCGCGACCTCCGCCTGGAGGTGGAGCGTCTCCGCCGTCGCCCGCATCTCGGCGGCGTCCAGTCGCCCGGCGCGGAGCGCGTCGAGCGTCAACTCCTCGAGGGCGAGACCACCTGGCGTACGCACGGCGTCGGGGCGCTCAGTCCCGAGCGGGTAGTCGGCGCCGGCGTCGACGGCCACGAATCAAGCTTAATCGTCGTTGGCCACGTTCCCGGCGATATAAGACCGCCTGTGAACGCATACGACTTCGGTGGACGGGTCGCGCTCGTCACCGGCGGAGCGAGCGGGATCGGCGCGGCGACCGTCGACTTGCTGCGCAGCTCCGGGGCGCGAGTGGCGGTGCTCGACCTGAACCCGGAGGGACTCCACGAGGACGTGCTCGGGATCCAGGGCGACGTGACCCGGTCGGCTGACGCCGACCGCGCCGTCGCGCGCGTCGAGTCCGAATTCGGCCGACTGGACGTCCTCGTCTGCTCGGCCGGCGTCGGCGGCGAGTCCCGGCGGACGGTCGACGTCGACGACGGCGAATGGCGGCGCGTGTTCGCGATCAACTGCGACGGCACGTTCTTCTGCAACCGAGCCGCGCTCCGCGCGATGATCTCGCGCGGCTACGGACGCATCGTCAACGTGTCCTCGATCGCGGGCAAGGAGGGCAACCCTCAGGCGGCCGCCTACTCCGCGAGCAAGGCCGCCGTGATCGGGATGACGAAGTCGATCGGCAAGGACGTCGCCGATACGGGTGTACTCGTCAACTGCATCGCACCGGCCGTGATCGACACGCCCATCCTCGGTCAGCTGACCGAGGAGCACATCGGCTACATGGTGGACAGGATCCCGCTCAAGCGCGTCGGCAAGCCGGACGAGGTGGCGCGACTGATCGCCTACCTCGCGAGCGAGGACCTGAGCTTCGCGACGGGCGCGTGCTTCGACGTCTCTGGCGGGCGCGCCGTCTACTGATGCGACTCGTCCGCTATCGCGAGGCCGACCCGGAGCCGAGGCTCGGTCTCGTCGAGTCGGCGCAGCCGACGCGGGTGCTCGAGCTCGAGGGCCGCGATCCCCTCACCGCACTGCGGGGCAAGCGCGAGCCGACCGGCCGCACGATCGAGGCGATCGACCCCGAGACCCTGGAGCTACCGTCCCCGTTCGAGCTGCTCGCGCCGCTCGTCCCGCCGGAGACGTGGGCGGCCGGCGTCACCTACGAGCGCAGCCGCGCCGCCCGGGTCGACGAGAGCCGCGTCGAGGCTCGCGACGTCTACAGCCTGGTCTACGAGGCCGAGCGGCCCGAGCTGTTCCTGAAGGACGCGCAGGGCAGGAGGACGGTCGGGCCCGGTGCGACCATCGGCGTCCGGTCGGATGCCGAGTGGACGGTGCCCGAGCCGGAGCTTGCGCTCGTCCTCGACGAGGGCGGCGAGCTGCTCGGCGCCACGATCGCCAACGACGTGACCGCGCGCGACGTCGAGGGAGCGAACCCGCTCTATCTGCCTCAGGCCAAGTTGTTCGCCGCGGCGTGCGCGCTCGGGCCGGCGATCCTGATCCCCGACGATTGGTCGCAGCCGTTCGAGATCGAGCTCCGGCTGCTCGCGGGGGACGCAGTCGTCTACGAGGCCCGAACGTCGACCGCTCGCATGCGCCGCTCGTTCGAGGAGCTGGCCGCGTGGCTCGTCCGTGACAACCCAGTCCCGGCGGGCAGCGTCCTCCTCACCGGCACCGGTCTCGTGCCGCCCGACGACGTCACGCTCTCGCCCGGGCAGCACGTCGAGATCCGGATCCCTGGGATTGGCAAGCTCGTGAACCCGGTCGGCGCAGCGGCCGACCTTCTTCCAGCCGAAAGGAGCAAGACCCATGTCCGATAGCGTCCTCGAGGCGCCGGCCCGGCCGGCGGCGGCGAACTACATCGGCGGCGGCTGGACCGCCGCGCAGAGCGGCCGGACCTACGAGAAGCGCAATCCCGCGCGACCGTCCGAGGTCGTGGGCGAGTTCCCCGCCTCCGGCAAGGAGGACGTGAACGCAGCCGTCGACGCCGCCGCGGCCGCGTTTCCCGCCTGGTCGGGACTGCCCGCGGCAGGTCGATCCGCGGTCTTGATGCGCGCGGCCGACATCGTCGACGCGCGCGTGGAGGACATCGCCGCCGACATGACCCTGGAGATGGGCAAGCCGCTGCGCGAGGCGCGCCTCGAGGCGGCCCGCGCGGCGACGATCTTCCGCTTCTTCGCCGGCGAGGCGTGGCGGCCGAAGGGCGAGCTCTACGAGCAGTCGGCGACAGGGTCGGCGCTGTACACGCTGCGTCGGCCGCTCGGCGTCGTTGGCCTGATCACGCCGTGGAACTTCCCGGCTGCGATCCCGGCCTGGAAGCTGGCGCCCGCGCTCGTCTACGGCAACACGGTCGTCCTGAAGCTCGCGCAGGAGGCTCCGCTGACCGGGCTGCACCTGGCGGCGGCCCTGGACGAGGCCGGAATCCCCGACGGCGTCCTCAACGTCGTCATCGGGCGGGGCTCCGAGGTCGGAGCGCCGCTCGTCGGCCATCCGAAGGTGCGCGCGATCTCGTTCACGGGCTCAGTCCCGGTCGGGCGTCAGGTGCGCGACGAGGCGACCGCGCTAGGGAAGCGCGTCCAGCTCGAGCTCGGGGGCCACAACCCGCTGATCGTGATGGCGGACGCGGATCTCAATCGCGCCGTCGAGGCCGCCTACGCGGGCGCCTTCTGGTCGGCGGGGCAGAAGTGCACGGCCACGCGCCGCATCTACGTCGAGGCGCCTGTCTACGACGATTTCCGCCAGAGGCTGCTCGACCGCATCGGGCGCGGCCGCGTCGGCGACCCCTCGGATCCGGAGACCGAGGTCGGCCCCCTCGTCAACGAGCGGCAGCTGGACGACGTCCTCGAGGCGATCGAGCAGGGCAAGCGTGAGGGCGGGAAGGTGCTGGCCGGCGGAGTGCGCGTCGACGACGAGGCCTATCTCCTCGCACCGACCCTGTTCGAGGAGGTCGCGGACGAGGCCATGCTCTCCTGCGAGGAGGTCTTCGGGCCCGTGACGTCGCTCTACCGGTTCGAGACGTTCGACGAGGCGCTCGAACGGGCCAACGCGGTCGAGTTCGGCCTGTCGGCGTCGATCTTCACGACGAGCCTGGAGTCGGCGCAGCGGTTCGTCAACGAGCTGGAAGCGGGAATCCTGCACGTCAACTCCCAGACCGCGGGCGCCGACGTGCACGTGCCGTTCGGCGGGATCAAGGGGTCGGGATTCGGCCCGCACGAACAGGGCCGGGCCGCATTCGAGTTCTACACGGAGGTCGTCACCGTCTACCAGGACGTATGAGCGACCGCTTTCTGATCACCGGAGCGCTCGGCTGCATCGGCGCCTGGTCGTGCGCGCAGCTCGTCCGGGAGGACGTGCCGGTCGTCGTGTACGACCTCGGCGCGAACACCGAGCGGCTGGAGCTGGTCATGGCGCCAGACGAGCTCGAGCGATTGACCCTGATCCGGGGCGACGTGACCGACATCGCCCAGCTCGAGGCCGCCATGGCTGAGCACGAGATCACGCACCTCGTCCATCTCGCGGCGATGCTGATCCCGCTCGTCAAGGCCAATCCGCCGCGCGGGGCGGCGGTCAACGTCGTCGGGACGACGAACGTCTTCGAGGCGGCGAAGCGGCAGGGAGTCCGCGGGATCGCCTATGCCAGCTCCGCCGCCGTCTACGCGCCCGGTGCCGGGCCGCGCGTCGAGGACGCGGGCCGGCCGACCAGCCTCTACGGCGTCTTCAAGCAGGCGAACGAGGGCACGGCACGCGTCTTCTGGGAAGACGAAGGGGTCGGCAGCGTCGGCCTCCGTCCCTACGTCGTCTACGGGGCAGGACGCGACCAGGGCCTGACGGCCGATCCAACGCTCGCGATGGCGGCGGCCGCGCGCGGGGAGGGCTACGCCATGCGCTTCGGCGGGCGCTGCCAGCTCCAGTATGCGGCCGACGCCGCTCGAACCTTCATCGCCGCCGCACGCGCGGAGCACGCCGGGGCCGCGGTCTTCAACCTGGGCGGGCCGTCCTCCCACATCGGCGAGGTCGTCGCTGCGATCGAGGCCGCCGCCCCCGACGTGGCCGGGCGCATCACGTTCGAGGACGTGCAGCTTCCCTTCCCGGAGGAGATGGACACGGGCGGCCTGGAGGACGTGGTCGGGTCGATCGAATGGACGCCCCTGGCGGAGGGCGCGCGCCTGACGATCGAGCACTATCGCGCCCGCGTCGCGCAGCCTAATTAGAGCTCCTAGGGCTCCGCGCGGACCGGATTCGTGAGCGCCCCGAGCCCGTCGATCTCGATCGTCACCTCGTCCCCATCCTGGAGCAGCACTTGCGGATCGCGGAAAACGCCCACCCCGGCCGGCGTCCCGGTCGCAATCAGGTCACCCGGCTCGAGCGTCATCGTCGCGCTCGCATAAGCAACGATCTGGGCGACGCCGAAGATCATGTTCGCGGTCGTCGAGTCCTGCATCAGCTCGCCGTTCAAGCGGCAGCGGATGCCGAGCGCCTGCGGATCCGGTACGTCCTCGCGAGGCACGAGCCTGGGCCCGATCGGGCAGAACGTGTCCGGCGACTTCCCCCGCGTCCACTGGCCGTCCGCGAACTGGAGGTCTCGCGCGCTGACGTCGTTGAGACAGAGGTAGCCCCGAACGGCCTCGAGTGCGTTCTCCTCCGAGACGCCCCTGACGCGCGCTCCGATCACGACTCCGAGCTCTGCTTCGTAGTCGACCTTCTTCGATCCGCGCGGGATCACGATCGGCTCGCCCGGCCCGATCAGCGCGTTCGGCCACTTTGCGAAGAGCAGCGGCGCGGTCGGCAGCTCAGTGCCCTGTTCTTCCGCGTGATCGCGGTAGTTCAGACCCACGCAGACGATCTTCTCGGGCCGATCGATCGGCAGCGGGCTCACGCTCCGGTCACCGGGGCGGTCGGTGCCGCGCTCGCGTAGTAGACCGCACTCATGTCCTCGTCGCCGTGCCCGAGCTGGAGGGCCCGATCGAACTGCCCCAGCGTCGCCCGCACGAGCGGGAGGTCGAGCTCACTCGCGGCCTCGAGGATCAGCGCCACGTCCTTCCGGGCGAGCCGGAGCGGGAAAGACGCCGGGAAGTCCTCGTTGAGGATCGCCTCGCCCTTCAGGTGCGCGTACGGCATGTCCATCCCGCCGCCCGCGATCGCCTCGAGGAAGCGGCGCGGGTCGAGGCCGAGCGTCCGCGCGAGCACGAACGTCTCCGCGATGTTCTCCACGGTGCAGAGGATCCAGCTGTTCACGACCAGCTTCAGGCGAGTGCTCAGCCCGGCCTCGCCGAGCCAGACGGAATGGCGCGCGATCGCAGCGAAGACCGGCTCGCACGCTTCGCGGGCGTCCTCCGGACCCGACGCGAGCATGACGAGCTCGCCGTCCTCGGCCGGCTTCTTCGTGCCGAGCACCGGCGCGTCGACGAACACGACGCGGCGCTCCTCGGTCAGCCGAGCGAGACGCTCGGTGGCGGCGACGCCGATCGTGCTCGACTGGATCCACAGCGCCCCGTCGGGCAGGGCGTCGAGAGCGCCGTCCTCGACCATCACCTGCTCGACCGCCTGGGCGTCCGTCAGCATCGTGATCACGAACTCGACCCCGGCGACAGCCTCCTGCGCTGTCCGGGCGACCGTCACGCCGTCCTCCGCCAGCGACTCGGCCTTGCCGACGGTCCGGTTCCACACTCGCACGTCGTGTCCGGCCCGCACCAGGTTGCGCGCCATCGGGGCGCCCATGATCCCGGTTCCCAGCACGGCGACGTGCGCCATCTCTCGCCTCCCTCCGCTCCTCGTCGATGGCTACGACTGCAGGTGCGCCTCGACGAACCAGAGGTGCTTGTCGATCGCGCGCGAGACCTCGGTGAAGAGATCGGCCGTGGCCTGGTCGTCGAACTCGACCGCCGCGTCGATCCCGGCGCGGACCGAGGCGCCGTAGGTGGCGAGGCGGTCGGCGATCGCGGCGACCGTATCCATGCCTTCGACCGCGCCGACCGGGTACTCGTCCAGCGTCGAAGCCGCGGCCGCCATCCGTGCGGTGCCCAGCGCGAGCCCGCCGAGCGCCGTCGCCCGCTCGGCGATCGTGTCGACGTACTCCAGCACACCCTCGGCGACGTCGTCGTAGAGCTCGTGCAGCTGGATGAAGTCGCTGCCCTTGACGTTCCAGTGCGCCTGCTTCAGCTGCGAGTAGAGGTCGAAGGTGTCGGCGAGCCGCGCGTTCAGCAGCTGGACGAGCTCCTCCCGTGAGCCCTCGGCGATGTCGATCCGGGTCTCGAACGTGCGCTTCGTTTCCGTTGCCATGGTGGCCTCCCATCGATCGTGACGCGGCGAATTCTGCTTGATGCGCCGCCGGCACCCTCCGATCGGAGCCTACGTCGGCGCGTTACCTCCGTGGAGGCGGATACGCGCCATCAAATCCCGGACTCGAAAGATGAGTCTTTTCCTGCTACAAACGAGGAAGGCAGGGGTCTCGCACGGGGAGGAGAGGGTTCGTGCTTCGTTTGCTCGTTGCGCTCGCCGCGGTCGCCGCTTGTGTTCTGATTCCGCTCGGTTCGGCCGGGGCATCCTCGACGACCGCGAAGCGGATCGCCTACGTCAGCGGCGGCGATCTCTGGACGATCGGCGCCAACGGGACGGGAACGACGAATCTCGGCGAGAGCCCGGCCAACCCCTCGTTCTCGAGCGACGGCCAATTCATCGTCTTCGACGACGGCACGAACATCCGGACGATCCCGGCTTCCGGGCCCGCCGGTTCCTCGACCTTCTTGTGCGCGGGGACGGACGCTGCGATCTCGCCCGACGGACAGAAGCTGGCGTACGTGTCGGGCGGGGCTGTCAAGGTCAATCAGCTGAGCTGTGGCACGGGCACGCCGACGGACTTCGGCACAGGGAGCAGCCCGGCCTGGGCACCGGACGGAACCCAGATCGTCTTCGTCGACGCCGGCGGCGATTTGGCGGTTGCGCCGGCCGCGGGCGGCGCGCCGCAGAAGCTGGGGACGACGACGGCGGCGGAGAGCGAGCCCTCCTGGTCGCCCGACGGTTCGAGGATCGCGTACGTCGCCGCGGGCGAGCTCTTCGTGATGGACGCCGACGGCTCGAACCGGCAGCAGCTGACCAGCAACGCCGTCAGCGAGTCGTCGCCGAGCTGGGCGCCGGGCGGCGACGAGGTCGTCTACGCAGCTTCCGGCAATCTCTTCGCGATCACGCCGAGCGGTTCCGTCACGCGCCTGCTTGCCGACGCGTCGGGCGCCTCGCAGCCGAGCTGGGGGCTCGCGGTGGCGAACACGGTGGCACCGACGATTACGCCGGAGCCTGGAGCAGCGTACGCGGAGGGAACGCAGCTCTCGGCCAGCGCCGGCAGCTGGATCTCGATCAGCGGGATCACCTCCTTCGCCTACCAGTGGAAACGGTGCGGGCCGGCCGGGACGGGTTGCACCAACATTGCGGGCGCGACCGGCGGGACCTACATGCTGAGCACGGGCGACATCGGCGGCACCGTGCGGGTCGCCGTCACGGCGACGACGGCGGACGGCTCTGCGCCGGGAACGTCGGCGGCGACGCCGGTAGTGAGTGCGGCCGCGCCGAAGAACGTGACGCCGCCGACGATCTCGGGGACGGCGGTCGTGGGTGAGACGCTGACGGCGTCGACCGGAATCTGGAGCGGCTCGAATCCGGTCTTTACTTACCAGTGGCAGAAGTGCGATGCCAATGGCACCGCCGCGTCCTGCGCGAACATCGCCGGCGCCACGGCGAACGTCTACGTCCCCGTGAACGACGACGTCGGCTCGACCTTGCGCGTGCGCGTCACCGCCACGAACAGCCTTGGTTCGGCGACGAAGGAGTCGAACCCGACGCCGGTCGTTGCCAGCACTCGTCCCGCGAACACGTCGCTGCCCGCGATCGCCGAGAACCTCGGCCTCGACGGGACGACGGTCACCTCGTACAGCGCAACCCCAGGGCTCTGGACCGGCGCGCCGACGATCACGTTCGGCTATCAGTGGCGCCGTTGCGACAGCGGCGGAGCGAACTGCAAGGACATCCCGGCCGCGATCTCGAGCACCTACTTCCCCTCGTCGGCCGACCTCGGTTCGCGGTTGCGCGTGGCCGTGACCGCGACGAACACCTTCGGCACGGCGACTGCGGTGTCGGAGCCGACATCGGTGCTTGCCGGTGTGGCCCCTCTGAACACATTCCGGCCCTCGATCTCCGGGACGGAGGCCAGCGGCTCGGTCCTCTTCGCCAGCACCGGCACGTGGAATGGCTCGACGCCGCTCACGTTCACCTACGAGTGGCGGCGTTGTAACTCGAGTGGCGGCTCCTGCAGCGCGATCGCCGGCGCGACCACCCAGTCGTACGTCGTTCAGGCGGTCGACGTCGGGGCGACGCTCGTCGTCGCCGTTACGGCCCGAAATGCGGCCGGCAGCGCGACTGCGGTGTCCGGCCCGACCGGCCTGATCCAGACCGGCACGACAACCCCGACCCGTCCTGCCGTGACGACCTCGCCCTCCTTCACGGGTGTGCTCGCGCGCGGGAAGACGCTCAGCGCCGTGTCCGGCAGGTGGTCGGGAACGACGCCGATGAACTTCTCCTACGAGTGGCAGCGCTGTCCGGCGACCGGCTCCGCCTGTACCTCGATCGCGTCCGCAATCCGCACCACCTACACGCTGACCGCAGCGGACGTCGGCAAGCGAATCCGACTCCTCGTCACCGCCAGCAACACGGCGGGCTCGACCCAGGCCTTCTCGTCGATCTCGCAGCGGGTCGCCGCGAAGGCACCCGCCGGCGGCAAGACGATCACCGGGACCGCCAAGGCAGACCGGCTCACCGGCACTGCCGGGGCCGACACGATCCACGGCGGCGGCGCCAACGACCGGATCTCCGGCGGCGCGGGCGCCGACAAGCTCTACGGCGACGCTGGCAACGACTCGATCACGCCCGGCGCGGGCCGCGACAGCGTGTTCGGCGGCTCCGGCAACGACACGATCCAGGCCCGCGACGGCGAACGCGACACGATCGACTGCGGATCCGGCAAGGACACCGTCGTCGCGGACAAGGTCGACATCGTCAAGGGTTGCGAGAAGGTCAAGCGCTAAAGGCCCAGTCGGGCGCTTGAGATCGGCCTGCACGCTCGTCAAGCTTGTAACGAGCGATGCGTTCTGCCGTCACCGCCGGCACCATCTTGGCCGGCTTTCGCCGCGCCTCAGATCTGCGAGGGCGCGCTGCACGTCGGCGGTTCGTCGACGCCGCTCTGGCAGCAAGCCGCCGGCGTCCTGGTCCTCGTCCACGAGGCATTCCACCTGCGGCACTGGCGCTTCCGCCGCGACGAAGGCCGGGTCGAATGCCAGGCGATCGTCTACTTCACCGAAGCTGCGGCAAGGCTCGGGGCGAGCAACGAACAGGCAGACGAGCTCTACCCCTACGCCCTCGCACTCCACCTCCGCCAGACCCAGCTCTTCTTCCAATACCGCGACCCGCATTGCCTGGTGCCGCCATGGGTTCTTCCGCTACCTGGAAGGACGGCTCCGCTGCGGTCGTTTACAGCTGATTCAGCGGTTCCAGCTCGGAAACACGACGTCTCCGTGCGCGAGGACGTGCCGCCGACCGTCGGCGAGCGCGATCGCCGCGATCGTCTGCGGGCCCTCACTCCCGCCCGAGTCGACAAGTGCGACGCGGCCGTCGCGTGACAGGTCGAGCGCGTAGCCGCCCAGCTTTCGGAACTGCCCCGTCCCGACATCGAGGCGAATCGCCTCAGCTCCCCACTCCGATGCGAGGCCGGCGAGCAGCACGCGCTCGTCCGGCGTCCAGTCGATCGGATCGAACCCGTAATAGCCGCCACGGGAATACCCCGGAGGCGGTGGCCCCGTTACCGGCCGCGCGTGAGTTCCGTCTGCCCGGATCCGCCAGATCCGTCGGGCGTACGCGCAGCTCTTCGGATACCGCGAGAACGCGATCAGCCGCCGGCCCCAGACCGGAAAGATGTCGCGCCCGCGCGTCAGGCGGCGCTCCTCGCCGCCACTGGCGCGCACGATGAACAAATCACTGGCGCACTTCGTGTGCTGCCGCGCCTTTGCATACACGAGCCATCTCCCGTCCGGCGAGAAGCTCCAGCCTGCGGTCGCCGGACTCTCCTCGAGCACTCGGAGCTTGCCGCTGAGATCGAGGCTTACGAGCATGTTCTTGCGCACCGCGACAATCCGGTCGGAACGCGGCGACCAGCTCGGGTACGAGGTAGAGCGCGCGAGCAGCCGCGGCTTGCCGCCGGAGGTGCCGATCAGAAAGAGCGCGAAGGGCGCATTCCCGGTCTGACACCGCTCCTGGGAGGCGAGACACCGGTCGTATGCGACCCACCGCCCGTCCGGCGAGAGCGCGCCGAAGATGCCCTGCCGCACCAGCAGTCGCGCATGCGTACCGTCGAGGCGCGCGATCCAGACCGACTGCCTGCTGCTGTTGAGGTGCCTGGTGTAGACGAGGAAGCGGCCGCCCGGTGGCTGAGCATGCTCGGCTCCGCAGGAGGTCGCGACGACGGCGGCGCCAAGGACCACCATGACCATCCGCAGGCAAAGTAGCCCTGTTCGATCGCTACGGCGGCGCAGTGGCGAGCTCGGCGTCGCGGGTGGCCAGCGCGGCGTAACGGCTGCCGGCGAGGATCAAGTCCTCGTGGCGGCCGGACTCGACGATGCGGCCGTGGTCGAGTACGACGATCTGGTCGGCATTGCGAATCGTCGAGAGCCGGTGGGCGATCGCGATCGTGGTTCGGCCCTCGGAGAGCCGATCGAGTGCCTCCTGAACGAGCCGCTCGGTCTCGGTGTCGAGTGAGCTCGTCGCCTCGTCGAGCACGAGGATCGGCGGATTGCGGAGGATCGTGCGCGCGATCGCGATCCTCTGCTTCTCGCCGCCGGAGAAGCGGTAGCCGCGCTCGCCGACGACGGTGTCGTAGCCGTCCGGCAGCGCCGAGATCACGTGGTGGATACGCGCCGCTTCCGCTGCGAGCTCGATCTCCTCGTCGGTCGCGTCCGGCTTTGCAAAGCGGAGGTTCTCGCGGATCGACTCGTGGAAGAGGTACGTCTCCTGCGAGACGACGCCGACGAGGTCGGACAGCGCCGCGAAGCTGAGATCGCGAATGTCCACGCCGTCGATCGTGATCCGTCCGTCGCTGACGTCGTAGAGGCGCGCGGCGAGGTATCCGAGCGTGGTCTTTCCGGAGCCGGTCTCGCCGACGAGCGCAGTCGTGGAGCCCGACTCGACGGTGAACGAGACGTCCTGGACGGTCCAGTCGTCGCCGTAGCGGAACCAGACGTGGTCGAAGACGACGTCCCCGGCGCGCCCGACGGGGATCGCGTCGGGCCGCTCCTCGATGTCGATCGGCTGGTCGAGGTACTCGAAGATCCGGTCGAAGAGCGCGAGCGACGTCTGCACGTCGAGACCGACCCCGAGCAGCGAGCCGACGGGGAAGAACAGCCGCGTCTGGAGCGTGGTGAACGAGACGAGCAACGGGATCGAGACCGCCTGCGACCCGTGCGCGAGCGCGAGGCCGCCGAACCAGTAGACGGCGGCGGGCATGATCGCGAAGCTCGTCTGGATCGACGCCATCACCCAACGCCCGGCCATCCGCTGCCGCACCTCGAGGTCGGCCAGCCGCCGCGAGTCGGCCTCGAAGCGGTCGGCAAGCTCGTTCCCGCGCCCCATCGTCTTCCCGAGCAGGATCCCGGAGACCGAGAGCGACTCCTGCACCAGGCTCGAGATGTCGGCGAGCGTCTCCTGGGTCGTCTTCGCAATTCGGCGTCGCTCGTTGCCGACCCGGCGCGTGAGCAGGGCGAAGAGCGGGATCAGCGCGAACGCGAACAGCGCGAGCTTCCAGTTCAGGAGGGCCATGCCGACCATCGTTGCGGCGACCGTGGTGACGTTCGACGCGATCGAGGTTGCCGTGTTGGTAACGACGTTCTGCACGCCGCCGATGTCGTTCGAGATCCGGGACTGGACCTCGCCCGTGCGCGTGCGCGTGAAGAACGCGAGCGAGAGGCGCTGCAGATGGCGGAACACCGCCGCGCGCAGGTCGTGCATGACACGCTGGCCGACCTGATTCGAAAGGAGCGTCTGAACCACGCCGAGCACGCCGGTGCCGACCGCGATCGCGATCATCCCGCCGGCGTTGAACGAGAGCGACCTCGTGTCGTTGCGCCCGATCGCCTCGAGGACGTGCTTCAGGAGGAAGGCGGGAACGACGCCGAGCCCGGCGGAGACGACGATCAGCGCAAGGACGGCGCCGAGCCGCAGCTTGTAGGGCGCAAATAGCGGGCCGATCCGCCGCATGTTCGCCCGCCGCACGGCAGCGTCCGCAGGCCGTTCTGGGACGCCGTCCGCTGAGTGGAAGAACATGCCCATCGCGATCAGGGTACGTCGCCGACCACGATCGACGATACGGGCCCGCCGGCTGGCGTCCCCGCCGTCCAGTCAGCCGCCAGCCTCCCTCCTTTCCGCCAGCCACGACTCGACAGCTTCGACGAAGCGCTCCGCATCGCGGATTGTGAGCTCGGCGTCTTCGCGCGAAGCGACGCCGGCCCCACCGTAATCCATGGCGTTGCGCTGCTCGAAGAGCGACCGAAGGATCCGGCCCATCTCCTCCTCGAGCCCGCCCTCGCGTATGACGAGCCTGCCGAACGCGGCGATCGTGCCGGAATGCTTCGAGCGGCTCTCGCCCAACGAGGCGAGCGCTTCCTCGGCGGCATAGAACGAGGCGTAATACGCGCGCGAAATCGCCTGCGCACCAAACTCGCTCTCCGCGAGGAGCCGGGCAGCGTCGATCTCCCGGCGGCTCCGCGCGAGGGCAGTCAAGCGACCAGTAGCCCCTCCGCCTGCGCCCTCACCAGTACAGGCCTCTTCCGCTCATCGACGTCTGCCTCCGCGACCGGGAGCGCCGTCACGACCGTGTCATTTTCGAACGAGTACCGCCAGAGGAGAGCATCCATTCGCCGAAGCTCGTCCAAGACCGAATCGACCTGATCGAGGACAACGAGGAGGTCGATATCCGATTCGGGGTGCGCATCACCCCGTGCCCATGAGCCGAAGAGCAGGACTCTCCTCAGTCGGTCGCCGTAAAGACGACGCAGCTCTCCTGCAACCACGCGGGCCAGTTTGTGCGGATCAAATGGCCCAGTGAGCTCCGAGAGGTCTGGTTCGGGGCGCTCCTCGATCGCCCGGTCGGCAACGGCCTCATCCACGAGCCCCTCCTCAGCGAGCCACCGAATCGCCCGCAGCTCTACGCGGACGTCGTGGAAGCGGAACCAGGCCTCGCGCAGATCCGGGAAGTCGAGCAGCGTGTCCTTGAAACGCCGAAAGGCGCCGCGGCCCGCAATTGCCCGGTCGAGCGCATTGCGAGCGTGCGGATTACGTACACGCTCGATGAAGTCCTGCATGTCCGCGTATCCCTCATGCGAGGGCACCGGACCGATCGGACGAAGGGCCCGGCTTTCCGGGTCGGGCTCGCCCTGCGCTTCGAGGTAATCGCTCCACAGCACCACCTCGCCCGTCTGCGGGTCGAGCCACCAACTGTGGTCATAGGAGTGATCCTCGAGCGCCTCCGCGAGGTCCTCGAGGTCAACTGTGCGCAGATCGAGCACGTTATCTCCCTCTTTATCTCGCTCGACCCCCGCCAGGCGAGGCGGGTGAAACAAGAATAATCTAGATGGACCTAGCCGGACAGCTTAGGTCGCGATCCGGAGGCCGTCACTGTACGTAGCAACCGTTGTTTTCGTTGTACGAGACAAGGACTTCCTTAATCGCGTTTGCGATCGTGCGCTGATTCGCGGTCGGTGCATACGTACTTGACGGGCCGCTGTAGACGGGACCCGTCGCCGTCACGCCGACGACTGTAACTGTGCCACCGTCGAGGAAGGACTGCGCAAGGTTGGGGTCCGGCGCTGCTCCTACTTGTGGGCCATTACCGAGGTGCCGTCCCAATCGGGCGGCGGAGGGTTCTCGATCAGCACTCTGCACTGATCCCGGTACATGCCGGCGAGCTTGTCGCCCGGATTTGCCTTCAGCGCCTGCTCGAACCACTCGCCGGCCCGGTCGAAGCTGGCCTCCCGGTAAAGCGACAGCCCTTCCTTGAAGGCGCCTACCGCGTCCATCAGGTTTGGGAACGAGTCCGCGTCGTGGTAGTCGAGGCACTCGAAGATCGCAACCGGCTTGCTCTTGCCCTTCACGATCACCTTGTCGACCTCGCGCAGCCGATAGACACCCTTCAGCTTCGCCATCGTGAGCTCGGACAAGAGGATCCGGACACCGTAGTGCTTGCAGGCGCTCTCCAAGCGCGAAGCGAGATTCACGCCGTCGCCGATGATCGTGTAATCCATTCGCTTCGGGCTCCCGATGTTGCCGGCGACGACCGAGTCGGTATTGAGACCCACGCCGATGTCGAGGATCGGCTCGCCGCGCGGCTCGCGCTCGCGGTTCCATTCCCAAAGACTGCGGATCATCGCGATCGCGGCGCGGAGCGCGCGATCCTCGTCGTCTTCGCCCGGCACCGGCAGGCCGAAGACAGCCATGATCGCGTCGCCGATGAACTTGTCGAGCATCCCGCCCTGCTGCGAGATGCAGTCGACCATGCGGGCGAAGTAGTCGTTGAGCAGCGTCACGGTGGGCTGAGCGCCCAGCTGCTCCGCCAACGTCGTGAAGCTCCGGATATCGGAGAAGAGGACGGTCGCGACGGACTCGTTGCCGCCAAGGACCTCCTCGTGCGGCCCGGCCGCGAGCAGCCGGTCGGCGAGGTCGGGATCCATATAGCGGGCGAGGGTGGACTTGACTCGCTTCTCGCTCGAGATGTCCTCGAGCATGACGAGGGTGCCGAGTTGGGCGTCGTCGCTCGACAGCAGGGGCAGGACCGTGACGTTGACCGATACGGATTCCCCATCGACCTCGAGCTCGGCATCCATCGCCAGGTCGGTCGTGCCCGCCTGGGCGACGTGATGGATCCGCTCGACCAGCCAGGCGCTCCCGCGGAAGACGTCTTCGAGCGGCTTGCCCACCAGCTCCTCTTCCGCCCGGTGCAGGATCCGGCTTCCCGCCGCGTTGCAGGTGTTGGCGCGTCCCTCCTCGTCGAACGTGATCACCCCGTTCGACATGCTCTCGAGCATGGCGGCGTTGTAGTTCCTCATCGCTTGGACGTCCGAGAAGAGCTTCGCGTTCTCCAGCGCGCTCGCGATCTGGGCGGTGAATGCTCTCAGCCGGCTCTCGTCCTCCGGCGTGAAGGGGCCTCCGCGCTTGTTCAGGGATTGCGTGACGCCGATCGTCCTGCCGTCCTTGTTGAAGATGGGCACGCAGAGGATGCAGCGCGTGAAGTAGCCGCCCTGCCTGTCGAAGGCGGGATTGAACCGGAGGTCGGCGTAGGCGTAGGGGATGCGAATCGCGTGCCCGGAGGTGAAGGCGGTGCCGGCGATCCCCAGGTGGTTCGGAAAGCGGATCTCCTTGAGCTCCAGCTTGTCGACGACGTAGCTGACCAGCTCGCCGGTCTTCTCGTCGTTCAAGAACAGCGTCGTCCGGTCGCAATCCAGCATGCGGGTGGCCTCCGACACGACGCGGGAGAGCAGCGTCGTCAGCTCGAGCTCCGACGTCAGATCGGAGACCAGGTTCAGGAAGTCGACCTCCCGCTGGCGCTCGCGAGCCATCCGCTCGAGCCGCTGGAGCGCCTCGAGGCTGGTGGCGCATTCGGTCGTCATGCCCTCGAGCAGCGTGAGGTCGTTCGTGTCGAAGGTGCCGTCGATCTTGTTCAGCATCTCTGCTACGCCGATCGTCTCTCCCTTTGCGTTCTTGATCGGAGCGCACACCAGCGATTTCGTCGCATACCCGGTCTGCTGATCGACGTCGCGGTGGAAGCGGGGATCCGCGTAGGCGTCGTGCACGATCTCGCCGACGCCGCTCTGGAACACCGACCCGGCGATGCCGAGATCGTCCATGAGCCGGATCTGTCGCGATCCGAGGCCCGTCGAGATGTATGTGTAGAGCTCGCCCGTCTCCTTGTCGTGGAGGAAGATCGAACCGCGGTCGGCTGCAATCTCCTGAACTGCCGCCTGGAGCAGGGTGTCGATCGCCGCGTCGAGCGAGTCGAGCGCGGCAACCCGACGCGAGAGCGAGACGAGCATCTGCAGCTGCCGAAGCTGCTCGAGCTGCTCGGTGTGCGTGCCCTCTGCGCTCGCTGTGTCGTTCATCGTCTGTTCGCGTCCAGCTCGTCGCGTATGGCTCGTATCGTGGCCTGAAGCTGTCTGACCTCGTCGGCAGCCTGCTGTTTCTGCTGCTGCAACGCCTCTGCGTGCGTCTCCTGCTGAACCTCGAGCTCCTGCCGCAGCCCGACGATCATCGCCTTGAGCTGCTCGGCCTCCGCCGAGGCTTGAGCGCGTTCCGCCTGCAGGCGGTCGTCGGCCTCCCGCTGCGCGAGCTCGAGTGCGCTGCGCATCGCGACCACCGTAGCCTCGAGATCGCGGGTCCGGGGGTCGCGATCGTTCTCCCTGGGTCGATCCCCTTCAGCCGAGGCGGACGACACACCGCCAGCCTACTTCGAGAGGTGCGGAGGTTCACCGCGAACGCGCACCGATGAATCACGATCAGAGGGTGCTGAGGACGCTCTTTACGTTCGCCGGGGGGACAGGGCATTTCCTTCCCCTCGTCCCACTTGCTCGCGCAGCCGAGCAGGCTGGCCATCGCGTGGCATTCGGCGGGCAGCCGGGAATGCTCTCCGTGATCGAGCAGGCTGGATTCAGCGGCTTTGACACCGCAGGCCGCACCCTCCTGGCCGGCAGCGAGCGGACGCCGCTCCTCGAGCTGGACATGGAGCGGGAGATCCTCGCTGTCCGTGAGGGCTACGCAGGCAGAACCGCGCGCGAGCGTGCCGCCGCCGTGCTCCAGCTTTGCGAGGCGTGGCGGCCCGACGTTCTCGTCTGCGACGAGATGGATTTCGGCGCGCTGGTGGCCGCCGAGCGCGCAGACGTTCCTTACGCGACCGTCATTTGCATCGGGAGCGGCTCGTTTGTCTGGCCCGAGCTCGTCACCGAACCGCTGAACGAGCTCCGGGCCACGCACGGACTGCCGCCCGACCCCGAGCTCATGATGCTCCGCCGCTACCTCGTACTCGCACCCTTCCCGCCGAGCTTCCGCGACCCGGCGAATCCGCTGCCCCCGACCGGTCACACAATCCGACCGGTCCTGGCCGACGCTCCCGCCGGCGAGGTCGAGCCGGCATGGCTCGCGGAACTGACGGCGCGACCACTCGTCTACTTCACGCTCGGCACGATCTTCAACCTCGAGTCGGGAGACCTGTTTGAGCGCGTGCTCGCCAGCCTGAGTGAGTTGCCGGTGAGCGTCGTCGTGACCGTCGGACGCGAGCTCGAGCCGCAGGCGCTCGGCCCTCAGCCCGCGAACGTGCGTGTCGAGCGCTACGTCCCACAGTCGCTCCTCCTTCCACATTGCGAGCTCGTGGTGTCGCATGCCGGCTCGGGCAGCGTCGTCGGCGCGCTCGCCCACGGCCTGCCGATGGTGCTGCTTCCGATCGGCGCCGACCAGCCATTCAACGCGGCCCGCTGTCGGGAACTGCACGTCGCGCGGGTACTCGACCCATTCCAGGCAACCGCGGCGGATATCTCGAATGCAGTCTCGAGTGTTCTGTCCGATCCAAGCTACCGGCGCAGTGCACAACGCTTACAAGCCGAGATCGAAGCCTCGCCGGGACCCGAGCATGCTGTCGGCCTGCTCGAACGACTCGCCGCTGAATGACGCACCGCTAGAGGGTGGGCAGTGCCCACCTCCAGCGTCCGTTCAACGCTTAGAACGGGCAGTTTCCGGGACTCGGCTCGTCGATCCGCCGTGCTGCGCCCGTCGGAACGAGCGAGGCCACGATCGTCACGAGGTTCGAAACGTCCAAACTCGATCCGAGCCGAAAGTCCCGTTATGCGGGCTTGGCGTCGGCGGGCGGAAACGCTCGCTCGCCGATCCCGAATTGCACCCGAGCAACGGAGGGCCCCGGCGTGAGCCGGGGCCTCGTCTTTTACGTCTGCATCTCGGGCCGCGCGATGAGCGACCGAACCTCGAAGCGCGCTCGGGCCCGCACGCGGATCAGCAAGCGGGTTCAACCCAACTGGGATCGGTCTCCGGCTCGAGTCGCTGCGGCAAACCGACCGGAATGTCGAGGAACGTCACCCAGAACTCGACGTCCGTGGTGCCAATGTTGCGGACGCGATGAACATCTCCCGTGTGCTCCACGGCGACCTGTCCCGCGGTGTAGGTCGCGCTCGAGCAGTCTTCTTGGTCGATCGTGAACTCACCCGACTTGACGGTCACGACCGCGGGGCCAGGATGAAAGTGCCAGCCGCTTTGGCCCCCCGGAGCGAGGACGAACTTCTGGACGACGACATCGCCTGGGCTCGAGCTGTCCTGCAACTTGATCTTGAAGTGAGGTGCGAGCGTTCCGCGAGCGACCACGGTGCGCTCTTTGAAGCCCGAACCAGGCGTCGCGAGCGCCACCCCCACAACGACCGCGGCGACCGCACAAAGCACCGTGAGCGCCAGCGCCTTGCGCATGTTGATGAGCTTGAGCCGTTTCATCTCTCCTCCTCTAAGTCGGACATGACGTTTGATGAGGGGTCGTGGATGGCTTCGCTACCGGCTTTGCGCGACGGCGCCGTCGCGTCCAGCTCGGCGCGAAACGTGAGCAACAGGGCCTCGTCGGGCGAGAGCGCCATGCCGTGCGCCGCCCACGCGTGTCGCCGAACCTCGGCGACGAGCCCGTCCTCATTCTCGGCGCGGGCTTCGAAGCCGCAGTCGCACTGAAGCACCTTCTCCATCGACTCCACGCAGCGACGGTAGAAAGCCGCGCCTAAATAGGAGCAATATTTGGGCAAGAAGTGCGCAGCGCATTGGAGCTGAAGGTTTTCCTTGCAGGTCGAGTCGCGGTCGAGGCCGGCGGCGTGCTCACGGGCGAGGAGCGCTTTCCGGCGCGGCAAGGTCGGCTCCTGTTCGCCTACCTGGTTGCCGAGCAGGGGAGAGCAGTGCCACGGGACGAGCTCGCGGACGCGCTCTGGGGGGAGACGCCGCCCGCGACGTGGGAGAAGGCGCTGACCGTGATCATGAGCAAGCTGCGCAGTCTGCTCGCCGAGTGCGGCCTCGACTGCGCCACGGTCCTCACCAGCGCGTTCGGGTGCTACCGGCTGAACCTGCCGGAAGGCAGCTGGGTCGACATCATCGCCGCGGCCGATGCTCTGCGCGAAGCGGAGGCCGCGCTGGCTGCGGACGATCTCGAGCACGCGAAAGCAACTGCCTCGCGGGCTGCGTCGTTGGCTCGGCCGCCTTTCTTGCCCGGAGAGGAAGGAGCTTGGGTCGAGGGGAAGCGGCGTGAGCTCTCGGACATCCTGCGCCGCGCGCTGAGTTGTCTCGCCGAGGCGTCCCTTCGTTCGGGCGACGAGGTGGAGGCCGCGAAGTGGGCCGAGGAGACGATCGCCCTCGAGCCGTACCGCGAAACTGGGTATCGGCATCTAATGGCCGCACACGCGGCCGCCGGGAACCGTGCCGAGGCTCTCCGCATCTACGAGCGGTGCCGACAGCTCTTGGCGCAGGAACTGGGCGCCTACCCTTCGCCGGAAACCGAGTCGATCTACCGCGAGCTGCTCGAGGCGCCTCCTCCCGAGCCTCGAGTGGCGGCACCCGAGGGCGCGGCTGTCCCAGAGATCGCTCGGCCGGGGTTCGGCTCGCGGCGCCTGGCTCTCGTCTCAGCCGCGGGCGCCATCGTCGTGGCGGCGGTCGTCGTTCCTCTGCTCGCGTTCGGCGGCTCGTCAGAGACAGCGGTCGCCGCGAACTCGGTCGTCGCCCTGAACGCCTCCGGTTCGATCGTGGCAACCGTTCCCGTCGGAGCTCGACCGGTCGCGATCACTTCGGGCGAAGGCGCGTTGTGGGTCGCGAACCTGGACGACCAGAGTGTGACGCGGGTCGATACGTCGTCGCGACAGGCTGTGCGAACGATTCCGATCGGCGATGCGCCAACGGCGCTCGCTGCCACGAGGACCGCCGTCTGGGTAACCGACGGCACGGGCGACGTCTCGCAGATCGACCCGAGATACGACCGACTCAGCTCGACGCGGTCGCTGGCTGCCTCCGGTTCGTTCTTCCGGGGAACGGTGCGGCCGATGCTCGCGGCGTTCGGGTCGATTTGGATCGTCCATCCGGATGGCTACGTCTTGCGAATCGACGCCGATTCCGCGCGAGGAGTGGGATCCGTCGGGGTCGGAAACGCTCCGTCGGCGATCGCGGCGGGGGCGGGCTCCGTGTGGGTGACGAACAGCGCCGACGGCACCGTCACGCGGATCGACCCGGCGACGCTCGTTACGACGACGATCCCCGTCGGTCACGGTCCGGCCGCGGTTGCCGTGAACGCTGCGGGCGCATGGATTGCGAACGCCGGCGACAACACGCTCGTACGTGTCGATACCGGGACGAACGCCGTCGTCGGGACGACGCGGGTCGGCGACGGGCCGACGGCGCTCCTCGCCACGCCGACCGCGCTTTGGGTCGCGAACGGCCGCGACGGCACCGTCATGCGCCTTGATCCGCGTTCCGGAACGCTGACCAAGACGATCGGTATCGGCGAAACGCCCGATGCGCTCGCGTTTGCGGCCGGCCAGGTGTGGGTCGGGGTCGCGCCGGCTCCTCCGCGCCCACCGGCGGCCGGAGGCGTCGCACGCCTCACCCTTGACGACGACTTCGAGTCGCTCGATCCGGCGCTCTTGGAGGGCGGGGCCGCGGCGCAGGTCTTGTACGCGACGTGTGCGAACCTGGTGACGTACCCCGACAACCCCGCACCCGAGGGATCACGGATCGTGCCGGAGGTCGCCGAGGCGGTCCCAACCCCGACGGCCGGCGGCACGACATATACGTTCACGATCCGCCCGGGCTTCCGCTTCTCGCCGCCGTCGAACGAGGCGGTTACGGCGATGACATTCAAGTCGACGATCGAACGGTTGACGAGCCGGCGGATGAAGTCGCCGTCCGCGACTTTGTTCAGCGGCATCGTGGGTTATCAGGCCTATGCCACGGGCAAGGCGCACCAGCTTTCGGGCGTCGTCGCGCGGGGAAGAACGCTCACGATCAGGTTGTCGCAACCGGACGGCGTCTTCCTCGCCAACCTCGCGGTGGGCTCGGCTTGCGCTGTCCCACGCGACACACCAGCCGACGCGGGCGGGATCAACGACCTCCCGTCTGCAGGTCCCTACTACATCGCGTCGTACACGCCTCGCCAGCAGCTGGTCCTGCGACGGAATCCCAACTACCACGGTGACCGCCCGCGCCGTCTCGACCAGATCGTGTACATGATCGGGGTCGACCGGTCGCGCGCACTCGAGGAGATCGAAGCCGGCAAGGCCGACTATGCCGCCGGCGGACTACCGCGCGAGGCGGGACCGAGGTTGGAGTCGGAGTACGGCCCCGGCAGTAAAGCTGCGAAGGCGGGACACCAGCAGTACTTCATCAGCGCGGCGAACGGCGCGCGATACCTGCACCTGAACATGAGCAGGCCTCTCTTCTCTGACCTGCAATTACGGCGCGCGGTGAACTACGCAATCGATCGGCAGGCTCTCGTCACCCAGGGACGGAGGTTCGTCGACGTCAACCCCTTCAACGCGGGCGTGCCAACCGACGACTACGTACCTCCGTCCATCGCCGGCGCCCGGGACTTTCATCTGTATCCATTGAACGGCCCCGACCTTCGGCGGGCGAAGCGACTTGCGGGACGCGTGCACGCAACCGCAGTCTTGTACACCCCCAACGTTCCTCCGTGGCTCCAGGAGGCGCAGATTATCCGCCGGGACCTCAAGCCACTCGGAATCGACGTTCAAGTGAAGGAATTCCCCATCGGCGATTTCTTTGCACGGATCGCTCGCCGCGGCGAGCCGTTCGATCTGGCCGTCTCGGGGTGGAACCTTTTCCCCGATCCGGAAGAAATCCTCGCCATCTTCGACGGCAGCACGATCGGACCGAACAACAACAAGAACCTGTCGTATTTCAACGATCCTGTGTTCGATCGAAAGTTCAAGGCGGCGGCGAAGCTGTCGGGGGCGAAGCGTTATCGGGCATACAGCCGACTCGCGCTCGAGCTCGAACGCGACGGCGTTCCAGTGGCCGCGATCGAGACGAGCACGAGCCGCGACTTCTTCTCGGCGCGGATCGGGTGCCAGGTGTACCAGCCTGTCTATGGGATGGACATCGCCGCCCTGTGCATACGGCGGTGATGTCCCTCCGGCAAACCAGCGGGTCGGTGCGATCCCACATTCGCGGCCAAAGTCCGTGGCGAGCGTTCCTTCGGTAACGTGGCCCGATGGATCCTGACCGGGCCCGCGAACTGCTAGCCGCCGAGCGCGAACGGATCGAGCGAGGGCTGGCCCAGCTGGGGCACGAGGACACCGGCGAACCGGCCGACGAGGAAGATCCGGCCAATCTTGCGTCCGATCTGTATCAGGACGAGCTCGACGAGGGTCTGGGGGACGATTTACGCGAAGAGCTCGCCGCCCTCGAGCGGGCCGAGGAGCGCCTGATCGCGGGAACCTACGGCCTCTCGATCGAAAGCGGGCAACCGATACCGGACGAGCGCCTCGAGGCTCTCCCAACGGCTGAGCGGACGGTCGAAGAGGAAGCGCGCTAACCGAGTCGGGCCACGCTCAGCCGGCGGGCATGGTCGCCAGTGCCGCCCGCGCTCCGGCCACCCGTACGGCCGCCGAGAGCGACGCGATGTCATAGGCGCCGTAGTGGCGTCGGCCGTTGATGAAGAAGGTGGGAGTGCCGGAGACGCCGCTGAGGTCGGCGCTATCGACATCCTCGGCCACGCGTGCTGCGCCGGCATGCTCGCGCAGGTCGTTGGTGAAGCGTTCGACGTCGAGGCCCAGCTGCTCGGCGTAGGCGATCAGGTCGCTCGGTCGGAGGGCGTCCTGGTTGCCGAGTAGGAGATCGTGCAACTCCCAGAACGCGCCCTGGTCGGCCGCGGCCTCGGCGGCTTCCGCGGCAAGCTGGGCGCGGAGGTGGACGTCGTTCAGCGGTAGGTGCCGCCAGACGTAGCGGACATCGCCGAAATCGCGGAGGAGCTCGCGGACGACCGGCTCCGCCTGTCCGCAGTAGGGACATTCGAAATCGCCGTACTCGACAACGGTGACGGGCGCGTCGATCGGCCCGCGAACGTGGTCGCGCTCCGGGTCGACATCGATGTAGAGGTCCACAAGCGGCTCCGCGGTGCCGAGCAGGGCTCGGATGCGCAGCCACCGAGGCAGGAGTGCGGTGGCGCGGAACAGCAGCCAGGTGACGAGCGCCGCTGCGAGAGCGGCGCTGAGGATGCCGAACTTCGCCTCCTCGAGCCGGCGCCCGTCGAAGGCGAGTGTCGCGATCAGCAGCGAGACGGTGAAGCCGATCCCGGCAATCGTGCCGCCGCCGGCGACTGCCGCCCAGCCCACCGGCGGCTGCAGCCGGCCGCGGCTCAGCCTCGTTAGCAGCCACGAGCCGCCGAGGATGCCGATCGGCTTGCCGGCGACGTAGCCGACCAGGATCCCGAGCGTGATCGGCGAGCTGAAGGCTCGCGCCAGGAAGCCGCCGTCGACCGCGATCCCCGCGTTCGCGAGCGCGAACAGCGGCACGATCACGTAGCTCGTCCAGGGGTGAAAGAGGTGCTGCAGCCGTTCGTTGGGCGAGGTCGCCGACCTGAGCTCCACTCCCGCCGCGCGTGCCAAGTCCGCCGTGGGTTGCTCGCGGAACTCTCGGAACCGCTCTGTCGCCCGTTCGAGAGTGGACCGCGGAGCCGGGTAGGCGTAGACCAGCAGGCCCATGGCGAGGCCGATCACGACCGGCTCGACTCCCGACTTGAGCAGGCCCACCCAGGCGGCGGTCCCAAGGACCGCATAGACGAGACCGGCCCGAACTCCGAGGCTCCGCGCGACGAGGACGGCTCCGAGCAAGACGACGGCCGTGAGGAGTGGCACAACGCGGAGCGTCTCCGTGTAGACGGTCGCGATGACGACGAGTGCGACGAGGTCGTCGACGACGACGACCGTGAGCATGAACGCCCGCAGGCGGTCGGGAAAACGCGGCCCGACCAGCGCCAGCAGGCCGAGCGCGAAGGCGGTGTCGGTCGACATCACGATCCCCCAGCCGTGCGCGGACGAGCGTCCGGCGTTGAAGGAGAGGTAGATGGCGACCGCCACCGCCATGCCGCCGATCCCCGCCAGCAGGGGCAACGCGAAGCGTCGCCGCTCACGCAGCTCGCCCAGATCGAACTCACGACGCGCCTCGAGCCCGACAACGAAAAAGAAGAACGTCATCAGGCCGCTGTTCACCCAGTGGCGAAGATCCAGCGCGACCTCCTTGCCGTCGAGGTCGATCGACAGCGTCGTCCCCCAGAGCGAGTCGTAGGACGACGCGTCGACGTTCACCCAGACAAGTGCCGCGACCGCCGCCGCCAGCAAGACCGCGGCGCTGCCGGTCTCGGTGCGCAGGAACTCGCGCAGCGGCGTCTCCACATTCCGGGTCCAGGCCGTTCGTCCCGAGAACGCTGACGGCCGACCGTTCGGATCGCTGGTGTTCACGGCCACCTCCCGAGGTGGCGATCCGCCTAGCCGTCGATCCGCGATCGAGCTGCCGCCGTGTATGAGTCGGCGCTCGCCGTGGCGGCTCGCGGGACGCCTGCAGCCGCGTAGGCGTCGTCCTCGTCCAGGGTCTCGTGCTCGAGCAGCGCCGCTGCGAGCGAATCGAGCTTGCCCCGATTCTCCCGGAGCAGCGCAGCGACCTCCTGGTGCGAATCCTCGACGATGCGGCGAACCTCCTCGTCGACGAGCTGCTGGGTGTGCGGCGAGACCTCGGCCGCGCCGGGCAGCAGCGGACCCACGCCGTCGCGCGGAATCACCGCGATCGGCCCGATCGCCGAGCTCATGCCCCAGCGACCGACCATCTGGCGGGCGATCTCCGTGAGCTGCTGGATGTCCGACTCCGCGCCGGTGCTCGTCTCGCCGTAGACGACCTCCTCGGCGACCCGCCCCCCGAGCGCGACCTTGATCTTCGCGTGGACCTCGGGCTCGCGGTAGTTGAAGCGGTCGCTCTCGGGCGCTGCGAACGTGACGCCGAGCGCCATCCCGCGAGGGATGATCGAGACCTTGCGCACCGGATCGGCGCCCTCGGTGAGCATCCCGACGATCGCATGGCCTCCCTCGTGGTACGCGGTCCGGCGTCGGTCCTCGGCGCTCATCATCACCTGGCGCTCCGCGCCGAGCACGATCCGCTCGAGCGCGTCGGTGAAGTCGGATTCGTCAACGGCCTCGTGGTTCCGCCGCGCGGCCAGCAGCGCCGCTTCGTTGACGAGATTCGCGAGATCGGCCCCGACCATGCCCGGCGTCGTCGCAGCGATCCTGCCGAGGTCGACGTCGGGCCCCAGCGGCACGGCCCGGCTGTGCACTTTGAGGATCGCCTCGCGCCCGGCACGGTCGGGCGGCTGCACCGCAACCCGTCGGTCGAAACGACCCGGGCGAAGCAGGGCCTGGTCGAGGACGTCGGGCCGGTTGGTCGCACCGATGACGATCACGCTCGTGGAGGAGTCGAACCCGTCCATCTCGGTCAGGATCTGGTTCAGCGTCTGCTCGCGCTCGTCATTGCCACCGCTGAAGCCGGCGACACCGGACGTTCGTGACCGGCCGATCGCGTCGAGCTCGTCGATGAAGACGATCGCCGGAGCGGCCTCCTTTGCCTGCGTGAACAGGTCGCGCACGCGAGATGCCCCGACGCCGACGATCGCCTCGACGAACTCGGACGCCGCCATCGAGAAGAACGGGACCTCCGCCTCACCCGCGACCGCCCGCGCGAGCAGCGTCTTGCCCGTGCCCGGCAGGCCCGAGAGCAGCACACCGTGCGGGATCCGACCGCCGAGCTTTCGGTACTTCCCGGGATGACGGAGGAAGTCGACCACCTCCGTCAGCTCCGCTTTCGCCTCGTCGATCCCCGCGACGTCCGCGAACGTGACGCGGTCGCCGGACGGCTGATATCGGCGTGCCCGCGAGCGGCCGAAGGAGCCGAGCACGTTCTGAACGTTGCCGGCTCGCCGCATCAACCAGAAGAGCAGGAAGACGAAGAGGAGCGTCGGCCCGAAGCCGAGCAACAGGTTCTGCCACCACGGCGCTCCCGTGTCCAGCGGCTGGGCGTTGACGACCACCCGCTTCTGCTGGAGCAGGCGTGAGAGGGCGTCGTTGTCGGCAAACGCCGGAATCTCCGTCCGGAAACGCGTCGTCGGCTTCGACCCCGCGTACCGCTCCTTCTGCGTGAACGTGCCCTGGATCGCCGTCCCCTTCGACGTGATCTCCTTCACGTGGCCCGCGCTCACTTGCTGGAGGAAGAACGGGCTGTACGGAACACGGACCCGGGACGGCGGCTGCGTCGCCCGCGAGCCGAGGTAGAAGTTGAAGACCAGCAGCGCCAGCGCGAACAGGATCCAGCGCCGGCTCGGACGGAAGCCGGGCAGCTGCGGGGGCGCCGGGGACGACCCACGCGGCGCCGGCGGCGCGCTCGCGTTCTTGGGCCGATCCTCGCGCGTTTCGGTCACCGTGTACGGAGACTAGTCACGCCGCGATGGGCACGGCTCCTGCGGCAACCCTTGGCGCTGGTCTGTGATGCGGATGCCTGCTCAGCGAAGCGAGATTGCGACCTGCTCCAGCAAGTCCATCGGCTCCTGCATGCCAGCCTCCATCCCGGAGTTGATGTGTGCGTCACGGAACTCCTTGCTCGTGTGCTGCACGAGGATCGTGGTCCTCCAGCACGGCATCCAGCCGGTCGAACCGCTCCGACCACGAGCGCTCGTAGTTCTTCACCCAGTCGTGGATGGGCTTGAGCGCGTGGCCGTTCAGCCGGTACAGCCGCTGCCGTCCTTCCTCACGCACGTCAACCACGCCCACTTCTCGGAGCACCCGCAGGTGTTTGGACACCTGTGGCTGAGCCAGCCCGAGCAGGCGCACGAGGTCGTTCACGGGGCGCTCTCCGCCGACGAGGACGTCCAGGATCTGTCGCCGCCGGGGCTCGGCCACCGCGTTGAACGCATCCGCTGTCGTCGCTGCTCGTGCCATGAGCGAACCATATTCCGATATGGGAATATTTCAACTGGAGTGCTTCGGTAACGTGGCGTGATGCATCCGGGGGACCCCCTCCAACCCGCGACCGCCGCACCGGAAGGGACCGCTCGGGCACTCGTGGCCGACTGATGCCGACGCCGACCGACCGCAACGAGCTGCAGAGGTTGATCGGCGAGGAGCGGGCGCAGCTTGTCGAGGTGCTGCCGGCCGCCGAGTTCGAGCAGGAGCACCTGCCCGGTGCGATCAACATCCCGCTGAAGGAACTCGACCGGGAGACGACTCGCCAGCTCGACCGAGAACGGCCGGTGATCGTCTACTGCCACGACTACCAGTGAGACATGAGCCCACGGGCCGCGTGGCGGCTCGAGAGCATCGGCTTCACCCACGTTTACGACTACGTCGCCGGCAAGGCCGACTGGGGCTCGGCCGGACTGCCGCTCGAAGGCACACGCGGTAGCGAAACCCGGGTCGGCGCGCATCTTCGTCGCGATGTCCCCACCTGCCGCCTCGACGAGAAGCTCGCCGCTGTTCGGGCCCGCGTGCGCGCCGCCGGCTGGGATACCTGCTTCGTCGTCAACGACGAACAGATCGTGCTCGGCCGACTCGGCCGCACAGCACTCGCACGTGAAGACGACGTCGGCATCGAGGAGGCGATGGGCGCCGGGCCGAGCACGGTGCGGCCGAGCCTCGAGCTCGAACAGGCGGTCGAGCGAATGCACCGTCAAGACCTGACCACGCTGCCGGTGACGAGCTCCGAGGGGCGACTGCTCGGCCTGCTCGAGAGAGGCGCTGCCGAGCAAGCGCTGCGCGAACTGAATCGGAACTCGGCGCGTACGCTTGCCGAGCCTCCTCAGCCATGACAGCAGCCATTTAGGGGGGAACGAGGATCAGCTCTGTCCCGATCTCGATCGCGCTCGTCGCCGGCGGCCTCGCCGTCGTCAACCCGTGCGGGTTCCCGCTCTTGCCCGCCTTCCTCTCCTTCTATCTCGGCGCTGACGACCAGCAACTGCCGCCGGCGCCCACCCGCGTGTTGCAGGGCCTGCTTGTCGGCGCCCTGGTTACGGTCGGCTTCCTCGGCTTCTTCGCCCTCGTCGGCTTGCCGGTCACCTACGGCGTCGGCGCGGTCGCTCGCGCCGTCCCCTGGGCCGGCCTCGCGACCGGCGCCGCGCTTGCGATCGCAGGGTTGCTCACGCTACTCGGGAGGCACCTCCGCCTGCCGACGTACCCGAGAGTGCGACCGCGGCGCGAGCGTCGACTCGGGGCGATGCTTTTGTTCGGGATCGGCTACGGCGCTGCCTCGCTCGGGTGCACGCTGCCGCTCTTCCTTACCCTCGTCGGCGCCTCGCTGAGCGGCGGCGGCAAGATCACCACCTTCCTCGCCTACGGAGCCGGCATGGCCGTCGTGCTGATGGCGCTCTCGGTGCTCGTCGCGCTCGCACGCGAAGGCGCGGCCCGCGCGGTGCGCCCGCTGCTGCCCCACATGAACCGGATTGCCGGCGTGCTCCTGCTCGCCTCCGGCGGCTATCTCTTCTACTACTGGGCACGACTCCACTTCGGCGACACCGCCACTGTCGCTGACGACCCGATCGTCAGCTTCGGCGTCCGCTTCTCCGGCCACGCCCGCAACTTCGCCGACGGAAACGGCTCGCTGATTCTTGTCGGCGCAGGCGCGATCGTCGCACTCGCGTCACTCGCCGGCCTATGGCAGCGCCGCCGCCGCGCCATCTCCACCGGACTAGTGCGCCAGTGACCCGGCTCGCGGTTTTCACGATGGCCTTGGCGCTCTTGGCCGCCGCCTGCAGCGGTGGCAAGAACGCTGCACCTCGACAATCACCATCGACGTCCGCACCGGGATCGACGACGAGCGGCGTCCCCGGTCCGCGGCAACTCACGGATCTGCGAGACATCGGCCAGCTTCGCTCACTGTTCAACACGCGCTCCGGCGAGCCGCGCCTGATCCTGCTCGCCTCGCCAACCTGAAGTGTCTGCGCGCTCGGGGCCAGTTGGGTCCGCACGCACATCCTCAACGCTCACCCCGACGCAAAGCTGACCGTGTACGCGATCTGGCTGCCGATGCTCGCCGGTGACTCACGCGGCGCCTGGGACGCGCACGTGCTCGACGACCCGCGCGTCATCAGCCTCTGGGACGGCTCCCGGCTCGCCGGCCGCTGGTTCGCCGACCACTCGATCGGCGGCCTCGGCGGGCCCGGCGACATCGTGTGGGACGCCTACCTCGCCTTCCGCAAGAACTCCCGCTGGTCGAGCGAGCCGAGCGGCGTGCTCGCCAGCGGCAGCGACATCATCGACAACACCGACGGGCTCGAGCAGCACTTCATCCCGCTCCTCACGCGCAGTTGAAGCGCCGGCAGTTCCCGGTACCGCTCTGTTACACCCCGATCCTCGAAACCGAGCGCTACCCGCGCGCTCAGGTCTTGTCGCGCCGCCGCTCTTTGTGTGCATGTGCATGGGGTCGCGACGCGAGTACCGCGAGAAGGGCGATGGCGACGAAGTTGCGAAAGGTCGGGTCGGGCCAGTGCACGCGCGCGGCGCCGTGGAACCAGGAGGGATCGATCAGGAAGACGATCCCGGTTATCACGAGTTTGGGAAACCAGCCGACCACGAGGAACAGCGTTGCCAGCACGATCGCCCAGAAGCCGAGCTCGGGCAGACCGATCGCGCGACCGAAGTCGAGGACGTTCCAGGCGAGCCAGAACAGCAGCGGTCCGAGGAGGATCGCCGCCGCGAGCGCGGCGACCGCGAGCGCGAGCCCGCCGGCAACGAGCGCACCGATCCCGAGGATGCGCATAAGCAGGCGGAGGACAGGGTTCACGCACCCGAGCTTACGGCGGGACGCCAGTCCAACACGCCGCAGCCACTCCCCAGCGATGGTTAGGGTCGCGGTCCTGAACGAGCTTCACATGGACGTTTTCGGCGATGGCGTTCCGGCGCTCTTCGTCCACGGCAGCTTCGGCTGGGGCCTCGAGACGTTCCCGGACCAGCGTGCGATGGCCGATCAGTATCAGGTCTTCCTTATCGACCGCCGCGGGTTCGGTGGGAGCAGGTCGCTAGAGGCCGAAGGATGGCCTGTCGACATGCATGACGTCGCGGCGCTGCTGGACGACGCCGGGCCGGCGCACATGGTCGGCCAGTCATACGGAGCCGTGGTCGTGTTACTCGCGCAGCGGGCCTTCGACCGGACCGTGTCCGGTCGCTCGTGGCGATCGAGCCGCCGGCGTTTGAGGTCGCGCGAGGCGATGCCGACGCGGACGCTACGACTACTTCTCTGAAGCCGGTCTTTGATCGCGCGACGAAGTTGACCGCTGACGAGTTCGTGGCTGATTGGGCCCGGGCGAACGGGATGCCGGAAGAGCGGTCAGCGGCGTGGATCGAAGGCTTCGGCGATCAAGAGTGGGCAGCGGCAGACGCGTCGCGCCGCGAGCGATGGCCGGGCGATGCGCCGATCCAGTTCGACGTTTTGGCGGCTGCAGCATTCCCGAAGGTGCTCGTGCACGGAGGGTGGAAGCCGGAGGTGGTCGGTCGCGACGGCGCAGGACGAAACTACGCTGCTGTCTGTCGCGCGATCTGCGACCGCATCGGCGGACGCCTCGTTGTCTTCGAGCGGTCAAGCCACAACCCGCAGCTCCAAGAACCCCAAGGTTTCAATCAGTTGCTGCGCGAAGTGTGGCGTCAGTAACGGCAGAGCGACACCTGGCTGCGGACGAGCTTTTCTTGGGTACGTGTCAGTCTGGGCGAGGCCCGTTCGTAGTTGGGTGAGAGGCGGGAAGTTGCCCGCCCATCACGAGGAGGACCACCATGACGCAGTACCTGTTGTCCGTCCACAGCGTCGAGGGCGAGGCCCGCGAGCCGATGACCGAGGAGGAGATGCGGCAGTTCATGGAGCGGGTCGGCGTCCTCGAGGAGGAGATGAAGTCGACCGGGGCCTGGGTGTTCGGCGGCCGTCTGCACGATCCCGACACGGCCACCGTCGTGCGCGTGTCCGACGGCGAGGTGCTGACCACCGACGGCCCTTTCGCGGAGTCGAAGGAACACCTCGGCGGCTTCTACATCATCGAGGCCGAGGACCTGGACGCCGCGCTCGCCTGGGCGTCGAAGGTCACCGCCGCCGTCACGAAGCCGATCGAGGTCCGTCCGTTCTGGCAGGAACCTGCGGCCTGACAGCGTGCGCAACGTCGTCGACGAGGGCGAGGTCGGCCGGATCTTCCGCGAGGAGTCCGGCCGATCGGTGGCTGCCCTGATCCGCGTCTTCGGTGACATCGACGTCGCCGAGGATGCGGTGCAGGAGGCGTTCGCCGTCGCTCTGCGCAAGTGGCCGGGCGACGGCTTGCCGCCCAACCCGGGCGGCTGGATCACGACGACCGCGCGCAACCGCGCCATCGACCGCCTGCGCCGCGAATCGCGGGGACGCGAACTGCTCAGCGACGTGGCGGTGCTCTCACCCGGCGACGACGAACACGGCATGCCCGAGGAGGTGGGACCCGTGCAGGGCGACCGGCTTCGCCTCATCTTCACCTGCTGCCACCCGGCACTCTCCACGGAAGCGCAGGTGGCGCTCACGCTCCGACTGCTCGGCGGCCTGTCGACGAAGGAGGTCGCCAGATCCTTCCTGGTGGCCGAACCGGCGATGGCGCAGCGCCTCGCGCGAGCCAAGCGCAAGATCAAGGCCGCCCGAATCCCCTACCGCGTGCCGGAGGGTCACGAGCTGCCCGACCGCCTACGCCCCGTGCTGGCCGTCATCTACCTCGTCTACAACGCCGGGCTGTCCAGCCCAGCCGAACCGGGTCTCTGCATGGAGGCGATCCGGCTGGCGCGGGTCCTGGCGACGCTGATGCCCGACGAGCCGGAAGTGGCGGGCCTGCTCGCGCTGTTGCTCCTGACCGAGTCCCGGCGGGCATCGCGAACGCGGCCCGACGGCTCCCTCGTGCTGCTCGGCGAGCAGGACCGCAGACGATGGGATCGCGCCTTGATCGAGGAGGGTCAGGCGATCATCCGCCGGTGCCTTCGCCGCAACCAACCCGGTGCGTATCAGCTCCAGGCCGCGATCAACGCCGTGCACGCGGACGCTGCGACATTCGAGCAGACCGACTGGTCGCAGATCGTCGCCCTCTACGACCAGTTGCTTGCGGTCTCCCCCACGCCGGTCGTGGCCCTCAACCGCGCCATCGCCATCGGCGAGGTGCAGGGCCCCGCCGCCGCGCTGGCGTTGGTGGACGAGCTGGACCTGGACAACTACCACCCCTTCCACGCCACGCGAGCCGATCTGCTTCGGCAGTGGGCGAGGAGCGCTGGTTCGCGTCGTTGCACGCTGGCCAGCATCCGTCTTGCCCGTGGCGGGTGGCCGCGCAGCCGCTTGTACTTCTTCATGGCCCACCGTACGAGGTAGTCGTCGATGCGTCTGAGCAGCGCGATCAGCTTCGACCGGTAGAAGCGGCCGTAGTAGTTGATCCAGCCTCGCACGATCGGGTTGATCGTCCGTGCGAGGTCGGTGAGAGTGAGCCCGCTCCGCAGGTGCAGCCGCCAGCGCTTGATCGTGCGACCGATCTCCTTGACGGCGCCGTTCGCGACGGCGGGGCAGAAGCTGACGAAGAAGCCGCCGCTTCGGCTCCGCGCGAGGCGGGGACGAAACGTGTAGCCGAGGAAGTCGAACCGCTCGTGCTCGTGTGAGCCGGTGCGGTTGGCGTCCTTGCAGTACACGATGCGCGTCTTGTCCGGATTGAGCTCCAGACCGACCTGCGCCAGCCGCCGTGCGATCGCCTCAAGCACGATCTGCGCCTGCTGCTTGCTCTTGCAATGCAGGATCGCATCGTCCGCGTAGCGCTCGAACGGGACGGCCGGAAACTCCCCGGCCAGCCAGCGGTCGAGCGCGTAGTGCAGGAAGATGTTCGCCAACAGGGGCGAGATCGCCGAGCCCTGCGGGCTACCGCGATCCCTCGCCTCGAGGGTGCCGTCCTCGCGTTGCAGCGGCGCCTCAAGCCACCGCTGCACGTAGAGGAGGATCCACCGCTCGCTCGTGTGACGGGCGACCGCGCGCAGGACGAGCGAGTGGTCGAGCGAGTCGAAGAACGACCGGAGATCGAGATCGATCACCCAGTCGTAGCGCCAACACCGCTCCCGACACACCCGCACAGCGTCCAGGGCCGAGCGTCGCGGCCGGTACCCGTACGAGTCCGGGTGGAAGCCGGGCTCCACCGCGGGCTCCAGGTACAGGTGCACGACCGTCTGCGCGACCCTGTCGGCGACCGTGGGCACGCCCAGCACCCGCGTCCCGCCGCTGCGCTTGGGGATCTCGACCGCCTTCACCGGCGGCGGCAGGTAACTCCCCGAGCAGAGCCGATTCCAGAGCTTGTAGAGGTTCCCCGTCAGGTTCGCCTCGAACGCCTGGATCGACTCCTCGTCGACACCTGCCGCTCCCTGGTTGGCCTTCACCCTCAGCCACGCCTCCCAGACCAGCCGCTTCGAAATCGCAAACGGCTTGCCGTTCGGCTTCGGCTCGCTCACCGGCTCCTCCCACGAGATCGCGGTTGGCCGCCGAACAAGCCAGGATGACCCGCCCCCTTCGCTCCGCCCGCATTACCGGGCCTCATCGCTACTACGAGGCGGTCCGCCCCTGTGCCCCGCATCGGTACTCCGCCCCTCACGGTTTCCGCCGCTTGGGGATCTCCCTTCCACGCACGACCGCAGGCTCTTGCTGCACCACTGGCCGTCCGCGGGCGCGGGACGACAGGTTCCCACGTTCCACACCGAAGCCCAGACCAAGCTCGCGCCACCTCCATGCCGGACACCACCTGGCCAGTCAGCAGGCACCCGCCAGGCTCATCCCGGACCCGCACGC